>Ga0208991_1000014_pt1 | contig 23325 bp, 18 predicted proteins | sample MedBloCAOM3_M2_FD_187855 | JGI IMG/M metagenome (GOLD analysis project Ga0208991, IMG submission 187855) | Forest soil microbial communities from El Dorado National Forest, California, USA - Mediterranean Blodgett CA OM3_M2 (SPAdes) (version 2) | ecosystem: Environmental > Terrestrial > Soil >...
CCTGGATCCGCATGGTGAAGCCACCGCCGGTACCGATGCCCGGCACCGCTGGCGGCGGAATCACGATGATAAAGGCTCCCTGAAGCGCGGACAGCCGCTTGCGCAACTCGCCAGTGATCGCTGCCGCGGACAGCCCCTTCTTCAGGCGCACTTCTGGCTCTTCGAACACCGGGAACAAGGCCGCGGCGTTGCCCGCCTGCGTTCGGGTCGCGCCTGAGAAGCCTGCGAATGCCGCGACGCGAACGATGCCCGGCGTATCGAGCGCGATTTTTTCGATCTCCCGGACCACGTCTGTGGTACGCCCCAGCGACGCCGCGCCTGGCAATTGCACGGAAACGATGACGTAGCCGCGATCCTGTGCCGGAATGAAGCCCTGCGGCGTGGTGAACAGCAACCACCCGGCGCTGCCGATCAGGGCGACATAGACCAGCAGCATCACCACGGAGTGCCGGATCACGAAGTTTGCTACGCTGGCATAGCCGTGGGACAGACGGTCAAAGCTGCGGTTGAATAAAGCAGTAAAGCCGTTCCAGCCGCGCCCGATGAAATTCCAGCTTGCCGGTGGACGCTTCTCTCCATGCGGCTGCAGGATCTGCGAGGCGAGCGCTGGCGAAAGCGTCAGCGAACAGAAGCAGGAAATCGCCGTGGCAACCGCAATCGTGACCGCAAATTGCTGAAAGAATTGTCCGGAGATGCCGCCGAGGAACGCGGTCGGAACGAACACCGCGCACAGCACCAGCGCGATCGAGACCAGCGCGCCGCCGACCTCTTCCATGGTCTTGAGCGCCGCATCGCGCCGGCTCATGCCATGCTCGAGGTGCCGCTCGACGTTTTCCACCACCACGATCGCGTCGTCGACCACGATGCCGACCGCCAGCACAAGGCCGAACAGCGTCAGATTGTTGATGGAAAACCCGAGCGCCGCCATCACGGCGAAGGTGCCGACCAGCGACACCGGGATCGCGACGATTGGGATGATCGCAGGCCTCCAGCCCTGCAGGAACACCAGCACGACGATGACGACGAGCAGCATCGCCTCGTAGATCGTCTTGATCAGCTCGCTGACGGATTGCGCAATGAACTCGGTCGGGTTGTAGCCGATATTGTAGTCGAGCCCGCGCGGAAAATCGGCCTTCAGCTTCACCATCGCATTGGAGATGTTTTTCGCCGTGGCGAGCGCATTGGAGCCGGGTCGCTGCGTCACCAGCAAGGCCACTGCCGACTTCCTGAGCAAGAAACTGTTGGTGGTATATGCCAAAGCTCCCAGTTCGATCCGCGCCACATCGCGCAAGCGCACGGTGCGGCCATCGGCACCGGCCTTGACCACGATATCCTCGAACTGCCGCGTATCCCTCAGTCGGCCGGTGAAGGTGAGGTTCGGCTGGAACGCGCGGTCGGCGATCGGCGGCTCGGCGATCTGGCCGCCGGTAATCTGCAGGTTCTGCGCGCGGATCGCCGCCAGCACTTCGCCCGCGGTCAGGCCGAGGGTCGCGATCCGGTCCGGATCAAGCCACAGCCGCATCGAGTAATCGCGCGCGCCGAACATCTGGATGTCGCCGATACCATCGAGGCGCAACAACTGATCGCGCACCTGCAGCAGCGCATAATTGCTGATATAGAGCTGATCGAAGCTGTCGTCCGGCGACAGCATGAATACGACCATCAGGATGTCGGGACTGTTCTTGCGCGTGACCACGCCGTTGCGCTGCACCTCCTCTGGCAGGCGCGGCTGCGCGATGGCGACGCGGTTCTGGACCAGCACCTGGGCCTTGTCGAGATCGGTGCCGAGCTTAAAGGTGACGGTGATGGTGAGATTGCCGTTCGAAGTCGCCTGGCTGTAGAGATACAGCATGTCCTCGACACCGTTGATCTCCTGCTCGATCGGCGCAGCAACCGTGTCGGAAACGGTCTGCGCGGAAGCTCCGGGATATTGGGTCGTGACGACGACAGTCGGCGGCACCACCTGCGGATATTCCGATACCGGAAGGGTCGTGTAGGCGATCGCGCCGACAATCAGCAGCACGATCGACAGCACCATCGCCAGGATCGGTTGATTGATGGAAAGCCGGCCGAGATTCATGTTTTGCTGCCGATCGGAGCGGCGTGCGGGGCCACTTTCGCACCCGGACGCGCGCGCTGCAGGCCCTCGATAATCACCCGGTCTTCAGGTTTCAGGCCTTCGCGGATCACGCGCAATCCCTCATCGAGAGGCCCAAGCGTTACCGGCCTCGCCTCGACCGTATCGTCGTCCTTGACGACGAAAACGATCTTGCGCGATTGATCGCTAGCGATCGCGGTATCCGGCAGCAGCAGCGCTTCATAAGGCGAGCTTCCGATCAGTCGGACCCGGCCGAACTGGCCCGGCAGGATCGAAAAATTCTTGTTCGGGATCACCGCGCGCCCGCGCAAGGTGCCGGTGGAAATATCCAGCCGGTTGTCGAGGAAATCCACCTTGCCGTCATGCGAGGGCTTGGCTTCGCCGGTCAGCGACACCTGGACAGGATTGGGATTTTCGCGCGAACTTGGACGCTTGCCTTCGAAATAAAGCCTGTTGTTCTTGAGATAGGTCGCCTCATCCATATCGAAATAAATGTAGATCGGATCGAGCGAAACGATCGAGGTCAAAAGCGTGCCACTGGCATTGTCGCTGCCTTGCACAAGATTGCCGACGCTGACGAGATGGCGGCTTACCCTGCCACCGATCGGGGCCACGACGTGGGTGAACTCGATATTGAGGTGGGCCGCCTTGAGCAGCCCTTCCGCCTGCATCTGCGCGGCCTTGGCCGCCTGCAGAGCCTGGCGGCGCTGATCGACGATGGAGTCCGAGACCGCCTGGGTTTTATTCAAGGTAAGCGCACGGTCGAGTTCGCGCCTGGCGAGTTCTGCCTTGGCGCGCGCATCCGAGAGCTGGCCGTCCGCCTGCTCGGCAACTGCCTCGAAGGGGCGGGAATCGATGACGTATAGGAGGTCGCCGGTATTGACGAATGCGCCGTCACGAAACTCGACGCTGGTGACGAAACCGCCGACCCGGGCGCGAACCTGAACTTCTTCCACGGCCTCGAACCGTCCGGTGAATTCATCCCAATCCGTGACGGTGCGTTTGGTGGGCTGTGCGACCGTCACGGGCAGCGGGCCGGCTGCAGCCTGCTGGGGCGCCTTATCCCCACAGCCGGACAAGGTGACAGCGAGCAGAACGATCAGCGGCCTGAGGTCGCAGAAGGAATGGACAATGAAACCTGCTGTTTGAGCTAACCGCTCCGATTTCTCAGCCGCGCTCAATTGCATCTCCTCTGCACTCTTGCCGCAATCGACCGATGCGGCCGCCATGGTATCGGCGGCAGGGATCAAAGATGAGATCGGCCCCCAGTCTGTTCAAGAAGCGGCCGGGATCAAGTAAAATAGTTATGCATCGGCGACGCGAACCTCAAAACACAGCTAAACCGGCCGGTAGTATTGGAATAATTTGCTAGAAGGCGATAATGAGCCGCTAGCGCCGTGTTGGCGCGCTTTATCGCGGCCAGCGCGTCACCATGCTGAGCGTACGATCTGGAACAAGGTCAAACATGGACGCGCTTTCCATCTCGCAAATCGTTCGACGAACTTGAAGCGCCAGATCCCGGCGCAGATGCGCGAGATTCTTCTCCTGGCTGCATAGAACCGTTGGAGACACAATGTACACCGGCAAGCATGCTCATCTTCGTCCCCTTCAGCCCGCCTTCATCATGGCGGACTCCGGCGAGGCCGTGACTTATGCCGAACTCGAAGCGCGCAGCAATCGTCTGGCGCATCTGCTTCGCAATCGCGGTCTCAAACGGCTCGATCACTATGCGATCTTCATGGAGAACAACAGCCGCTACCTGGAGGCCTGCGGCGCCGGTGAAAGGTCCGGATTGTATTTCACCTGCGTGAATTCGTACCTGACGGCGAGTGAGCTTGCTTACATCATCACCAATAGCGAGTCTCGCATTCTCATTACATCCGTTGCAAAGCTTGACGTTGCACGCGAGGCCCTCCAGCAGTGCCCCAAAGTCGAACTCTGCATCGTTGCCGATGGCGCGGGAGAAAGCGAGCGCATTGTCGGCCTGCGGGAAGCAACCAGCGGGCTGCCCAAGACGCCTATCCCTGACGAAAGCATCGGCACCTCCATGCTTTATTCGTCGGGCACAACGGGACGGCCGAAGGGCATTCTACGCGCGCTGCCGGAACAACCGCCGACCCAGCAGTTGCCGCTCTTCGGCTTCCTGCAAAAACTTTGGCACTACCGCGAAGGCATGATCTATCTGTCGCCCGCGCCGCTTTATCATTCGGCGCCGCAGGCAGCTGTCAATCTGACCATCCGCATGGGTGGCACAGCCATCATCATGGAACGCTTCGATCCGGAACGCTATCTCGAGCTGATCGAGAAGTGGGGCGTGACCCACAGCCAGTTGGTGCCGACGATGTTCTCGCGCATGCTGAAGCTGCCGGAGGAAACGCGAACACGCTACGATCTGTCATCCCTCGAGATCGCGATCCACGCCGCGGCGCCCTGCCCGGCGACGGTGAAAAAAGAGATGATCGAATGGTGGGGACCGATCATCCACGAATATTACGGGGCTACCGAAGGCCTCGGGTTTACGGCATGCGACAGCGCGGAATGGGTTGCCCACCGGGGGACCGTCGGCAAGGTCCTGTTCGGCGAACTTCACATTCTCGATGAAAAAATGCAGCCTTGCCCCGTCGGCACACCGGGCACGGTCTGGTTCAAGACAGCTACGCCCTTTGAATATTTCAACGACCCCAACAAGACCCGCGAGGCCCGCTCGCCGGATGGAAGCATGAGCACCGTCGGCGACGTCGGTTATATCGACAAAGATGGCTTTCTCTATCTGACCGATCGCGCGACCTTCATGATCATCTCGGGAGGCGTCAATATTTATCCGCAGGAATGCGAGAACCTCTTGATCACCCATCCCAAGATCGCGGACGCCGCCGTGTTCGGCGTTCCCAATCCCGATCTCGGCGAGGAAGTAAAAGCGGTCGTGCAACCGATGCCCGGCATTTTGCCGGGGCCGGATCTCGCAGAGGAGCTAATTACTTTCTGCAGCCAATCGCTGTCGCGCCAGAAAGTGCCGCGCTCGATCGACTTTGAGGCGGAACTGCCGCGGCTTCCAACCGGTAAACTCTACAAGCGGCTGTTGCGCGACCGCTACTGGGGCAACAAGAGTTCGCGAATATTGTGAGGGGCGCGGTATTCGCCAGAGCCTTTTTGACAAAACACAGACAGTGCGTCCGCTTCTTGTCCGCTATTGCAAAAAAGCGGGCACTCTTCACTGCGAGCGGCACGTCTGCTTCATGCCATGAACGGGCATCCATGTTACGCAGAAACGATCCGGAGCAGCATGTTCGATTTCAGGGCAATGCCTGCGGACGACACAAGGTGTGGCGTCCAAAATTGGGATAGTCTTGATTGTGGGTGCAGGAATTTTGGCGATACGAGCACGGCCACTGAAGACAAGGAAATCGATGAAAACCGCACTCGTTATGAAAGAGCTCCGCAGCGAGTTCGCCGGCCCGTTCGATCTAAACCTCGGCGCTGGGGTGTGCGCCGCCATCACCGGTCCGTCGGGATCCGGTAAAAGTCTCTTTCTTCGCATGATTGCCGACCTCGACCCCAACCAAGGCAAGGTTTGGCTGAATGGGAGAGAGCGCGCCTCTATCTCCGCCCCGGAATGGCGAAAACAGGCAACCTACGTATCCGCAGAATCCGGTTGGTGGGCCGACACGGTGATCGAACATTTTGTCCTGTACAAGCGAAGCGAGGTCGCAGCCTTGGCAGCCCGCCTTGGACTTCGCGTCGATCTTCTGGACGCATCGATCGCGCGGCTGTCCACGGGAGAGAAGCAACGCTTGTCGCTGGTCAGGGCCCTGCTGCCGTCTCCACCCGTCTTGCTTCTGGACGAACCGACTGGCCCATTGGATGAGGAGTCGGTCGCTCAGGTCGAGGCGCTGCTTCAGGAGCGAATGGCAACAGGAACATCCGTCCTGCTGGTGACTCACGATCCAAACCAGGCCGCACGTTTAGGCAATCAGCGTTATCGAATGGTGGCGGGACACCTGGAAACGCCATGAACCCGATTCTGCTGACACCGTTGGACATCTCCATCGCCGCCTCTTTGATCATCCTCGATGCGGTGCTTTCAATTTGGCTCAGGATTCGGCTGCACCGGCAAATCGCCATCGCCGCGGCAAGAATGGTCGTTCAACTGGTCGCAATTGGCTATGTGCTCCGTTTCATTTTTTCTCTGAACAACCCGGCGGCGACACTGCTGCTCGTTCTCGTCATGGTGCTCGTTGCCGCGCGCGAGGTTGCGGCCCGGCCAGAACGCCGGTTCAAGGGCCATTCAAATCTCATTATCGGATTTGTCAGCGTCGGCTTTGCCACGTTCGTAACGTCGATCCTTGCATTGACAACGGCGATCCGGCCGCAGCCTTGGTTCGATCCACATTATGCGATCCCGCTTGCGGGCATCATTCTTGGCAACGTTTTGAATTCCGCCAGCTTGTCGCTGGATAGCTTTCTCGGGTCTGTCCGGCGCGAGCGACAAGCAATCGAAGCACGACTGTCCCTCGGTGAAACCTATCGTGAAGCAATCGCGCCGCTGGTGCGCGAAGCCATCCGGCGGGGCCTGTTGCCTATCATTAATCAAATGTCGGCGGCAGGAATTGTGACGTTGCCGGGCATCATGACGGGGCAAATTCTCGCGGGCCTCGATCCACTAGAGGCTGTCAAATATCAGATACTGCTGATGTTCTTATTGTCCGGCGGCAGCGGCCTGTCAGCATTGGCCGCGTCCTATCTTGCGGCGTGGCGCCTTACTGACGACCGTCAGCGGCTTCGTTTAGATCGGCTGCAGTAATCTCGCGCAGCTCTCATGTCTGCATTATAACATCAACGGCCATCCGCGCTTGCGACAGGCATTGAGCAAAACAGCCTGGCGTCGCGACGGCAAAATATTTGCGAATCCGCAGCATCGATTGACTAACGCGCGCCTTCACGACTTTGTCGCAAACCAGATTACATGGCGCGCACCGCTGCGCTTTGCGGTAGCGCGCACGGCAACCTCGTTGACATCGAAGCCGGCGTCGCGAAGCCGTTTTGAAAATGCTGGATTCGGCCCCGATGACCAAACGGCGAGAACGCCGCCCGGTCGCAGTGCCCGGCGGATCGCCTTCAATCCCTTCAGGTCGTAGAGCGCATCATTGGCTTTGCGAATCAGCCCCTCCGGGCCGTTGTCGACATCGAGCAGGATCGCATCGAATGCGGAGGGATGAGATCGAATCACCTCAATGACGTCGGCGTTCAAAATACTGGCGCGCGGATCGTTAAGGCTCTCGGCGAAGATGCTTGCCATTGGACCTCGCGCCCACGCGATTACGGCAGGGACCAGCTCGGCCACCGTGATCCGCGCGTCGGTTCCGAGCACGGCAAGCGCGGCACGGAGCGTGAACCCCATGCCCAATCCGCCTATCAACAAGTTTGGGCGCTTGACGGCTTCGATTCTTCTGCAGGCCAGTGTGGCAAGCGCCTCCTCGGATCCGCTAAGTCGACTGTTCATCAGTTCGTTGGGGCCCAGCATCATGGAGAAATCAGCGCCTCTTCGCATAAGGCGAAGTTCGACGTCTGCGCCAGGCACGCGTGCGGTATCGATCTGCAACCACGGAATCATACGATGCTTTTACTCTGTTTTAGCTGAATCGCGCGTGATCTATCCCAGCATCTGCGTATCGCCGCAGATCGAGAGCGCCTGCCCGGAAATCGTCCTGCCGCGCGGGCTGCACATGAACAGAATCTGATCGGCGATCTGCTCCGGCGTCACGTAGTCCTTGATCGAGCTGTAGGAAAACGCCGTGCGTTCCATCTCGGCATAGGAGATCCCGCGCTGCTGCGCCTTGGCTTCCAAGACGCGGCGCTGCCGATCGCCGGCGACAAGGCCCGGCAGGATCGCGTTGACGCGGATGTTGTCCGGCCCGAGTTCGATCGACAGCGATTTTGTCAGTCCGATCACGCCCCATTTCGCCGCCGCGTAGGGCGTGCGCATCGCAAAGCCGAGCCGGCCCGCGGCCGACGAAATATTGACGATCGAGGCGTTCCTGCTTTTGCGCAAGAGCGGCACCGCAAGCCGCGTGCAGTTGAACTGCCCGGTCAGGCAAATTTCCAGGCAGCGATCCCAGTCTTCCGGATTCATCTCCTCGACTTTGGACGTCGGCCCGGCAATACCGGCATTGTTGACGAGCACATCGAGACCGCCGAGTTTTGCCACGGCGTCCGCGAACAGGCTTTTCACGGCGGCGCGGTCGGAGACATCGCAAGGCGTCGACGTGATCGCCGGATCGCTGGACGCAAGTGCGGACAACGCCATTTCATCGACATCGCAGGTGTGAACCTTGGCGCCTTCGCTTGCGAATCGGCGCGCAATCGCGAGCCCGATGCCGCCTGCGCCGGCGGTTACCAACACGCGCAGACCCTTGATATCGAGATCCATGATCACCCCAACATGTCGTTTGGAAAAATCTCAGCGGAGACCGCCACGAGACAGAATGAAATCCGCCGCACCGCTGATGTCAGCTTCTATTCCGGTAAGCGCCGCAGCAGCATTGCCGGCGGCGATGGCTTTTCGCACGTCGGCGTGAAACCTGATGGCGTCGCCTTTCGCCAGCCGTTCGGGATTGGCACGCAGATCAAGATTGATGACGGGCCCGGCTTTCAGCCAGAGCGCGCGAATGATTTCCACCAGGATCGGCGAGTGCGCCGCTTCATAAACCGCAAAGTGAAAGGTCTTGTTGAGTTCGACGGCGCGCGGCAGGTCGGGCGTCGACGCCTCGCTTTCCGCCCGCATCGCTTTTTCCGCACTCACGATCGACACGAGGTCGCCGTTGTCACGGTGCTCGGCTGCTTGCGCCGCCGCGTGGCCCTCGATGGCAATGCGCACTTTGGTGAGATCGCGAAATTGCGCCGCCGACATCAGGGGCACGCGTACCGCGCGGTTCGGCGTCACCTCGAGCGCCTTGTCGGCGATCAGCCGCGACACCGCCTCGCGCACCGGCATAATCGAGACGCCGAGCACATCCGCCGCCGCCCGCAACGACAGTTTTTCGCCCGGTGCAAGGCGGCCGGAAATCAGGAGATCGGCCAGTTTCGCGTAAGCGCGCTCACCCAGCGTCTGACGGTCGAGCGGCCCCACCAGATTGAGCGCGACGGGCAAATTCAACGCGGTCTCCTGTAAGCAGGCCGATTTTCGAGAGAGGACTCGACAACCGCCTGGTCTTTTGCAACTCTAACTGTGATCACAGATCACGGCAAGCGAGACAAAGCGCTTCTCAGAGAACAGCGCGGCGCTGGCCGGAGAACAAACAGCCGCTTCGTGCGGCCGTATCAGGGAGACCAAGGGTGATGTCAGACAATCGTCAATTCACGCGTCGCCGCCTGTTGAAGACCGCCGGTGGCGTTGCGCTGGTGTCGGGGATCTCCGCACCGGCGATTTTGCGCGCGCAGACCGCCGACGTCATCAGGATCGGTCACCTGACGCCGCGCACCGGCTTTCTCGGGCCGCTCGGGGAATATGCCGTCATGGCGGTCGATCTCGCGGTGGAAGAGATCAATGCCGCGGGCGGCATGATGGGACGCAAGGTGGAGCTGTTAAAAGAGGACTCCGTCAATCCGCAGACTGCCTCGACCAAGGCCGAGCGCATGATCGAGCGCGACAAAGTCACCTGCATCATCGGCGAGATTTCGTCCGCCTCATGCCTGACCATCGCGCAGGTCGCCTCGCGCAACAAGGTCTTGTACATCAACACCGGCGGCAATTCGGATGCGCTGCGCGGCAAGGACTGCCAGCGCTACATGTTCCACGTCGAGTCGCAGAATTCGATGTACGTAAAAACCGTCGGTCGCTCGTTCCTGCGCGACGGGCTGGTCAAGGGCAAGAAGTGGTACTCGCTGACGGCGGATTATGCGTTCGGCCATGACCTCCTGAAAGTCTCCAAGCGCTTCATGGAGGCCAATGGCGGCAATTTCGCCGGCGACGATCTGGTGCCGACCGATGCCACTGATTTCTCGGCCTATCTTTTGAAAATCCGCGAGGCCAAGCCCGATTTGGTCGTGATCAATCTCGCGGGCAACCAGATCACCAACTTCCTCAAGCAATATGCCGAATTCGGCCTGACCTTCCCGGTTGGCGGCTTCGGTTTCGATACCGCGCTGGCCTGGGCAGCGGGCAAAGGAAATTTCGTCGGCACCTGGCCGGTGGTCTGGCATCATCTGATCGACACGCCCGGCTCCAAAGCGTTCGTGGCGGCGTTTTCCAAGAAATATTCCAAGCCGCCGGAAAACCAGGCCTGGGGCGATTACATCGCCACCAAGATCGTGGCGCAAGCCATCAACGAACTCAAATCAGCGGAATCGCCTAAGATCATCGAGCACTTCGAGAAGGGTGCGAAATTCGATGTTCTCAAGACGCGGCAAGGCTACTTCCGCGGCTCGGACCATCAATTGATGCACGAAATGTATGCGGTCACGGCGCTGCCCGCCGACAAGATCAAGAATCAGTGGGACATCTTCGCGTCGAGCCCGGCGGTGCCGGGTCCCGACGAAGACCTCGAAGTGATCGCCGCCACCAAAGAAGAGAACAGCTGCACGTTCCCGAGCTGACCGGTCGAGGCGAAGTGCCGCCGAAAAGTTGGCTCGTTTTCTCGTCATTGCGAGGAGCGAAGCGACGAAGCAATCCAGTGACCCCGGTATTCCTCCCTTGGATTGCTTCGCTGCGCTCGCAATGACGACTTTAGATAGATTGTGTCTTTGGTCGGGGTCCCAGCCATGTCCGCCATGTTGTTAGCGCAACAAATCCTCAACGGGCTGCTTGACGGTGTCTATTATCTCTTGATCGCGCTTGGCCTCTCGCTGATCTTTTCGCTCGGCGGCATCGTCAATCTCGCGCATGGCGCGTTCTACGCGATCGGTGCCTATCTCACGCTGGTGATTTCGCCCTATCTCGGTTTCGGCGGCGCCTTCGTGGTCGCGCCCGTCGCGGTGGCGCTGTTGGGCGTGGTGATCGAACGCACGCTGTTCCGCCGCTTCTATCGCTCTGATCCGATCCTCTCGCTGCTGCTGACATTCGGATTGGCAATGGTGGCGGAGCAGGTATTGCGAATGATCTTCGGCGCGCCGCCATTGTCCTATTCCATACCGCCCTGGCTGCGCGGACAAGTCGCCATCGGCAGCTTCATCTATTCGTTCTATCGCGTCGTCCTGCTCGGTATCGCTGCGACCTGCATCGTCGGGCTGTGGCTGTTGCTGCAAAAGACTTCATTCGGCCGCGTGGTGCGCGCCGGCGTCCAGAACCCGGACATGGTCGGCGCGCTCGGCATTTCGCTGCAGCCTTATATGTCCGCCGTGGCTGCCCTGGGCATCGGGCTTGCGGGCCTTGCCGGCGTGCTGCTGGCGCCGATCTATTCCATCCATCCGGCGATGGGCCAGGAGATCATCACACCCGCCTTCGTTGTCGTGGTGATCGGCGGCCTCGGATCGTTCTGGGGCGTCGTTGCCGCGGCGTTGCTGGTTGGCCTCGTCAAAGGCCTCATGGTCGGCATCGGCTATTCGGCGGCTTCGACCGCGGCGATCTATCTCCTGATGCTGCTGGTACTGCTGTTCCGGCCCCGTGGCCTGTTCGGCGAGCGCATCATGCGGTTCGAGTGAGGCGCTCAAGATGGTGAAGCGCCTGCCAATTCCGCTGCTGATTACCGCGCTCGGGCTAATAGGGCTGCCGCCGGTGCTGCTCGCGCTGGGCCTCACCATGACTTCGGCCACGGAAGTCGTGGTCTACGCGATCGCCTGCATGGCGCTGAACATTCTTGTCGGGCATACCGGCCTCGTGTCATTCGGCCACGGCGCCTGGTTCGGCCTCGCGGCCTACGCAGCTGCGCTGATCCAGCGCAACCTAATGCCCGACTCGTTTTTCGGTCCGACCATTGCGGGCGTTCTGATCGTGGCGGTGGCCGCAACGGCGTTCGGATTTTTGATCCTGCGGCGGCGCGGCGTGTATTTCTCATTGCTGACGCTCGCGCTGGCGGCGATGCTTTATGCGGTGTCGTTTCGCTGGACCGAAGTCACCGGCGGCGAGAACGGTCTCGGCGGCATCACGCGGCCGACGTTGCTCGGCTTCAACCTGGAATCGTCGACCGTCTATTACTGGTTTGTGGCGCTGATCGCGCTGCTGGTGCTGGCCCTGTTATGGCGCTTCCATAATTCGACCGTCGGCACCGTGCTGGTGGCGATCCGCGAGAACGAGCAGCGCGCGCGCTTTCTCGGCTATCCGACCAATCGCTACAAGCTCGGCGCGTTTGTGCTGTCCGCCGCCATCACCGGGCTTGCCGGCATTCTGTTGCTTTACCAGAACCGTATGACCTCAGCCGATCCGATTTCCGTGTCGTTCTCCGGCGATTTGCTTGCAATGGTCGTGATCGGCGGCATGCGCAGTTTCTTGGGTCCCGCGCTCGGCGCGCTGTTCTTCATCCTGTTCCGCGAATTCCTCGGCATCTACACCGAGAACTGGCTGTTCTGGTTCGGCCTGGTGTTCGTCGGCTTCATCGTGTTTTCGCCGAGCGGTCTGGTCGGCGTCGGCGAGCGGTTGATCGCACCATTCCGCAAGAAGACAACAGAAGATGCCGCGATGTCGGCTCGCCGGATCGAAGTGCTGCCGCTGCCTGAATTTCTGCGGCCCGAATCTCATGTCGACGGTGCGGTGCTTTCAGCCCGCCACATCGTCAAGAGCTTTGGCGGCATCAGGGCGGTTCAGGGCATCGATATCTCGATTGCCGACCGCACGTTGCACGCGCTGATCGGCCCCAACGGCGCCGGCAAGACCACGGCGTTCAATCTGTTGTCGGGGATGTATCCGCCGGACGAAGGTACGGTATCGCTGATGGGCCAGCCGATCGCCGGACATACGCCGGAGGAGATCGCCAGCGCCGGCATCGGCCGCTCGTTCCAGATCACCAATCTGTTCCCGGCGCTGAGTGTCGGCGAGAACATTCGCCTCGCCGTGCAGGCGCGGCATCCCCGCCGCTTCGATCCCCTCACCAATGCGTTGTCGATCGATGCGATCAATGCCGAGACCGACGCCACCATCCGCTATCTCGGCCTTGCCGGCATCGAAAAGGCCGAAGCGGGCATGCTGTCTTACGGCGGCCAGCGCCTGCTCGACATGGGCGTGGCGCTCGCCACCGCGCCCCGCATTCTGTTGCTTGACGAGCCTCTCGCCGGGCTTGCCGTGGCGGAACGCGAGCGCATCGGCGCCATCATCAAGCGCATCTCGGCCGACCTGCCGGTGCTGCTGGTCGAACACGACATCGACCGGGTGTTTCAGCTCGCCGATCAAGTCACTGTCATGAATGAAGGCCGCGTGCTGCTCGACGGCTCGGTCGAGGACGCGCGCGCCAGCACGAAGGTGCAGGAAGTGTATATCGGCTCCGGAGCGACCGAAATTGCCGCGCGCCCGCGCGAAACCGCCGCCCGTGTCAACGCGCTGCTGACGGCAACGCATATCGACACCTTCTACGGCAAGAGCCACATTCTCAACGACGTCAACTTCACGCTGCATGAAAACGAGATCATCGCGCTGCTCGGCCGCAATGGCGCCGGCAAGTCGACGCTGCTGAAGACGCTGATTGGCATCGCGCCGGCCTCGAATGGATCGATCAAGCTGGTGGACAAAGAACTGATCGGGCTTTCGTCCGCAGAGCATGCCCGCCTAGGCATCGGCTATGTGCCGCAGGGCCGCGGCCTGTTTGCCGGCATGAGCGTCGGACAAAATCTTGAGCTCGGCGGGCTGAAGCGTCAGACCGGCAACGGCGTGCACTGGACGCGCGAACGCATCTACGAATATTTTCCGCGAATTCGCGAGCGGCTCGATAGTCCTGCGGATTATCTCTCCGGTGGCGAGCAGCAGATGGTCGCGGTGGCGCGGGCGCTATCGGGCGACGTGCGGGTGCTGCTGCTCGATGAACCGTTCGAGGGCCTCGCGCCGACCGTGGTGGAGCAATTGTTCGAAACCTTCGATCGCCTGCGCAAGGAAATCGCCATCATCATCGTCGATCACAATCTCGATCTGGCGCTGGCATTGTCCGACAGTACGGTGGCGCTGGAGCGCGGCCGGGTGATTCACCAGGGGCCATCCAGGGCATTGCGTGACGATCTCGATCTGCGCCGCAAGGTACTGTGGCTGTGAGAGGAAAATGAAAGAGCAAAATCGAAACGTCGCCATCGTCGGCGTCGGCCTGATCGGACGCGCCTGGGCCGCAATCTTTGCCCGCGCCGGGTGGAACGTGCGGCTGACCGATCCGCATGTTCCGACACTCGCAGCGGCGCCCCGCCTGATCCGCGATGAATTGCACGCGCTGGCACACCACGGGTTGGCCGACGATCCCGATAGCGCTGTCGCACGGGTCTCAATTGCGGCGAACCTCAAAGAGGCCGTGATGGACGTCGAGTTCGTCCAGGAAAACGGGCCGGAGAACGTCGAAGAGAAGAGAATCATCTTTACTGAGCTCGACAAGCTTGCGCCGCCGGACGCGCTACTGGTCTCCTCGACCTCGGCCATAACAGCGTCGCGCTTCACGGAAATGCTGCCGGGCCGGGCGCGTTGCCTTGTCGGTCATCCCGTCAATCCGCCGCATCTGGTGCCGCTGGTCGAATTGTGCGGCGCCCCGTGGACCGCGCCCGAGACAATCGACCGCGCGCGCAAGGTCTATCGCGAGATCGGGCAGGTGCCGGTCACTATCAACCGCGAGATCAGCGGCTTCGTCCTGAACCGGCTGCAGGGCGCGTTGCTTGCCGAAGCGTTCCGGCTGGTCGGCGAGGGTTATATCTCGGCGGAGGATCTCGATCACACGGTGAAAGATGGCCTCGGGCTGCGCTGGTCGTTTCTCGGGCCGTTCGAGACCATCGAACTCAATGCGCCCGGCGGCATCCCGGATTATTGCGCGCGCTACACCGGCTTCTACAAGGAGCTTGCGTCGGCTTCCGCCGGGCCCGAGGTGTATCAAAGCCCGAATGTGGACCGGGTGATTGCGGCGTGGCCGCATCAGCCGACCCCGGAACGCATCGCCGCGCTGATGCAGCGGCGCAACGAGCGCCTTGCCGCGCTGGCGGCGCACAAGGCTGCCCACAACGACAAATCGGTATCGACCCGCAAGAAAGAGAGCAAAGCATGAGCCGCAAAGTCATCATCACCTGCGCCGTAACCGGCGCGATCCACACCCCCTCGATGTCGAAGGCGTTGCCGGTGACGCCGCAGGAAATCGCGGACGCCGCGGTCGACGCCGCGGAAGCGGGCGCCGCTATCGTGCATCTGCACGCCCGCAATCCCAAGACCGGCCAGCCCGACCAAAGTCCGGAGGCCTTTGCGCCGTTCCTGAAAGTCATCAAGCAGCGCTCGAATTGCGTGATCAATCTTACCACCGGCGGCGCGCCGACGATGACGGTGGACGAGCGCGTCCGTCCTGCCGCGGTCTACAAGCCGGAAGTCGCCTCGCTTAACATGGGATCGATGAATTTCGCGTTCTTCGGCATGCTCAACCGTTTCAAGAAATTCGATCATGAGTGGGAGCGCAAGCATCTTGAGAACAAGGATATCGTCTTCCGCAATACCTTCCAGGACATCGAATACGTGTTGAAGACGCTGTCGGAGACCGGCACGCGCTTTGAGTTCGAATGCTACGATACCGCGCACCTCTATAACCTGAACTACTTCCTCGAGCAGGGCATGGTGAAGCCGCCGTTGTTCGTGCAGACGGTATTCGGCCTGCAGGGCGGAACCGGCGCGCATCCGGAGGACGTGCTTCACATGAAGCGCACTGCCGACCGTTTGTTCGGCGACAAATTCGTCTGGTCGGTGCTGGGCGCCGGCCGCAACCAACTGCCCATTGCGGCAATGGCGGCAGCGATGGGCGGCAATATCCGCGTCGGGCTCGAGGACTCGCTATGGGCGGCGCCCGGCCGAATGGCGGCATCGAACGCCGAGCAGGTGCAACTCGCCCGCAAGATCATCGAAGGTCTCGGCCTCGAAGTCGCGACCTCGGACGAGGCCCGTGAAATTCTCGATCTGAAGGGCGGCGACAAGCTGGAAGTTTGATGGATTCAGGTAAGCGTGGCTACGCTCTTCGGTCGCACCGGCAAGCGCCTTCATAGGCTCTTGACCGCACCGCCTCGCGTTGGTCCGAAGTACCAATATTGACATCGGTGCTTGCTGGTTGCGCAGACGCCCGGCCATGATATCGTTTGACACAATCGGCCCGATATGAGGCCGAATATCGAGGGAGGAAAGCATGCGGAGCGTGCGAGTGGTTGCCGCCGCGGTGTTGTCTTTGCTGGCGGTCTCCAGTGTTGCGCTTGCGGTTGAGAAGCAGGGCGGCATCTTGCGGGTCTATCATCGGGACAGTCCGGCCAGCGCCTCCATCCACGAGGAGGCGACCTACTCGGTCAACGTTCCCTTCATGCCCGTCTTCAATAACCTCGTCATATACAAGCAGGACGTGGCGCAGAACAGCATGGACTCGATCGTCCCGGATCTGGCGGAGAGCTGGGCCTGGAGCGGCGACAACAAAACGCTCAACTTCAAGCTGAGACAAGGCGTCAAGTGGCACGACGGCAAGCCGTTTACGTCCGCCGACGTGAAATGCACATTCGACATGCTGATGGGCAAGTCGCAACAAAAATTCCGCAAAAACCCGCGCAAATCCTGGTACGACGAGGTCGTCGACGTCACGCCGAACGGCGACTTCGAGGTCGCTTTCAACCTCAAGCGGCCGCAGCCCGCACTGCTGGCCCTGCTCGCTTCCGGTTATACGCCCGTCTATCCCTGCCATGTTTCGCCGGGAGACATGCGCACCAAACCGATCGGCACCGGCCCGTTCAAGTTCGTGGAGTTCAAGGCCAACGAATCGATCAAGCTCACCCGGAACCCGGATTATTGGAAGAAGGGCCTTCCGCATCTCGACGGCATCGAGTTCACCATCATCCCCAATCGCTCGACGGCTATTCTGGGATTTATCTCCGGGCAGTTCGATATGACATTCCCGACCGAAGTGTCGATCCCGCTTCTGAAGGACGTCAAGGCGCAGGCCCCGAAGGCCGTATGCGTCGTTGAACCGAACAACGTCAGCACCAACATCATCGTCAATTCCTCCTCGCCTCCCTTCGACAATCTCGATATTCGCCGTGCGATGGCGCTGGCGCTCGACCGCAAGCCCTTTATTTCGATCCTGTTCGAAGGCCAGGCTGATATCGGCGGCACCATGCTGCCAGCGCCGGGCGGGTTATGGGCCATGCCGGAGGAGATGCTGGAAACGATTCCGGGCTACGGCCCTGACATCAACGCCAACCGCGAGCAGGCGCGCAAACTGATGCAAAAGGCGGGCTATGGACCGGACAAGCATCTCGCGGTCAAGGTCTCCACGCGCAATATTCCGGTCTACCGCGATCCCGCCATCATCCTGATCGACCAGCTCAAGAGCATCTATATCGATGCCGATCTTGACGTCGTCGAAACCGCCAACTGGTTCTCGAAGGTTGCGCGCAAGGATTACGCGCTTGGCCTCAATCTTACCGGCAATGCGGTCGACGATCCGGACCAGGCATTCTACGAGAATTATTCCTGCAATTCGGAGCGGAATTACACCAACTACTGCAATAAAGACATCGAGAAACTGTTCGATCAGCAATCCCAGGAGACCGACGTCGGCAAGCGCAAGAAGCTGGTCTGGGAAATCGACAAGAAGCTTCAGGAAGACGTCGCTCGTCCGATCATCTTCCATAGCCGCACCGGCTCGTGCTGGCAGCCCTATGTAAAGGGCATCACCATCATGGTGAACAGCTCCTACAACGGCTATCGATACGAGGACGTTTGGCTGGATAAGTAACGTCCATCGAATGTAGAACCTCGCGCCGGCCAAGGGGAATAGTCAGGTGTTTGCTTATATCGTGCGGCGCCTCGGACTGATGCTCGTGACCCTGTTCGGGATCTCGATCATCATCTTTGTGCTGCTGCGCATCGTGCCAGGCAACATTGTCGACATCCTTTTTGATGCCGCGGGATTCGTCGATCCCGCAGACAAAGCCAATCTGGAACGGGAACTCGGGCTCGATCAATCGATCGTCGTGCAATATTTGCACTGGATCGGGGGACTGCTGCGCGGCGACCTCGGCTATTCCTTTGTGTCCGAAAAACCCGCGCTCGATGAGATTCTGCCTCGAATTCCGATCACCGCGCGGCTGGCTGGTCTCGCGCTATTATTCTCGGCGTCAATCGGCATTCCCTTAGGTGTCATCAGTGCGGTCAATCAGGGCACGCGGCTCGACTATGCCTTGCGCGTCGTCAGCCTGAGCGGCCTGTCGCTGCCCTCCTTCTGGCTCGGCCTGTTGATACTGATGGCTTCCGTCTCCCTGTTCGGAACCATGCCGATCTTCAATCCGAATCCGAAAACGTGGACCGAGGCATTCGCGATTTATTGCATTCCGGCGATGGCGGTCGGCTTTCGCAGCGCCGCACTTACGATGCGAATCACGCGCTCTTCGATGCTCGAAATCTTGCGGCAGGATTACATCCGCACCGCCCGCGCCAAGGGAGCGTCCGAGGCGGCCGTCAACTATCACCACGCCCTGAAGAACGCCATTCTGCCGGTCATTACGGTCATCGGCATCGAGGCGGCGTTCCTGATCGGCGGCTTGATCGTCACCGAAACCGTTTTCAATATCCCCGGCGTTGCCCGCTTTCTGGTCGAAGCGCTGCGGTGGCGCGACTACCCGATCGTCCAGAACCTCGTGATGCTGATCGCGGTGGTCGTCGTGGTCGCAAACTTTACGGTGGACATGCTCTACGCGGCGGTCGACCCGCGGATCAGGTATACGGACTAGGAGCGAGCTTGGACGCGATCAACTACGATACCGAACTGAGACGCGCCGGCGCCCATTCCACGCACGGCTGGCGCAAGCTCACCTTCCTTGCGCAACGTCATATCCTCGGCGCTATCGGTCTCGTCATCATGGTGACATTCGTGCTGGTCGCAGCGTTTGCCGATATCATTTCCCGCTTCGACCCTCTCTCCGTTGATTCCCTGCATCGGCTTGCGGCTCCGGATGCACGGCACTGGATGGGCACGGATTCGTTCGGCCGCGATGTCTGGAGCCGGATCATTCACGGCGCGCGCATTTCGCTCGCCGTCGGCATCGGATCGACCGCGCTCGGCTCATCCATCGGCGTGATGGTAGGCCTCGCGTCGGGTTATCTGTCCGGCTGGGTCGATCTAATCTTCCAGCGGATTACCGATATCCTGCAAGCCTTGCCGCTATTGGTCCTTGCGCTGGTCATGACGGCGGCACTGGGGCCTTCGCTTCCGAACGTGATCATCGCGATCGCCATCCCGCTGATCCCCACCGTCGCCCGCGTTATCCGCGCCAATACTTTGGCGCTGCGCGAGCTTCCCTTTATCGAGGCCGCCAAGTCGATCGGCATGAGCGAGACGCGAATTGCGCTTCGCCACGTGTTGCCCAATACGCTCGCGCCGCTGATCGTGCTGGCCACCGCGCAGCTCGGCTCGACTATTCTCACTGAAGCGTCGTTGTCGTTCCTCGGCCTCGGCATTCCCGAACCCTATCCGTCGTGGGGGCGCATGCTGTCGGAATCGGCGGCAGAATATGTCCGCGTCGCGCCATGGCTGGTGATTTTCCCGGGCGTGGCGATCAGCCTGGCGGTGTTCGGAACCAACCTGTTCGGCGACGCGCTTCGCGATATCCTCGACCCGAGGCAGCGCGGCTGATGAGTGAGACGCAAGTCGAAGAGACGGTTCTCGACGTGAAGGGCCTGCAGACGGTTTTCTTCACCAACTCGGGATTGTTCAAAGCTGTCGATGACGTTTCATTCAGTGTTCGGCGCGGCGAAACCCTGGCGATCGTCGGCGAGTCCGGTTGCGGCAAGAGCGTGACCGCGCTTTCGATCATGCGCCTCGTGCCGGACCCGCCGGGCAGGATCGTCGGCGGCTCCGTGGTGCTCGAAGGGACCGATCTGCTCGGTCTCGACGAGCCCGAAATGCGCCAGATCCGCGGTAATCGCATTTCAATGATCTTCCAGGAGCCGATGACCTCACTCAACCCGGTGATGCGGATCGGAGACCAGATCACCGAGGCGGTCCGCCTGCATCGACCGATGACCCGGAAGGAGGCATGGAACAAGGCCGTTGAAATGTTGCGCCTCGTCAGAATTCCCGTGCCCGAGCGGCGGGCGCTGGAATATCCGCACCAGCTATCGGGGGGAATGCGCCAGCGCGCCATGATCGCCATGGCGCTCGCGTGTCGGCCGGCGCTGCTGATCGCGGACGAGCCGACCACTGCGCTCGATGTCACGATTCAGGCCCAGATACTGGCATTGATACTCGAGCTGCAGAAAGAGCTCGGCATGGGACTGGTTCTCATCACCCACGACCTTGGCGTGGTCGCCCAGACGGCGCAGCGCGTCATCGTCATGTATGCCGGCAAGAAAGTCGAAGAGGCTGACGTCGAAACCCTATTCGCTCATCCGAGGCACCCCTACACCCGCGGTTTGATGGCCTCGATCCCGGCCGTGCCCTCGCTTGGCACAAAAGCCGATGCGCGCCTGGTCGAGATTCCCGGCATGGTGCCCTCGTTGACCAGGCTGCCAAAAGGTTGCGCGTTCGCGCCGCGATGTGGACTCGCGATTCCGCGCTGCCGCGAGGAATATCCGCCTCTCGAGAGCTGGGGCGCCGATCATTTGGCGGCATGCTGGCGCGCGGCCGAAATCGCAGGCCCGCCATGACCGAGGCGCGCGCCCTGCTCGAGGTTTCGAACCTGGTCAAACATTATCCGGTGCGAAGCGGCATTCTTCGCCGCAAAGTCGGCACCGTGCATGCCGTGGACGGCGTAAGCTTCACGGTTGGCGTGGGAGAAACCCTCGGGCTTGTCGGCGAATCGGGCTGCGGCAAATCGACGGTAGCGCGCAGCATTCTGCGCCTGGTCGAGCCGACCAGCGGCAGCATCGCGCTCAATGGCCTGGATATCACCCATCTCGGCAAGTCGGACTTACGTCCGCATCGACGTTCGATGCAGATCATCTTCCAGGACCCGTTTGCCTCGCTCAACCCGCGCATGACGGCCGGCGATATCGTCGGTGAGCCGCTCAGCGTCCACGGCATGGCGGCGGGCCGCGAAAAGCGGGAGCGGGTCGCCGGACTGTTCGAGCAGGTCGGGCTCCGGCCGGATCAGATGCACAATTACCCACACCAGTTCTCCGGCGGCCAGCGCCAGCGCATCTGCATCGCGCGGGCCCTGTCGCTAGGGCCGAGCCTGATCGTGTGCGACGAGCCGGTATCGGCGCTCGACGTATCGATCCAGGCCCAGGTCATCAATTTGCTGATCGATCTGCAGCGCAAGCACGACTTCTCTTATCTGTTCATTGCACATGATCTCGCCGTCGTGGCCCATATCAGTCACCGTGTCGCCGTGATGTATCTCGGGCGCATCGTCGAGATTGCGGAGAAGCGTGAGCTGTTCGCAAACCCCCGCCACCCCTATACGCAGGCGCTGCTCGCCTCCGTTCCGGTCGCGAATCCCAAAACAAAGCGCCTCAAAGCGCTGATCGAGGGTGACGTGCCGAGCCCGATCAATCCGCCATCAGGCTGCGCCTTCCACACCCGCTGTCGTTATGTGATGGAGCGCTGCAGGATCGAAACGCCGAAGTTGGCTGAAACCGGATCGCAGCATAAGGTCGCCTGCTTCCTCAATGACGGAACAGGGCGGAAGCCTGAAAACTATCGTCCCGGCTCGCCTGATGCTGTCGATATCGCCAAAGCCGTTACCTCGTAACCGCGCGATCACAACGGCCTCCGGCGCCGTTTTGGATATTTGTAATCCTTGTGATCCCGTGAAATGGTTCCCAAATAGACGGCGAAGCTGAACCAACCGACACTGAAGCGCCATGGATTCCCAGGTCCACTATCTGCCGCTGACGCCGGGATTTTTTTCGATCCTGATCTTTTTGGTGGCGGGGCTGATCATCCTGATTCAGCTTCGCATTCTCAGATATGCGTATATGCGGCTCGGTGTGGGTCCGGGCGCGGCTCTCGTTCTTTTGTTCGGCTCGCTGATCGGCAGCTATTTCAATATTCCGATCACGGTCCTGCCCGGTCCGCCTGTCAGGTCGGGGCAGATCGTTGATTTCTACGGGATGCGTTATGTCGTCCCTGTTGTTGTGTCATGGCCGGGCACCGTTCTTGCTGTGAATGTCGGCGGCGCCGTCATTCCGACGATAATGTCCACCTATCTCGTTATTCGATATCAACTCTGGCTCAAGGCGGCACTCGCCACGGCTGCAATCGCTTTTATTATCCATTCGATGGCCACGCCGGTGCCGGGAATCGGTATCGCCGTGCCGGTATTTGCGCCCGTCGTGGCGACGGCAATCCTTGCCTTCATCCTCTCCCGCGAGTACGCACCGCCCCTTGCCTATATCGGCGGCTCAATGGGCACGCTGATCGGCGCCGATCTTCTCAATCTCGACAGGATCAGTGACCTTGGCGCTCCAGTCGCCTCGATTGGCGGCGCGGGAACATTCGACGGCATCTTTCTCACTGGCATTCTTGCCGTCCTGCTCGCCGGCATCGCCTCGCCATCGCGCCCGCGACCAGCCTGGTAAGCTTATCGACGTGGAAGTCGCGGCAGACGGCGCCTAGAACCTCTTCCGTTTCGATAAAATCGAAACGCGGCTCTAGATTCTTGATTTGACGCGCTTTCTTGACGCGAACCGGTCTCCACTTCGCTTGAAAGCGCTCTACCCGTCTTGTTCGTGCCGGAACGTGCTGAATTGAAACCTCTGTGTAACGCCCCATGGCGTGGTGTGCTCATGCCTGCGGGTGTCGATTAGTTTAAAACCGCCCCCAAGCGTTGCGGCCAGACTGTCTGCGTCGTAACGGCTGACGGCAAGGCCGCTGCACCGTTCCGGGCCGTCAAGCGCGAACGTGCCTATTATGGCATGTCCGCCCAGGCGCAAGGCGTGTCGAAGCCGCGCAACATAAGCGGTCTGATCGTTCGGATCGGTGAGAAAGTGAAAGGCCGCTCGGTCGTGCCAAACCTCATAGGTCCGCGACGGCTCCCAAGCGGTTACGTCTGCTGCAATCCATGTCGCCTGGCTTGCTTTGCCGCCCATACGAGATCGCGCAGAAGCAAGCGCTGCGACCGACAAATCGAGCACTGTCACGTCCTCGTAACCTTGCGAAACGAGG
>Ga0208991_1000016_pt1 | contig 23031 bp, 18 predicted proteins | sample MedBloCAOM3_M2_FD_187855 | JGI IMG/M metagenome (GOLD analysis project Ga0208991, IMG submission 187855) | Forest soil microbial communities from El Dorado National Forest, California, USA - Mediterranean Blodgett CA OM3_M2 (SPAdes) (version 2) | ecosystem: Environmental > Terrestrial > Soil >...
GAGACCGGCGAGCAGCCGCATGATCGATGTCTTGCCCGACAGCGTCGGCCCCAACAGCACGCTCAGGGTGCCGCGCTCGAGCGTTAGCGAGACATCGCGAATGGTCGGAATGCCATCGACTGATCGCGTGACGTGTTCCAGCGTAACGGTCATGTCCGCCCTCCTGCTCCAACCAAGGGACTTTCACGGGGGATACGATGGGCAGCAATCCAATCATCGATGGCGGCAATTTCGGCAGGTGACAATCGCAATCCAAGCTTGGATCGCCGCCACACGATGTCTTCGGCGGTGCAGGCCCACTCTGATGACATCAGGTACCTGACCTCACTCTCTGTCAAGGTAGCGCCGAACGACTGACCGAGATCAGTCATGGATTTCGCATTGCCGAGCAGCTTGCTGGCGCGGGTGCCGTACGCGTGCGCCAGCCGGTTTGCATGTGCAGAGCTGAGAAACGGATAGCCGCGCACGAGCTCCGCGGTCAGCGCTGCGATCGCCGAGACGTCCAGGTCGCCGCCCGGCAGAGGCGATTTTGCGGTCCAGCCTTCGCGGGCCTTGGCGCCGCGCAGATAAGGCGACAGGCGTTCGAGCGCCTCCTCGGCGAGGCGGCGATAGGTGGTGATCTTGCCGCCGTAGATCGACAGCAGCGGCGCGCCGCCGGGCGTGTCGAGTTCGAAGACGTAATCGCGGGTGGCGGCCTTGGCTTCGCTTGCGCCGTCGTCATATAGCGGGCGAACGCCGGCATAGGTCCAGACCACGTCCTCGGGCTTGACCGGTTTTGCAAGATACTCGCTGACGGAATCGCAGAGGTATTTGATTTCGTCTGTCGATGCCTTCACCTTGGCGGGGTCGCCGTCGTAATCGCGATCCGTGGTGCCGATCAGCGTGAAATCGTCCTGGTACGGAATGACGAAGACAATCCGGCCGTCGCTGTTCTGAAACATGTAGGCGCGGTCGTGCTCATACAGTTTTCGCACCACGATGTGGGAACCCTGCACCAGCCGCACCTTGGCTTTGGCATTGACGCCCGCGCCCGAAGCCAGCACATCCTCGACCCACGGTCCGCCGGCGTTGACAAGCGCCCGGGCGCGGATGGTGCTGCGCCCGCCACTGGCCGTGTTTTCGACCGTGAGCTGCCAGATTCCGTCAACCTGCCGGATCTCGACCGCGCGTGAACGGGTACGGATTTCGGCGCCGCGGTCCGCCGCGTCTCGCGCGGTGAGCACCACGAGGCGAGCGTCATCGACGAAGCAGTCCGAATATTCGAAACCTCTGGTGTAGCGGTTGGGAATCAGTGGTCTTCCGACTTCATCGCGGGTCAAATCAACCGAGCGCGTCGGCGGCAGCAGGTTTCGGCCCCCGATATGGTCGTACAGGAACAGCCCCAGCCGCAGCAGCCACGCCGGGCGCAATCCGTCATGGTGCGGCAGCACGAAACGAAGTGGGCGGATGATGTGCGGCGCGATTTGCCAGAGGATTTCGCGCTCGATCAGCGCCTCGCGAACCAGCCGAAACTCGTAATATTCCAGATAGCGCAGACCGCCGTGCACGAGCTTGGTCGACCAGGACGACGTACCGCTCGCCAAGTCGTTCATTTCGCAGAGAAAAACAGAATTGCCCCGGCCCGCCGCGTCGCGCGCAATACCGCAGCCGTTGACGCCGCCCCCAATGATAGCGAGGTCGAAGATACGATCCAAAGGCGCTTCCCCGGCGTTCGCCTGTTCGCTTTGGCGATTTAGCTTTCGGTTTGGATTAAATCACAACCAAATCCGAAGGCAATCGAAAAGGGCAACTAGCGCAGGCGAAGGGCCGTGGGAGCGGAAGCGGGTTCTGTCCCCGGTTCGTCGATATCGGCCGAGGGCTTGGGCATCGCCTCGATCACCTCGATGCCTCTGCTATGGCAGATGTTGGCTAGCCCCGCCGGCAGCGCCGCGTCGGTGACGAAGGTCTGGATCTGACTGATATGGGCGATGCGAACCGGCGCGCTGCGCCGCAGTTTAGTAGAGTCGGCGACCAGCATCACGCTGCGGGCATTGGCGATGATGGCTTGGGCTGCCTGGACTTCGCGATAATCGAAATCCAATAACGCGCCCTCCTCGTCGATCGCGGAAGCACCGATGATGGCGTAATCGACCTTGAACTGGCCGATCAGGCTGATCACGGTCGAGCCGATCACGGCGCCGTCGGCATGGCGCACCGCGCCACCGGCCACGATCACCTCGATGCGGGGATGCCGGTAAAGCGTCATCGCGACATTGAGGTTGTTGGTGATGACCAGCAGGTCCTCATGCGAGGTCAGCGCGCTCGCGACCTCTTCGGTAGTGGTGCCGATGTTGATGAAAAGCGAGCAGCCGTTGGGAATCAGCGCCGCCGCCGCCGTGCCGATGGCTTTCTTCTCCTCGGCGGCGACGAACCGGCGCGCTTCATAGGCCAGGTTCTCAACGCCCGAGGCAATGATGGCGCCGCCATGAATCCGCGTTAGCGATCGATGATCGCACAGATCGTTCAAATCCTTGCGAATGGTCTGCGCCGAGACCTCGAAACGCCGGGCGAGATCGTCCACCATCACCCGTCCGAAGGCACGAGCGATATTGAGAATTTCAGATTGGCGGTGAGTAAGGCCGGTCACATCTGCACCTCAGACAAAAATGCGCTCTATCGTGCGGCGGTTCCGGCATCCGGTCAACGCGGCAGATCGGCCAAGTTGGCCCGATGGTCGAAGGACGAATCCTGGTTAAAGCGACTTGCGCTGGAAACTAACCACAACCAGAGCCGGGGTGTGAACTCATCAGTCCATGGCGTTGGCGGACGTCCGCTTTGGTGCGCATTACGGACTCACATTGGACGTCACGAGGTCCGAAAAGTGCCCATGAACAGACATCGCGCCGTTCACTCGATTACCTCGTCGGCCAACAATAGGAATTCGCGAGGGATTACCAGCCCCAGTTCTTTCGCCGTTTTCAGATTGAAGACGAACTCTAGCTTTGTCGGCTGCTCCACCGGCAGGTCGGCTGGGTTGGCCCCCTTAAGGATTTTGTCCACATACGTGGCAGCGCGTCGGAACAGATCAGGCAAGCTCGCCCCGTAGGACATTAGGCCCCCATCCTCCACAAACTCCCTTGCAGCGTACATTGCCGGGAGCCGGTTCTTCGCGGCCAATTCCACAATGCGTTTGTGCTCGCCATATAACATCGGGCTAGGCAACTGAATGACAGCATCGGCGCGCTCTCGGGTCATTGCGACAAAGGCGCCATCGAGGTCGCCCGGGCCAACGGCCGGCACGAGTTGAAGCTGCAATCTTAACGCCTGGGCCGCAGTGTCGGTCTCCCTCAACATGCCTTCCATTGTACGTTTCCCGTATGCAGCAGGATGCCAAAGCGCGGCGACGCGCGAGAGACCGGAAATGGCGTCCTTGAGCAGTCCGAAGCGTTTGGCAATCAATTCCGGGCCAAGAAAAGTAGTCCCTGTAATATTCCCGCCTGGTCGGGCGAGACTGACGATCAATTCATCACCGACAGGATCGGCCATGCCGCCCACGACGATAGGGATTATGCTGGTTGCTTGTTTGGCTGCGCGAGCTGGTGACGTACTTATCACGACGATGACGTCAACCTTGAGCCGAACCAGATCTGCCGCCAGTTGCTGGAATCGATCTGTATTCCAATCCCCGTAGCGTCGCTCGATTGCTATGTTCAAACCCTCGGTGTAACCGAGCTCCCGCAGCCCGTCGTAAAATCCAAGGGTCCCTGGGGTATCGGTCGAGCCGGGATTCAATACGCCGACAAGGGGGAGCTTTCCCTTCTGCTGGGCGTTAGCGGCGAGCGGCCACGCAGCTGCCGCGCCGCCGACTAATGTGATGAACTCCCGCCGCTTCATTGCCAACCCCCAAGCTCAGGAGATCGCATCTTAGCGGCTCAAACAGGCACGTTGATAGGGGCTAAAACCGGCATCAAGAGCTCTGCCCGTGGGCGCAGGCCAATTGTCGCAGATGGGTCTTTCGCAACCGAAATGGGTAGTCTGCGATTGTCCGCTTGTCCCCCCGATAGCGACCGCAGAGCGGTCATGGCGCGTGGTCCGAGACGTGTGCCAAAGGCGGAAGTCGCCGCTTCATTCGATCAGGCGTCTAGCACGAGAGACGTCGGCGGAATTGCGGGGGTGAGTGCTCACGCCTCTCGAGCGAGAACCTCGCGGGTACATTCGGGCGCGCTGCTGAACGCGCCAACTTTACCCCGTGTTGGAACGCGGGGAATCATCTTCTTCCGGTCCCAACTCCGTAACAGCATCTGGGACCGCTCGGTAAAGCTGTCGGGACTCTATCGATCGGGTGCCCGACATGCCAGTGCGACAGATTTAACACAGTATCTTCTGGCCAATCTAATCGTGCGCGTGGAGAACACCGGTTTTTCTTATGCCTCTCCCGGGCCACTGGATCCAGGCTTAATCGCCTCGCGTTCCCTGCGTGGAACAGCTCCCTCCGAGGACCAAGATGAGACATTAGTACAACAACCGGCCTGCCAAATTCCCGGAGGTACTTCGTTAAGAAGCAACAGCCAGCTCGTGGAGATATAATCGCATCGATGATTCCAGAAGGAGTTTTCGATGTCGAAGTTTGCAATTGGCGAGCAAGTCGAAAAGGTAGCTGACGATCACGAGTCGGGTACGGTTGTTGCCATGTTTCCGACCGTCGACGGAAGCTTTAGGTACGCTGTTGACACGGACGGTTACGGCGCACTCCAGTTTTTCACCGAGGAGAAGCTGGCTTTCACCGTTACCAGGCGGGGTGCCGCATGACAGCCAGCCCAACCACGCAAGGGACCTCCGCGACCGAACTGACGGAGCGCGACGGTAGTCCTGCGCGCAGTGGCCACCAGTTTGACGGCTTGGCTAATGCCTCAAATCGCGCCCCTAGATTAGTGGCGACGAAGGTAGAAAACATAAGTGTTGAACCATCCGGCAAGGCGCCCTTGCCTGCAACGAAACGCAGCCGGCCCCGTCCGGCGCCCAAGCGCACGAAGGCAACTAAGGCCAAGGGCAAGCAAGAGGCGCCGAGCGCGCCGCTGACGGTTTCCGCCGCACCCACCGTGCCGGAGGCCGTTCCGGCCACCCCGGAGCGCGCGAGCGGCGCCTTTGCCCTTGTTGCAGCTCTCGCACTGGCGACCGTTGCCGCATACTTTTCAGTCACGGGCATGGCTGAAATATTTCCCGGGGCTCCGGTTGCCGTCTTGGTGCTCGCCGCCACGATGGAGGCCGGCAAACTCGTTGTAGCCGGATGGCTGGCCGCGCATTGGCGCCGGGTTGGATGGAAAATGCGCTCGGTCATGGTCGCCCTCGTTGCCGGCCTTGCACTCATCAACGCCGCCGGTGTGTTCGGCAAGCTGGTCGAGGCGCATGTCAGTGTGGCGGCCTCGGCGCGTTCCAGCGTCACCGAACGCATTGAAACGCTCGACGCCCGCGTCACGGCGCAATCGGCGACCGTTGCCGACCTGGACAGTCGCGTTGCGCAAATTGATCGGGCCGTGGACGAATCGACACGGCGCGGTAGGGTGACTCGCGCCATCAACATAGCAACGCAACAGCGTGTGACGCGGGATGTACTCGACACGCAGCGGCAGGCGGCAACGGCAACGCTGGTTGGATTACAGACGCAACGCGCGGCGCTGGTCGGTGAACGTTTCCGTATCGAAGCATCCGCAGGCCCAATCCAGTATCTCGCGATGATGGCCGGTGCCGCGCCCGAAGCCGCGGTTCGATGGCTGATACTTTTGATGGTGCTCTGCTGCGATCCCGCGGCAATCGCTTTGACGGTAGCGGCGACTAGTTCGCGACGCTAACGAACCCAAAGCAAGGGGTCGAAAGCCAATTCTCAGGTGGCTAGCCATGTCGTCATTTCCGTTCGGTGCCAACAGCAGGCATGAGCCACCTTACCACCCCTCATCGCCGCGCCCTAGCAGGTTGAGTGCGATGGAGCGGCGGACGCTCTTCACAGCCCTTGCAAGTTGATGATTATCTCGACTTGCCGCAACCGTTCGCGTTTTGTGACGTGAAAACACGCTAAACGGCAATCAATGAATAGAAGGAAGCAATTGAGCCGCAACTCGTCGATAACCCTCCGCAGTTAGATGAATATGATCTGGTTGGACCAGCCCAGCCGCCTGTGCGGACAGCACGAGCCTATCGGCTTGAACGATCCTGATTCCCCGTTTGCGAAGTTCCTGCTGAATGCTGGCGATGTTCGCTTGCCGCATGGCTGGGGGAGTATTTCGCCGAAAATCGTTGCCGCCAAATTGTAAGATAACGATTTTGGTGCCATCCGGAACTGCACTGGACAGTCGTGCCAACATGCCGCCAGTTGTATCTCCGTATATGCCTGCATTCGTGACTCGCAGGCCAGACCCTCGGACTTGAAGCATTGCCTGTAGCTGAGCCGGATAAGACTGGGACGAGCTAACACCGTGACCTTCGGTATTGCTTGCGCCAAGAGCGACGACTTGCGCGAAAGCCGATCCCATCAGTGCGAAAAATAGAAATATTGCGGCTAGAATTCTCCCGCGGTCTTTCATAACCACCTCCAAAAAACATTCCAAGTATATGAGATCCAGGATACCCGACTGGAAAATTAGCACAATCAAGGATGAAACCGTGGGACAGGATTAGTGTCCACGTTGCCGCGCGGCCGCGTCCGCATTCTCGGTCACGATATTGAACGGTCCCGCCGTTGATTCTTAGGCGGAACCCGGGTCCCAATTTCCAGAAAAGGCTTTTGCTGCGGTTTGCGCCGAAGGCCGCGCAGGCGTTTCGGGTTTCAACTGCCGTCTGTGACTTTCTGTGTCTATGGCATGGAATTGGCATGACACAGCAATACGCGAAGCTTATCCTACAGCAGTTTGGGGGACTAAGGGGTGTTCAACGGCGGCGCTGACGGCGTGGCGTGGCGAGGTGGGCCGACTGGACAATGCGTCGTCGCCGGCTCGGCGCCTTGCATTTCATTGGCGTTGGTGCGTTCCGCGTCGGACGCGGAAATGCCGCAGCTACTGCGATCCGGCGCGTCCGTCATAGTAGAGCTGCATTTGCCGACGGATCTACCTGGCGTTACCCTGCGCTGCCGCATCGACATCTGTTCCCAAAACATATCACGTCTTCGGCGATCCGTTCACCAAACTGCGAACCATCGGTCGTCTGCATTGGCGATCGCCGGGATGACGTTGTTGCTTGCGATATGCGGCTGGATCGTCGGTGGAACCGAGGGGATTCACCAGGCGCTGACGGAAGGCGCGCCACGACCAAACGGTCCGGCAATCGCGCGCGAAACCATCTTTCGGTGGTTCGGTGCCCGCCCGCTGCGTCCTGCCGAATTGCCAGGATTGTTCAGCATCCTGGCCGACGTTTGCGGTCGAGCCCGCTTGTCTCGATTGCCGGATATCTATTGCCTCCCGGCTCCGGGCGATATGAATGCCTACGCGCTGGGCGGTCCGGAAGGCGCCGCGATCGTATTGACCGAGGGGTTGCTGCGCCGCATGACGTGCGATGAGATCGCCGGCATCTTGGCCCATGAGGTCGCCCATATCCGCAACAATGATATCTGGACGATGAGTTGGGCGGCCGCGCTCCATCGAGCGATTGAATGGACGTCGTTGACCGGCCTCCTGTTGCTCCGAGCGCAACATAACGGCATGGCGGTCAATCGGCCGCTGGCCGCATTGCTGCGCGCCGCGCCTTCGATCGCTCAGCTGCTTCGTTTAGCACTGTCCCGCACCCGCGAGTTGGATGCGGATGCGACGGCGCTCGAATTGACTGGAGACTCGCAAGCGCTGATCGCTGCGCTCGGCAAGCTGGAACGTCACCACGCCGGTTTTCCGGCCCTCCCCGTAGCTGCATGCGAGGATGGTCCAATGCGTCTCCTTCGCAGCCATCCCGCGACCTCAGAACGAGTCGGCGCTCTGCTCAGCCTTGCCTACTGACATTTAAGTCGAATTACGCAGCTGACATCTAAGCCTTTGATGCATTCGCCGGTTACGCGGGGAAAGACCACGGCAATTTTGGAACCGCACACAGAATTTTCATAAAAATAACTTTGGACCTCCGCAAAAACATCGCTGGCGCGGTGCATTCTCGAGTGAGAATTTGCGTAACGAAAATATTCGGGAACGAACATCCAAGCGCAGAGCACCAACAGGACGAAGGTTGCTCGCAACGGAGCGGACTCCGTGGGGCAAGAAACAACGGGTATTCGTAATGTTCCTCACCGCTGCCGCCAATTCCCCTGCCATTCATCAATCGCCTGGGTAGTGCTTCTCTCGCCCGAGAAAAGGGCAGAGAGATTGCCGGATATGCGCAGACCTGTTTGCGCAGACGTGATCCTGGTTGAGCGAGTGATTGAGTGTGAGTGATTTCATCCTGCCAGTGTGACGGAGTTTTGCTTTTATCGCATGAATTCGAATGCGAGGGCCGGTGGCCTTCGTTCGTTGCGGGCTGAGGGCATCAACCATCGCAAGGAGAAAATAAGCGATGACTTATCACGAAACCCAACAACAAAATCCCATGCACAATTCGCAGTTCAACCCGCAGCAATGGGCAGCGTTTAATTCTCAAGCCGCCCAGCCATATGCGGCGTGGCCCAGCGCGCCATTGATGCAAGCGTTTGGTGGTTATGGACTCGGTAGTTATGGATTGGGGCAGGCAGCGTCTGGTCAGCAGTACGGCCAATATGGCGGTCAGCCGTCCACCGGTGCTTTTGGATACAACATAGGATGGGGCGCGCAACCTCAGGGCTGGGGCCAACAACAGCAACCCCAGTGGGGCGGCCAGCAACAGCGCCAGCTTTCGCAACAGGACGTGAGCGAGGTGGTGCGGCAACTGGCGCCAGCGCTACCGCAGATCCTGGCTCAGGCACAGCCACAGCACGCAGCAATGGGATACGCTGCTTACGGCCAAGCGCCGCGTACGCTGAGCCAGCAGGATGTCAACGAAGTGGTGCGCCAGATCCTACCGATCGTGCCACAGATCGTCGGAATGCTGCAGAACCAGCCACAGCTGCAATATGCTGCCATGCAAGGCGGCCAAGGCTTGGGGCAGCAAGGCTCGGGGCAGCAAGGCTTGGGTCAATTCGGGCAGGGTAATCCTGTGCAGAATTTCGGGGCGCAATTTGGGATGCCGCAATTCCAGTCGGCGTTTGGCGTTCCGGGCGCCTGGGGACAACAGCGGCAACTGACCCAACAGGATGTCGCAGACGTCACCCGCCAGCTGATCGGAGTAATCCCCCAAGTGATCGGGAACCTTCAGACTTTTAGCCAGCAACGCATGATCTGATCGCCAGAAGATCGCGCTTCCTGCCGAGTGGCAAAAAAAGGCGACTGCCGCCTAGCGAAAGCGGCGGTCGCCGCGCCACCATTGTGAACGCGTCCCCGATGAACCCGACGCCCGATGAAGGAGAATATAATGTTCGTTCCCAATCCTTCTGCCACAACCGCTTCGCAATCCGTCAGACTCAGACATTGCGCAACTCGCTGGGTTGCTGAGCAACTTGATGCCACTTCTGCTGCGCTTCCAGTCGCAAGCCCTGGAGCAGCCATTCCAGGCCGGACCCGGTAATGCCGTGACTCCGAATCCCGCACTTGATCATCACGCGGCGGAAAATCTCGTTGCAGACATTATCGCCGGATCACTGCGCACTCTCTCCGCCTATCTCGAGGCCAATGCCGGGCGACACGCTGGCCTGGAGAGTTGCGTTCCCATCGTCACGCGAGCGGCGCGCCGATTTGCCGCGAGGGACTATGCCGAAGCCTTCAACCTGATTTGGCTGGCGTACCGTGCGATTGAGACTATTCGGGCAACCGATCCGCAGATTCCACCACTACGGGCGGGCGGTTGGGCTTCGGCCGACCAGACTTCGTCGTCAATTCATTGAATTGAGAGGCACATCATGACCGCAAGTTCAGATGACACGAGCTTCGCCTCGCGCAGCAATCGACGCAAGTTCGCGAGCACACGCAACAGCTATTACATGATCGCGCCGTCGGGGCTGGGCGTAACCAGGCAGACGCTGATCGATCGGCTGAGCCGGGTGGCCGATGTGGAAGTCGTGCAAACCTACGCCGAGCGTGGCACCATTTCCCCGCCCATTGCCGTGGTGCGTACCTCCGACGAAAACGCGGCCGCACTGCGCCGATCCACAGGCGGCGCGCTGGTCATCGAGCCGGACCGATACTTGCGAGCAGCGTCGTTCATGGGCTCGTCCTTCATGGGCTCATCGCCGGCGATTGCAGCGATGAACGCGCTCGGCCCGGGCTTTGCCGTAACGATCCAGGTCCTGACAGAGAGTGGCCAACCCGTGGAGCACGCCGAGGTTCAACTCGTCGGGGAACAAGGGGCAGTTCAAGGACTAACCGATAAGCATGGCAAAGTCGATCTGACCCTCTGTGGCGAACTGCCCGACACAGTCACCGAGCTGTCCGTCAAACCGCGCGCCGGCTATTGGGGTCTGTGGCGGCATCGACCGAACCTTCAGGCCGACGCGGTGAATACCTTTACTCTGGAATCCTTGTCGCTGCCTAATGCGCTGGATTGGGGCGGCAAAGCGATGCGGTTCGACCAGCTCCCAACTGAATGTCGCGGGACCGGAATCAAGATCGCCCTGATCGACAGCGGCATCGCCATCAGCCACAAACAATTAGCGAGGATCGATCACGGCATCGATATCAGGGGCGGCGGTGAAGGAGGATCCTGGTCGCAAGATGTCTTCGGCCACGGTACGCAATGCGCGGGCATCATCAGCGCCATTCCGGATGAGGCCCATGGCATACGCGGCTACGCGCCGGAAAGCGAACTGCACGTTTGCAGGCTTCCTCGCGACGCGCGTTGCAGCGACCTCGTGGGGGCGCTCGACTATTGCCTCCAGACCGGTATCGACATTGCATTCTTGGGATTCGGTTGCAACCGGGGTTCGGCTATCGTCGAGCAGCGTATCGCCGCGGCAAAACAGCAAGGCGTCGGCATCATCGCCGCGGCCGGTAACTCTGCCGGAGCGGTGCTGTTCCCCGCCTGCTCTCCGCACATCCTGGCCGTTGGAGCGATCGGACAAATAGGAAGCTATCCGGAAGACAGCCCGCAAGCGCTTCAAGCTGCAGCGGCCGTGCCGGTCGCAGGCGGGCTGTTTGTGCCGCCGTTCTCTTGTCGCGGGCCCGAACTCGACCTCAGCGCACCTGGCGTCGCAATCATTACGTGTCAGTCGCCGGACGGCTACGCGATTTGCGACGGCAGCTCGCTGGCCGCGGCCCATGTGGCGGCCCTTGCGGCGCTGATCCTCGCGCACCATAGCGATTTCAAGGGCAGCTTCGCCCGGCGGGATTTTCAACGGGTCGAGCGGCTGTTCCAAATACTCAAGGACACGGCGCAGCCGCTCGGCCATCCCTGGCAGACGGGCGCCGGACTGCCCGACGCGGCACGCGCGCTTGGCGTCTGGTCCGGGCGGCGGCCGCTGGCCGCGCGGCTCGATGCCGGGTTGGTAGAGATGCGCAACGCAATCCGGCAACTAGACCACGTTTACTCTGGCGCGACCGAGGCGAACATATTCGAGCCGCCACGGGGTCCAGCCATTGTCACGCACTTGCCACTGAACCCAATTCCATTGACGTTCCTGGCTGCGAGCGCTGCGGAGGCGGGTGTGCATGAGCTCAAGGCAGCGATGATGCTGGCGGGTTTGTCCGACAGCTAGTTGTTTTGGGTTTGACACGTTTTCTGCGGCGAACGGATTCTCTTCCGCTCTTGATTGCATGGAAAGCGACGGGCTCTGGTTAAGGAAACCCCAATTTTATCTGAACCTCGTCGGCTCTGACGTATTGACCACACAACCACTCACGAAGGCTCCAATGGCACAGGCAGTCAAACCCACGGCCCTAGTCGTCGAAAACGATGAAATGCAGCGAACGCTCGTAAGCATGCTACTCGAAGAGGGCGAAATGTACGTGATTCAATGCGACAGCGCCGAGGCGGCAGTTCATGTGCTGGACCAGTGGGCCGCGGGCCTATCGATAGTCCTCACCGACCTGGAACTCGCCGGCACTATGGACGGCATCGAACTCGCTTGCATCGTCCGACAGAGGTTCCCCAATTTGCATATCATCGTGACATCGGATACGCCCCGCATCAGGCGCCTTCCCGATGGGACAACTTTCATGGCAAAGCCCTGGAGCGCGACCGATGTTCTGCTCGAGGCGCGGAAATCACTACACTGTTTTGCGACGTAACAGCGACCGTTCATCAAAAGGCGCGACTTCCGATACGGGTCAATCTCGCCGTTTTGGCGCGAGGCCAACCATTTCCGGTCTACTCCGATAAGCGGACAATTTCCGAGCCGGTTGGCATGTCTCAAAAGTGCTGCCAGATTCAGACGTGCGCACCACTGCATTCAATTGCGGAACCAGCTTCCGGACAACGTGTTGAGCCATGCGATCGAGTAGCGCCGACCGTCGAGGTCTGTCGTCCGAAGAAGAGGGTTCCGAAGTCGCGCTTGCATCTCGCGAAAGCCCGAGCCGTCGCACTTGAGGTCGAATGTCATGGCTTGTGCGTCCCAGGGCAGGCCCGGGCATGGGGTTCACATGAGCGCAAACCTGGACGAACGAAATGCTGGTGGCTACTCGGTCGCCTACCGGCGCGATGACACCCACTTTCCCGTATATGTTACTGCCGCCTTGGCCGCGGTGTTTTTCACGGCCGCCTGGATCACCGGCGCCACGTATTGGTTGGCGCTCGCCGTGACGGCGGCCGGCTTCACCTACTATAACATTCCCTTGTTGGAGACCGGGCGGCCCACCATCGGCGCCAATCAGTATGGCATCTTTATCCAAGCCTTCGGACTGATCCGGTGGCGAGCCATCGAGCGTATCGATCTCGTTCAGATCGCCGAGCGCGCGATGACCGTCCACGAGCTGCACATTGCGCTCAACGCACCTCTCGGCAGCGCTCTCGTTGCCGACTGGCGCAAGCAGCCGATCTATCGCCTGCTGATGCGCTTGCCGTGGTGCATGGACCATAGCGGCGTGGTGCTGGTCAACTTAGAACCGTTCGACCAGCCGGCCGATGAAATCCATCGAACGTTCCTCAGAATGTGGCGCTACTATCGGAGCTAGTCCGCCAGCGCCGCGGGAATGCAAGTGAACACCGGCGCTCCGGGACGCCACCCCCCTCGACGGGAATCAATGTATTGCTTCTCCGTGCAACGCGAGGTCGAGACCTTCGCGCTCGGTGTCCTCCGTTACGCGAAGGCCGACAAACATCTTGACCGCGAGGAGGATGATCAAGCTGGCGACGGCATCATAAGCGAAGACGATGGCGATCCCGATGCACTGGTTGAAGAACTGACCAACGTTTCCCTCCAGAACGCCCGCCGTTCCGCCGTATTGCTCGACCGCGAAAACCCCCGTCAGCAGCGCCCCAACGATGCCGCCAATCGCATGCACGCCGAAGCAATCCAGCGCATCGTCATAGCTGAACATGCGCTTCAAGCCGGTGCATCCCCAGTAGCAGAAGACGCCCGCGCCAATTCCGATTGCAAAGGCACCGATGGGTCCCACGAAACCCGAAGCTGGTGTAATGGCAACAAGGCCGGCGACCGCACCCGAGCAGATGCCGACGACGGTTGGCTTGCCCTTCAGCGACCATTCCACCAGCATCCAAGTGAAGGCAGCGACGGCCGTGGCAATCTGGGTCACCAACATTGCCATTCCAGCCTGCATGCCTGCCGAGACAGCAGAGCCGGCGTTGAAACCGAACCAGCCAACCCAAAGCAGAGAGGCGCCGATGAAGGTGAGCACCATGTTGTGCGCCGGCCCCTTCTCGCTGCGCTTGCCGAGCATGATGGCGCACATAAGCCCCGCCACGCCGGCGTTGATGTGCACGACGGTACCTCCGGCGAAATCGAGTACTTTCACCCAGGCGGCGTCGTTGCCGGCGGCCAGGAACCCGTCAGGTCCCCAGACCCAGTGCGCAATTGGCGCATAAACGAAAATCGCCCACAGGCCGATGAACCAAAGCATGGCCGAGAATTTCATGCGCTCGGCGAACGCGCCGGCAATGAGCGCCGGCGTAATAATAGCAAATGTCATCTGAAAGCAGATGTACACGCTTTCGGGGATGGTCGGGGCGAGTGGATTGGGATTGCCGATACCTCCGTTACCGATGTCGCTCAGGATGTCCTTGAGAAACATGCGATCCAAGCCCCCGACAAAGGGCGTGCCAGCGCGAAACGCCATGCTGTAGGTGAGGAGCGCGAAAAGAATCGTGACGAGGCACGTGACGGCAAAGCTGGTCATCACCGTGTCACCAACATTCTTCTTGCGCACCATGCCGCCGTAAAACAGCCCGAGGCCCGGGATTGTCATCATCAATACGAGCGCGACAGACGTGAGCATCCACGCCGTGTCGCCGGAATTGGGTGTGCACTTTTCGAGAACCTTGGCACTGCAGGCTGGCGGGGCCGCGTCTTGCGCGAGCGCGATGTCAGCGAATGCAAGACAGAGAATCGCGGTCCCCAAGAGAGCAGCCACGAATGACAGGATTCTTTGGCGCGCGTATGTCCCGGATCCCATTGTCTCCCTCCTCGTCGCAAGAGATGTCGGTGAAGGTTTGCATAGCCGCTTTGTCGGTCTCTCCAGTGCGAACGCGAACGGCTCGCTCGATGGGCGAAACAAGGATCTTACCGTCGCCCACCTGTCCGGTTCTCACGGTGTCTTGAATCGCCGCAATGACCTTGTCCGCCTGCTCAGAGGCGACAACAAGATCAATCCTGACCTTCGGCACAAAGCTGAGTGCATACTCGGTGCCGCGGTAAATCTCCGTGTGTCCCTTGTGTTGACCGCATCCCTTGACCTCAGTCACAGTCAGGCCCTGCGCGCCGAGAGCCGTCAGTACGCTCTGCCCCGCGTCGAGCTTGAATAGCTGGATCTGGATATTGGCGGTGACTAGCCTCATGGCTTACCGGCCTTTCCCTGATGCTTAGCCAGGGTCGGACAATGCCGATGACGATTCCCGCGTCCAATTCTTGATCTTGTTAAACAAGATTCATGCCATCGGCAGTGTTCTGGCAACCCACTGAATCGTCACCGATTCCAGTTCACAAGCTCGGAACAGCTTTGTCCTTTGCCGATTCTGATAGCAAGCTGCGCCTATAAAAAGGGCAAGGTCTTGCCGCCATCTAGTGGCGCCCGCCCCTGTTTCCGCTCGCCGGGGCAAATCGGATCGCAAAAATGTATTATTTGAAGCTCTCCCAGCCGGCATCCGGCGAGAACCGGCCGCCGAACTTCACAGCCAGCGCGCGCAACGCCGACACCACATTGTCAGGCCCGCGGGTTCGCGCATAGTTCAGCGGGCCGCCGCGAAACGGCGCGTAGCCGGTGCCGAAGATCATGGCGCCGTCGACCATATCGGCGTTGTCGACGATGCCCTCGCGCAGGCACGCGACGCAGACGTTCGACATCGGCAAGATCAGCCGGTCGATCATTTCCGGCGTCGGCCGCGCCATGGACGGCGAACCTGACGTCTTGTCGGCCTTGCCGTCTTTCCAGATATAGAAGCCCTTGCCGGTCTTGCGGCCGAGATCACCGCTAGCGACCTTCTCGCGAAGCCACGCCGGCGTCGGCGGCAGCAAATCGCCAAACTTCGAGCGCAGCATGTCGCCTACCGCCAAGCAAATATCGAGGCCGACCTGATCGGCGAGTTCGATCGGGCCCATCGGCATGCCGAATTTTTCCGCGGCAGCATCGATGGTGAGCTTGTCGATTTTCTCATCCAGCATCACCATCGCCTCCAGCATGTAAGGCGTCAGCGCGCGATTGACCAGAAAGCCCGGCGAACTCTCGACCGGCAGCGGCAGCCGATCGATGGCGCCGACAAAGGCCAGCGCCTGCTTCAGCATCTGCGGATCGGTGCCGTCGTGGCTTACGACCTCGACCAGTTGCAGCCGGGATACCGGATTGAAGAAGTGCAATCCCACCAGCCGCTCCGGCGATTTCAGCGTGGTACGCAAATCCTCCAGCGGAATGCTCGAAGTGTTGGTGGCGAGGATCGCGCCCGGCTTCATGTGAGGCTCCAGCCCGGCATAGACTTTCTGCTTCAGTTCGAGCTTTTCCGGCACCGCTTCGATGATCAGGTCGGCATTGCGGACGCCTTCACCGTCGAGATCGGGAACGAGCCGGTCCAGCGCGTCACGGATATCGGTGCGCTTGCGCTTGATCTTGCCGAACAGATCCGCGGCGCGCTTGATCGCTCCAGCGATCGGCTCCGGTTTCATGTCGCCCAGCGTGACGCGAAAACCCTGGCCAGCGCACCAAGCCGCGATGTCGCCGCCCATCGCACCCGCACCGATGACGTGAACCTGGTTGATCCTGTTGCCGCCGCCGGCGAGCTTCTTCATCTGCTCGCGCAGGAAAAATACCCGGATCAGATTTTGCGCCGTCGGCGTCACCATCAGATTGGCGAACGAAGTTTTTTCGGCAGCTAACATCGTGGCCTTGTCGCCGCCGTGCCTTTCCCAGAGATCAATCAGCGCATAGGGCGCGGGATAATGCTCATGGGGAGCAGCCTTCTCAGCCTCGCTGCGCATCCGCGAGGCAAGAAAGCCTCTGACGGGCGAGGCGTTCAGAATGGTATTCACAAGACCCGGCCGGGCGCGTTTCAGATGGCCGAACACCGCGTCCTTCACGGCATTGCGAACATGCCGCTCCTGCGCCACGGCATCGACCAGCCCGAGCGCCTTTGCCCTTCGCGCGTCGATGGTTTTGCCGGTCAGCATCAGCGTCATCGCCTGCATCGGATTGACCAGACGCGTGAAGCGCGCGGTGCCGCCGAGACCGGGATGCAGGCCGAGCATCACTTCCGGAAACCCGAAGCGGGCGCCGTCGATCGCAATGCGCGACTGACAGGCGAGCGCGACTTCGAGGCCGCCGCCGAGGCAGAAGCCGTGGATCACGGCGACGGTCGGAATCTTCAAAGCTTCGAGACGATCGATCACCGCATGTGCTCGGCCGATGGCGGTCTCCACAAGGCGGGGATCGGTCGCGCCGCGAAATTCGTTGACGTCGGCGCCGGCGATGAAGCCGGATTTCTTCGCGGAACGGATGACGATGCCCGCCGGGCGCTGGCTTTCCAGCGCCGTGAGCACGCTGTCGAGTTCTTCGATGACATCGGCCGACAGGGTGTTGGCGCTGGCGTCGGCGCGATCGAACAGCAGCCAGGCAATGCCGTCGCTATCCCGCGTCAGCTTGAAATTGCGATAGGGCGCGCTTGAGTCGGGCTTCGGCCCGAGTTCGAGCACGCGGTCATCAAGAACATCCATGATGCGACTGTGCATGACGTTCCCTATACCATCTCGATCAACATGGCGCCGCCCTGCCCGCCGCCGATACATTCAGTGGCGATGCCGCGCCGGGTGCCCAATCGCTTCATCGCATTGACGAGATGCAGCACGATGCGGTTGCCGCTGCAGCCTACGGGGTGACCAAGGCTGATCGCGCCGCCGTCGACATTAAGCTTGGCGCGGTCGATTTGCCCGGCAGCGCCATCGAGACCCAAAATCTCGCGGCAGAATTTTTCGTCCTTCCAGGCGGCAAGACACCCCAGCACTTGCGTCGCGAACGCCTCGTTCAATTCCCATGTCTCGATCTCCTGCAACGACAATTTGTTGCGCTTTAAGAGTTCGGTCGCCGACAGCACCGGGCCAAGACCCATGATGCTTGGATCGAGCGCGGACCATTGGCTGTCGACGATCATGGCCTTTGGGGTCAGGCCGTGCTTGGCGACCGCATCTTCCGAAGCAAGGATGGTCCACGATGCGCCGTCGGTGATCTGCGAGGAGTTGCCGGCGGTGACCTGACCCCAAGGCCGCTCGAACACTGGTTTCAGTCCGGCAAGTTTCTCCGGCGTGGAATCCAGCCGCACGCCGTCATCGTGATCGTAGAACTTTCCGTCGCGCGCGAACGCAGTTTCGACTTCGCCCTTCAGCCAACCCTGCGCCTGCGCATTCGCCAGCCGCTGGTGACTTTCGGCGGCGTAAGCGTCCGACTGGGCGCGCGTAATGCCGAAGAGGTGACCGACCACTTCGGCGGTCTGGCCCATGTTGAGTTCGGTGATCGGATCGGTCAGCCCGCGCTCAAGACCGATGATGGTTTGAAATAAGCGGGGCGTGCTTTCGCAATAGCGGCGATCTTGGCGAGAATGCCCTTGGCGCCGGCTACGCCAGCGAACCAGCGCACGCCCTGCTGCGGCCAGACCAGCGGCGCGTAACTCAGGGCTTCCGAACCGCCGGCCAGGATCAAATCCGAAATGCCCTCGCGGATATAGCGATAACCGGTGTCGATCGACTGCATGCCGGAGCCGCAATTGATCTGCACCGTGAACGCCACCATGGCCTCGCCCATGCCGAGCCGCAGCGCAGCGACCCGGGCCGGGTTCATCTCGTCGGCAATCACGTTGACGCAGCCGAGGATGACTTGATCGAAGGAAGTAGGCGCGAACGGTTGCCGCGCCAGCAGCGGCCGGCCGCACTGCACGGCGAGATCGACCGGGGTAAACGGGCCGGGACCGCTGCGTGCTTTCAGGAACGGCGTCCGGCTGCCGTCGATGATAAAAACCGGCCGCGCCATCAGCTTGCCGCCCTTTGCTCACCGAGTTCCTGAAAGAACTGATGCACGTCGGCAGGCTTTTTGTAAATCGGCGACAGCGCTTCCGGCGCGAAGTCATCGACCTCAATCACTTTTGCAACCGCTTCATGCGCCGCCGCAAGCTGATCGCCCTCGGCCTGGGTGATCACGCCCTTGGTCACCGCCTCATGCCAGTCGTGAATGTGGGCGGCGCGCATTCGTTTGGCGATATCCTCGGCGCCGGTGACCAGAACAAACGCCTTCTCCAGCCGCGCAACGCCGCGGTCGTCATCGACATGCGACAGGTCCGGTGTCAGGCGATCGCGCGCCGCTGACGGCTCCAGCACAAGCTGCGCGCATTGATGGATCACGAGATCGGAAGGGCCGAGCACGCGGGCGCCGAACGGCTGGATCAGGAATTTCAGTACGACGGCGACGAAACGATTCGGCAGATTCGCCAGGATTTCCGCAAAGCGGTTTTCGATGGTGCGGAAGCCGTTCGCCATGCACCATTCAAGCGCGGCAAAGTCCGCACTTTGGCGGCCCTCGTCCTGCCAGCGTTTCAAGGCAGCAGACAGCAAATACAATTCCGACAAAATATCGCCGAACCGCGCCGACAGCATTTCCTTGCGCTTCAGCGCGCCGCCGAGCGTCAGCAGCGCCATGTCGGCGCAGAGCGCGAACGCCGAAGAGTAGCGCGAGAGCTGACGATAAAATCCGGTCGCCTCTCCGGCGTCGGGCGCCGGCGCAAACGCGCCGCCGCTCCAGCTCCGGCCCCACGCCCGAAACAGCGTGGCCACGCTGTGACCGATATGTTTCCAGAACGCCTTGTCGAAGGCATCCAACCCCTTGGCGCGGTCTTCCTCGCCAAGCGCGTTCATTTCCTCGAGCAAGTAAGGATGCGCGCGGATCGCGCCCTGCCCGAACACGATCAGGTTGCGGGTGAGAATGTTGGCGCCCTCGACCGTGATGCCGACCGGCACCGACCGATAGAGATTGCCCAAGTAATTCTGCGGACCATCGATCACGGCCTTGCCGCCATGGATGTCCATCGCGTCGTCGATCGCGACCCGCATCCGCTCGGTGGCGTGCAGCTTCATGATGCCGGAAATGACCGCGGGATGATGACCCTGATTGAGCGCAGCGCAGGTCAGCCGCCGCGCCGCATCGAGCAGATAGGCGGTGCCGGCGATGCGGGCCAATGGCTCCTCGACGCCTTCGAATTTCCCGATCGGCACGTTGAATTGCTCGCGAATCCGCGCATACGCGCCGGTGGTGCGCGCCGCGTAAGCCGCGCCCGCGGCGGACAATGACGGCAGCGAGATGCCGCGTCCGGCGGCAAGCGCTGTCATCAGCATTTTCCAGCCCTGGCCGAGACGTGCTTCGCCGCCGATGATGTAATCCAAGGGAATGAACACATCGCGTCCCCGGTTCGGGCCGTTCTGAAACACCTGCATCGACGGCAGATGGCGATGGCCGATTTCGACGCCGGGCAGATGGGCGGGGATCAGCGCCACGGTAATGCCGAGGTCTTCCGTTGAGCCGACCAGATGATCCGGATCATAGGCCTTGAAGGCGAGGCCGAGCAGCGTCGCCACCGGACCGAGCGTGATGTAGCGCTTGTGCCAGTTGAGACGCAGGCCGAGCAGTTCGCGTCCGTCGAAACTCCCCTTGCAGATGACGCCGCTGTCAACATCGACGCGGCGTCGGAGCCGGCTTCGGGACTGGTCAATCCGAAGCAGGGAATTTCGCGTCCGTCGGCGAGGCGCGGCAACCATTGCTGCTGCTGGTCCCTGGTGCCAAAACGCATCAGCAGTTCGCCGGGGCCCAGCGAGTTCGGCACCATCACGGTCACGGCAGCCGTCACCGAGCGCGTCGAAATCTTCCGTATCACTTCCGAATGCGCGTAGGGCGAGAAACCAAGCCCGCCATATTCCTTGGGAATGATCATGCCGAAGAATTTCCGGCGCTTGATGAAGTCCCAGACTTCGGGCGGCAGATCGCGCAATTCCCAATTGATCTTCCAGTCGTCGAGCATCGCGCAGAGCTCGTCGACCGGGCCGTTGAGAAAGGCCTGTTCCTCCGGCGTCAGGGTAGCCGGTGGATGGCTAAGCAGTTTCGACCAGTCGGGATTGCCGGTGAAAAGGTCTGCGTCCCACCAGACATCGCCGGCCTCCAGCGCCTCGCGCTCGGTATCCGACATGGCTGGCAACACGCCCCGGGCCCAGGAGAAGATCGGCTTGGTGATGATATCGCGGCGAAAGGCCTGGGAGCTCATGGCGACGTCCTCATCCTGGAAGCAGCGGCGCGATCTGGCGATCCCGCCTATGCCAAAAGGCTGCTCATTCTAGCCAAAAATGCGCGATTCAGGTGAACACTTCGCATTGAGAATAGAGCGAAATTGATCCGCTCCCGATAACGGCAGAATGCCGCACCAGTTCCGGAAAACGCGATCGCGCACGCGAACTTACAGAAACAGGGTCAATCCGGCCTGGTCATCTCGAACATGGCATCCGGCTTGATTTCGAAATAGTCGCCCCTGCGGCCGGCGCGCACGATCGGGCGCGCCAGCGCGGTCTGGTAGACGCCGTCCTTGATGAAGGCCTTGTCGATGTGGACGGCGACGACCTCGCCGAGGGTGAGCCAGGCCTGCGCCTTCTTGCCATCGGCGCCCTGCAACTGAATGATCTGCGACAGTTTGCATTCGAACGAGACCGGGCTTTCCGCGACACGGGGCACATTGACGAGCTTGCCCGGCACCGCCGTCAGCCCGGAGATCTCAAACTCGCTCACACCGTGCGCGACATGCGCCGCGGTGGCATTCATCTGCTCCGCCAAATCCTTGGTCGCGAGATTCCAGACGAATTCGCCGGTCTCCTGAATATTGCCGACGCTGTCTTTCCAGGAGGTAGAGGAAAATCCGATAATCGGCGGGTGGTAATTGAACCCGTTGAAAAAGCTGTAGGGCGCGAGATTGATATTGCCCTTGGCATCCCGCGACGAGATCCAGCCGATCGGACGCGGGGCGATGATGGCATTGAAAGGATCGTGCTTGAGGCCGTGGCCGTTCGCCGGCTCGTAATAGTGCAGGTCTTTCGGGTTTGATGAACTCACTTCGTATCTTTCTTCCGGATTCAGCTAGATCGTCATTGCGAGGAGCGAAGCGACGAAGCAATCCATGCTGCGTGATTTGATGCCCATCGAGTCGCAATGGCGGAATAGACCTCGCAGTTATTTCCGGGCCACGGAGCCAGCGCGCGGCGCAAGTCCCGCGAGGACAAAGTCGATCATTTGCTCGAGCGAAGGTCCCGGCTTGTTGGCGCATTGCGCGATCATCTGCGGGTGGAAAAACCGCATCATCGCGGTGCAGGCGCACATTGCGGCCAGCGGCACGTCCGGAGCCTCGAATTCACCGGACTCGGCGCCATCGGCAATGACCGCCGCGATGGTTTCGGTGATCTGCTGCATATGGGTCACGCAAACGTCCCAGCTCTCCTCCATCGCAATCTCGACCATCTCGTGCAGCTTGGAATTGCCGACGTATCGCTCCGAATTCATGCGATGGATCGACGTCATCAGCTCGCGCAGACGTCGGGCCGCCGGTTGGGGCCCGGTCGCGATGGTCTGCGCCGCATCTTCGACTTCGCCCATCAAGCGACGTGCGACGCCTTCGTTGATCGCCTTTTTTGAATCGAAGAAGCGATAGACGTTCGCGGGGCTCATGCGCAGCATTTTCGCGATGTCCGCGACGGTAGTCTTTTGATAGCCGATTTCGCGAAACAGACGCTCCGCGACGACAAGAATCCGTTCTCGTGTGTCGGGTTCGATCTGTTCGGAAATCAGCGTCATTGCAGGACTCGATGCTCTCTTTTGCTCAATGTTCAATTATTCCGCAGCCGCAGCAAGCGGAAATGCGGGCTGTGGTTGGCCGTGATGCTGCGGCGCAAGGTCGATCTCTTCACTCGGACCGCTCTCTTCAAGGCTCTTGCGGAACCAGAGGGCATAGAGGCCCGGCAGGTACAGCAAGGTCAGGAAAGTTGCAACAAACAAACCGCCCATGATGGTAATCGCCATTGGGCCCCAGAACGCCGAGCGCGACAGCGGAATCATCGCCAGGATCGCGGCCAGCGCCGTCAGCACCACCGGCCGGGCGCGCCGGACGGTTGCTTCCACGATGGCTTCCTTGCGGGTCAGGCCGTGGGCCACATCGGTTTCGATCTGGTCCACCAGGATCACCGCATTGCGCATGATCATCCCGGCCAGCGCGATCAATCCGAGCAGCGCCACGAAGCCGAACGGCTGGTTGGCGACGTTCAGCCCCAGCGACGCGCCGATCATGCCTAGCGGCGCCGTGAGGAACACCAGTATCAGCCGCGAAAAGCTCTGCAGCTGGATCATCAGAAGC
>Ga0208991_1000017_pt1 | contig 22484 bp, 20 predicted proteins | sample MedBloCAOM3_M2_FD_187855 | JGI IMG/M metagenome (GOLD analysis project Ga0208991, IMG submission 187855) | Forest soil microbial communities from El Dorado National Forest, California, USA - Mediterranean Blodgett CA OM3_M2 (SPAdes) (version 2) | ecosystem: Environmental > Terrestrial > Soil >...
GCCCCTTAATTGCGTCTCTTAATCAATCTGTCACTTCACGCGATTGACGCTTCGCCTGCGAATGCTTCCTGCCCTGATCGCCGTCGCCTTGTTCGCCGCTGCGCCGGCATCGGGCTGGACTATGTTGAGGGTGGTTGCGGTGTGGCGCTGGCGCCGCCGCGTCGTAAGCGAATAAGAGTCTCGCAGGTTGCCGTTTCGGTTGATTAATAGGCGATTTAATTTTAATATGAAGATTAAATGTTCAAATAATCGCTGGTTTGATCGGCATGGGACCTCAATTTGATCCAAAAGGATGGATTCATTGGCCCGACAGTGAAGATCTGTCGATTGAATTCATGAGGCTGCTGGGAGCGGCTCAAGAAGGCGGTTCGACCATTTCCGAATGCTTCTTTGCCGCAAACCGGATAGATCCCAAGGACGAGGATTCCTGGTATCAGGAATGGAAAAAGCTGGCCGATGCCAGCAATGTGCGCGGCAGTATCGCTGCCAGCCGCGGCAATTTGTTGACGGCACGAAGTAACTGGCTTCGAGCCATCAATTACTATCAAGCAGCCGGGTTTCACGATTCTGCTGACAAAAGGCGGCAGGACGTGCTTGCAAGCATGCAGACATGCGCCCGTCGCTACATCGAGCGTTTGACGCCTGCTGGTGAGGTCGTCGAAATTCCTTGGCTGGATGGTTATCCGTTGGAGGGTTATTTCCTGCCTGCGCCGGTCGCGTCGGATCCGGCGCCTACCGTCATTTGCATGGGCGAACCGGGACACCGAAAGGAAGAGTATCTCTACAAGACGGCGCGCTATGCCCGCGATCGAGGAATGTCGCTGCTCGCCGTGGATCTAATGGGATCAGGCGCCGGCGTCCAATCCGACGAAATAATGGGCTGCCCTGATCTGGAGATGTCGGTCGGCCACGTGATGGACTATCTCACAACAAGGGGCGATATCGACGAACGCAGAATAGCGATTCTCGGAGATGGCGCCGGCTCTTCCTTTGTCGCGCGCGGCGTCGCTCTTGACCGGCGATTCGCGGCCGCGGTTTGTGACGGCGGCATCTGGGATCTGCACGAGCGCGCCTTTTTGATGAATCGTTTCTCCTCGCGCGATGCAGGCGTGGCCGCAACAAAGGGATATACCAGGCTCGTGCTAAATCTTGGATGCCCTGTCTTGATCACCATGGGAGAACATGGCTGGCTTGAGGCAGACCACGTGACCAATCTGTTCCACCAGCTCAAGGGGAATTATCGGGACATCACGCTGAAAATTTTCATGGGCTCGGAAACCGCTGCCTCGCAAGGGCACGCTGATAACCCGACGCTTGCCAACGAGTTCATTTTTGACTGGTTAGCCGACCGCTTGCGGATCGATATCTCCCAAACTCTTCATAGGCGCGCCCAGGCGTGAGCGCCAACTTCAGATGTCGATCGCAACCTTCAGACAGGCCTTCTCAAGGCGATCCTTGAGTAATGCCAGTTTGCCAGTGAGCTCAGTGAGTTCGCGGTCGCCGAATTCCGCAAAGATAAATTCGTTCAGGGCCTCCTGCTGGGAAGCCAAATTCGCGATGTGCTTATAAGTTTTGTCCGTCAGGGACATCTGCACAATTCTTGCGTCGTCCTCCGACGTCTTTCGGCGCATGAACCCTTTTTTCTCGAGCATTTTCGACTGCGTTGTGACGAACGACGGGTCAACGTGAAGCATCTTTGACACGACCTTTACCGGAACGCCCTCACCCTGGTCCAGATCCGCCAGTGCCATCAGGATCATCCATTGCGGGCCGCTGATGCCGAGGGTCTTTGCCCAGAAATAGCGAATCTCCTGAAGGTGCACGTTGATTGAGACGATCTCCCAGGCAAACCGCCGGACGATGTCCTGATTCCTCGCTGCAAGCTCCTTCGAGTCCGCACGCTTCGCCTTGCCCTTGAGGGTTTGTCTCATAGCCTGTTTTACCCAGCCCAGTGATGAAGCAACTCAAATGATTCAATAACAAAATCATCCGATTAGTCCATCCGTTGGGGCCACCCTCATTGAACAAATCAGAAATTCCAGGTGTTGCCACGGGGACACAGTAGGAGAGGATAACGAAAGCTGAGCTAATAAAGTATTTTGCTTACATAAGTTGCGCATGCATAGTTCAGAAGACGGCGGAGGGGGGTCCCTGGATCGTCCCGTTGCAGGTGGTTCGCTTAAGTCCCTCGCGTTCATGCGGGTGTGTCCGAAGACGCGAAACGACTGAGCGGTTTTTTGAGGGAGTAAGGGAGCCAGCCTTGGGGTGTTTCACCCAACGGATCCGGAAACCTTCCCTACAGCGCAACTTGGAGGCTAATATGAAGATGGTTAAGAGCCTTATCCTCGGCTCAGCGGCGGGTCTTATCGCCATGAGCGGGGCACAGGCGGCTGATCTTCCCGTCAAGGCCAAACCGGTCGAATACGTGAGGATCTGCTCCCTGTATGGTTCCGGTTTTTTCTATATTCCGGGCACCGACACCTGCCTCAAGCTGGGTGGTTATATGCGCATCGACACCACGTTCAACGGCGGTGTCTACGACGCTCCGTTCTGGAACGGTGACGGCGGCCAAGGCAATCGCTTCCGCGATCTGATAAACAGCCGTTCGCGTATGGCGCTCACCGTCGATACGCGTACCGCAACTGAATACGGCGTCGTTCGTACCTTCCTGCAGGGCGACTTCCAGTTTCAGAACTTCGGTACGACGAACCCCAACGCTCTCGCCACGAACATCAATGCTTTCAGTGGCCTGCCCAATGCCATTCTGAGTAGCCCGGGCGGCGGCTTTGTCGCGGTCGAGTTCGCGTTCATCCAGTTCGCGGGCTTTACCTTCGGTAAGTCGGCGTCCGCCTATGCCACGCCTTGGCATGGTTATCCGGGCAACAACTCCTCGTTCCTCCTCGGCGGCCATGACACCGTCACCGGCGTGAACAACATCCAGTACAGCGCGCAGTTCGGTAACGGCGTGTCCGGCACCGTCGGCCTCGATGATCCGACCGTGTTCAACCGCACCCCGTTGTTCAACCTGGGGGCTGGTTCCCCGGCCGGTGCGTTGACTGCCGCCGGCCTCAGCCCGATTGGCGGCGGTCAGTCCGCTTACGGCGGCTTCGTGGTGCCCGATCTGGTCGGCAACATCCGTGTCGACCAGGCTTGGGGTCTGTTCCAGGTCTCGGGCGCGTTGCATTCAGTCAATGCGTCGTACAACCTGATGGGTGCAAGCGCCCAAGGCGCTCTCCCGTTGGCGGGTGCGACTGCTCTGACCGACTCTGTGCTCTCGGGTCATCCCGAGTCGAAGGTCGGCGGTTCGGTGATGGTTGCCTTGCAGATCAAGAACATCCCGACCGGTCAGGGCGACGACATCAAGATGGACGCGAGCTGGGCCAAGGGTGACACCAAGAACGTGATCGCCACTTCGGGTTCTTCGCCGTCCTTCGCGATGCTCGGCGGTGTTCCTGGCCAGTTTGGATCCAATCGCAGCATCGGGTTCGGTTCGACCACGGATGCTGTGTATCTCCCCATCGCGAATGGTGGCGATGGTTCGCTCCACCTGACGGAAGCCTTTGGTTTCCGCGGTGCGTTCAACCACAACTGGGATCCATATTGGTCGAGCAGCTTGTTCGGCGGCATCGGCTTTGTGCGGTATGACGGCGCTGCCAGGGCCGAGTATTGCGCGGCTTATGGCGTGACGGTTCCGGGTCAGGGCGTCACTTACACCTGCAATCCGAACTTCGACGTCTCCCAGATTGGTGTGATCACCCGATGGACTCCGGTCACGAACCTCACGTTCTCGGCCGAAGCGATGTGGACCCACCTGCGCCAAAACTTCTCTGGCTTCGCCACCTTCACGCCCGGTGCGCCACAGCCGATCCAGACTTGGACCTACAAGAACCAGGACACCGTGTCGCTCAACGTTCGCGTTCAGCGTAACTTCTGATCCCGATCGTCTAACAACTCTTTCTAAGAGAACTCCCGGCAGGAAACTGCCGGGGCCTTTTCGTTTGTGCCAGCGCATCATTCGGTCCGAAATGCCTTCGACGAGGCGCACAAAGCGGAAGCACTGCGATTGCAAAGTGCCTATTGTCCAAGATCTAATCGTTCTTTGACAGATCGGCAGTCGCATTTTGGCCGTCTCGACGGCGCGTTGGACGCCGCGGCGCTCAACATTGCCTTAGCCTTATTGTTAGCGTGTCGATTGTGCATAGTTTCCAGCGGCGCCGGCTCGTGGAATAAAACGGGTTTTGAACCATCGCTGGTCATCAGCGACATACAAGCAAGATAAATCGCTGATTCCATCACCTCGTCAGCGAGACGGTGCAAATTGTCAGTTTCGGGAGCCCGGGAGAACGGGAATGCCTTGGAGCAAAATTCTCAACTTTACCGATCCATTTCCTTATCAGGCGGCTATTCGTGCCGCGGACGTGGAGCTTTATCCCACCACGAGAGGGGAATTCCGCGCTGAGTTGACGCAGATCAACCTGAACCAGCTCTGGATGCAGCGCTTCCACGAAAAGTTGCCGGAGGTCTACGCCAGCAAAATAAGGCCCGGTCGCAGAGTCATTGGCTTCCTCACCGCAGAACATCAGCCGGTGATGCAACACTGCGGAATGGACCTTTCGCCTCACGATATCGTCATCTGCAACCACGACGTGATGCACCAACGAACCCAAGGCGACTGTTGCTTTGGAGCGATGTCCCTGACGACAAATGATTTTGATGCCGCGTGCAGATCGATATCCGGCCATGAATTTTCAGAGCCACCGTTGAAGCATCTCGTTCGGCCCAGTCCTGACCTCATGTCGCGGCTGGTAAAACTACACGACATGGTTGGACAACTCGCCAAAGCTACTCCCGATATTCTAGCGCTTCCCGAGGTAGCTCGGGCCCTGGAGCACGAGCTGGTCCACCTGATGATCAGGTGCCTGACCGAGGGTGCGTCTTCGGGAATGACCACCGGCGGTCGCCGCCACGATGCGATCGTCGCGCGGTTCGAAGAATTCATGGAAGCGAAACCCGACACGCCCCTGTACCTGACGGAAATTTGCGCGGCTATCGGCGTAACGGAGCGAACGCTCCGCGTTTCCTGCGAGGAGCATCTCGGAATGGGCCCGATCCGCTATCTCAGCCTACGTAGAATGTACCTCGTTCGCCGCGCGCTCTTGCGGGCAGATCCTTCGACGGCAACCGTCACGCGAATTGTCACCGACCACGGATTCTGGGAGTTGGGGCGCTTCTCGGTCAGCTATCGAACCTTGTTCGGCGAGTCGCCTTCGGAATCGTTGCGGCGGCCAGCGGATGACCGGGGGCATATGTCCAAGCAGCCCGTCGTTGCTGGAGAGCTCGTTTCTGCATAGCTGAAGGCCGAAGCGTCGATGGTGCAGTGCGCCCCCATCGCCTTCCGGGCTGGCCCGGTCGGAGCGGACTCCGCGCCGGTCAGCGTGGGGTGCTGTCTTGAACTAAATAACGTGCGAGCTTCCGATGTCGCATAGTGAAATCGGAGCCGGTCCCCCATCCTGCGCGTTTTAGCGATTGTGGTTCGCAATGGCTTTACGTGTCGAATGAGATGGAGCGGATGGCGGAGAGCGGCACAGCCACGTTTGCCAATCCGGACGACTACCAGGCCGCTGTTGGAGACGCGACTGTCAATCTCATCGTCACCGGCGGCGGCGATTTCGATGCGCGCCTGACGTGGTTGCACTTGCGCCGTTTCCATGTGCTTCGCGGCTGCGAAAATCTACCGCGCATTGCCTTTATCTCTTTGTCGCCAGCGCAGGTGTTTGTCTCGTTTCCAACGAGCGAGGGTCCGCCCTTAACATATCGCGGACTTGGATTGCAGTTCGGCGACGTTGTGTTCCACAGCCGCGGTGAGCGAACGCATCAGCGGACCAATGGAGAAAGCCAATGGGGCATCATATCATTGCTGCCCGAACAGCTTGCCGCCTGCGGCAAGGCCCTGACTGGATCCAAGATAACTCCACCGCTTGCCGGCCGTGTTCTGCGACCGTCGCGGAGCGCCGCAGCGCGCTTGCTGCGGCTTCATTCAAAGGCCTGTCGTCTCGCCGAAACGAGACATCAATTAATCGGGAATCCGGAAGTCGCGCGAGCACTCGAGCAGGAATTGCTTCACGCGCTTGTCAATTGCCTGATGGCCGACAATGCGAACAGCGATCTAAACAGGATGCGGCACCACGCCGATATCATGGTTCGGTTCGAAGATGCGTTGACCACGCATGGTGGCCCACAGCTGAACATGCCCGCGCTTTGCTCGGCGATCGGCGTGCCAGAGCGAACCTTGCGGGTGTGCTGCACTGAATTCCTGGGCGTGAGTCCTATCCGGTATCTTCTGCTGCGACGACTGAACATGGTGCGCTCGGCGTTGCGGCGTGCGGATCCAGCAAACGCGAGTGTCGCAGAGATTGCCCGAACCTATCAGTTCCAGGAGCCGGGGCGCTTCGCCGTGACCTACCGCACCGTCTTCGGGGAAATGCCCTCGTCCACGCTGCGGCGCTCGCTGATCAAAACGACTTGATCAAAACATTCCTGCCGAAGTCGCATAGCGCGCGAAACAGCTTTTCGGCAGTGTGATGGATGAAGCAACGCAAGCCGCTTGATGCGCGGCCCGGAGATCGTGATGAATCTCGCTGATACGAAATCGTCGTCTGACTACGGACAATCTTTCGAGCATCCAGCAGTTGAGGGGATGCTGTATGTGCCAGGCGGTACCTATCGCATGGGATCGGACCGGCATTATCCGGAGGAGGCGCCGGTCCATCACGTTACCGTGGACGGATTCTGGATGGACCGGACGCCGGTCACCAATCGGCAATTCCGCAAATTCGTCAACGCGACCGGCTACGTCACCTTCGCCGAAATTGTACCCGACGCGAAAGACTATCCGGATGCTATGCCGCATATGCTCAAGGCCGGCTCGCTGGTCTTCACGCCGCCCAAGCAGGCCGTAGATCTGCGCTACTGGGGCGAATGGTGGACATTCAAATTCGGCGCCAACTGGCGGCGTCCTTACGGTCCGCGCAGCAACATCAGCGGGCTCGATGATCATCCGGTCGTCCACGTCGCCTATCGGGACGTCGAAGCCTTTGCCAAATGGGCTGGCAAGGAATTGCCGACCGAAGCCGAATGGGAATTCGCCGCACGCGGCGGACTGGACGGCGCGGAATTCGCCTGGGGCGACGAGCAATTTCCCGGCGGCAAGCAGATGGCGAACACCTGGCAGGGCAATTTCCCGCACCAGAATCTTGCAACCGACGGCTTCGAACGCACCTCGCCCGTCACTGCATTCCCGGCCAACGGCTACGGCCTTTACGACATGATCGGTAACGTCTGGGAATGGACGGCCGATTGGTATTCGCAGAAGCACGAGGCTGATGCGCCCAAGGCGTGCTGCATTCCGCACAATCCGCGCGGCGGGCCGGAGGCGGCGAGCTACGACGCTCGTGACCCGAACACCAGGATTCCGCGCAAGGTGCTCAAAGGCGGCTCGCATCTCTGCGCTCCCAACTACTGTCGCCGCTATCGTCCGGCCGCGCGTCATGCCGAGCCGATCGACACCTCTGCAAGCCATGTCGGTTTCAGGTGTATCACCAGGAAGAGGATCACGTCATGAGTAAGGATCAGATTCCAGAGACCAACACGGAGCCAACCAGCGCAGGTTTGAAACGCCGGGATCTATTGTTGAGTGGCAGTGCTCTCGTCGCCGCGTCGGCACTCTGCGCAAGCGCAACAACCAGCAACGGCGCCCGCACCCGCCGGGCAAAGGCCGAACATCGTCGTCATCATGGGCGTCGGCATCTGGAATCTCGGCGCGTGGTTCCACTACGAATTCTTGGCGAATTTGGCATCAAGAGGAGAAATTGAAATGCGCAAGATCATTGGAGCTGCGGCGTTTGTAGCCATGGTGTTCACAGCATTGCCGGCATCCGCTCAAGAAAATGATCCCTACGATTATCCGTACTGCCTGCAAGGTGGAGACTACGGCCTCCCGGGCTTGTGTCATTTCACAAGCTACCCGCAGTGCCAGGCTACGGCCTGGGGGACAATTTCGTATTGTGGCCCGAATCCCCGATTTGCATACTTCTGGCAACCGCGCGGCCGACGACCTTATCTGGTACGGTGATCGAACCAATTGCGACGCGCGCCTCGATTCGCTGCGCACCTAAGGACGGCTGTGATCTTGTGACAGGTCCGTCCTTCGGGATCGTTGCAGCGACCATCAGATGACACCCGAATAGTTCTGAGTGCAACATCTCTATTGGCCTTTGCTTTCTCGTTCCAAGGCAGGTGGGCTCGGAGAGAACCGATAGGCGGCTTGAAACACGGCCATAGTCGGTCGAGTAGCTCGCGCTTCGATCCGTTTGTGCATAGCAGCGGCCGGATAGCGAGGCCGCACTTGGTCGCCTTCCGATGCATCAGGCGAACAGAATTAGATGCATCGCAATAGAGAGGAGCAGGTCATGAGTCGTAAGCATCCATCTGGTGACTCCCACGACGTTGCGCCGCAATCGGGCGGCGGAATGAAACGGCGCGATCTGTTGTTGAGTGGCAGTTCTCTCGTCGCCGCTTCGGCACTCTCGGCCATCGGACTGACAAGCCCTGCGCAAGCGCAACAACCAGCAACGGCGCCGTCCTCGGCTGGGCAAAAGCCGAACATCGTTGTCATCATGGGTGATGACATCGGCATCTGGAATCTCGGCGCCTATCACCGGGGCATGATGGCCGGCCGGACGCCCAACCTCGACAAGCTCGCCGCTGAAGGCATGCTGTTCACCGATTACTACGCCGAGGCGAGTTGCACGGCGGGTCGCGCCAACTTCATCACCGGCGAACTGCCGATCCGCACCGGCATGACCACGGTCGGCCAAGCCGGCGCACCCACCGGCCTGCCTGCGCAGGCCGTGACCATTGCTACTGCGCTAAAAGGAATGGGCTACGCCACCGGCCAGTTCGGCAAGAACCACCTTGGCGACAAAAACGAATTTCTGCCGACGGTGCACGGGTTCGACGAGTTCTTCGGCTACCTGTATCACCTCGACGCGATGGAAGATCCGGCCCATCCCGCCTATCCTCAGGAGTTGCTGAACACCGTCGGTCCGCGCAACATGGTCCATTGTTATGCGACCAGCGTCGATGACGCCACCGTGGACCCACGATGGGGCAAGGTCGGCAAACAGAAGATTGAGGACGCCGGAACGCTCTATCCCAAGCGGATGGAAACTGTGGACGACGAAATCCGCGACTTCGCGCTCAAGTTCATCGACAAAGCCAAAGCCGACAACAAGCCGTTCTTCCTCTGGCTCAATCCGACGCGCATGCACATTGTCACCCACCTCTCGCCCAAATACGAAGCGCTGCGCAACTCCAAGAACGGCTGGACCATCCATGAGGCGGGCATGGCGCAGCTCGACGACGACGTCGGTATCGTGATGAAAAAGCTCAAGGACATGGGAGTCGATGACAACACCATCGTCGTCTTCACCACCGACAACGGCACCGAGGTCTTCACCTGGCCCGATGGCGGACAGACGCCATTCTCACAGAGCAAGGGCACGGTCCTGGAAGGCGGCTTCCGCGCGCCGGCCATGATCCGCTGGCCGGGCAAGGTGCCGGCTGGCACGGTCGAGAACGGCATCATCTCCGGGCTGGACTGGTTTCCAACCTTCCTTGCGGCGGCCGGTAACCCGAACATCGTCGAAGAGCTGAAGAAGGGCAAACAGATCGGTGACACGACCTACAAATGTCATCTGGATGGCTATAACCAGATGGACATGATCACCGGCAAAGGCCCGTCGAACCGGCACGAAATCTTTTATTTCGGCGAAAGCGAGCTAGGTGCCGTGCGCATCGACGACTACAAGTATCGTTTCATCGACCAGCCTGGAGGCTGGCTGGGCGAAAAAACCAAGCCTGACGTGCCCTACCTGATTAACCTTCGCCTCGATCCTTTCGAGCGCACGGGCTGGCCCGATAGCGGGACCAAATACGGCGCGCAACAATACTTCGACTGGTTCAAATACGAATTCTGGCGCTTCGTGTTTGTTCAGCAGCAGGTGGAAAAGCTGGCGATGACGGCGATTGAGTTTCCTCCGATGCAAAGGGGCGCGAGTTTCAATCTAGATGCCGTGAAGGCGAAAATCGCGGCAGCTCAGGCTTCAGTCGCCAAGTAGGCACGTCAGGGCTTTGACTGACGGCAAAGGGTCGCTGGTCAGGGCATTACTTGATTTTGTTCTATTCAGGCTACACCGCAAGGCGCAACGCTACTTCGGTCGACGAGCTCATAAAAAATGGCCCGCAGAAACGCGGCGCCTACTCTTAGGGCTTGTAGGTACCGGGGTCGGCGCCGCCAACCAAGCCGCCTCTGTTATTCGAGCCGCCTGCAGGGCCGTTCATCGAACGCCCCATGCCGACCGTACCTTGGTTGGTCCTGTTCATCGAACGCCCCATGCTGACCGTACCTTGGTGGGTCCTGGCGCCCGACTTGTGCTTATGATGACTTGTGGCTGCAAGTGCGAACGTGCTTGAGAGTGCGAACGCAGAAGCCAATGCTATTGTCGCAAGTTTCATCGTCGTTCTCCCTTGGTTTCAGCGAATCCGAAGTAACCCACCATGATTGTTTTTGTTCCAAAAAACCGCCGAAGCTGAAAGCTTGTTGTCGGCCCAAGCCTCATCGGTCCTCGTCCGGATGTCCGTAGTGGGTCAATCTCGTCGTCCTGACCGCGCGCTGATCACTTCCGGTATTCCCCGATGAGCGGACATTTCGGCCGAAGTTATGTGGTTCCATCTCAACCAGAAGTTCTCTGGTTTCGCCACGCTCACCCCGACTGCTCCAAAGCCAACGGCGATTTACGAGTTCAAGCACCACGATACCGTCGCCCTCAAGGTTCGCGTTCAGCGTAACTTCTGATCGTTATCTCCCCGCGGCGATAAACGTCTGAAAGTAAACCCCTGGCTGGAAACAGCCGCGGACTCTTTTTAGTGAAACCTGCAAACACCTGCGTTAACGCAGTTCCAATATCGGTGCAGATTGATGAAAAAAGATTATTTACTCAGGTATCTTAGTCATGTATTATGCCCGTCAGGTAGCCGTCAAATTGTTTGACGGCCTCTTAGTCTCAGAGGAGACGCAACCTACTTTATGATTAACCTCCGAAACCTCCGGCAATGCCCTGCCGGAGGTTTTTAATTTCTGGCACAGCTATACGGAGGGCTTCCGATAATCGGAGAACGGTTGCAGGATCACCCTTCTTCCACAATGTCCATGCGCTGAAGCGCCAAGCCAACGCCATGAAGCCGGCCGCGGGCGCGATCATCTCGACTTCTGATGGCACGCGCTCGAATCCCGATTCTGTGGCCGGACGCTTTATCGCAACCCGTTCGAGTGGACTGCATCTGCTGTTCAATGCCGAGCGGGGTTCAAAGGTCGATATCCCGCGCGACCTCCGGCCGGGCGCGGCGCGCCACCGGCCTTATCTTCTGTGAACGGGCCTTCCCAAGGGGGAAGGCCGAAATCAATCAGGAGAAGTCACATGTCCATGCTCGACTGGAACACCTATCGGCAGCAGCTCACCGTCCGGATCGGCGAAATTGCCAAACTCAGCCCCGACACGATCAAGGGCTATCAGGCGCTGAGCGCCGCGGGGCAGAAGACCAATCTGCTCGGGCCGAAGACCCGCGAGCTGATCTCGCTCGCGGTCGCCGTCACCGTCCGGTGCGACGGCTGTATCACCGTGCATGCCGAAGCCGCGGCGCGTCACGGCGCCTCGCGGGAAGAGATCGCCGAAGCGCTCGGCGTCGCGACAGCCGTCAACGCCGGTGCCGCCCTGGTCTATTCCACCCGCGTGCTGGACGCCTACGAGCAGGTGACCGCCGCCGCGTGAGCCCTGCTCAGTTAATGGGCCAGCTTTCGAACCTGACGCAATGTCTGACCTCAGTCTGTGATGCGGGCCAAGGCGGACATCGGCCAAACATTGCACAGATCGGTTCTATCGAAGCATGCAAATTTATGATTGGTTTAGGATGAAGCGTTGCGAGTGTCGGCAAATGCCAGCGCCACTCTCACAGCATTGCAAAGGCGCTTGAGACCATCGCCACCGGCTTGCTGTCGCTGGCACTCGACAAGGTGACGCGGCCAAAGCTCATGGTGCGCCCGAGGCGAACTACCCGCGCATCGGCCAGCACATCCGACGACGTGACGGCGCGCATGAAATGCGTGGTTTGATCGACGGTCGTCATCGGCCGGTATCCGCGGTTCGCCGCAAGGATAGCGATCACCATCGAGGTGTCGGCGAGCGCCATCAGCGCCTGGCCGCAGACGACGCCGCCGTGCCGGCACAGGCGTTCGGAAAAGGCCATCCGCAGGATCGCACCCGGCTGCCAGTCGGCCGAAGCACCCGGCGGCGGGGCGCATTCGATGCTGCCGATCGACAGCCCGAGGTCCTGCACCCACGGCGCGAACACATCGCCCAGGACGCGCCTGGCTTCCTCGATATCGAAGTCCTCTGCTCGTGGTTCGTATTGCATGAACGATGATTCCTCGCCCCCGACATTGGTGCCAGCGCATATTCTAACGGGCATTTGGCGGAAAAGGACACGCGCCTGGCGTGGCTTGAAAATGCCTGACTTGAGGCCGTATGATGGGGAGGTGGGGAGTAGGTCGACCATGTTCAGGCGATTGGCAATGATTTTCAGCGTGGTTGCGCTGGGCCTCGCCCTTAGCGGCTGCACCAAATGCGGTCCGATCTGGGACGATTGGATGCAATCGCCGAAATCCTGCAAGTCGGACCGTTTTTAGGCATGATCCCGAAAAGGGGAAACCGGTTTTCGGAAAAGATCATGCCCAAACAAAAAGATAAGCGACAAGTTTGATGTAGCGAAGCTGGATCAGACGCTGGCACGCAAGCCTGGCGCGCTTGGCGTCACGGTCTGCGCAGTGGTATATTGCCCGGAAAATGCAGGGAGCATCCCATGAGAATTTTTAGCGCAGCGGCTGTCATCGCGTTGCTGACAGGGCCGGCTTACGCGCAAATGCAGACTCCCAACATCAATTTGATTCCCGAGCTTGGCTCCAAGACACCGGAGGAAAAGGAGCAGGAGGCGGTGAGGGACAAGGCCTACCGGGAATCGCTCAAGAAAATACCGGACGCCAAGACCTCTTCCGATCCGTGGGGCAATGTGCGCAGCGTCGATACGCCCAAGACATCAGCTCCGGCGAAGCCGCGGGCCAAAACCGGCAGCACGGCAAATTAGGGCGCGGACTCATAAGAGCGTAGCCAGATACGAATGTACGCGAGCTTGATGAAGCGAGATAGTTGGCTGCGAGCTTGTTGTACTTCTTACGTCAAAGTCGAGTGGACGGGCTGTCGCGCCCTTTAGTGGAGAGAGGGAATCAACTCTGCATCGCATTCAGCAGTGTCGAAATCTTGATGGTCGCGAAATTAGAGAACGTATCCGACACGGCGTATGGCAAAATGATCTGGTCGTTGTGCCTCATCGCCCCGCACGTATAGACGACGTTAGGGACGTATCCTTCGCGCTCGGATGGTTCAGGCCGCAACAACGGCTCGCGCGAACGCGCAAGCACCTTGGAGGGATCGTTCTTGTCGAGCAGCGCCGCGCCGATAGAGTATTTGCGGACCGGGCCAACCCCATGCGTCAGCAGCAGCCAGCCTTCGTCAAGTTCAATCGGCGACCCGCAATTGCCGATCTGAACGAACTCCCAGGGAAATTCCGGTTTCAGAACGGCCTGACCGCCGTCCCATGTGTACAGGTCGTCTGAATAGATCAGATAGAGGTTCTCATTATCCTGCCGCGCGATCATGGCGTATTTGCCGTCGATCTTGCGCGGGAATAGCGCCATGCCTTTGTTCCGTGCCGCAGCACCCCTTAAGGGCGCCAGCCGGAACGACATGAAATCACTGGTCTCGATCAATTCGGAACGGATCGCCCGCCCGCTGTAGGCGGTATAGGTCGCGTAGTAGGTTTTCCGATCTTCATCGCTGAATTCGACAAAGCGCGCATCCTCAATGCCGTTCGATTGGGATTCGGTGACCGGAAAGATAACACGCTCGCTGAGGTCTTCCTCAGGTTTGAAAACTAACTCGACATGGTCGCCGTCTGGCCCGGATACGCGATGGCCAATCCGGGGGCTTGAGGCGAGGCGCGCCGTCGGATCAACGGTTAGGCCGCCGTCGGCTGCGATTGTGCCGGCCCGAAACGTCAGTGACGACACATGTCCTTCGCCTGTGGCACGGAGACTGAGAACGAAGCGCAAGCCACCTTTTGGCGCGTCCGACTGGTCGGGGTGCGGCACGATGCTGGGGTTAAACAAGGCCGAGGCTTCGAACGAGTATTCGTTGAGAAAATAGGCGCCGATCAACTGGCGCTGAACTTTGGAAAAGGTGCCATGAGCCGCCAAAGCCTCTTCCATTTCGTCGGCGCGCGACTCGAACGTCGCCAGCAGGTTGCGATGCCGGCCCTGGAAATTCTCAAGCACATCGGCCAGCTGATTAGCCGCAGCCTCGGAATCGAGTGCGAGAACGCGGTCGACGATATGGTTGGCGCGTGTCTTGTCGGTCGGGTTGAGATCGCGCGGTTCTGTGGCCGGCTTGAACGGACGCACAATCACTCGCGCTGGGTCGGGGCGCAGATAGAGCGCCTGTCGGTTCAGGAAGGTGGCTTGCGACAAGGTGCCTCGGCTCGCTGGAGTAAAATGGTCAAATTCAAAAACCGATGGCACGAAGCGCTGCGGGTTTTGTCAGGCCGGTATTGACGCGCGCAAGCTGACGAATCTCGGCAAGACTAAGGAGATAGGACACAACCGACTCGCCCCCGCGATTTTCATTAGCACGATCAGGGTGCAATCCATCGCGGCAACTGCCGGTGTGCGGATCGACCAGCGCCAGGGACAGGTCGTTGCTGCCGAGAAACCACGCGAAGACGCGCGTTGCGATGGCTTTCCACTCGGCATCGCCATCCGCTCGCCACGCTGTGAGGCAGGCGGCGATCGTCGCCGTGGCTTCCACGGGCTGCTGATCGAAGGCACGGGGATGTTGCCGCTGTTCGCCGAAGCCGGCCGTGCCGACCGGCCGGAAATGACCTGCCGATGTCGTTTGTTGTGTCATCAGCCAGCGCAGGGACCTCAATCCGGCATCGACGTAAACAGGCGTTTGCGTTGCCATGCCCGTCACCATCAGGGCCTCGGGCAAGCGTGCGTTGTCGTACGCAAGGCCTTCCTCGAACCACACCCAGTCCGGCGTCTCGACTGACGAGAGAATCGACATCAACTTGCCGGCAAGAAAATACCGGACCTCCTGGGCGTGGAGATCATCTGAAGCCACGGCGCAATAAGCGTCCAAACCCAGTAGCGTGAACGCCCACGCTCGGGGCGAGCGAAAGGTCTGCGCGGTCGACAATGCCTCGGCGAACAAAGCAGCGGCCCACCGGCGCCGCGAGGGGCTTGCGTCTCTGCGCGCGCACTCGCCCAAGGCCCAAAGAGTTCGCCCGTGACTGTCTTCGGAACCGCTGTCTTCAAGCCAGGTTCGATTGAAGCCCATGAAGTTGCGAAATCGCCGAGTGTCGGGATTCCATGCATGCTGCACGAAAGCTGCAAAGCGGGCCGTCAAAACTTCCGATAGGCGCTGTTCGCCCGGATTATTGAGGGCGCAGGCCAGCAGCAACGCGCGGGCGTTGTCATCGACGCAATAGCCGTGCGAACGATCGGGCACCGAATGCACCGCGTGCTGGAATAGGCCGGTATCGTCGCACATCGACAGGAAATGGCCGATTTGCATTTCAGGCGCCGCAGCGCTGCGTGGCTCGGCTGAGCCCGTGCCGGAGCGCGCAATGACCTTGAGCCAGTGACCCTGCCGCGCATTCTCGAAGCAGGACACGTAACGCTCGGCGGTGCGTTGCCATGTCATCGTTCGGCTGGCCGCGTAGGCGCGCCGACACATCGCCTGCCGGCGAGCATCGTCGGTGAGCAATTCCGCGATTTCTTTGCCGATCGCCGCCGCGTCGCCAAAAGGGACCAGAATGCCGCGTCCATCAGCCAGCAGTTCGTGCGCGTGCCAGTACGGCGTCGAGACGACCGGCTTCCCCAGCCCGAAGCTGTAAGCCAATGTACCCGACGTCATCTGCACCTCGTTGAGATAGGGCGTGACATAGACATCGCACATCGAAATGAATTCGAGCAGAGTGGCCTGATCGACGAATCGGTCGAGAAACACCACGTGGTCCTCGACGCCAAGTTCACGCACCCGCGCCATCAGGCTCTCGCGATAGGCCTCGCCCTGGTCCCGAACCAGATTGGGATGCGTTGCGCCGAGCACGACATATACTGCATCCGCGCGGCGTTTCAGAATCGCCGGCATGGCGTCGATCATGACTTCGATGCCCTTGTTGGGGGACAGCAGGCCGAATGTCAGAATGACCGACTTCCCACCAAATCCGAGATTGGCCTTCGCCACATCGGGCCCGACAAATGCGACGTCAGGTATGCCGTGGGCAATGACTTCGATCTTGTCGTCCGGCACCTGATAGACGCTGCGCAGCAGCTCGCGGCCCTTCTTGGCCATCACCACGACCTTCGACGACGCCTCGACGATGCGCTCCATTACTGCGCGCTGAGCGGCCGTCGGCTTGGCCAGCACGGTATGGAACGTTGTCACCACCGGCATGGTGAGGCGCGACAGCAGCACGAGAATGTGGGCGCCGGCTTCGCCACCGAAAATTCCGAATTCGTGCTGCAGGCACACGGTGTCGAATCGGCCGGCATTCAGGACGTCTGCTGCACGCACGTATTCTTCGATATTGTCGTCCTTGATCTGAAAAGCGACCGCCGGAGGATAATCATAGGCTTGACCATGATCGGTCATCGCCACGATGCGCGTCTCCAGGTTCGGGCGTGAAGTCGATATCGCCTGCTGCAGGTCGGTTGTAAAACTTGCGATTCCGCAGCGGCGGGGTAGCGAATTGCCGATAATGGCGATACGGCGGAGCGGCGTCATGTCTGCGCCTCGACAATCTCGTTTGATTTCGGGGAGGGTGAGGCGGACGTTCCGGCAGATTCCGTCATTCGCTCTCCAGAGTCTTGCAGCAGGGAAATAACGGGATCCGGTCCGGGATAAGCGATCAGACCGCTCATTCCATCGGGTCCAACTTCGATGCCAGCGCGATCGGCTTCGACAAAAATGGCCTCACCAAGAGTCGTGTTCGTCAATCCGATCCGCGCGTGCCCTTTGATCACCAGAATCCAGGTTTCCTGATCGGCATTGAGTGCCCAAATCGAATTAGCCGGGAGATCGATCCGCTCAAGTACAAAATGCGGGCTTGCAATGAGGACCGTTCGAGCGGCGGTGAGATGTCGTGGAGGGCATTGAATTCGAACTGGCCCAGCATCGGAAACGGCGACGGCGCTGTCTTCGTGCAACTCGCGCTGCCGGCCATAGTCGAACAGCCGGAACGTCGCGTCGCTGCGTTGCTGAATCTCGGCAAGCACGATGCCCGCGCCTATGGCGTGGATTGTGCCGGCAGGGACGAAGATGACGTCGTCCTTAGCGACCGGGCGCCATTGAGTCAGACCGGCGATCGAACCGTCTTTGATCGACGTGCGCAATTCTCGTGGCGTGAGATGCCGTTTCAATCCAATGGCAACCCGCGCGTCCGGCGTTGCTGAAAGAATGTACCATGCCTCAGTCTTGCCGTTCGGCAGACCTGTCGAACGCGCGAAGGCATCGTCCGGATGGACCTGGATCGACAATGGCTCGCTAGTGAACAATAGCTTGAGCAGCAAGGTCGGGATTAATGCATTTTTATCGGGGCGCTGAAACCACAGCTCTCCGATGGCGTCACCTGAACCGTCACTGCTGCTCCAAGGATGGAGATCGGCGACCCCCCAAGGCTTGCGCACGACTTGCACGGAGGCATGTTCGATGGCCATAGGTTGTCCTGACCCGTGACGCGCATATCGAGGCGATATGCCGTTGGTCGATACCGTCTGTAAGATTTGGCGTGGCTAAAGCGTCGCGCTTCGGGACATGCGCTGTTGAAGCGATCCGATTGCGCTACTTGTTCAGATGGCTACTCCGGCACCCAATAGCAACCTGTGTGCAGTGCTAAAGGCCCTCACACTCGCATTTTGCCCGAAATACGCGAAGTTGTGGGAGGTGCCGCGCGGTCATCGAATGGCTCATCATCGCCCAAAACCGCAGAAAATGAGGGTCGCCAAGGTTTTCAGGCAAGGGCGGCCGATTGATCCACTAGCGTTTCGTAGCACTCGCAGGACATCCGCATCAGCGCCGGCCGGTCCAGGATCTTGATCACGCCGCGCGAATAGGTGATCACGCCTGCGCCTTGCACCCTGCTTGCGACTTCCGTCACCGACGTGCGCCTCACGCCTAACATTTCGGCGAGAAATTCCTGCGTCAAAGCGACGGTGCTGCTTCCCGCCCGATCCGCGCTTTGCAGTAGCCAGCGGCAAAATCTCGCCTCGATCGAGTGCAGCGCATTGCAGGCGGCTGTCACTCGCGCCTGCGACAACAGCACCTCGTTGTACCGGATGCAGAGATTACGTACGGGATCGCTGGCGGCGGCTGCAGTCCTGAAATGGGTGGCGGCGATCTTGCTGCAGGCCAGCGGCATCTGCACGACGACGCGAACCAGCGACTTGTACAGGCCGAGCCCGGCCATCGCGCCGACCACGCCTTCGCGCCCGACGGTCGCGGTTTCGATCGCCTTGCCGTCGCGCAGCACCGCGAGCAGCGACAGCATGCCGTAATGCGGGAAGTAGATCTGATCGACCTCGTCGCCGGCTTCAACCAACACCGTTCCCTGCGCCAGGGAGACGATCGACAGATGCGGAAACAGGCGATCGAAATGATCGCGCGGAAGGGATGCAAGGAGGGTGTTGTCCAAGGGATGACCGGCGTTTGAAATTGGAAATGCCACTTCGATATCCCGCCCGGTCGGTCGGGCCGATTTACCGCAGTGGATGAGGAGGGCGCTCCCGAGAGGGCGAACTGCGGAAAGTTCCGTTATAGAGACGACAAATGGGCGTTGTCGGTCCGGTAGCCGTCATAACTCCGATTCCGGCTGGACTTATTTCCTAGGAACTCAGGTCAGTAATTACCTTGGGATCGAAATAAATTGTCGGAAAACGGACATAGTGACGGACAGGTGTACCTTCCATTCGCTCTATCCGACTTCGCTGACCAATCGGTGGTTTTTATCGGTCCTTGGCGCGACGGCTGTATCGCCAAGCAGCCGATCAAATTCCAGTCTCGAGATCTCGTAGCACTCGCAGGCTCGTTGCTGCAGAGCGTCTTGATCGAGGATGCTGACGTGACCGCGCCGGTACTGGATCAGCCCCGCCTTTTGCAAGCTCCCCATCACATCGGTGACCGTCGTTCGCCGGACACCGAGCATCATTCCGAGGAATTCATGGGTGAGCAAAAAATCGCCAGATGGCATGCGGTCGCGCGTCATCAGCAGCCAGCGGCAACAGCGCTGTTCCACTCTGTGAAGGTGAGCGCAGGCTGCCGATTGCGCGACTTGGTTGAAGAAAGCATGGGCATAGCGAAGCATGATCAGGTTCAGTGTGGGCCTGCGGTAGAGTTCGCCGCGGAAAATGCCGGCGTCGATTCTGAGAGCTCTCCCCGGAACCTGTACGTAAACCGATGAAGGCGCCTCAGTGTCACCGAGACAAACCGGCAATCCCACTAGTCCTTCGTTGCCGATCGTGCCGACCTCCGCACTGGCGCCATCGGCCGTCGTGAGGACGAGCGAAGCGACCCCGTCGATCGGGAAATACACATGTTCGATCGGACGCGATGCCTCATAGAGGCCTTTTCTGTAATCGAACACGTCCTGCGACAAATGCGGCCTCAACCGCTCATAATCGGTATCCGACAAGAGCGAGAGCAGCCGGTTCGTTCGTCGATCGCAATTGAGCATGGCCAGTTCTTCCTCGGGGTTGATGGCCGCATCCGACGCCAATGGCTGCAAGCCAGTCAGTGGTCCTGGTCGTCCGAGCCGGCCTGCCAAACTGCTGTGTCGTCATTTACCTGGGCGCCGGCCCGGGCGGCATATTCCTCGGCAAGCCTGAGAAGACTGCCGCGCAAGTTCAGATCTGTGCCAATCGCCGGCGAGGCGGCGGCGACGCTCGGCCTGTTCGCGAAGGTGGAGAGACTGGGCCATCGGACTCACTCGCAACGCGGCGGGAGTCCCCTTTAGGGGCTCTCAGTTGCCGGCGCCGAAGGATCGTTGCCGGCAATTTCTGGACTATATCGATTTTATGTCCGGTACGCGACTCAATTTCCCGCTCCGGCCTGAGCGGGAGGGGACTCGGATCGGTTCAGGCAAGCGCTATATTGAGCCGGTCGTCATCTGTGTTTGGAGTTGCGACATGATCTCTCGCCCGCGCGATCTGGCAGACCGGATGGCCAGCCGGCGGAAGCCGGAAGATGGCTATCTGCGCGAGACCTTCACTCTCCCGCGCGACAAGGCGCGGGCCAAGGCCCGCGATTTCCTCACTCGCTACCCCAAGGCCGCTTATATGAGCGGGGTCGAAAGCTGGCGCGAACTGCCAGGCGACGAGATCGAATTCACCATGCGGCGGCTGCCCAGCGCCGACTAGGATTTCGTTCACGGAACCAGTTGGGGGCAATGCGGTGGCTGACGCCGATCCAAAGCTTCTGAACGCGCCGGCGGACTGAGAAGGCTTTCGCGACAGCGACCGCAACCACCGTGGCCGTTGCGACTCTCATGACAGTACTGCGGCTATAGATTAATCATTTGTCAGTGAGGACACTGGCCGCGCTCCGGGGATGGAATACACCGTGGTTCTACGGAGTTTGGGCGGCCCGGCGCTATCGTCTCGGTAGTAAAATAGGCCACTAACAAAGTGGGCTCAGTAAATTAGGACGAGCCTTTAAATATGGCCGGCGCCCGCATCGCGGCACTGGCCGAATTAAAACACTCGCAGATTCAAAACAGGCCACTCCCAAATGGGGATACGGATAATCGAACCCGTCCGAGGGGCATCGAGGCGGGGTTGGCGGCGTTTTCCGCGCCGGTTTGGGCGGCACGTTGGCTCCCAATTAAATAGTGGAAAAGACAAAAAATTTAGGACAAGTGGTCAAAAACGAACAGCTCAAACGGGCGATGTTTGATCGCTTAGCGGCGGATGCCACAGCCGACCTATGGCATCCAGAAATAAGACGGCCTCAGTGCGCCAGCCCCGCGCTGGGGCCGTTTCTTTGGTCATGTATTGATGAAAATCGGCAAGGTAACGCAGATTGCGCGGCGGCTAGCGTAACAAGCGGCAGTGCAATCAGGCGGGCGATTGAGGGCGACCGCAAGAATCGGCAAAAACAACTAATAGCGTGAAAGAGGCCGCCAACTGAGGCGGCCTTTTTTATTCTAGATGCGTGTTCTTCTATGGTCTATCCGCCGCCGCAATCCGCGGGCCGATGGTTTTGTTTTCCTGAGCCGCTCCCGTAGTCGGTCCAATTCACGTAACTGAGCAACGAGATGAGCTGCCGTGTGGGTGATGACTGCAATGCGCCGCTGAAGAGAACTCATTTGAGACCTCCAACCAAAATGAACGCTACAACTATAGGGCGCAAATTGGCCCTCGACGTATCTTATCGTGGTTGAACTAAATTTTCAAATTAGGCCAGTGCTGTTTTTAATCAGGCCACTAGTGGTCAAAACAGGCCAGTACCGGGCATGCGAAAAGAACATATTGCGAACTGAGAACAAATAGGGTACGTTGTTCCATCAGTCGCTGGCCCGTCAGTTCCGGCTGTCAGTTACTGCCGCCCGTTTGTCCCGCTAGCGAATCCCCGCCATAAGGAGCACGACCTATGTCCGCCACTGCCCTGCGTATCGTCGAAGGATCCTCCATGGACAAGACCAAGGCCCTGTCCGCCGCGCTCTCCCAGATCGAGCGTCAGTTCGGCAAGGGCTCGGTGATGAAACTGGGCAAGAACGACCGCTCGATGGACGTCGAGACCATCTCCTCCGGCTCGCTCGGGCTCGATATCGCGCTCGGCGTCGGCGGCCTGCCGCGCGGCCGGGTGGTGGAAATCTACGGCCCGGAATCCTCGGGCAAAACCACGCTGGCGCTGCACACCGTGGCCGAGGGCCAGAAGAAGGGCGGCATCTGCGCCTTCATCGACGCCGAACACGCGCTCGACCCGGTCTACGCCAGAAAGCTCGGCGTCAACATCGACGAACTCTTGATCTCGCAGCCCGACACCGGCGAGCAGGCGCTGGAAATCTGCGACACGCTGGTGCGCTCCGGCGCGGTCGACGTTCTGGTGATCGATTCGGTGGCGGCATTGGTGCCGAAGGCCGAGCTCGAAGGCGAGATGGGCGACTCATTGCCCGGCCTGCAGGCGCGGCTGATGAGCCAGGCGCTGCGCAAGCTCACCGCCTCGATCAACAAATCCAACACGATGGTGATTTTCATCAAC
>Ga0208991_1000018_pt1 | contig 22175 bp, 19 predicted proteins | sample MedBloCAOM3_M2_FD_187855 | JGI IMG/M metagenome (GOLD analysis project Ga0208991, IMG submission 187855) | Forest soil microbial communities from El Dorado National Forest, California, USA - Mediterranean Blodgett CA OM3_M2 (SPAdes) (version 2) | ecosystem: Environmental > Terrestrial > Soil >...
CAAGCAGGTGATTGTGGATCTTGACTGCATCCTTCGGGAGGCCGGTGAGCTGAGCAACCGCGGCCTGGGTCAGGGTCAGCTGGCCGATGAACGGCTAGCACTACTTGTGGCGCTTTGGGTTGGCGTGACGGGGAGTTATTTTGAACACGGCGAGCATGTGGAACTCTTGTCCACCAGCCAATGTGATCCGGCACAGGCTGTTCGGGTCGTGGTGGCCTACGTCAACCAAAATGCTAACAGAATGCACAAGTCATTTGAGGTTTTGGCTGTTGAATCGATACGGGACGCCTGGCCATGCAAATGATGACCGGGCATCTGAACTCCGGCCCAGCGTTACGACGGTGGTCTCAGTCCGAGCGATCTCTGTGCCAAGAATAGAAGCTGCGTGCTCAAGCACTTTCTAGGCGGTCGACCGTGGGGCAAGAAGCATCGCGAACGGACCAGGCCGAAAAGCGTCTCGCAGCCGTCGCGTGTGAACGCCAACGGTCTTCAGGAATTTGAGTAAGGTCATTTAATCCTTCATCGCGGTCAGGTAGGTGTATCTGCTTCTTTAGAACTTGCCAGGCTCTGGCTGCTTCACTCTGCCCCTGCGGGGGACCCGCATGTAAACTGGTCCGAGTGATCCACGCGATAAGCACGATTAGATCGTCGCACAGCCTGGCAGGGCAACTGTTCTGCAAATAGCAATGACGAAGCGCCAAAATATAGAGAAGACTCTGAAGCCAGTCGTAATTGCGTTTGCTGTGCTCTATTTTCTTATCGACGCTCTCTTCTTTTCGCTCATTAAGCCGCTCGGCACTTGGCTTGGTAAATGGCCGATTTTCGCGCGCGTCGGAGGCTGGGTTCGTTCGCTCAGTCCGTATTCAACTTTAGTGCTGTTCATCATTCCATTCGTTCTTCTGGAACCAATCAAACCGCTTGGTCTCTATCTCGTCGCATCGGGAGAGGTGATCGATGGAGTGCTTCTGATATGCGTCGGGGAAATTCTTAAAATCACTATCGTTGAGCGTCTGTTCCACGTAGGGCGCGATAAACTGATGTCAATTCCAGCATTCGCCCGGGGTTATGAGTTTGTGATGTCCCTGCGGGCTTATCTTGAGTCGCTCCCCGTCTGGCAAGCGATGTTAAAGCGAGTCCGCGCGATCAAAGCGGCGGGTCGCCGCATCTCGACATTTGCCAAAAAATGGGTCGTGTCGCTAAAATAAACCGTAGAGAGCGATCCATCTGTTCTCTCGTTGCGAGGGATTCTCGCATCGCCCAATCAATTTGCGCTGCCGCATCACTTGAGGAACCTGACAACTGGCGAGGCGTTTCCCTCTGGAACCACGATACCGGAGAGGAACCGCTCATGAGGAAACAATTGGCAATCTTGGCCAGCTCCGCGCTCCTCATCAGCGTCGGTACGGCATCGGCCCAAGAGCAGACGCCCCAGCAGTATGACAAGTCGGGCGCGCCCTCAGGGCTCCAGAGCACAACGCCTGACAGAGCGCCAGTGGTGACCTTGCCCGAGGCCAACACAGCTGCACCGGAAACCACGGGTCAAGCACCGACTTTTGAGGATCGATGGTCTGCCCAGCGCGAAACTCCGGATCGCTTACCGCCGGCGACCAAGCGGGGTGCCGACGCACCGAGAACTACTGGCCAAGCTCCGAGACCGCTACTGGATCCAGGTAACGGCAATTGGGACCCGCCTCCTGTCACTGCTCCGAGCACTCAGCGCTGACACCTCTGCGTCTATGAGACGATTTAGCCGGCAATCTGTGGCACCAGCCCCTGAGCGATGGCCAGCGGCACCATGAGTGATGTGATAAAGTCCCAATTTCGCAAACAAGTTCCGGTCAGGACTGTTTATATGCGAGGCAGCCTCCGAGCTTTCTGGGGTACGGTCATGTGGACGTATTTCGTCGCGGGCGCTATCGACCCAGCTCGGGCGCAAGAGGCGGCTGCTTCTCGTGTCGCGCCCGCTCCCAGCCAAGTTAAACCGCCCGCTCTTCCGACTCTGCCCCAAGCTTTTCCGGAAGCGCCTCCGTTTCCGAGCTGCCGGAGCGGGAGACTAAAGCGTTCGCCATTGTTCCCGCGCCAACACCGATGCCGTTCCTGAATTTGCTAAAGCCTGGTACGTTCCCAGATGACCGCGAGCACAAGAGCGCGGCACCCTAAACGTTGGCGTATAAAAAAAGCTCCGCCTGACCGAGGCCGACGGAGCCAATCCAGAATGGTCTCCCATTTTGGCTATTTGAGAAATTTCGCATGCGCTGCAACACGCGAGCGCGTGCAGTGGTGCCAGCAGCACCCGGAAACGAACCTATCGCTGAGTGTCGATATGCCTGCCGACGGCATCAGAGCTGCCAGTTGGAGGGAACGGAGACTTCGGTACGTCGCCGTTTTCTGGGCAGCGCTTCAGACAAGCCACTGCTTGACTGTGTGTTCGTAGCTGGGGACGCGTGAGGTAAAGAACAATAGGGATCGGGCAGTTAATTCAAGCTTGGATTTCGACGGAGAGTCAGATGAACAACGCAGTCTTACTCACATTGTGCTTGCTCCCGCTTCGTCGTGCATTTCAGCTGAAAAACCTGGGGACTCTGCGAGTGCTTCTCGAAGCGCGGCAGCCGTCGCACCGTTCAGGTCTTCGCTGGCTCGGAGACGCTCGATCTCTGTGCCAATCGGCCCGACACTTCCTCGTCGACTAAAAGCGAGGGCAGGGCCGCCGCGCGGCTGCATTTCGTTCGCGCGGAAATCGGAATTCGGAACTACAATCGGGGCCGATCTTGGCTTGCAACCCAGGAGAGCAACAATGCGCAGAACCGTATTTTTGACCGTCCTGCTTGCAGTGGGACTCGCCTTCCTTGTTTCGGCGGGCAGCGACGCCATGGTGGCGCCGAGCGTCGATCTGCGGTCAGCCGCCACATCGCGGGCCATCACCGAAACGGCCGCACTACGCAGAGGTGGCAAGGTTGGCACTCGACGCGGCGCCGTCAGGACCCGACATGCCGCGGTCCGACATCGCGGCGTCGCCGTGAAGAGCCGGCAAGCCGCAGTCAAGCATCGCGGCGTCGCCGTGAAGAGCCGGCAAGCCGCAGTCAAGCATGGAGGCGTCGCCGTGAAGAGCCGGCAAGCCGCAGTCAAGCATGGAGGCGTCGCCGTGAAGACCCGGCAAGTCGCAGTCAAGCATCGAGGCGCGGCCGCTAGAACCCGGCACGCCGCCGTTAAACATCGCAGCGTCGCGCCCCGTAGGACCCAGGTCGCGGTCGGCAAAGGCGCTGCTGGGGCCGTCAGAACACCCGTGGTCGTCAGACCTGTCAGGCCATGGATCCGGCAACCCTACTACGGGACGATCATCGACGGCGTCCCGATCGGCACGGTCGTCGCCGCCAATGCGGTGCCGACTGCGCCGTCTTTTGACCTGTGCTGGTATTGGTCGAATACGCCCAAGACGCGCGGCTATTGGGACTTCTGCCAATAGCGATCGGCTCCCCCGGTCTGCTCGAAGCTCGCGCCCTGCGATATCCTGCCGTTGAGCAGGGACGGTCACCCATGCCCTCGTATAGCCTCGACGTCGTGCAGGCATTCGAAGAGAGACACGGCTCGCCGTACCTCGAACAGCCCCAGCGTGGACGCCGCACTCGCCAAACCGCGTCTTCGGTGATCGCTCGCGGTAAAGTTGGCTGCGCCGCCCCTAGCCCGGATCGGCATGAACGCAGACGGCAGCGGCAAGCGCATGCTGACGGACAGTCGCTGGGAAGATTCGATGCCGTTCTACATCCCGGCCAAGTTTCTCTGACCATCGCTTGCTGGGCTTGAAGCAAGGAGATTCTTGTGGCCCACCCGGGCCCTCAATCAATCGAGATCCGAGTGGCTTCGATAATGCGGGCCCAGCGCTGTTGTTCCGCTGCCAGGTAAGAACCGAGCTCCTCCGGCGAGGACGGTCGTGCCTCGCCACCCATTCTCGATAATGACCGCTGGACTTCCTCCGAGGCGAGTGCGCCGGTCACGGCCTCGTTCAACCGCCGCCTGATGTCGATCGGCGTGCCGGGAGGTGCGACGATCGCTGATATGGACGTGATGATGAACTGGTCGAATCCGCTCTCGACCATGGTCGGAAGGTCCGGCGCCAGCTTGCTGCGGGCTGCGCTTGTCACAGCCAGTCCGCGCAGACGGCCCTCCCGGATATACGGGAGCATCTGGGTCAGGGTGGAGAACAGAACCTGGATCTCGCCGGCCAGCAGGCCCGTAAGGGCCTGACCGCCGCCGCGATAAGGAACGTGATTTATCTCTATCTGCGCGCGCGCCTTCAGGAGCTCGCCCTCGAGATGGGGCAGCGTTCCGATCCCGGCCGAGCCGTAGTTCAGTGCATCCGGCCGGGACTTCGCCACGCCGATCAATTCGGCTACGGACTTGGCGGGAACCGACGGATGCACGGCGAGGACTTCGGTGCTATCCGCAACGCGAGCGACCGGCGCGAATGTTCCCGCATGGTAGCCGGCATTCTTGTAGATCGCCGGCGCGATGAGAAGCGTGCTCGTGCTTCCCATCACCAGCGTGTAGCCGTCCGGCTCCGCGGCTGCGACCGATCTGGCTCCGATCGTGCCGCCTGCTCCGCCACGGTTCTCCACGATCACCGGCTGTCCGAGAATAGCCGCCATCTTGTCCGACAGGAGCCGCGCGATGACATCCGGAGGTCCGCCCGCGGGCGACGCCACGACCAGCTTGATCGGCCGATCCGGGAACGCTTGCGCGCTTTGAAATGCCAGCAGATGCGCGATAAGCGTGACGAAAACGGTGACCATTTTCTGCTTCATCATGTCTCTCCGGCAGGACATGCGGATCCTGGCGATGCGGAATTGACGCCGATGCGCCGCAGCGGCACCCTACGACAGTGTCGCTCCTGCTTCAAAATCCCCGTGGCTGATCGGTTGCCGACGCTTGAGGGATCGCGGGCTTGCGGCCCCCGGGACAGCGCCGCCCTGACGTTCGCTCCATTCGCTCCGTTTTAGCGATGTCGGCGATGCGGCATTGGTCCAATCGAGAAAGGAGAATCGCGCCACGTCATTCCAGTGCGGACGCGATGAACAGGGTTATGATATGCTCGAACGGTCGTCCAAAGGAAACGTTCACAAAGAAATAGTCGCCAATGCCCCGAGCGCTAACAGGACTTGCGATGTGCGTTATGGTTGCCGGCAGTGCCCAGCTTGCCGCAGCCCAAGGGATGACCACCGACCCGCAGGCGGAGCGGAAAGCAGACCTCGTCACTGCTTACAAAATTCTGGTCAACGAGAACATTCTCGACAGCTTCGGGCACGTCTCGGTACGTTCGGCAAGAGATCCGAACATTTTTTTGATGCCACGTGCCATGCCACCATCTTTGGTCTCGCAGGACGACATCCTCGAGTTGCGAGTATCCGACAGTCAGCCGCTGGAGCCGAAGGGGCGTCGTGTCAATGGTGAACGCTACATCCACGGGGAGATCTACAAGGCGCGGCCGGACGTCATGTCCGTCATCCATTCGCATTCGCAATCGGTTATCCCGCTCGGCCTGACTTCGATCAAGCTTCGGCCCGTCGTGGCGCAGGCGGGCTTCCTGCCGCCGGAAACCCCAACGTTCGAGATCCGTGATGCCCGCAAGGAAGGGGATCGCGGCATGCAGGTGACCGACAGCGCACGGGGTGCTGCGCTTGCCCGCACTTTGTCGTCATACCCGGCGGCGCTGATGCGCGGACACGGCAACGTCGTTGTCGGATCGTCAATCAAACAGGCGGTTGTCTATGCGACCTACGTGGATATCAATGCCCGGATGCAGACGCAGGCGCTGCTGCTGTCACGCGACATCGTCACGATGAGCGAGCCTGAGCTGTTCAAGCCCGAGGAGTTCGACATCAATCGTCCGTGGGAGCACCTCAAGCAGAAGATACCGGATGATGCAGCCAAGACCAAGGTCGATCGTGCTCAGTTCGGGCTCGATCAAACGCAGGCGAAGCAATAGCGCGGTGCCGCGGTTGCCATTGCCGACGCGATGAGCAGGGTTCGGCTACGCTCGAACGGCCGTGCCTGGGATTGGTCAAGGCGTGTGTCTGGAGGGACAAATGTCATCAAGCTGTAAGATCGCGATTGTCGGCGGCGGGCTCGCCGGGCTCGCGGCCGCGCAGGCACTGAAGACCTTCGGGACGAAGGCGGAGGTTTTCGAGGCGGCTGCGGCTTTGGGCGAGATCGGCGCCGCGGTCAACGTAAGCCCGCAAGCCGTCAAAGCGCTGCAAGCGATCGGCGTTGGCGACAAAGTCGCCGCAGTCGCGAACTTATCGCCCGGAATCTACACGCGCAACATGCAAACCGGTGAGTTCCTCGAATTAAACGATCGGCACAAGGCTGCGGCGCGGTACGGCGCTCCCTATTACACCTTTCACCGCGCCGATCTGCTCGACGCGCTCGCAAGCGGGCTCGATCATAGCGCCATTCATCTGGGCCACCGGCTGACAGGAATAGAGGAGCGAAGCGACCGTATCTTGCTCGCATTTGCCAATGGCACCGAGGTCGAGGCCGAGATCGTGATCGGCGCCGACGGCGTGCGCTCGGTCATCCGTCAGGCGCTCTATGGCGACGACAACCCAACCTATACCGGTCAGATGGTCTGGCGTGCGCTCCTGAACGGCAGCGATGTGCCGGAGGAGGTGCTCGAGCCGACGGGACATATCCAATGGGTCGGGCCGGGTTGCCATCTCCTCGCCTATCATATCCGCGGCAAAAAGCTGGTGAACATCGTCACCCAAGAGGACACCGACAAATGGGTCGAGGAAGGCTGGTCGACCCGCGGCGATCCCGATGAGATGCGGTTGAGCTTCCCCAACCCCGAGCCGCGCCTCGAGACGCTGCTCAGCCTCGTCACCGGGTGCTCAAAATGGGGCCTCTTCACGCGGCCCCTCACTCGGAATTGGGGCCGCGGCCGCATCCAGCTCATCGGCGACGCAGCGCATGCCATGCTGCCCAACGCCGGGCAGGGCGCCTGCCAGGCTTTCGAGGACAGCTACATCCTCGCGCGCTGGCTCGAGGCGTGCCGCGATCCGGTCGAGGCCTTTACCAATTTCCGCCGCATCCGCATCCCGCGCGTGCATGGGGTGCAGCGGCTTTCCTTCTCCAATGCTCGCTTCAAGCACATGCGCGACAGCGCGGCGCGGAAGAAGTCGATAGCGTCAGGCAAAAGCAGCGTCCACGGCAACGCCGACTGGGTTTGGGGTTACGATCCCATCGACGAATGGGACAAGGAGCCTGTTGTTCCCACCGCCTATGCTGCTTGAGGTTGGATCGCCGCGGTTGCCGCCAAGCGCAAAATGAACGCCGACTTGGTGGACTCCGCCTGACTCGACTGCGAGCGTGAGAGCTTCCGACCAAGTGTGATCTGACCCCAATGATCGGTGCGGTCGGCGATCGAGCGCGCAGCGCGGAATAGCCTCAAGCCCGTTCACGCGCGTCTTCAACGCGCTATGGCGTATTCCGCCGTTCGTCGATCGAGCGGCGGGTTACGCCTTCGGCTAACCCGCCCGACGCTGGCTGCTGCTGGCACGCCTACGGGCCGATGCATGCCGAGCGCGGCCGCCGAGAGCGTCCTAGCCTGGGCACCTTCAGGCGGGGGGCGGTGCCATGCTAACGTTGCGCCATGTCACGGCAGGAGGGCGCGATGCAGATCCGGTTCAGGGCTATTCTGATTGGCGCGCTGGTGATGCTGCCACTGGCGGCGCAGGCGCAGACGTTCCCCGGCGCCGACTGGCAGCGCAAGACGCCGGCGGAGGTGGGCATCAATCCGCAATTGCTGAAAGACGCGATCGACTTTTCCATCGCGAGCGAGATCAAGAACCCGCGCGACCTCAAGCTCAACCACTACCGGACCTTCGGCCGCGAACCGTTCGGCGACGCCATCGGTCCGATCAAGGATCGCGGCGAGCTGACCGGCGTCATCATCCACAAAGGCATTCTGGTCGCCGAATGGGGCGAGCCGCAGCGCGTGGACATGACCCACAGCGTGACCAAAAGCCTGCTGTCGAGCGTGGTCGGCGTCGCCTACGACGGCGGCATGATCCGCAGCGTCGATGATGTCGCGCGCGACTCCATGGCGCCGATCCAGCTTTACAACCCCCTGCCGACGGGCAACCGCGCCGAGCGCCTGGGCGCGCCCGACCTGATCGACCTGTTCGCCACCCCGCACAATCGTACCATCACCTGGAACCATCTGCTGCGGCAGACCAGCGACTGGGAGGGCACGCTCTGGGGCAAGCCCGACTGGGCCGACCGTCCGAGCGACAAGCCGGACGAATGGCTCACGCGGCCCCGCAACAAGGCCGGCACTGTCTACAAATACAACGATACACGCGTGAACGTGCTTGCGCTTGCCGCGCTGAACGTCTGGCGGCGGCCGCTGCCGCAGGTGCTCAAAGAGAAGATCATGGACCCGATCGGCGCCTCAAACACTTGGCGCTGGTTCGGCTACGACAACGCCTGGGTCGTGATCGACGGGGAGCCGGTGCAGTCGGTGACCGGCGGCGGCCATTGGGGCGGCGGCATGTTCATCAACGCCTATGACATGGCGCGCTTCGGCTATCTCACGCTGCGCCGGGGCAAGTGGGGAGACCGGCAATTGCTGTCGGAGACGTGGGTGAACATGGCGCGCACGCCGACCGGGCTGCAATCGCCCTACGGCTTCATCAACTATTTCCTCAACACCGACCGCAAGCAGTGGCCGAGCGCGCCGGCCACCGCTTTCATGCACAACGGCAACGGCCTCAATATGATCTATGTCGATCCCGAGAACGATCTCGTGGCGGTAGTGCGCTGGATCGACAACAACGCGGTCGACGGCTTTCTCAAGCGGCTGATCGCGGCGGTGGCGGCGAAGAGCTAGGGGATCTCCGGCGTGCGAGGACAGGGATGGCGAGAATCCCCCTCACTCTGACCTGCGGCGACTACGAAATCACACGTCTCCTGACCGAAGGCGCAGTGACCGCTGACGGCATCGACTTGACCGTCTTGACCGACATCGCGTCGCGGGATCGCCACTGGCGGCTGGCGCGCAACGGCGAGTGCGACGCGGGCGAATTCAACGCCTTCGGCTATTTCATGGCGAAGGAGCGCGGCCATCCCTTCATCGCATTGCCCGTGTTTCCGCACCGCCGTTTCCGGCACGGCTTCGTGTTCGTGAACCCGACCAAAGGCATCCGGACCCCGCGCGATCTCATCGGCCGCCGCATCGGCGTGGAGGGTTACCAGACGGCCGGCTGCGTCTGGATGAAGGGGATTCTCGAGGAGTTCTTCGGGGTGCCGCATCGCGAGATCACCTGGGTGCTGCCCCGCCCCGAGGACATCCCGTTCACGCCGCCGCCCGGCCTGCGGATCGAATATGCCGCCGGCGACAAGACCGACGAGGAGATGCTGACCGGCGGCGAGATCGACGCCCTCATCACACCTCAGGTGCCGGCCGCTTTCCGGCGCGGCGACAAGCGCATTGCCCGGCTGTTCCCCGACTACAAGGATCGCGAGATCGAGTACTTTCGGCAGACCGGCATCTTTCCCATCATGCACCTGGTCGTCATTCGCCGCGAGATCGTCGAGCGTCATCCGTGGATTCCGGCCAATCTCGCCCGCGCCTTTCATGTCGCGAAGAGCATGACCTACGACCGCATCCGCAACCCGCGGGTCGTTCCGCTCGCGTGGTTCGGCAATGCATAGGAAGAGCAAATCGGACTCATGGGCCGCGACCCCTGGGCCTTTGGGCTCACCAAGGCGAACCGCAACACTCTTGCGACCGCACTGCGCTATGCGCGCGAGCAGGGCCTGATCTCAGGAACACCAGACCTTTCCGAGCTCTTCATCGATATACCTGAAAGCGTTCTGGAAGGGGTTCCCGGGTACTGACCACGAACAACAAAGGCCGAGCAGGAACACGGGAAACGAGACGTGGACGACAAGGAGCGATCATGACCAGGACCGGATCCAGGCGGCCAGCGGCTCGCTGAACGCAGCCCTGTTCAACGCGCTCAACCGCGGCGTGGACATTCGCATCGTTGCGGACTTCGCCCATCTGGGAGGCGAGAGCGACGGCCTGGCCTCGATCATGGCTCGCGCCGACCTCATGGATTCGGGCGCGATCAGGTCGCCGGCCAACCTGAAGGGGAGGGAGATCAGCCTCGGATTTGGGCGCGGCCATTATTCGTACCTGATGGCCAGAACGATGCTCGCAAAAGCGAATCTGACCTTCTCCGACGTGACGCTGCGGAACATGAGCACTCCGGATTCGCTCGCGGCCATGTCGAACAGGGTCATCGATGCGAGCTTCGTGATCGAGCCTCTGGTCACCGCCGCTCTGCGCCAGAACATTGCAAGAATTCTGGTCAAGGGAGGAGCCGTCGAACCCGGAGCACAGCTGGCTGTCCTCGTCTTCTCACCCGAATTCGCCAAACAGTCCGACCCGGCCACCAGGTTCCTGATGGCCTACCTGCGCGGTGCGCGGGACTATCACGACGCTTTCGTCGCGGGGAAGGACCAGGACGCCGCCATCGCGATCCTCACCAAGACCCTCCCCGTCAGGGATCCCGAAATCTGGAAGATCGCCATGCCGCAACACATCGACCTCAACGGCCGCGTCAATGTCGCAGATATCAAGCGGCAAGCCGTGGCGTACAAGGAGCTGGGCGACGTTTCCGGCCCGGTGCCTGATATCGACAAATATGTCGATCACCGATTTGCCGAAGACGCCGTGAAGGTCATAGGCGTCCGTTAGCGGCGCGCGTCGAAGAACCGCAAAGCAAGCCTGTTCGGCTTGCAGCCTCGGGCGCATTCTTCGACGATTTCACGCAAAGCGGGCGCCAGCTCTCCTGACGGAAGCCGGCGCGCCGCCGCCTCGGTCAAGCAGCCTTTGCTGCAGCCTTTGCCAGAGAGGGTGTGCCTTTTATGGCCTGCAAATACACCTCCAGGAGCGTCTCCAGCTCGTCGCGCTCCTTCTGGTCCTGCTTGCGCACCCGGATCACCTCGCGAAGAATCTTGACGTCGAAGCCATTTCCCTTGGCTTCAAGATAAATTTCCTTTTTGGCTTCGGTGAGCTCCTTGATCTCCTCCTCGATGTTCTCGATGCGCTCGACAACGGCACGCAGCTGATCGCCTGCAATATCGCCTGGTCTGCTCATAGCTTTACTCCTGGACAACATGACGCCATGAACGTCCGCCATCCAGGTCACCGCATCAAGACGAGCCGGCGAATGTGGTAAGCAGCCGATTAACGAGAGCGCTTGCCACATGTGCTGCCCCGATGAGTTGGCATGCGCGGGCTTGAGCCCATAGACGCTAAGATAAGGGACGTGTCCCGGGCGCAGCACCGCATCCGGGACACGAAATCGATTTCGCTCTAGGTATTTCGACGATACACTTGAGCCTCAGATTTGGGATTGATCGCAAGACAAGCAGGAAAAGCCATGTCCGACGAAGAGATGAGAGCTGAACTCGATCGCCTCCGCAACGAAAACGCGGCTCTCAAAAAGGGAGCGTCTTCCAGTGTCCGCATGAAGGTGAGCGAAAAGGGGGCAGTCTCGATCTACGGCATGGGACGCTTCCCCGTGACCTTATATAAAGAACAGTGGTTGAAGCTGCTGGACATGTCGGCCGACATTCGCGCGTTCATTGCTGCGAACGAAGCGCAATTGAAGGCGAAGGATTAAATGAATTGCCGTCGTGGTCGCCCGGGGATCGAATTCTCAATCGCTGGCGCGTCGACGGAGCGAAGTCTCCAGGAAATCAATAAAATCGGAAGTCTTCGCAGGGAGAGGTTTCACTTTTGCGTAGTACGCGCACATTCGTTCTGGCGAAAGCGAAACGCTTTTGAATATGACATCGAGCTTCTTGTCGGCAATTTCTGTCTTAACGGCATGGAGCGGCACTCTGATGATCCCACAGCCGTTGAGAGCCATCTGGACGAGTACGGCATTGCTGTTGGACGACAGCGACCCTTTGATCTCGACGAGCAGCGGCCGGGTGGAATTTCGAAATGGCCAGGTTTTCGGGCCCGAATACAGGTCAGCGAGACAGTTGTGGGCGTGAAGATCCTGCGGCGCCTGCGGACGGCCGAACTTTTGAAAATAGTCGGGTGAACCGCAGATCACATGTCGGATTGCACCGAGATCGCGCGCAACAACGCCGGGCAGCGACGGCTTTTGACTGCTCACGATGATATCAAATCCGTCTTCTGCCGAAATGAAATTTTCAGGCACGACAGACAGGTGAACCCGGACACCCGGGCGCTTCTGTACAAATCTGGTCGTAAGAGGTGCGAGAACGGATCGAGCATAACCGCTCGTCGCTTGAACGCGCAATGTGCCGAATGGTCCGGTCTCGATGTTTCTCGTCTCGGTGACATAATCATCCAGCCTGGCGAGCATCTCAAGGCACTGCTGAAACAGTCCCTCGCCTGCCTCCGTCAATACCAGGCCATGTGTCGAGCGGTTGAGAAGGCTGAACCCCAGTGATTCCTCCAGCTCTTTCATCCGCTTACTGACGACCGATGGCGTTGTGCGCAGTTCGGCGGCAGCTTTGGTAAAGCTCCGGCGCTGCGCGACCCGCACGAACGTGTTGAGCTTGTTCAGGTCCCTCAGGACTGCAGTAAAAGACATCTCGCTATCCTTTAGAGCCGATCCGAGGAAATTCAGGTTCAGGGCATGGTTCGTCAAGCGGCGGAATGTGATCCGATCAATGCCAGGCGGATTGCGACGGCAAGCTCAGGCCCCCGAGACTCGGCTTTGCGCGCAAACGTAGCCCAGTCAGGAGTCATAAGGCCTTATTCAACATGCCGCAGGGATCGGTGATTCAGGAACAACAGTTGTTCCAAGATCTTAGCTACCAAGACAACCCAGCCGGCTCTAGGATGCCTTGCCGCCTGCGGAAGCGGATCTGACATCCGTTCCAGCCATTCGAGGGATACGCCATGTTGAAGGAATACCACTACGACCATCTCATCCGTTGGCCGCGCGGGGAGCAGGCCGCCGTCTTTCTGACCTTCGACTTCCAAGGCGGCGAGGACGTGAAGCCGGATAAGAACGGCATTCTGAACTACGAAATGTGGAGCCAGGGTGAATACGGCCCCCACCATGCGATTTACCGGCTGCTGCGGATTTTGAAGGAAGAAGACATCAAGGCGACCTTCCTGACGTGCGGGGCCATCGCGGAGCGCTTCCCGGAGGCGGTGCGGGCCATCATCGACCATGGCCATGTCGTGGAAGGTCACGGCTACAATCACGAGATCGCCCGCTACCTGCCGCCCGATCAGGAAGATCAGGTGATGAAGAAGGCCATCGCCATGATCCAGAAGCGCGCGGGACGGCGCTGCTATGGTTGGCGCTCGTGCACCCAGAGCACGAACACCATCGAGCTCCTGATCGACAACGGCTTCGTGTTCAACACCAACTGCTTTCACGAGGAGCTGCCGTTCCTCTGGGAGAAGGATGGCAAGCTGCTGGTCGAGCTGCCGCGGCAGCCGTTCGGAGATGGCACACTGTTCGGCCACCGCCATGGCGAATACGGCAATCCGTATCACGGGCTTGAGACCTGGAAGGCCTATTTCGACGAGCTCTATTTGGAGAGCAGCGCGGAGCGCCCGAAATACATCCCGTTCACGATGCATCCCTATATCATCGGCCGGCCCGGGCGCACGCTGGCGCTGCGCGGCATCATCCAGCACATGAAGAAGGCCGGAAATCTCTGGTTCCCCACCGGGATCGAGCTTGCCGAGTGGTGCCTCAACAACGTGTTCCAGGCTGAATGCCAGAAGCTTCGCGCATCCGCCGGATAACGCGAATGACGGCGCACCATCGCGCGCCGGACATCGGATGAATGCGGCAGTGACCGGCGCGGCGGTGCGCCGGTCACTCCTTTCTCGAGACAATGCGGGAGAATTGTCCAGGGCCTGCCGCATGAGACGGGCCAGAGACTTGCTCAACTAGGCGGGGAACACCGTCAGAGACCCGAGGAGGAAAAGCGATGGGCAAAGGAACAAGGGGCGGCGTTGCGGTCGGGATTGCTGCGGCAATCCTGCTGTCGGCTGTGTCGGTTCGAGCGCAACCGGTCGCGGATTTCTATCGCGGCAAGACCTTGCGCATGCTGATCGGCTACGGTCCCGGCGGCGGCTACGACATCTACGGTCGGCTGGTCGCCGAGTTTCTGCCGCGGCATCTGCCCGGCAATCCGACCATCGTCGCGCAGAACATGCCAGGGGCGGGGAGCTTCGTGGCGGCAAAATATATGTACGATGTCGCGCCCAAGGACGGCACGGTCTTCGGCAGTCTCGCCCAGACGCTGGCGCTCGACAGCATGACGAACACCAATGCCAAGCTCGACGTGGCGAAAATGCCGTATATAGGCCGCGTGGTGACCAACATTGATACCGGCGTTGCGCTGCCAAAGACCGGCATTGAATCCTTCGAAGACGTCCGCGCGAAGCAATACAATGTCGGCGCGTCCGGCGGCGGCTCCACGACAGTTCTTTTTCCGACCGCGCTCAAAACCTACGCCGGAGCCAGGTTCAAGCTTGTCCGCGGTTATAGCGGCACGATCGATATCCTGCTCGCGATGGAAAGAGGTGAGGTCGATATTGTCGGCGCCTATGGCCTCCCCGGCATTCTGGTGAGCCACCCCGGCTGGGTGCATCGCGGCGAAGCGACAATTCTTTACCAGGCTTCGCTGAAGCGGCATCGTCTTCTGCCTAACGCGCCAACTCTTCCGGAGCTCGCGCAGTCCGACGAGGGGCGTCAGGTGCTGCACGCGGCGGCCAGCACCGGCGAAATCGGTCGATCCATTCTCACGACGCCGGGGGTGCCGCCGGAGAGGCTGGCGGCGCTGCGATCCGCGTTTCAAGCGATGGTCAGGGATCCGATTTTCCTCGCGGCCTGCGAGAAACGAAACCTGATGATTGATGGTGCCGCCGGAGAGGAGATCGATGAAGTCGTCCGCGAGACGCTGCGGTTGCCGCAGGCGGTGGCCGAGAAGATCGGGCAGATGATGCAATAGCTCGAGGACGTGACGCGCTTGCCGCGCGACAACGTCACGCCGCATGCCTGGCCTCGACGCTGGCGGCCGCAGGCTCGCTCTTCGTTGCTTCAGGCAGGAGGGAAGGCGCCGGGACGGTCTTGTCGTTCGACTGCAGGTGCGCGTTGGCGCCTGCTTTCCGTATTTCTCGGCGAAATTTCACTTAGAGAAGGGGGCGTTCCAGATCTTGATGGCTGGTATCTCCTGATAGTGACCAAGCACGCACAACGTGCCGGTGTCGAGCAGGAAATGCTGCCCCGCGCTCGCCGGCAGGGCGATCCAGCGCGCCGCGAGCACGCGCAGAATGTGTCCGTGCGCAAACAAAGCAACGTTGCCGTCGACCTCGCGCACGCGCGCGATCACGCGGTCCGCGCGCGCACCGACGTCCTCCGGCGTCTCTCCTCCCGGGCATCCATCCCGGAACAGCAGCCAGCCGGGCGCCCGCTCACGGATTTGGTGAGAGGTCAGCCCCTCGTACTCGCCGTAATTCCACTCGGCCAGGTCGGGGTCGATCACGGCGCCGGCGCCAAGGTGGACCAGTTCGCAGGTCTCCCGTGCTCGCTGTCGCGGACTGACGAGCACGCGCGCAAACTTTTCTTTTGCGAGCGCCGGGGCGATCCGCTCGGCCAGCCGGCGCCCGTTATCGGTCAATGGGATGTCGGTTGTGCCGGTGTGCTGTCCGCTGAGACTCCACGCGGTCTCCCCGTGCCTGATCGCATAGACGTCCACTTGGCGTTGCTCCCTGCTTGAACATGGGGTGGCCCGAGGCACCTGTCGCTGGGGTGAGTGGGCCGGTCTCGACAGTTGTCATCTCACAGGAGCGCTCGCCTTCTAGATCGATCGACCGCATCTTCCGCAACGGCGTGGCTTGCTTGTCGGCGTCAAACCGACTGCGGCCAGCCCACATCCGGCGTCGCTCAGTCCAGTTTCACGCCTGCTGCCTTGATAAGGGCACCCCAATGCTTGAAATCGTCCTGGATAAGCTGCGCGAATTGATCGGGCGTTAGATCCACGCGCTCGAAGCTGTTGGTTTGAAAAAATTCGCGCGATTGCGGCAACTCCAGAACCTTGGTCACGTCGGCGTGAATTTTCCGAACCAGATCTGGCGCCATATTCGCCGGCCCCCACAGCGCGAACCAGCCGGTGGTCGAGAAGCCGGACACGCCTTGCTCGGCTACTGTCTGCAGATTAGGACGCAACTCTGCGCGCTTCGCCCCGGCTGCGGCGATAATCCTGATTTTGCCATCCCGCTCATGGGCTTCGACACTGCTGAGAGGGGTCAACTCAACACCGACATCGCCCGTTATCAGCGCGATCGTGGCTTGCGGCGCCCCGCGATACGGGATGTGTAAGATGTCGGTGCCGGTCCTCTGCTTGAAGTCTTCCATGCTGAGATGCGAATAATGGCCGATGCCGAACGAACCGTAGCTCAATCCTCCCGGCTTGGCCTTCGCAAGCGCAATCAGTTCCTGAACGTTGTGCACGGGAAGCGAGGGGTTGATGGCCAGCACCGGCGTGATGCGGCACAGCACGATGATCGGCGTGAGCTCCCTGAGAGGATTGTACGGCAGTTTGCTGAAAAGGTGTGAGCTGGCGGTGACCGTTGCGTCCGGAGCAACCAGCAGTGTCAGACGATCAGGGGGAGAAACTGCCACGGCCTGCGCACCAGCGGCGTAATTGGCGCTCGGACGGTTTTCAACCACGACCGTCTGGCCCCATGCTTCGCCCAATCGCTGGGCAACGATCCGGGCCATGGCGTCGGTCACGCCGCCGGCCGGCACCGCAACGATGAGTTTGACGGTACGGTTCGGAAAAGTCTGGGCGATGGCCGGCCCGGCCGCGCTGGTGAACAGCCCCAGCGCAGCCGCAAGCAACGCAACCCTGGTCAGAAATCCCGGCATTGATGCACCTCGTTGTTATTGAGTTTGGTAGCGACGTCGTCAAACCGCGCCGTCCTCGCGCCAATCGATGTCGTACGGAAAGGCGTACTGACCCATGACCCCTTCGATGCTTGCAGCCAAGACGGCACGATCAGCCTGCGGCGGCGGTGTCACCGCGACTGAAACCTGCGTGCCTCGTCGCGGGTGCGGCCGAACGGACACGTTGAGCTGACCATTCTCGCACGAAAGGCCGGTCGCCTCGGAAAGCGTCGAACGAAAGGTGCGCTCGGCAATATCCTGCCGCAAGGCGACCTTGTCCGGCTTCCCGACGTCGGTGAGCGGGAGTTTGTCAACGAGGAGGACTTCCTTCGGCAGGGCAGCCCTCTCGGCGACGCGACCCGTCAAGTATTCGATGAGGTCGGAGGACGTCGCCCGCGATCCCGGCACGAGTTGGACATAGGCTATCGGAAGCTCGCCGGCATGGCTGTCGGGCTTGCCGACGGCGGCTGCGTGCAGAACGTCCGGAGACTGCAGCAGCGGCTCCTCGATCCAAGCAGGATCGATATTGTGGCCGCCGCGGATGATGACGTCCTTGGCCCGTCCGGTCACGAACACGTAGCCGTCACTGTCAATGCGCCCCAGATCGCCGGTGATCAGCCAGCCATCCTCCGTTCGGGCGCCTCGGTCATGCTCCGGGTTGACATAGCCGGGCGTGAGACCCGGTCCTTTGATCTGCAGCATGCCGATCTCGTCAGGCTCGCACGGCCGCGTCGTCTGGCCGGGTCCGTCGATCATCGCCCGAATCTGCGTATACGGCAGACGAATGCCCGAGCTTCCTTCTTTCGTCTCGCCGTCACGGGGGTCGATCGCAATGCTCGCGGTGTTCTCGGTCATTCCGTATGAATTCAGGACGCGCACGCCGGAGATTTGCTCGAACCGCTTCCGAATCGAGACCGGCATCGCCGTCGAGCCCGTCACGAAGTACGGCTTCAGCGACGAAAGATCCTCGCTTTGCGGCGGGGATTTCGTGAGAACAGCCAGCGTCGTGGGCACTCCGGATAGGCGCGTCACTCGATACTTTTCGACGAACCTCCAGTAGTTGGCGAGGTAGCGCTTGTCACGTGCTCCCATGACGCTCGGGATGAGGACGCTGGCCCCGCTGGCCAGCGGGGGTATGCAGCGCCCCATGAGCCCGCCGGAATGAAACATCGGCGTATCGTGAAAGATGACCTCGCCGACGACCGCCTTGTAAGCGAGTTGCAATGTCCAGTGCCTGTACGACGCATTGCGATGCGACATCCGGACGATCTTGGGCAAACCCGTCGTCCCTCCGGAATGCATGTAGATGGCGACATCGTCGCCAGCTCTTTCGTAGGGCGGGCCAGACTGGCACGCCGGATTGGCGATGTGCGCGTCGAGATCCGTGTCCGGCAGAACGTCACCATCAGGACCGGCGACCGACCAGATCGCGGTGCCATACGGAAGCTCGCCGGCAATCGACATCAACGATTCCCAGATCTTGAAGCCGGGGGACGGCCCAAGAGCGATCACCGCCTTGGCCTTGGCCTCTTTGAGGAGATGGAGGACATGTCGGGGCTCCAACATCCAGTTTATGGGAAACGCGATGCCTGCTGTCATCGCACCGAGAATCGACCAATAGATCGCCGGGACGGTCGGAAGCAGAACTGCGACAACATCGCCGCGCCCAATTCCGCTGACCCGGAGGAGAGCGCCGGTCTTGTCGATATTTCCGCGTAATTCGGAGAACGGTATCTGCAGGGGCCATCTGTCGACGTCTCCATCGGATACGTAGAAGATCGCCGTGTCGGAGGGATCGTGCGCGGCGAGACCAAGTGCGATGCGTTGCGAGATATCGACGACCCCCAGGCGGCTATCGAGCGGTGTGCGCTCGATCGCTTCGACATCAGCAAGACATCGCAGCGGCTGGGCGAGGAGAGTGGCGTCTGCCGTCTCCGGCACCACGACCACGGCGCCTTGTCGTTCAGAGTCGCTTGGCTCGACGGAATACTGCATTCGCACCTGACCTTGCAGAGGAGCCTTCCCCATGGGCGCCAACTTAACGCGACACGAGATGCCTTTATCTTACCGCGCATGACAACTCATAAGGTCAGCCATGTGGAAAGTACGCTAATCGCCGTTCCAGACACGCGGGCGGGATCGAAGTGTCGGCGCAACCCCTTCCACACATTCGGGTAGCTTGCCTGCAGCGTCGGCAGTTCCGCGGCATAGGTGGTCACCTGTTGCGGAAACCTCGTTTCAAACATGAAGGCCAACGTGTTGGTCAGCTTCTCCGGCTCGAGATGGGCGGCTGATGCGCGATAGAACGCGTCGGCGTCGGGCCCATGCGGCAGCATGCAGTTGTGAAGGCTCATCCCGCCCGGCAAAAACCCCTCCGGCTTGGCGTCGTACACGCCCTCGATCAAGCCCATGAACTCCGACATGATGTTGAGGTGATACCAGGGTGGACGGAAACTATCCTCGACGACCAACCAGCGCGGTGGAAAGAGGACAAAGTCGATGTTGGCCGTGCCCTGCGTTTCCGATGGGGATGTCAGCACCGTGAAGATCGACGGATCCGCATGGTCCTTCAGAATGGGGCCTACCGGAGAAAAGTGCCGCAGGTTGTATTTGTAGGGCGCGTAGTTGCCGTGCCATGCGACCACGTCGAGCGGCGAGTGATCCAGCTCCGCGGCGTGAAATTCCCCGCACCATTTCACAATGATGCGGCACGCGACGCCGTCACGGTCCTCATAGGCAGCGACCGGCGTCAGGAAGTCGCGCCGGTTGGCGAGACAATTCGCGCCGATCGGCCCGCGCTCGGGACAGGTGAGCTTTGCGCCGTAATTCTCGCAGACATAACCGCGTCCCGGTCCGTCGAGGACAAGCACCTTGAATTTGACGCCGCGCGGAATAACCGCGATCTCTCCCGGGCCGATGTCGATGACACCCATTTCAGTGAAGAAACGTAATCGGCCGATCTCAGGTACGATGAGAAGCTCTCCGTCCGCGTTATAGAAATAGTCGTCGCCCATGGAGCGGGTGACCGCATACGTGTGAGCGGCAAAACCTGTCTGGGCACACACATCGCCGGCGGTGGTCATGGTCCGCAGGCCCGAGAGGAAGTCGATATCCGGCGTGGTCGGAATCGGCGTCGGGTCCCAGCGCAAGGGGCCGAGCGGAAGCGGGCTGCGGGCGCGATCCGGCGCCGATCGCCACAAGGGATAATCGATGCGCACAAACTGACCAATGTGCCGGACGCTCGGACGCATGCGGTAGAGCCAGGAGCGTTCATTGGCGCTGCGTGGCGCGGTAAAAGGCGAGCCGGAAAGCTGTTCCGCATAAAGCCCGTAGGGACAGCGCTGCGGCGAGTTCTGTCCGACCGGCAGCGCACCTTCCAGCGCTTCGGTTTCGAAGTCATTGCCGAAGCCAGGCATATAGCCTTCATTATATTTGCGGCTCGACGGAGCAATCGCGACCGATACTTGCTGGTTCAACGGTGCATGCTGGTTCACGGACGTCTTCCCCTGATGAATTCGCAGCCCCACCATCACGCCTGCAGGACCCCGCGCTGAATCTGGTCTTGCTCGATGGATTCGAAGAGCGCCTTGAAGTTACCCTCGCCGAAACCGTCGTCCCCCTTGCGCTGGATGAATTCGAAGAAGATCGGCCCGATCACTGTCTTGGAGAATATCTGCAGGAGGATGCGGGTCGCGCCGCCATCGACGACACCCTCGCCGTCGATCAGGATGCCGTGCTTCTTCAGCCGATCCAGCGGCTCGGTATGCCCCGAGACCCGCTTGCGAGACCGGTCGTAGTAAATGTCCGGGGGGCCGGGCATGAACTGGACGCCATTCCTGGCAATCGTCTCGGTCGAGCGATAAATGTCGTCGCTGCCGACCGCGATGTGCTGGATGCCCTCGCCCTTGTACTGGTGCAGATACTCTTCGATCTGGCTCTTCTCGTCCGCGCTTTCGTTGATCGGAATGCGAATCTTTCCGCAAGGCGAGGTCAACGCGCGGCTGGTCAGGCCGGTGAGCTTGCCGGCAATGTCGAAATAGCGAATTTCCCGGAAATTGAAGGTCCTCGCATAGAACCTGTACCAGGTGTCCATGTTGCCGCGCCGGACGTTATGCGTCAGGTGGTCGAGATAGTGAAAGCCGGCCCCGACAGGCTTCGGATCCGCTTCGCCGATCCAGCGGAATTCCGCGCTGTAGGGCGAACCTTTATCGTGAGACGTGTCGACGAAATAGAGCAGCGAACCGCCGATACCAATCACTGCGGGGACGTCCAGCGTCTTGCCGGGCCCGCTATATTCCGTGGCGCCGAGCTCGACCGCACGCTTCAGGGCATGGGTAGCGTCGACGACCCGCCACGCCATCGCGGGTGCGCATGGGCCATGCGCCGCCACGAAGCTCGCGGAGTGGCTGTCCGGTTCGCGGTTGACCACGTAATTGATCTGGCCCTGCCGGTAGAGCGAGATGTCCTTCGACCGATGCCGCGCCACCTCGGCATAGCCCATGCGCTCGAACAAATCGGACAGCGTGGAGGGATCGGGATGCGCGAACTCGACGAATTCGAAGCCGTCCGTTCCCGCGGGATTCTGATCGCTGATGGTCGCGGGCGCGGCATCGTGCGGGAAAGGGCCCATGCTCGGTCCTCCTTTGCGCTTAAAAGGCGACCGTAGCAGCGAGCCCATGCAATGTTCGTGCAAAGTTTGTGCATTTATAGCATTCTATGCACCAGAGACGCATTTAACCGCGAGATTCTGGAAGATTCGTGCATGGATGAGGCCGATATCAGAATCCTGGACGCGTTGCAGAACGACGGACGCCTGGCCAACAACGACCTGGCCGAGAAAGTAGGACTGTCCCCGTCGCAATGCTCGCGACGACGTGCGGCGCTCGAGGACAACGGTGTGATAACCGGATACCACGCAACGTTGTCATCCGACGCGCTCGGGCTGGATGTGCTGGTCTTTGTGCACGTCACTCTGGCTACCCATTCGCCAGACAACGCCCAGCGCTTTCTGGACCTGGTTCGGAGCATCGACGAGGTTCAAGAGGCTTATTCGCTCACCGGTGAGTCCGATTACCTGGTAAAGATGTCGGTGCCGACATTGAAAGATTTGTCCCACCTTCTCGCCGATGTCTTTCTGCCGCATCCGGCGGTCGCGCACGTGCGCTCCTCGATCGTTCTCGACAGATTGAAGGAAACGAATCGATTGCCTCT
>Ga0208991_1000019_pt1 | contig 22147 bp, 20 predicted proteins | sample MedBloCAOM3_M2_FD_187855 | JGI IMG/M metagenome (GOLD analysis project Ga0208991, IMG submission 187855) | Forest soil microbial communities from El Dorado National Forest, California, USA - Mediterranean Blodgett CA OM3_M2 (SPAdes) (version 2) | ecosystem: Environmental > Terrestrial > Soil >...
CCGCGATCGAGCAGCTGCTGGGTGCCGCCGGTCCAGGCCGGATGCGACTTGGGGTCGATGTCGAGATGGAGCGTGTCGCCGTCCTTGCCCCAGGTCGTCCGGGTGCTGAATTCGGTGCCGTCGGTCATGATGATCTTGATGGTATGGTAGTCCGGGTGGATGTCGGGTTTCATGGGTCGAAGTTCCTGCGCCGTGGGCAGTCGTGGCTGCTGATCATTCGGAAAGTTGCGGTCCTATACATCAGCCGTGCCGGGCAGACAAGGCGCTCCGATCGGCGCTCGGATTGGCCCTTCGCTTGGCGGACGGCTCGCCGCAAGGCCGGCCGGCGGAGGTCCCGGTGCGCGTCAAACCCGGGCCGATGGGGCGATTGTCTTAGGTTTCCCGGCAAGGCATGGTCCGGCCGCGCCAGATCTATCCGCCTTCGGCGGGGAGCACCCCAAACGATGACTGATGCGTCCGCGAGCGTGGGAATAGCGCCGGCCGCGCCGCAGCCTGCGGCGGAGCCGGGGACCACCGCGCGTCGGCGCAAGCTCCGGCCGCTTCTCGGCCTGATGCCGTTCGTGGCGCGCTACAAAGGCCGCGTCGCCGGCGCCCTGGTGGCGCTCCTGGTGGCGTCATTGGCGACCTTGGCGGTCCCGATCGCGGTGCGGCGCATGATCGACCTCGGCTTCTCGGCCGAACGGATCGAGCTGGTCGATCAGTATTTCGCGGTGATGATCGCGGTCGTGGCCGCCCTCGCGGCCGCCAGCGCGTCGCGTTACTACCTCGTCACCACGCTCGGCGAGCGCGTGGTCGCCGATCTGCGCAGCGCGGTGTTCGAGCACATCACGCAGCTCTCGGCCGATTTCTTCGACACCGCCAAATCGGGCGAGCTGGTGTCGCGGCTTACCGCCGACACCACGCAAATCAAGTCCGCGGTCGGCGCCTCGATGTCGATCGCCTTGCGCAACATCGTGCTGTTCTTCGGATCCGCCGCCATGATGGTGGTGACGAGCCCGCGGCTTTCCGGTTTCGTGTTGGCCGCCATCCCGGTCATCGTCCTTCCGCTCGTCGCCTTCGGCCGCCTGGTGCGCCGGCGATCGCGCACCGCGCAGGATACCCTGGCGGACGCCTCCGCCTATGCGGCCGAGATCATCTCGGCGGTGCGCACGCTGCAGGCCTACACCAATGAGAAGCTCGCCAATGCGCGCTTCGCCGCCGCGGTCGAACGCGCCTATGAGGCGGCGCTCCACTCGACGCGGGCACGCGCGGTGCTCACCGCCATCATCATCTTCCTCGCCTCCGCGAGCGTCGTCGTCATCCTGTGGGTCGGCGCACAGGACGTGCTGTCCCGGCGCATGACGGCCGGCACGCTGAGCCAGTTCGTGCTGTTTGCGGTCTTCGCGGCCTCCGGGTTGGGCCAGCTGAGCGAGGTGTGGGGCGAGCTCTCGCAGGCCGCCGGTTCGGCAGAGCGATTGGGCGAGCTGCTCGCGATCGAGCCGTCCATCAAGCCGCCGGCGACTCCGGTCCCGCTGCCGGTCCCGCCGCGCGGCGCGGTCGCTTTCGCCCAGGTGCGCTTCGCCTATCCGACCCGTCCGCAGGCGCTGGTGCTCGACGGCATCTCGTTCGATGTGCGCGTCGGCGAACGGGTCGCGATCGTCGGTCCGTCGGGCGCCGGCAAGAGCACGATCTTCCATCTGCTGCTGCGCTTCTACGATCCGCTGGCGGGCGCGATCACGTTCGACGGCGTGCGGCTCGACGCCGCCGACCCGCGGGAGCTGCGCTCCCGCATCGCGCTTGTGCCGCAGGATGTCGCGATATTCGGCGCGAGCATCAAGGACAATATCCGTTTCGGCCGCCCGGATGCGAGCGACGCCGACGTCGTGCGCGCGGCCGAGCTCGCGGCCGCTTCCGAGTTCATCCAGCGCCTTCCGCAAGGCTTCGACACCCTGATCGGGGAGCGCGGCGTCACGCTGTCGGGCGGCCAACGCCAGCGCCTCGCGATCGCGCGCGCCATCCTGCGCGCGGCGCCGCTCCTGCTGCTCGACGAGGCGACGTCCTCGCTCGACGCCGAAAGCGAGACCCTGGTGCAGACGGCGCTCGAACGGCTGATGCAGGGGCGCACCACGATCGTGATCGCGCACCGGCTCGCGACCGTGCTGTCGTGCGACCGCATCTTGGTGATGGACCAGGGCCGCATCGTCGAGGAAGGCACGCACGAGCGTCTCGCCGCCGCGGGCGGGCTCTACGCGCGTCTCGCCAAGCTGCAGTTCGGGGCTTGATCGGCCTTCACTTCTTCCCGGGACGCCGCGGCCGCCAGCTCATCTTATGGAGCGGCGCGCCGGAAATCGGGTTCACGTCGGCGCCCGCGACGACAAATCCCTGCTTCTCGTAAAACCGGATGGCGCGTGCATTGTCCTGGTTGACCAGCAGGTCGACGCCGCCCGGCGCGGAGCGCTTCGCGTCGTCAAGGAGCGCGGCGGCAAGCGGTGAACCCCATTCCTCCGGCGCGACCACGATCTGGTCGAGATAGCCGGTCGAACGGTCGACCGTGACGAAGCCCAGGATGCCGCCGCTTTCGCCCGGGCGCTCGGCGACCGTGATCGCGGCAATCGGGACCAGCTCGCTGCGCCAGCGCTCGCGCCACCAGGCAAGCCGGGCCGAAAAGTCGAGCCGAGGATACGCGGCCTGCCAGGCGCGCCGCCACAATTCGATCGCCGCCGCCTCGTCGGCCGCGGCATAGGGGCGGAGCCTGAAACCAGCGCCGCTCACCGCTCCGTCAGCTTCAGCTCGATGCGGCGGTTGCGGCGAAAGGCGTCTTCGGTCTTGTCGGCATCGAGCGGCTGGAACTCGCCGAAGCCCGCGGCGACCAGATGCTGGGGCGAGATGCCCTTCTGGATCAGATATTGCACCACCGAAATGGCACGCGCCGACGACAGCGCCCAGTTCGAGGGAAACTGCGCGCTCGCGATCGGGCGGACGTCGGTGTGCCCGTCGACGCGCAGCACCCAGGCGATATCCGATGGTATCTGCTTCTCGAGGTCGCCCAGGGCGCCCGCGAGCGTGTCGATCTCGCTGCGGCCTTCCGGCTTCAGCACCGCCTGTCCGACATCGAAGAAGATCTCCGACTGGAATACGAAGCGATCGCCGACGATGCGGACGTCGGGGCGGTTGCCGAGGATCTCGCGCAGCCGGCCGAAGAAATCCGAACGGAAGCGCGACAGCTCCTGCACCCGCTGCGCCATCGCGACGTTGAGGCGCTGCCCGAGGTCGGCGATCTTGGCCTGCGATTCCCTGTCCGATTTTTCCCTGACGTCGAGCGCGCTCTCGAGCACCGCCAGCTGGCGGCGCAATGCGGCGATCTGCTGCCCCAGGAGCTCGACTTGCGCCAGCGCGCGGGTGCTCAGGCGTTTCTCGGCGTCGAGCGCCGTCGTGAGCTCACCGACCTTGGTTTGCGCCTCGGCGGCGCCCCCGCCCGACGGCGCGGGCGCGCTTTTGAGGCGGTCGCGCTCGCTCTCGGCGTCGGAGAGGCTCGCGCGCATGCGCGTGACCTCGTCCTCGAGCGAAACCTTGCCCGACTTTTCCATCGCCAATTGGTCGTTCAGCGTGGCGATCAAGGCATTGAGCCGCGACAGCGCGGTATCCTTGCCGGCCACCTCCTGCGACAGGAAGAACTGCACCACCACGAACACGGTCAGCAAGAAAACGATCCCGAGGATCAGCGTCGACAACGCGTCGACGAACCCGGGCCAGTAGTTCAAGCCGTTGTCGCGGCGGATGCGCCCGTGCGCCATGCGTCAGATCTTCTGCGTTTCGTGAACCAGAATTTCCAAGAGCTTGCGGATGTCGCGATGCTGCTCGGACTGAGCATCGACCCAGTCGCGGATCATTTGCTGCTCGGTTCGCATGTGGTGGATGAGGCCCTGAAGCGATTCGGCGAGGTTGACGATGGCGGTGGTCGCCTGCTTGCCCGATCCGCCCTCGGCCAGGGTGTCGCGCAGCCGTTCGATCGCGACGCGCAGCTCGCCGCTCATCGCCGGCACCTGGCCGGGACCCGTGTCGACGCCGAGGTCGTGCACCGTGGTGGCGAGCCAGTCCTCGAGGTCGGTGTAGAAGCGGTTCTGCGCCTGACCGGCCTGCAGGTCGAGAAAGCCGAGGACGAGCGAACCGGCGAGCCCGAACAGCGAGGACGAGAAGGATATGCCCATGCCGCCGAGGGGGGCCGCGAGGCCCTCCTTGAGGGCTTCGAACATCTGCCCGGTATCGCCCCCGACCTTGAGGCCCTCGAGCACCCCACGGATCGAGGTGACCGTCTCGATCAGACCCCAAAAGGTGCCGAGCAAGCCGAGGAACACCAGGAGGCCCGTCATATAACGCGACAGGTCGCGCGCCTCGTCCAGGCGGTTGGCGATCGAATCCATGATGCCGCGCATGGTCTGCGGCGACATGGCCATGCGGCCGACGCGGTCGCGCAGGATCGTGGCCATCGGGGCGAGCAGGACCGGCGGGCGTTCCACCGCAAGGCCCGGATCGGCCAGGCGGAAGCCGTTGACCCAGGCGATCTCGGGAAACAGGCGTATCACCTGGCGGAAGGCGAATATGATGCCGGCGAGCAGCACCAGCACGATCAGGGCGTTCAATCCCGGGTTGGCGAGGAACGCGGTCCAGATCTGCTTGTAGAGAATGACGACGAGCAGCGCGCCCAGGGTGAGGAACACCACCATGCGGACCAGAAAGATCCGGGGCGAGCTCACTTTGAACGGGTCGATGTCGTGGTCCTGCTGCGCCATGGTGGTTCCGCGATCGACGGGAGCCATTTCCGCTTCAGATGAAATCGGAATTCGCTCTCGCTTTATGTGTTGACGCTTGCTCTTCCCAAGCGGCGATCCGGCATCCGCCCGGATCAGGTCCGGACTTCCGCCGGGAAGGCGCCGTAACGCTCACCCAAATATGGCATAGCCGGGGCGAAAGGAAACCCGAGGCTGCGGCATTTCTCCAGCGCGTCGCATTCAATCCTTGGCGGCCTGTTTGATGAGGGCGAGGAGCTCGCGATGCATGGTGTCGTTTCCGGCCAAAATCTCCCCATGGCCGAAAATGTCGTCGCGGCCGTCGAGGTCGGTTACGAAACCGCCGGATTCGCGCACCATGATGATTCCCGCCGCCGTGTCCCAGGGCGAAAGATTGCGCTCCCAATATCCGTCGAGTCGCCCGGCCGCAACCCAGGCGAGGTCGAGCGCGGCGGCCCCGAAGCGGCGCAGCCCCGCGACCTTCTCCTGGACGGCGGCGAATTCCTTGCGAAAGAGCGCCAGATCGCCGCGGCCGAGATGCGGCAACCCGCAGGCGACCACCGCGTCGGCGAGCCGCTTGCGCGCCGCAACACGCAGCCGCTTGTCGTTGAGAAATGCGCCCTTGCCGCGCTCCGCGATGAACAGCTCCTCGTTCGCCGGGTTGTAGATCACGCCGGCGACAATCGTGCCTTCGCGTTCAAGCGCGATCGAGATGGCGAATTGGGGAATGCTGTGGAGGAAATTGGTCGTGCCGTCGAGCGGATCGACGATCCAGCAATGGGTCTTGTCCGCTCCTTCCTGGCGCCCGCCCTCCTCGCCCAGAAAGCCATAGCCGGGCCGCGCCTTGGCGAGCTCGGCGCGCAGGATCTCCTCGGCGCGTCGATCGGCTGCGGTGACGAAATTGGCCGGGCCCTTGAGCGATACCTGAAGATGCTCGACTTCGCCGAAGTCACGCTTGAGGCTGCGCGCGGCCTTGCGGGCGGCGCCGATCATGACGTTGAGGAGAGCGGAGCGGAGCATCGACGAAACACGGTCCCGGGTGAGGTCGTGCAGGCTGCTTACACGCGTCGGGGAGCGGGCGCCACCCCGCCGCGCCGGTCATGAGCGCGCCTGGGCGATGAAATCCAGCCAGGGCTTGGCCGCCTTGTCGGCGGCCGCGCGGGTCTCCGGCGATTGCTTCTGGACGAAGTCGTCGAGCGAGGGGTCGCTCGCGCCGCCCGCCTTGGCGATCAGGTGCCATTTGGTCGCTTCGACCGGATCGGCCGGGACGCCACGGCCGGCAGCGAGGATCCGCGCCAGCCGATTCTGCGCGATCGGACTGCCGCGCATCGCGGCTTTGCGAAACAATGCGATCGCACGCGGCTCGTCCTTGGGCGTGCCGGTGCCGTTGAACAGCGCGATGGCGTATTCGACCTCCGCGTCCAGGGAATCGGCGAGCGCGGCTGCCGCCATGAGGCGAGTCGCCTCACGGTCGTCCTTCGGGACGCCGCGCCCATCCTTGTAGAGGGTCGCAAGCGCATATTGGGCTTCCGCGCTTCCCGCTTGCGCCGCCTGCCGGAACAGTTCTGCGGCGCGGGCGAAGTCCTGCGGGAACTGTTGGCCTTCCAGATAGAGCAGGCCGAGATCATAGGCCGCAGCGGCGTGGCCGAGCTTGGCCGCCGCCGCGAGCAGGCGCGCGGCCTCGGCGCCGTCGCGCGGGCCGCCGCGGCCGCCGATTCGGAACATGGCAAGCGCGAACATCGCCTCGCGGTCGCCGCGTTCGGCCGCCAGCGAATACCATTTGGCCGCCTGGACATCGTTGGCGGGTACACCAAGACCGTTGGCATAAAGCTCGCCGAGCAGCGTCATGGCTTTGGGATCCTGGCGCTGGTCGACATTCTTGGTCGCCTCATGGAAGGCGGTCAGGAAATAGCCGCGCTGATAGGCCCCGAAGGCGAGATCGGCCCCCGGGCTTGCGGGTTGGGTCGCCGGCGACGCCGAGGGCGGCTTCGCGGGCGGCTTGGCGGGTTTGCGGGCTGGCGCCGGGGCGGCGGGCGTGGGCTTTGGCGTCAGCGGGACAATCTGTGGCGGCTGTGTCGGTGCCTGCGCAAATCCCGGTTGGGCGCAACCAAGCGCCGCGACGGTGCTCAAGACCGAGACTGCAACACGCCAGCGCCGGGTTCTCATGCGGGAGTCTCCGCTTTGAGGCGCGCAGCCGCATCCGCAATGGCCGCCGCCGGCCCGCGCGAATCGGTGAAGACGAATTCGCCGACCGCGACGAATTCCGCCGCGGCAAGCTCGTTGACCTCGTCGAGACCCGCCGCATAGGCAACGCAGGGAACCTCGAACACTTCTGTCCACCACGCAACCCGCTCGTGGATGGCCTCGAAGGACGGCCTTTTTCCGGCCCGGTCGGGCTCGCCGAACATCACGTAGTCGGCGCCCGACTCCGCGGCCAGCATGGCGTCGTGGCGGCTGGCGAGCCCGCCCACGCCCGCGATGCGTTCGGGTCGGAGCCCGCCGATGGCCTCCTTCACGGCTTCGGTGCCGGTGAGATGGGCGCCGTCCGCGCCCGATCGCGCGACCAGCTCGGGGCGCCCATCGAGCAGGAGCGCGGTGCCGTGCTCCTGCACGGCGGATGCAATCTCCTTGATGCGGTTGATCAGTGTGCGCTCATCCGCGACCGCAAGGCGAAGCAGCACCGCGGCGATGTCGCCGGCCGCCAGCGCCGCCGCGAGCGGGCCGGCGTAGGCCGCGGGCTCCGCCACCAACGGCGTTACGAGATAAAGCCGCGCGGCGGAGCGCCTCGATGCTGTGGGTTGCGGTCGGGAAGCCATGGGGTCCGATGCGTCTGTATTCGGGCCAAAAGGGGGCGATGAATGACGCCGCCATGTCAATGGGGCCGGATTGATCCCCTGCGATCGCGCGGCCCGCAAGCGTTCGGCCGGCCGGCACGAGCAATGCCCGCGACCAGCCCAAATGTTGGGCTCATTTGCTGCCGCAACAGGCAGCATCCACGCATGTGGCGGAAAACGCTTGAGCTTTTTCCTGGCACGCCAATTGCTCAGTCTTGGAAGAGTTGGTGGCTAGGGTTCCGGCTCCGCGACGGAGTGGCTGGTCCGAGAGCTGCCGCCCGGGGGACGTGCCATCCCGGGTGCACGGCGGGATAAAAGCCCGGGAGGCCTCGGTCGCCAGGATTGGCGTCGATGGTTCTCGCCAATCCTCGACCCGATCACATCGGATGAACCACGAGGGTTGCACCATGAAACCATTCGCACGCGTGACGACCGGTATTCTCGCCGCGGCGCTCATCGCCGCGGGCCTCGGCTCGCCGGCCTGGGCGGCGCCGAAGAAGGAATTCAACATCGCCTGGACGATCTATGTCGGCTGGATGCCGTGGCCCTACGCCGCCGACGCGGGAATCGTCAAGAAGTGGGGCGACAAATACGGCATCAAGATCAACGTCACGCAGATCAACGATTACGTCGAATCGATCAACCAATACACCGCCGGCAAGTTCGACGGCGTCACCGTCACCAACATGGACGCGCTCACGATCCCCGCGGCGGGCGGGGTCGACAGCAGCGCGATCATCATGGGCGACTTCTCCAACGGCAATGACGGCGTGGTGCTCAAGAAGGGCAAGACGCTGGCCGACATCAAGGGCCAGCAGATCAACATCGTCGAGCTGTCCGTGTCGCACTACCTGCTCGCGCGGGGACTGGCGAGCGTCAAGCTCAAGGAGAAGGACATCAAGACCGTCAACACCTCGGATGCCGACATCGTGGCGGCCTTCAAGTCGAAGGACTCGACCGCGGTCGTGACCTGGAATCCGCAACTCATGGAGGTGAAAGCGGAGCCGGGCGCAACCGAGGTCTTCGACTCGAGCAAGATACCGGGTGAGATCGAGGATCTGATGTTGGTGAACACCGAGACGCTGAAGGACAATCCCAACCTCGGAAAGGCGCTGGTCGGAATCTGGTACGAGACCATCGCGTTGATGCAGGACCCGGGCGACAAGGGCAAAGCGGCGCGCGAGGCGATGGCCAAGCTCTCCGGCACCGATCTCGCCGGCTTCGAGGCTCAGCTCAAGACGACGCGGATGTTCTACACGCCGAAGGACGCGCTCGTCTTCATGGCCGGACCCGAGATGTCGAAGATCATGGATCTGGTGCGCACCTTCTGCTTCGAGCACAATCTGCTCGGCGAAAAGGTGAAATCGAAAGACGCGATCGGCATCGAGGTGCCGGGCAATGTCCTCGGATCCAAGAAGAACGTGAAGCTGCGCTTCGATCCGACCTACATGAAGCTCGCCGCCGACGGCAAGCTCTGACAGGCGAGGATAGGCAAGCCGAGGAGTGACGTCATTCGCCGGGTGATGAACATCGTTCCGCAACGCGGAAGCCGGATATTTCTCGCCTTCGTTCCGTTCTTTCTCATCGCGCTTCTCTATGTGGTGGGTTCGACGGAACGGCGCGCCGCCAATCCGGACGACAAGTTGCTGCCGCCGGTTGCCGAGATGGCGCAGGCGGCGCATCGGCTCGCATTCGAGCCCGACCGGCGTTCCGGCGACCTCGTGCTGTGGACCGACACCGCGGCGAGCCTGCGGCGCCTCGCCATCGGTCTCGGCGTGGCGACCGCGATCGGTCTGACGGTCGGACTTGCGGTCGGCGTCGTGCCGATGGCCGGCGCCACTTTCGGGACGCTCGTCGCCGTGCTGTCGATGATTCCGCCGATGGCGATCCTTCCCATCCTGTTCATCGTCTTCGGCTTGGGCGAGCTGTCGAAGGTCGTGCTCATCGTCTTCGGCGTCACGCCCTGCCTGATCCGCGATCTCGCCATGACGGTCGCCAACCTGCCGAAGGAGCAGCTGGTCAAGGCGCAATCGCTCGGCGCGTCGACCTGGCAGGTGGCGATCAGGGTCGTGCTGCCGCAGATCATGCCGCGCCTGATCGAGTCGCTGCGCCTGTCGATCGGGCCGGCCTTCCTGTTCCTGATCTCGGCCGAGGCCATCGCCGCCGATGTGGGGCTCGGCTACCGCATCTTTCTCATGCGCCGCTACCTTTCCATGGACATCATCCTGCCCTACGTGGCGTGGATCACGCTCCTCGCCTACGCGTTGGACTTTGCGCTCGCCATGCTGGCGCGCCGCGCCTTCCCCTGGGCCTATGTCGAGGAACCGCGCTGATGAGCGCGATATCGGTGCGCGACGTGTGGGTCGAATATGGCGACCAGATCGTGCTCGAGCGCATCAACCTCGAGATCGCTTCCGGAACCTTCCTGTCGGTGGTCGGGCCCTCGGGCGCCGGCAAGAGCACGTTCCTGCGCCTGATCCTCGGCCAGGAGCGGCCCTCGCGCGGGGCCATTCTGCTCGATGGCGCGCCGCTGCCGTCCGAGCCCGGGGCCGACCGCGGCGTCGTTTTCCAGCGCTATTCGGTGTTTCCGCATCTCACCGTTCTGGCCAACGTGCTGATCGCTTATGAGTTCGCGGCGAGCAAAATGCTGGCGCGGCTGAAAGGCCAGGCGCGGCGCGCCGCGACGGCCAAGAGCGAGACGCTGCTGGAGGCGGTCGGTCTTGCGCCCCATCGCGACAAATACCCGAGCGCGCTCTCGGGCGGCATGCAGCAACGCCTCGCCATCGCACAGGCGCTCGCCCGCGCGCCACGCGTCTTGCTGCTCGATGAGCCCTTCGGCGCGCTCGATCCCGGCACGCGCGCCCAGATGCATGCGCTGATCACGCCGCTGTGGCGCCAGCACGGCATGACCGTGATCATGGTCACGCACGACATCAAGGAAGCCTTCGGGCTCGGCACGCGGGTGGTCGCACTGGATCGCTCGCGGCGCGATCCGCAGGCGCCGGGCCGGTTCGGCGCCATCGTCACCTACGACCTCGATCTGACGCGCGACACACCGGTGCCGGTGCTCGGATTTGGCAAGCCGATCGAAACCGGCCGCGTGGGAGCGAAAGCGGACCAAAAGGAGGCGCATCATGATGCTTGAAGGACCGATCCGTCGCTCGCGCAAGGCAGGCTTGGCCGCCGCGCGGCCGCTCATGCGCCGGCACCACCCGGATTTCGACAAGCTCGCGACCCAGGGCTGGAAGGCGCTCGAGGCGGAAGGCAGGCTTCCCGAATCAGGTTGGCGCAAGGAGCAGCAATGGGCGCTCGACATGGGGCTGCCGGGCGCCGACAGCATCGTCGACAAGTCGATTCCGACCTTCTCGCGCGGCGAGCTGCCGCATTTCGCCGGCATCAATACGTTCCTCAAGGCGCCCTATGTGGAGAACGTGAAGGATGTCGGACGCTATGACGCCGCGATCGTCGGCATTCCGTTCGATTCCGGCACCACCTACCGGCCCGGCACCCGATTCGGGCCGCAGGGCATCCGCCGCATCTCGGCGCTCTACACGCCCTACAACTACGAGCTCGGCGTCGATCTGCGCGAGCAGATGACCTTGTGCGACGCGGGCGACGTGTTCACGATTCCCGCCAATCTCGAAAAAAGCTTCGATCAGATCTCGCGCGGCGTCGCCCATGTGGCGTCGTCGGGCGCCTTGCCGCTCATGCTCGGCGGCGACCATTCGATCGGATTTCCGTGCGTGCGCGGCATCGCGCAATGCACTTCCAAACGGATCGGCATCATTCATTTCGACCGGCACATCGATATCCAGGAAAAAGACCTCGACGAACGCATGCACACCACGCCTTGGTACTGGGCGACAAATCTTCCCAATGTTCCGGCCACGAACCTCGTCCAGCTCGGCATCGGCGGCTGGCAGGTCCCGCGCTACGGCGTGCAGGAAGCGCGCAAGCGCGCCACCAATGTGCTCACCATCGCCGACATCGAAAAGCTCGGACTGGAGAAGACCGCCGAAATCGCATTGGATCTCGCCTGGAAGGACGCCGACGCGGTCTATGTTTCGTTCGATGTCGATTCGGTCGACTGCGGTTTCGTCCCCGGCACCGGCTGGCCGGAGCCCGGCGGCTTCCTGCCGCGCGAAGCGCTCAAGCTCCTGGGGCTGGTGGCGGGACAAGGCGTGTGCGGCCTCGAGGTGGTCGAGGTCTCGCCGCCCTATGACACGTCCGACATCACGGCGCTGTTCGGCGTCCGCGTCGTCGTTGAGGTGCTTGGCTCGCTCGTCGCCAACGGCAAGCTCGGCGCTCACAAGACGATCATCGACAAGCCCGTAAGCTTCTGAAGGAGGCATGCATGCATCGCGGACACGATCACCACCACCACGATCACGGCGCCGGCGGGCTTGACCTTGCTCCGCGCGCTCCGGCGTTCGGTCCCGGCCACAACCACGCCGGCGCGCCGCGTCGGCCGGCGCAATGGCAGGCGCCGCATCTGGCGCAGCCGCCGGCCGATGCCGACGGCGCCTGTGCCGAGCCCGACCTCGATCTTGTCGAGACGGCCTTCGTCGAGGCCTTCGCGATCGCCTCGGATCCCACCAGCTTTCTGCGACTCGCGCAGGTACCGTTCTGCGCCACGACCGCCGACGGCGCCGAGCTCAAGCTGTTGCGGGTGGAGCTCGACGACGTCACCGACGTCGGCAGCGTGATGCCGCATCTCGGCGGCGCGACCTTCCGCTACGATCCGCTCCCCGCCGCCCTGGTGGTACGGCGGCGCCGGCTGCGCTTCGTCTATGGCGACGGGACGGCCACGCGCGGATTGAGCTTCGCGCAGGTGCGCGCGCTCACGCCGGCGTAGCATTTTCGACGGCGAACGGGTGTCTACCCGGGATCAGGTCCGGGACAGGCTCTCGACGAAAATGCTCAGGCCGCCCCTAGGCCGCCTTCTGGTCTCTCTCCAGATCCGCCTTCCATTCGCCGCGCGCCGCGAGCCCGTTCATGCGGGCGCGGTGCGCGAAGGCGCGCTGGGCGGCGGCGACGTTCTCGGCCTTGCCGGCCCAGGCTTTCTGCGGCGCCGCCTGCAAGGCGCGGCCGTATGAGAAGGTGAGCCGCCAGGGCAAGCCGCCGATGCGGTTCATGGCGTGGAGATGGGCCGTGGCTTCCTCGTCCGACTGGCCGCCGGACAGGAAGGCGATGCCGGGGACCGAGGCGGGCACGCAGGTCTTGAGCACTTTCACGGTTTTCTCGGCCACTTCCTCGACCGAGGCGCGCTTGGCGGATTTCTTGCCCGAAATGACCATGTTGGGCTTGAGCACGGTGCCTTCCAGGGGCACGCGCGCCTCATAGAGCTCGTTATAGACCGTGCGCAGCACCCATTCGGTGATGCCGTAGCAGGTATCGATGTCATGGGCGCCGTCCATCAGGACCTCGGGCTCGACGATCGGCACGATCTGCTCTTCTTGGCAGAGCGCCGCATAGCGGGCGAGCGCGTGCGCATTGGCCTTGACGCAGGTCCAGGTCGGAATGCCGGTGCCGATATCGATGACGGCGCGCCACTTGGCGAACTTCGCGCCCAGCCCGCGATATTCGGCAAGCCGCTCGCGCAACCCATCGAGACCTTCGGTGACGACCTCGCCCGGGCAGTAGGGCAGGGGCTTGGTCCCCTTGTCGACCTTGATGCCGGGCAGCGAGCCCGCCTTCTCGATCACCTTGACCAGCGGCGTGCCGTCCTTGGCGTTCTGGCGGATGGTCTCGTCGTAGAGGATGACGCCCGAGATATGGTTGCGCATCGCATCGGTTGACCGAAACAGCAGCTCGCGATAATCGCGCCGGCTGTCGGCGGTCGACTCGGCCCCGATGGCGTCGAAGCGCTTCTTGATGGTGCCGGTCGATTCGTCGGCCGCAAGAATGCCCCGGCCGGGGGCGACCATGGCCGTAGCCACCTTGTTCAATTCGGCGAGGTTCATTGCACACTCCTGATGCCTGTTGTCCGCCGGTAAAACGGCCGGCGGACAATTCGGTTCATTTTACCCTCAATACCTCGACCCCGGGGAGGGCCTTGCCTTCGAGCCATTCGAGGAAGGCGCCGCCCGCGGTCGACACATAGGTGAAGCGGTCCGTGACGCCCGCCCGGTTGAGGGCGGCGACCGTGTCGCCCCCGCCCCCGACCGAGACGAGCTTGCCGGCCTGTGTGAGCTCGGCCGCCGCTTCCGCGACCTCGACCGTGCCGGTGTCGAAGGGCTCCTTCTCGAAGGCCCCGAACGGGCCGTTCCACACCAGCGTCTTCGATCGCGCCAGGACCGAGACGACGTGCTCGATGCTGCGCGGACCGATGTCGAGGATCATGTCGGCGGCGCCCACCTGGTCCACATCGACGACGCGCGAGGGCGCGTGCGCCTCGAATTTTTCTGCCACCACGGCGTCGACCGGCAACACGATCTCGCGCTTGGAGACCTTCGCCTTCTCCATGATCTCGCGCGCGGTCGCGACGAGATCGGGCTCGAACAGGGATTTGCCGACCTTCCGGCCTTGCGCGGCCAGGAAGGTGTTGGCCATCGCGCCGCCGATGATCAGCGTGTCCACTTTTGCCAGCAGATTGCCGAGCAGATCCAGCTTGGTCGATACCTTCGCGCCGCCGACGATGGCGGCGAGCGGGCGTTGCGGCTGCTCCAGCGCCTTGGTGAGCGCGTCGAGCTCGGCCTGCATGGAACGTCCCGCGAAGGCGGGCAGCGCGTGCCCGAGACCTTCGGTCGACGCATGGGCGCGGTGCGCCACCGAGAATGCGTCATTGACCCAGATATCCGCGAGGCTCGCGAGCCGCGCGATGAATGCCTTGTCGTTTTTCTCCTCGCCAGCATGAAAGCGGGTGTTCTCCAGGCAAAGGATACCGCCGGGCTTCATCGCATTGACGGCCCGCTCGGCGGCCTCGCCGACGCAGTCGTCCGCGAAGGCGACCGGGCGTCCGATGGTGCGGGCAACCGCCGCGGCGATTCCCTTGAGCGAGTCCTTCGGATCGCGGCCCTTCGGGCGGCCGAAATGGGAGAGCAGGATGACGCGCCCGCCCTTGTCGGCGATCTCCGTGATGGTGGGGGCGGACGCCGCGATGCGGGTGGCATCGCTGACCGTGCCGTCGGTCATCGGCACGTTGAGATCGACGCGCACGAGCACGCGCTTGCCCTTGAGGTCGGCCTGATCGAGTGTATGAAACGCGGTCATCTCGCCCCTCGGCAGAACCGCGTCAGATCAGCTTACCCATCGCGACGGCCGTATCGGCCATGCGGTTGGAGAAACCCCATTCGTTGTCGTACCACGACATGACGCGCACCAGCGTGCCGTCCATGACCTTGGTCTGGTCCATGTGGAACACCGACGAGCGCGGGTCGTGGTTGAAGTCGATCGACACATTGGGCTGGTCGGTGAAACCGAGGATGCCCTTGAGCTGCTGCTCGGCGGCGCGCCGGATCGCGCCGTTAACCTCGTCCTTGGTGGTCGCGCGCTTGGCGATGAATTTGAAGTCGACCACCGAGACGTTCGGCGTCGGCACCCGGATGGCGACGCCGTCGAGCTTGCCGTTGAGCTCGGGGAGCACCAGACCGACCGCCTTGGCGGCGCCGGTCGAGGTCGGGATCATGGACAGCGCCGCCGCGCGCGCGCGATAGAGGTCCTTGTGCACCTGGTCGAGCGAGGGCTGGTCGTTGGTGTAGGAGTGGATGGTGGTCATGAAGCCCTTGTCGATTCCGATCGCGTCGTTGAGCACCTTGGCGACCGGCGCGAGGCAATTGGTGGTGCAGGAGGCGTTGGAGACGACTTTGTGGTCGCGCGTGAGCTTGTCGTGATTGACCCCATAGACCACGGTCAGGTCGACGCCGTCCGCGGGAGCGGACACCAGCACGCGCTTGGCGCCGGCGTTCAGATGCAGCGACGCCTTGTCCTTCGACGTGAAGATGCCGGTGCATTCGAGCGCGATGTCGACGCCGAGATCCTTCCAGGGGAGCTGCGCCGGGTCCTTGATCGCGCTGACCTTGATCTTGCCGTTGCCGCAGCTGATCGAATCACCCTCGACCTTGACCTCGCCGGGGAAGCGGCCATGCACCGAGTCGAAGCGCAGCAGATGGGCGTTGGTCTCGACGGGTGCCAGGTCATTGATGCCGACCACCTCGATATCCGTGCGGCCGGACTCGATGATGGCGCGCAGCACATTGCGGCCGATGCGGCCGAATCCGTTGATGCCGACACGAATTGACATTTCTACGCTCCTCCTCGCGCCGCCCCGCCCGCCACGCTGACACTGCCTTATTGGTCTTATTGGTTAGCGTAAAGTCAGGCAATTCCAAACGGGGCTTGGGTTTGCGGGCTCATGTTTCTTTGATTTTGGTCAACACCGCCTCGGCGACCTTTTCGGCCGTGATTCCGAAATGCCGGTACAGATTTTTGTAGGGAGCGCTGGCGCCGAACCCGGTCATGCCGACGAAAATGCCGTCCGGGCCGATGATTGCGTCCCAGCCCTGGCGCACCGCGGCCTCGATCGCGACCTTGACCTTGGTATTGCCGATGACGGTGCGGCGCTGGTCGGCCGGCCGCCCCAGGAACAGCTCGACCGACGGCACCGAGACGACACGCGCCGCGACTCCGCGCTGCGCCAGCAAGGCCTGCGCCGCCAGCGCGATCTCGACCTCGGAACCGGTGGCAAATAACGTCGCCTGCGCGGCGCCTGTGGCGCCGGCGAGCTCGTAGGCGCCTTCGGCGCAGCGGTTCGGGCCGGCATCCCGGCGCGCGGGAGGCAGGTTCTGGCGCGTGAGCGCGAGCACGGTCGGGCCATCGCTACGTTCGAGCGCAAGCTGCCAGCACTCCAGGGTTTCGATGGCGTCGGCCGGACGGAACACGCGCATGTTGGGGATTGCGCGCAATGCCGCGAGATGCTCGACCGGCTGATGGGTCGGGCCGTCCTCGCCCAGCCCGATCGAGTCGTGGGTCATCACGTAAACCACGGGCAGCCCCATGAGGGCGGCGAGCCGCATCGAGGGACGCGCGTAATCGCTGAACACCAGGAACGTCGCCCCACACGCGATGAAGCCGCCGTGCAACGCGATGCCGTTCATGGCCGACGCCATGCCGTGCTCGCGGATGCCATAGTGGATGTAACGGCCGCCGTAGCTCCCGGGCGTCACGTCGCTTAGATTCTTGGTGCGCGTGTTGTTCGACGGCGTGAGGTCGGCGGAGCCGAGGACGAGCTCGGGCACCGCCTCGGTCAGGACCTCGAGCGCGATCTCGCTCGCCTTGCGGGTCGCGACGGTCGGCGGCTCGAGGGCGAGCTTCTGCTTGAGCGCGGCAACCGCCGGCCCGGCTCCGGACGGACGTATGCCGCTCAAGCGGCGCACGAATTCGGCGCGGACATCGGCGGGCTTGGCGGCCAGGCGCTGCTTCCATTCGGCGTGGATCGCCCGGCTGCGCTCTCCGGCGGCACGCCATGCGGCGAGCGCATCCGGCGGCACCTCGAACGCGCCGCCGAGGCCGAGCGCCTGTTTGGCACCGGCCAGCTCTTCGGCGCCGAGCGGCTCGCCATGCGCTTTCGAGGTGCCGGCTTTCTTCGGCGCTCCGAAGCCGATCGTGGTCTTGCACGCGATCATCGTTGGCCGGTCGGATTTGCGCGCCACTTCGATCGCCTGATGGATTGCGTCCGGATCATGCCCGTCGATGCGCCGTGCCGCCCAGCCGGCCGCCTGGAAGCGCATCACCTGGTCGACCGAGTCGGAGAGGGTGAGCGGTCCGTCGATCGAGATACCGTTGTCGTCGAACAGCACGATCAGCTTGTTGAGCTTGAGATGGCCGGCGAGCGCAATCGCTTCCTGCGACAGGCCTTCCATCAGGTCGCCGTCGGAGGCGAGCACGAAGGTGTGGTGGTCGACCAGGTCCTCGCCGAACTGCGCCGCCAGCATGCGTTCCGCCAGCGCCATGCCTACCGCATTGCCGAGGCCCTGGCCGAGCGGTCCGGTCGTGGTCTCGACGCCGGGGGTGTGGCCATGTTCAGGGTGGCCGGCCGTGATCGAGCCGAGCTGGCGAAATCGCTTGATCTGCTCGATGGTCACCGCCTCGTAGCCGAGCAGATACAGGGCCGCATAGATCAGCATCGAGCCGTGGCCGGCCGAAAGCACGAAACGGTCGCGGTCCGGCCAGGCCGGATCGGCGGGATCGAATTTCAAGAAGCGTGTGAAAAGCACGGTCGCGACATCCGCCGCCCCCATGGGGAGGCCGGGATGTCCCGATTTCGCCTGTTCGACCGCATCCATCGCGAGTGACCGGATGGCATTCGCCATACGGTCGTGGGCGCGATCCCGGCCGGGATCCGTGACACCATTTGGGGCGCGATTTTGGACGGCGCTTGCGGTCATGAGCTGCCTTCGGGGCCTGAACGGGGCGGCGCGGCCCCACCGGCGGTGGCCGCTGCGGCAGGTTGAAGCGAGGGTGCTGTCAATGGCATGCCGGCTGGGTTGCGTGCCCGGGGTCGCGGCGGAAGCCGGCCCCAAGGCGGCGGACTGATACCATGCGGGCCCCGCGAGTCAAAGGAAGGGCGGCGCGTGCGGTCGTCCTTCCACAGGTCTCGGCCAGGGGTGCCGCGCGGGCGTTGAAAACCCCGTCCGCGGCGTTGACGAAAAGCCGCCCGAGCACGTAAGCTTCCGTTTATAACGTCTTGCCACGCAAGAGATTTTTGTAGCCCAGCGCAAACCAGTGGGCCGATGGACGGGGCGGCGCGTGACTGATGCAAGCGTATTCGAGGCGGCGACCAAGCGCCTGCAATCCGCGCTCGATGCACTCGAGGGAGCGGTCGAGCGGCAGCTTGAGCAGGACAAGGGCCATGCGGCGCTCGCCACGCAGGTTCATGCTTTCGATTCCGACCGCGCGCGACTCGCAGCCGAGCTCGACGCGGTCACGGCGCATGCGCGCCAGCTCGAGACCACCAATCGCGAGGTCGCGCAACGGCTCGATGAAGCGATCGCGACAATCCGTTCGATCATCGATGCGCAAGATCGTTAGGCAGGATCGCCCGACATTGATCAACCACGACGACAGGCGCGTTACATGGGGCAGGTGAGCGTCACGATCAACGGCCGCCAATACCGGATGGCCTGTGACGACGGGCAGGAGGATCATCTCACCCGGCTGGCCGAGGATCTCGACCAGCGCATCGAGCAATTGCGCACGGATTTCGGCGAGATCGGCGATATGCGCCTCACCGTCATGGCGGCGTTGATCGTTGCCGACGAGCTGAGCGAGCAGGGCCTGCGCGCCCGCCGCATCGAGGACGAAGTGACGGCGCTGCAGGATGCCCGCCTGCTCGCTGTCGACGAGGCCAAGGCGAACGAAGCCGCGATGGCCGCGGCGTTCAATTCCGCGGCCGACCGTATCGCCAAGCTTGCGATGCGGCTGGCGCTGGGTCCAGGCCACAAGGGCGTCGCCCGCGGGTAACGGCGTCTCCCATGGCGTTTTCTTTTCCGCGCGCGTTTCCGTGGACCAGGCGCAAGGCCCAGAAACTCTCCCACCGTAATGCGCTCGCGCGGCTGAAGTCGCTCGGTTTCGCGCCACGCATGATCTACGACCTCGGGGCCTATCGGGGCGGCTGGACGCGGCTCGCCGCCGAGGTCTTTCCGCAAGCGCAATTCGTGCTGTTCGAGGCGAATGCCGACCACGCCGGCGAGCTCGCGAGTTCGGGACACCGGCATGTCATCGCGGCGCTCGGCGCGCAGGACGGCGTCGCCAAGCCATTCCATGTGCCCCAGCGGGGCGACGCGACCGGCGCCTCGCTCTATATCGAGAAGACGGCCCATTATGCCGAGCCGAACCTGCAGGTCCGCGAGATCGCGACCGCGCGGCTCGATACGCTGGTCGCCCGCGACCGGCTTGCCCCGCCTGATCTGATCAAGATCGACGTCCAGGGCGCCGAGCTCGACGTCATGGCGGGTGCAAGCCAGACCCTGCAAGCCGCGAGCGCGTTGATCGTCGAGGTCTCGCTCATCGATTACAACAAGAGCGCGCCGTTGATCACAGAGGTGATGGCCGTGATCGACCGTGCGGGCTTCCGTTGCGCCGACCTGTGCGAGGTGCATCGCACCGACCGGGGCTTTGTGCTTCAGCTCGATCTCCTGGTCGTGCGGCCGGCGCTGTTTGCGGCATATTGCGCCGCGGCCGGCGTCGTTCCCTGAGCCATCATTTCCCCCTGAGCCATCATTCTTATGTGGCAAGTCGCCGTCGGCCGCATTACATTGACGGCGCGGGGCTGCGAGGTGCGTCAGGAGTCATATTCTCGGGGCCTTATCGATCCTTAAGGGAGCTGTCCCTGGCCAGGCCCGTGGGCTTGGTCACATGGCGCCCACCTACTTTCGTAGGGAACCCGGGATCGCTACTCCAACGGCCGTTGCGGCTCCGCACTTTTACGCAGTACCGTCGTCGTGGCCTGCCCGAGTGTCGGGCGTGACGGCGTGAAATGTCCCAGCTCAATTCCATTGAATCCCTCAAAAGTGAAGTTCGCCGCGAGGCGCTCGCCCGCCGCGACGCCTTGCCGGCTGCCGAGCGCGCTGCCGCCGCGGCGGCGGTCGCGGCGCGGCCGTTGCCGGTCCCGGTCGGGCCGGGCGCCGTCGTCTCGGGTTTCTCGCCGCTCAAGAGCGAGATCAATCCGCTGCCGCTGATGCGGGCCTTCGCGGCGGCGGGCGCGCAGCTCGCGCTGCCGGTCGTCGCCGGCAAGGGTCGCCCGCTCACCATGCGGGCATGGAGCTTCGGCGAGCCCCTCGCGTCCGGGGTTTGGGGCATCCGCGAGCCCACCCCGGAGGCGCCGGAAGTGTTCCCCGATATCCTGATCGTCCCGCTGTTGGGGTTCGATCGCACCGGCCAGCGCATTGGTTACGGCGCCGGCTATTACGACATGACCATCGGGCGGCTGCGGATGATGAAGGCGGTCACCGCCGTCGGCATCGCTTATGCGGCCCAGGAAATCGCCCGGGTTCCCTTCACCCCCCGCGACGCGGTCCTCGATCTCGTGCTAACGGAGCGCGAGACCATCGATTTTCGGAAAGCGCGGTAAGGTGCGAATTCTCTTCATCGGCGACGTGGTGGGCCGCAGCGGCCGGACGAGCGTGACCGAGCGCCTGCCCCGCCTGGTGCGCGACTGGAGGCTCGATCTCGTGGTCGTCAACGGCGAAAACGCGGCCGGCGGTTTCGGCATCACCGAGGCGATCTATCAGGACCTGGTCGACGCCGGCGCCGACGCCATCACGCTCGGCAATCACGCCTGGGATCAGAAGGACGCTCTGGTGTTCATCGAGCGCGCGCCGCGCCTGATACGCCCGATCAACTATCCCAAGGGCACGCCGGGGCGGGGCGCCGCCATGATCGAAGCCAAGAACGGCGCCCAGGCGCTCGTCATCAACGCGATGGGCCGTGTCTTCATGGACCCGCTCGATGATCCCTTTGCGGCGGTCGATCGCGAGCTCGCGGCCTGTCCGCTCAAGAAGGGCGCCGACGCGATCGTCATCGACATGCATGCCGAGACGACGAGCGAGAAGCAGTCCATGGCCCATTTCCTCGACGGCCGCGCGAGCCTCGTCGTGGGCACGCATACCCATGCGCCCACGGCCGACCAGCGCGTCCTGCCGGGGGGCACCGCCTTCATGTCCGATGTCGGCATGACGGGCGACTACGACTCGGTGATCGGAATGTCGAAAGACGAGCCGATCGGACGTTTTTTGCGGAAGATCGCAACCTCGAAATTCGAGGCCGCGCTGGGCCCGGCGACGCTGTGCGGGATTGCGGTCGAGACCGATGACGCGACTGGCCTTGGCTTGCGCGTGGGTGCGGTCCGCCTGGGCGGGGTCCTGGAACAGGCGCGGCCGGCCTTCTGGGACTGAGCGCTGTTCTCGGCAAACCTGCCGCCGACCTAGCCCCGGCGGGCGTCGGTTCGCCGACCAGCACGTGCCGACGCCGCATCTGGATTTTGCCGCCTGGCCGCCCTATCAGAATGGGTGACCGGGCGCGTCGGCGCGCAAAAGCTTCGTCAAGCGATCGCGACAGAGAAGGCCATGGCTGGACATTCGCAGTTCAAGAACATCATGCACCGCAAGGGCCGTCAGGACGCGGTGAAATCAAAACTTTTCGGCAAGCTCGCGCGCGAGATCACGGTCGCGGCCAAGCTGGGCCTGCCCGACCCCGCCATGAATGCCCGCCTGCGGGCGGCGGTGATCGCGGCACGGGCCGAAAACATGACCAAGGACAGTATCGAGCGGGCCATCAAGAAGGCGCAGGGCGGGGACGGCGAAGCCTATGACGAGATCCGCTACGAGGGCTATGGGCCCGGTGGCGTCGCTGTCATCGTCGAGGTCCTGACCGACAACCGCAACCGTACCGCTTCCGATGTGCGTTCCACTTTCACGAAGCATGGCGGCAACCTGGCCGAGACCGGCGCGGTGTCGTTCATGTTCGATCATGTCGGCGTGATCGAATACGACGGCAAGGTCGCCTCGCCCGACGCCATGCTGGAGGCCGCGATCGAGGCCGGCGCCGACG
>Ga0208991_1000020_pt1 | contig 21892 bp, 17 predicted proteins | sample MedBloCAOM3_M2_FD_187855 | JGI IMG/M metagenome (GOLD analysis project Ga0208991, IMG submission 187855) | Forest soil microbial communities from El Dorado National Forest, California, USA - Mediterranean Blodgett CA OM3_M2 (SPAdes) (version 2) | ecosystem: Environmental > Terrestrial > Soil >...
GATCCAGGCATCGGCATAATCTACGTAGCGATCGAACAGGTTTTGACCGTAATCCGAATAGGATTCGAGATAGGCTTTCTGGATCTCGTGGCCGATGAACTCCGCATAGCGTGGCGCAAGCTCAGCCTTGATGAATTCGAGGTAGCGCTTTTCGACTTCCTCAGGAAGCTGCTCGCGTCGGATCGACTGCTCAAGCGCATACATCAGATGGACGGGATCTGCGCCAAGCTCTGCGGTATCGTGATTGTAGGTTGCGGCGAGAATCTTAAATGCGAAGCGCGTCGAGACGCCGTCCATGCCTTCGTCGACGCCAGCGGCATCTTTGTACTCCTGAACGCTGCGGGCCTTGGGGTCCGATTCCTTGAGGCTCTCCCCATCATAGACGCGCATTTTCGCGAACAACGTCGAGTTCTCGTGCTTGCGTAAGCGTGACATCACCGAGAAGCGCGCGAGCGTCTCCAGGGTTGCCGGCGCACACGGCGCCGACGCGAGTTCCGATCCCTCAATGAGTTTCTCATAGATCTTCTGCTCCTCGGTCACCCGCACGCAGTAGGGCACCTTGATGACGCAGATGCGATCGATGAAGGCTTCGTTATTCTTATTGGACTTGAAGCTTTGCCATTCGGATTCGTTCGAATGCGCGAGAATGACACCCGTAAACGGGATCGCGCCGATGTTTTCAGTGCCAATATAGTTGCCTTCCTGCGTCGCGGTCAGCAGCGGATGCAGCATCTTGATCGGCGCCTTGAACATCTCGACGAATTCGAGGACGCCCTGGTTGGCGCGGTTCAAGCCGCCGGAATAGCTATAGGCATCAGGATCATTCTGGGCAAAGGTCTCCAACTTGCGAATGTCGACTTTGCCGACAAGCGAGGAGATGTCCTGATTGTTCTCGTCGCCAGGCTCCGTTTTCGCGATCGCGATCTGCCGTAACCGCGACGGCTGGATTTTGGCGACGCGGAATCGTGAAATATCGCCACCGAAAGCTTCGAGCCGCTTGTAGCACCAGGGACTCATGAGTCCATTTAAGCGGCGACGCGGAATGCCATACTTTTCCTCGATCATCGGACCCAGCGATGCCGGATCGAACAGACTGAGGGGATTCTCGAAGACAGGACTGAGTTGGTCGCCGGCCTTCAGCACATAAATTGGATGGATTTCCATCAACGACTTCAGCCGCTCTGCAAGCGATGATTTTCCACCGCCCACCGGCCCGAGCAGATAGAGAATCTGCTTGCGCTCTTCCAGACCTTGAGCGGCGTGCCGGAAGAACCCGACGATGCGCTCAATTGTTTCTTCCATGCCATGGAATCCAGCGAAGGCCGGATAGGCGCGCATTGTCCTGTTCAAAAAAATACGGCCAAGGCGGGGGTCCTTGGCCGTGTCAATCATTTGAGGCTCACCGATCGCAGCTAACAGCCGCTCAGCCGCATTTGCATATCGCATCGGATCGCCACGACACGATTCCAGATATTCCGCCATCGACATATCGGTTTCGCTTCGAGCCTCGTAGGACCGGGCGAAAGCATTGAACAGAGAATCGTTGTACATGATCCCTCTCCTCATAAGGTCGGCTGCACTGCTGGAACGCGCTGTTCAGGTTCCAAGCCGCCGGAGCGCTCCCGCGTCCTGTCGCGAATCAGCATCAGCACTTGGACCTATTGCACACCCGGCAGACTGCACCAGCAATGCAAAACGTGTTCAGCGAATGAGCCATAAGGAGGCTTTTTGCCGAATAGTTGTGCGAAATGAGGCGTCATCGCCGAGATACAATATGATTTTTGGAAGATGTAACCGCGCCGCAACATCGCGTAAGTTCTAAAACTAGGCTGCGAGAATTTATAGGCGTCTGCCGCTCGGAGTTGCGTTCCTTTGGGAACACACAGGAGCAATGCTGAGGCATCGACGTTTCCGTGGGTTCCGCGTGCTTATGCTCGAGTGAGCGAACAGACGATCATTACTTCCCGGGACAGCGTCTGTCCCTAGCCGCTGCGTGGGTTTCTTTACTCGCAACAAGTCGGGGGCACTCAGCCTGCCTCTCACGGCGAATTGCACTGCCACGCCCGGCTGGGGGTCGAATAAAGCGATTTCAAAGGGTGAGGTGCGCTGGGCTGGGGCAGAACCTGAAGCTATTCAAGGGTGGTCTGCACAGTTGCCCAGATGTCGGCGGCGTGATCGGTCATGATCCTGCGGGTCGTCGCGGCGTCCCGGGCCGTAAGGGCCTTCAGCATGGCCTCATGATCGAGAACCGATTGTTCCCAGGCGGTGTGCTGAAGATTGCTGAGGTACCGGATCCGCCGCAGCCGGCGGGTACAGCGTCGATGCGCTTCGATCAGATGCTTGTTGGCTGAGGCAGCCACGATGTTATCATGAATGCGCTGATTCATCTTGAAATAAGCCGGCTTGTCGCCCTGCCGATACGCCAAAACCATATCTTCATGCATTCCGGTCAGGGCCTTTAACTCCTCGTTGCTGTAGCGCTGACAGGCAAGCTCACCGGCAAATCCTTCCAGCTGCGCCAGAAGCTCGATCAGTTCCTGGGCGTCCTCGGCCGTGAGCTTGGACACATAGCTTCCCTGGTTCGGAAAAATATCCACCAGGCCCTCGAACGCCAGCACCTTGAGCGCTTCGCGGACCGGCGTGCGTGAAACGCCGAGCTCGAGCGCCAGGCTCGGTTCATCGATGAAACCGTCCGCCGGCAAATCGCCTTCAACGATCCGATCGCGGATGATGTCTGCAATTTCCTCATACAGGGACGGCCGCGGTGTCCGCCTGTTCTTGCTCATAGCCGATACCTTCGTCATATCGTTGCCCCTTGGCAGTTCGGCGCTCGCCGATCAGGCGACCGGCGCCATTTGTCGTGGATCGAGGTTCAACAGAACCTCCTCGCCGGCGTCAAAGGTTTCGGACGGCCGGCAGACGACGCGCAAGCGCTGGGCCCCAGCCGCCAGCGCCACGACATATTCCCAATATTCTCCGAAAAAGGCGGCTTCGATTATTGTCGCGGGCATGCGCATCAATGTCTCCTCATGCGGCATCCCGCCGACCGATTGCCGGCGGGCGATGCCGATATTTTGCGGCCGGAGCGAGAACGTCACGCGCCCCGAGAATTCCAACCCTCGCGGACCAAACCGTTCCCGGGCTATCGAAAACCCGTCGAACACTACATCGGTGTGGTCGCAGCGGGCTTCGAGGAAATTCGTCCGGCCGATGAAATTCGCGACGAAGCGCGTTTTCGGCCATGCATATAACGCGAGCGGTGTGTCGACCTGTTCCAGCCTCCCCTTGTTCATGATCGCGATTCGATCCGACGTCGCCATCGCCTCCGCCTGGTCATGAGTGACGAGGATCGTCGTCATCCTGAATTTGTTGTGCAGCCGTCGGATCTCGAGACGCATTTCCTCGCGAAGATTGGCGTCGAGATTCGACAAGGGCTCGTCGAGCAACAACACCGCGGGTTCGATGACGATCGCACGCGCAAGCGCGACACGCTGCTGTTGGCCGCCGCTCAGCTCCGCCGGATAGCGGCCCGCGAGCGAGTCAAGCCTGACCGCCTGCAGCATCTCCGTAACCCTGCGGTGGATGGAGGCATTGTCCAGCTTGCGCAGTCGCAGGCCAAAAGCGACGTTTTCCGCGACGGTCTTGTGCGGCCACAACGCGTAACTTTGGAAGATCATGACCATGTCGCGCTTCTCCGGCGGCAGCGCCCGCTTGGCGCTGGCGATGATCACTTGATCCTTCTCGATCACGCCGGCGCTGGGCCGAATAAAGCCGGCAATCATGCGAAGCGTGGTGGACTTGCCGCAGCCCGATGGCCCCAGCAGCGAAATGAACTCGCCCTTGGCGATCTCCAGATTGAGATCGTTAACAGCGACTTCGGCGCCAAAACGGCGGCCGAGCGCGCGCAACGCGAGGCGCGGCACGGCGTCCGCAATCGCGGCGGATCCGGGCGGCGCCGCCCGATCCGATACCTCTGGAAGTTCAGATATCATTGGTCACCTATAAGCTATTGGCTGCGCGACAGGAGATCCCGCCCAAGTGTGGCTTGTCCGGCGACCACCACGATCAATGTAATCGCCAGCAGAACCAGGCCGAGGGCCGCCGCCAGCTCTAGGTTTCCGCTCTCGCTATAATCGAGGAGAAACATCGAAATGGTGCGCGAGCCGGGCCCGGCGAGAAAGACCACGACGCTCAATTCGCGAATCGCGAGAATGAAGACGAGGATCCATCCACTCAGCAGGTGTTTGCGCAGCAGCGGCACGATGACGTGCCGGACGCTCGTGAGCTGCGAGCCGCCGAGGGTGCGCACGGCCTCTTCGAGCTGGGTGCTGATTGCCGCCAAACCCGAGACGCAACTGCCATAGGCCATGGGCAGGAAGCGGGCTATGAAAGCCAGCACGATGATCGTGATCGTTCCATAGAGCTGGAACGGGGCCGTGGAAAAAGCGCTGTAAAAGGCGATCCCAAGCGTGATCCCGGGGATCGCAAGGGTGCCGAGGCTAATTGGCCCCAGGACGCCGCTCATGGGAAACGCGCGCCGGGCCACCGCATAGGCAGCGCAGATCCCGAGCGCCACGGCCGCGCTCGCGGCCAGCGCCGCGATGGCTAGGCTGTTCGTGATTCCGCGCTGCGCGTCACCGGAGGACCACAACTCGCCGAAATTCGCGATGGTCAGGTTTGCCATGATCAGCGGCTGTCCCCAGGCGACGCTGAAGGCCGCCTTCGCGAGGCATGCGACCGGGAACACCACCGCAAGCGCCAGGATCAGCAACGCATAGGCAAACAGGGCCCACTCCACCGCAGCCGGCGCCGCGCCGGCATTTGCGCTTGTCCTGCCGGTCACGCTTTCATAGCTGCGCCGGCCTCTGAGGACGCGTTGCAGCCACAGCGCGAGACAGGTAATTGCGATCAATGGGAGGGAATACGCAGCAGCGGCTTCGGCGCGCACCGGATACTCGAAAAACTCCAGGAGCTGCACGGCCGCGACATTGAAATGCGCCGGCAGGCCGAGCACGATCGGTGTCCCAAACAGCGCAATCGTGTCGAGAAACACAATCAGGCACCCGTTGAAAATGGCGGGAGCTACCAGCGGCAGGGTGATCTTGACGGCAACACCGATCGGTCCTGCGCCGAGCATTCGCGCCGCATCCTCCATCTCGGTGGATACCGCGCTCAACCCATCGCTGACGTAGATAAAGATGTAGGGAATGGCATAAAGCGCGCTAACGAACACCAGCCCGCCGAAGGAATACACGTTGAACAAACCGTTGTCGGCCCCGCTCAAAAACATCCAGGCACGATTGATCCAGCCGGCATTGGGGCCGGCCAGCAAGATCCAGGCCATGGCGGCGAGATACGATGGTATGACGAAGCTGCCGAGCAGCCCTGCCCGGATCAGCGTCTTGCCCGGCATTTTGGTCCTGGCGTAGCCCCAGGCAAGCGGCAAAGCGAGCAGCGTCGCAACCAGCGTGGTGGCTGCGCCATAGAGAAGCGAATTCCACAGGGCCTGCAGATATCTGGCCCGGCCAAACGCGTAAAAATAATTGTCGAAGGTTAATCCGGTTCGTGCAGTGAAGCTAAAGATGACGAGCTTTACGATCGGATAAACGACGATGAATGCCAGTGCGCCCGCCACGCTCGCCCATAAAAGGCCCGTCGCCACACCGCTTGCGTTCGCACCTTGGACACCGGTCCCCGAACGACGAAAGGGGATTTGGAAGATTGTCATCATGCCCTTTGTTCGCAGGCCGCCGCAACTCATCGGCCGCATGATGGCGCGTCCCGTTCGCGCCACCGTTGAACGCCGATCATCCTTGATGGTCGATCATTTTCCGAAAGTATCGCGCCACTTCTCGCGTACGTCCTTCAGATTGTTCAGGATATCTTCGGTGACGACGCGGTTGATCTTGATCTGGTCCAGCGGTTTCGCTCCCGGGACCTCCGGGCGGAGCGATTGCTCGAAGGCGTCCGCTTCGATCTGCGCGACTTCGGTGCCGAGCAGGAACTCCATGAACAGCCGGGCTGCATTGGGATGCTTGGCGCCCGCCACGATGGCGGAGGGCCCGACCACCGCGATGGCGCCGTCGGTCGGGTAGAAGACGGAGAGCGGGTTACCCTTGGCGGTACTGCGCAAGGTGGATGCCGGATCGCCGGCCGCCAATATTCTCTCGCCCGAATTCAGGATCGTGACGGTGTCATCGATCGAGCGGGTAATCAGCGGTTTGCTGTCGCTAAGACGAGAGAAATAATCCCAGCCGTACATCTTCTGGAGCGTCACCGACCACGCGCCGACCATACCGCTGAAATTCGGATCGCCGAGCGCGATCTTGTTCGACCATTTCGGATCCAGCAGCCCCTGCCAGGTCTTTGGGATGTCGGCTTCGCTGATTTTCTGATTGTTGTAGGTGATGGCGACGAGGCTCACCGCCGTAACGTGAGAAAAACCGGCGGCGTCGAAGTTCTGGAAGGCTGCGATGATCTTCTTTTCGTTTTGCGGACGGTAGGCTTCCAGCGCGTTTTTACGTGCAAGTTCCACGAATTGGCTGGCATCGGTGGAACTGAACACATCCGCCTGCGGTGCGCCGGCGCTCAAGTCCTGGAGCAGACGCTGGTAGGAGACCTGCGCTGTCGCCTTGAGGCCATTAACCTTGACCCCGGGATATTTGGCGGTGAAAGCGCTACCGATCTTTCCCACCAACGTTGTGTCGAAATGCGCGGTGTACCACGTCACTTCTCCCTCTGCTTTCGCTTTTGCAGCAAGGTCGGCGAATTCATCGTCAGCCAGGGCCGGCGCTTGTGCCGCGAAGATCGCAAACGAGGATAATACTGATATTGCCCAGGGTATCTTCATGTCCGCGCTCCATCGAGTTGGGGTTTTGAGTCCGGCACTAGGTTCGGGCTTGCGCCAAACGGGTTTCCTTGGCGGCAAGAGAGTCCGCAAATCGGATAGATTCAACAACCATCCGCTCATGTTTGGCACGGCCGATCTCATCGACTTCGTCGCGCGCGACAATCGTCCAAACCGAGCGGCGCTTCTGAACCTCGATGCACTCGACGTCGATTGCGATCCTGGCCGCCTCGGGCGTTGCCGCAAGATGCTTGAGATCGATGCTGATTCCGACGCTCGCCTCGCCGCCATCGAGATGCGGCTCCATGGCGAGGATGCAGGCATGCTCCATCAATGCTACGAGCCACGCGGTTGCAAGTACGCGCGGCAGCGCGGCGATTGGCGCGCTGTCGGGGAAAAGGGCAGTCACCAGCTGGTGACTGTTCACATTGGTCTGCAGGCAATAGGAAATGCCGGGCGTGAGCGTCGTTTTCACGGGACGGCATCCTTTTGCTTGACGTGCGGTTGCGCGTCGGCGACCTCGGCGCACTGAATCGCTCCCACAGCGACGAGAGCGTCAATTTCGGCGGCATCGTAGCCATGTGCGAGCAACACCTCGCGGGTATGCTCACCCAGCACAGGCGCCCCGGAACCAAGCTCGACAGGGGTCTTTGAGAACTTCAACGGATTGCCCAGCGTCTTGACCGGGCCCAACACTGAATGCGTGACCTCAGCGATCATGCCGCGAGCAATTGCTTGGGGGTCTTTGTGCATGTCGCCCACGTGCAGCACCGGCGAAACCGGCACACCGGCCGCATCCAAGGTCGCCACCCATTCTTGTGTCGATCGTTTGCGCATCTCCGGAGTTATTGCGGCGATCAATTCGTCGAAATGGCGCATCCTCTCCACGTTATTGCGGAAGCGCGAATCGGCCGCCAAATCCGGCCGGTCGATTGTCTTCACGAACCGAAGCCAGTTCGCCTGGTTGGCGGCCCCGATCACGGCCCAGCCGTCGGCTGTTTCAAAAGCCTGATAGGGAGCATCGAGCGGATGCGCTGACCCTAACGGCCCCTGTGACGAGCCGGTCGCGAAACAAATGGCAGATTGCCAGAACGTGTGGGTGATCGCGGCTTCGAACAGCGATGTCTCGACGCGCTGTCCTTCGCCGGTACGCTGCCGATGAGCGACAGCCGCCGCGACTCCGAGCGCGCCGAGGATACCCGCGGTGATATCGGCGATGGGTGCGCCGGTTTTGACCGGCGGTCGGCCTGGCCCTTCGCCGGTAAAGCTCATGATTCCACTCATGGCTTGCGCCATCAGGTCGAAGCCTGGCCGGTCGGCATAGGGGCCGGTCCGGCCATATCCGGAAATCGAACACCAGATCAGTGATGGAAAGCGCTTGCTGAGCTGCTCATAGCCGAGCCCAAGCTTTTCCAGCGTGCCACCGCGGTAGTTCTCGACCAGCACGTCGGCGGTCTCGAGCAGCCGCAGCAATGCTTCGCGCCCGCTTTGGTGCTTGAGGTTCAGGACAATGCCGCGCTTGTGCCGGTTCACGATCAGATAGGCGGCCGACTCTTCGCCGATATAGGGCGGCGCCATGTGGCGGGAATCGTCGCCTTCCGGCGGCCGCTCGATTTTGATCACTTCGGCCCCAAGATCGGCCAAGAGCAGCGTGCAGACCGGGCCCGCCATCACATGAGTGAGGTCCACGACTTTGAGCCCTCGTAGCGGGCCAGTGTTGTTGTGCGCCACCGCTCAGCGCCCCACGAAAACGGGGGCGCGCTTCTCAAGAAAAGCGCGCGTGCCGAGGCGGTAATCTTCGCTGTCGAACACCTCGAGCGGCGCATGCCGTTCTTCGCGAGTCACGGGCGGCTGCTCTTGGAGTCGCTTGACCATGCGTTTGTGCCAGCGCGCGACGAGAGGCGCGCCCGACGCGATCCGCTCAACGACGCCGGCCAGTTCTTCCGCAAATGCCGCGTCGGCAATGACGCGATTCACGAGGCCTTTCTGCAGGGCCTCGTCGGCCCCGAAGATACGCCCTTCATAGAGGATCTCGAGCGCATTGGAGGGGCCAACGAGGCGCTTAAGGCCATCGAGTTCGGGGTAGTCCACCGTGAGACCAAGCCGCTGTATGGGCACGCCAAACCGACTGGAGCTCGAGGCGAAGCGCAGATCGCAAGCCGCGGCAATCTCGACGCCGCCACCGACACAGAGGCCCTCGATGGCGGCGATCGTCGGGTTAGGGCAATCCTGAATGGCCCTTACGCAGTCGTGCACGACTTCGGCAAAGGCGATCGCCTGTGGCTTGCCGGCGCGCGTCTGTTCGAACTCTCCGATGTCCGCGCCGACAGAAAAAGCGCGTCCGCCAGCGCCGCGCAGCACAACGACGCGCACCGATCCATCGGCGGCAACAGTTTCGAATGCCGCCCGCAACCCTTTCCACATTTCGATGGTCAGCGCGTTGTGTTTTTCAGGCCGCACAATTTTGATAGTGACAATGTTTTCGGCCCGCTCGATCTCGACAGTCTTCATTTTGCAAAGCCTCTACATCTCGCCTCTATAATTATATAATTATATCCTCGCATCGTTAAGTCAAGAGACAGGTTCGCTCGCTGTGGCTGTCGTGAATCAAGTCCGGACATACGGGTGGATGCGACCTGCTTGGTCCAGACGGCAAACTTTCAGAGGCGGGAGGCGGTCCGCAACGCCGCAGCATCTCGACATGCAAGAAACTGTCAAACCGATCGAGGAGAACGGTTTTCTGCTGATGGACTTCACACCGGAGACGATAACGCTCCGCTATTTCAAGTGGAATCAAAAGACGCAGCCCGTCAGCGACATCAACACGCTTGAACCGTTCCACACGGCCGAGTTGAAGCGCCTGATGGAGTGATGGCCGATCGGTGAGCAAATGTTTTCCGTTAATTCTACCGACAGCGGACATCCTCCGCGAATTTCGGTTCGGCTTCGTGGAGATGCAGCAAGCGCGTCTGCATTCCATAGTCGTCATTACGCTAACATTGTTACCGCTGGCCATCCGCAAATCCCATACTAGATAATGAGAGATGGTGTCTGCTCCGACCAAATCTGCAAAAAGCCGCCCCGCTCAGCCGCGCTGGGGCTGGAGCGGCGTGTCGGAGCTGAAACGACCTGATCAAGAATCGCATCTTCAGCAGCTCGTGGCGATGCTGCCTACGATGAAATCTGGTGAAGCACAGGTTCTCGCCCAGCTTGTCGAATTACGCGCCCGCTTCCATGGATGGCTACACCAGGACGAGTTCGGCCCACGCCGTGGTGAGCAAGCCGCAGCTCTCCGAGCGCACATCAATTAGTTCGCGAATTGGGCCGGCTACTGCAAAAGCGCAGATCTCGTTCGTGGGATGGGCTTGATGCGGCGTTACGGAACAGCAATGATGGACTAAGTCCAGTGGTAGCGGCGCTTGGCGATGCGGCTGCCGATGTCGAATCTGCCTTGCAGATTGCAGGCGCGTCGAACCCGGACATGGGCTGGCTTTCACGAGTGAGGCGTTGCGCCAGAACGCTTTCTGAACAAATCGAAACACTCGATGACAATACGGATGGCCAGATCTTCCTGACCGCCCTGCACCGCCATTTTGACCGATCGCAGACCGTTGCGTCTGAGGATTTCGGCTTGGTGGACGCTGCGCTGTCACGGAAGCGGCCATGACGGTTTTTGGAGAAGGTCGAATGGTCAGGCACGTCGCCATCGAGACCCAACCGGCAGAACCATCGATAGGCCAAGTTCAGATGGACCTCCTCGCGCAGCCGCCGCTCCGACCTGATGCCAAAACAATAGCCGACAATCAGCATCCGGATCAGCAGTTCCGGATCGATCGAGGGCCGGCCTGTCGAGCTGTAGAATGGTGCCACATGCGCCCGCACGCCTTCCAGGTCAACGAACCGGTCGATCGCCCGAAGCATGTGGTCGGCCGGCACATGCCGCTCCAGCGAGAACTTGTAGAAAAGTGCCGCTTGATCGGTTTGCCGTTCGCCCATCATGGCTTCACCCCAGGCTTCGACGCCTGAGTGAATCAGCGCTTGTGACTGTTCACAAGCTCGAGTTTTTCAACACAATCTGCCACTAGCGGACATGCGTTCGCTCACAATCAAAGTGCTAGCAGAATCGGCCCTGACATCGGGCCCGCAGCGGCGGATAAGGAATAAATTTCACCTCCTCGTCCGTGTATCCTTGGGGCAGTTTTCTGGACGCTAGAAATCCATCTGTTTCGATATACCAACGCGTGATGGTCCATTTGCCGTATGTGCCGGTGGTCAGAGGACTCAGTCGATAACCTGAGGTGACGTTGGAGATAAGCATGTATGAACGCGCCTTTGCCGCTGTCGCGGTCTGCGAGGCTACGTGAATATTGCCCATCGTCTGACGACGTACGGCCGTCGAAGTCCTCCCCGGCTAAATGAATTGATTGGCTACAAAGGCCCTGAAAGGCTTCTGACCCTTGATGATGATTGTGCCATATGTAGGCGCGGTCATCTCCAGGCTAACGTCGTCCGAGAACAAGGCGAACTAGTCCTCCCAGCGGCCTTCGTCCATCAAGTAAGCGTAGGCCGAGATATGGTTGATGATCGCCAGACGATCGGCGATGAACTGGATGTCCGTATTCACTACGCCCGAGTTATCGGCCCTCTCCACATCCAGCCGGGGCGGACCGGGCGCTCTTGTGGGGCACGAACTTTTCGGCCTGTGCGCAGGCCGGAGCTGCAATCGCCGCGACGAGACAACATGTCAGAACGCTTCTCATACTGAGATTTGCATACATGGTCCTACCCTCATTTCTAGCACACATCACGCGACCGATCTCACGCGCGCCTCGATGTCGTTGCGTAGCGCGAGAAATCGATGGTTTGGTGAATAGTGCTTCGGCGCTGCCTTGGACAACTGTTCGTCTTGTTTCTGCGTCGCCGTACGCCGTGATCATGATCACGGGAACATCGGGCCCGAGCGGCTCTTACCTTTGGCAGCAGGTTCAAGCTGCTCATCCCCGGTATGTTGATAAGGGACCGGACACCTCATCACTCTGACTGATAAGCAAATGCCTGAAAGCTCATCAGTCAGAAACGGATAGTTTTTCGCGAAAAGCCTACAAGATGTCGGAAGCTTTACGTCAAAAGATCCAGATTCGGGCGGTCGACGCGATGCAAGCCTGCGAATTATATTGTCGAGCTATCTTGTGATTGCTGCGGTTGGACAGCGTCCAAATGCAAGTTGACCGTCGCGCCACCAAACAGATCAGTCGCCGCCGGTTCTGAGGATCGCCAGCGCCAGAGCTTGGGCGCGCGGAACGATGCTGTCGAGATCGAGATATTCCAGCGGCGTATGCGGATTGCCACCGACGGGTCCGACGCTGCAAATGGTCGGAGTTCCCACGGCCGCGGTGAAACCGGAATCGGCGCAACCGCCGGCAAATTCACCGTCAACGTTGGGCAGGCCTGCGTCCTTCGCTGCCGCACGGTAAGCGTTGAAAATGGCCTTCGAGGCATCGCTCTGAACCAGCGGCAGGAATTCACCGTTGATGTGCAGCTTCGCCGTCGTGCCCGGAACGGTCGATGTCGCGACGATCTTTTCGATGGCCGCCAGCTTTGTCGCGCGGTCGGCGGGATCGACGTAGCGCATGTCGATCTGACCTTCGGCGTGCGGCGCCGTGGTGTTAACCGACTGGCCACCCGTGACCAGCCCTACATTCAGAGTGATGCCCTTCGCAAGATCGGTCAAAGCGTGAATCTGCACGATCTTGTGCGCCAGTTCGCCGATCGCGCTCACGCCGTCCGAAAAATTATTGCCCGAATGCGCCGCCTTGCCAAAGATTTCAAAGCGCATGAACACGCCGCCCTTCCGGCCGGTCGTCACATTGCCACTCGGACGGCCGGGCTCCGAATTGTAGACAGCACGCGCCGCGCGGCCTTCGCGCTCGATGACCGGCCTTGACGAGGGAGACGCGATTTCCTCATCGGAGGTGATTAACACTTTGATGGGACATGGCGCGCCGCCAAATTTCTGGAATGCTGCGGCGACGAACACATTCATCACCAGACCCGACTTCATGTCGGCAACACCAGGGCCGTGGGCGCGATTGCCGTCAATCGTGAACGGCCGGCGCGCGGCTTCACCCTTCGGAAACACCGTATCGCGATGGCCCATAAGGAGAATCGGCTTCTCGTTGCTACCCGGCTTCGCCACAAGGGCATGGATCGCATCGCCGAACACGTCATGCTGCTCCCGCCACGTCGATATGCCGTGGTCGGCGAAGTGTTGCTGGAAGCGGGTGCCTACCGCGTCGACGCCGGTCTTGTCGTAAGACCCTGAATCGATATCAACCACTTCGCGAAGAAGTTCGATCATTGCGTGCTTTTGGGAGGCAATCCATTCGGTGATCTGCGCTTCAGCGTTCGTGGGCATGTCTAATTCCTTGAGCTCAGTCCATTCATCCAGACGCGGCGGCCAGCAGGCCGCGACGCTGTTCATCCCCGCTCACGCGGAGGATAGGCGCTCATCAGGACGCCATGGCTGGAGTTGTCTTTGACGATTCCGACTTGCGCATCATCATCCGCGCGATGGCCTCGCCGATCACCACCGTTGTGAAGTGAGTGTTGGCCCGACAATCGGAGGGCATAATCGACGCATCGGCAACGCGCAGACCAGCGATACCCTTCACGGTTCCATCTGGATTGACCACGCCGTCGGTGTCGTTGAATCCGGTCATGCGGCAACTGCCTGCGGCATGCTGGATGTCACCAGTGTCCCTACGCAGTAGCGCTTCCAGCTCCTTGTCCGGCAGGGCCGCAGCTTGCGGCAGCGTGAGATCCGTATCGGTAAGGCGGATCCAGTCGGCGATACCGGCGAGCGCGGGTTGAACGGTGAGTGCGGCGAGTCTTTTCACCGCATCTTTCATGCGCAGCATGTCCCGCGGATCGGCAAGCATGTTCTCTTCGACGATCGGGTCTATTTCCGGGTCGACCGAGGCAAGCTTGAGCGAGCCGCGCGAATAGGCGTTGAACAGCCCCGTGCCAATTGCACCGGGATTTCCCACGCCGCGATGATTGAAGGCGATCAATATCATGTCGCGCTTGCCGCCATCGGCGAGGCCGGAGGAATAGGTCACGCAGCAATTGGTGTGGCGCGTGTCCGGATCAGTGGGACGGATGTCTTCGCGCAGTTGAACTGTTGCGCGGAACAGCGGGTGGTCAAAAAAGCGCTTGCCGACCGGCAGGTCACGTTCAACCACGATCCCCATGGACTTCAGCTCGTCCGCAGGTCCAATGCCCGAGCGCATCAGGATCGCCGGACTGTGGATGGCGCCGGCACACAGCACGATTTCGCGCGCGCTGATCTCAACCGTGCCCTGCCCCTCGATGTGAACCCGAACGCCGGTGGCCTGGCCATCCTTGATCACGAGCCTATCGACCAGCGCGCAGCCACGAATCTCCAGATTGGCGCGGCCGCGCGCTGGCTCCAGATAGCCCTCGTTGGTCGAGATGCGCCGGCTGTTGCGGCTGTTGATCGGATAGCAGGCGACGCCCTCGCCGTCCGGGCCGTTGACATCCGCACACCAAGGATAGCCGCTGGCCAGCGCCGCGTCGCGCAGTCCGCGATCGATGGGACCCCACACGTCAGGTGGGGCGCGATAAACCGGGAGCGGGCCGCCGCGACCATGCCCCGTGCTATCGCCGAACTCGAGATCATCCTCGATCACCGAGAACAGCGGCATTACTTCTTTGGCCGACCAACCGGTGCAGCCATTGGCGGCCCATTCGTCAAACGCATCCGCCACGCCGCGAATAGCGATCTGGCCATTCATCATCGAGCTCCCGCCCAATCCCTTGCCGCGCCAATAGAAGCGATGGTCCTGACCTGCGACCCGGCGGGTCAGGAGGTTTGGCCACTGCCACTTCTCCTGGAACTCGCGCTTGTGGATGATCGGAATCGGATTCGGCGTGGTAACTTCCCAGGGCGCCTCATCGGCGCGCCAGTCCAGGCCTGCTTCGAGCAGCAGGACGCGCCGGTTGGGATCCTCGGAGAGTCTTGCCGCAATAGCGGCGCCGGCAGAGCCGCCGCCGACAACAATGACATCGTACATCGCGTTACTTCTCAACGTTCCAGAAAATCGGGATGGCAGACGGGATCAGATTGTGCAAATTGGCGCGATAGGCGGCCGGCTGGGCGAACTGGCCCCACGGAATCGCCGGCGCCTGATCGTACATGATGGTCTGGATGTCGGCGGCGATCTTCTTGCGATCGTCTTCAGCGGGCGCCTTGGCGAAGGCTTCCATCAGCGGCGTGATGCGCGGGTCGCACTGCCAGCCGGAGAAGTCGACGCAATTGAACGCCACCATGACGTTGGTCAGCGGCGACGCCAGATCGAAGCCGCCGGCGTGAACGCCGTACACGCTCCAGCCTTCTTTCTTGGTGCGACGTGCAAGCACGGTGGCCCAATCCATCACCTGCAGATCGACGTTGAAGCCGGCAAGCTTCAGCTTCTCAGCCAAAACCTGCGCCGAGATGCGCGGGGCTTCGAGATCGCTGGCCTGCATGACGATGACCGGCTCGCCGGCATATTTCGTCGCCTTCAGCGCGGCACGCGCCGCTTCGACGGACGGATTAGCCGCCGCTTCGGTGCCGGCCTTGCTATCATAGCTGGTGCCGCATGTGAAGAATGTCGCGCAAGGCGTGGCGTATTTGGCGTCGAGGCCGAGCCCGTCCATGACTTCGCGCTGATCGACCAGCTTCCACAGCACGCGCCGGATTGCCGGATCGTCAAACGGCTTCGACGCGGCATTGAGGCGATAGGCGCCGGCAAACATGTTGCCGCCGGTGAAATTGACTACTTTCACGCGGGCGTTCTTTTCAAGAACCGGCAGCAGATCGAACGGCGCGTACTGCATGAAGTCCACTTCGCCGGTCTGCAGCGCAGAGGCGGCTGTGGAGCCATCGGGAATGACGCGGATTTCTAGCGTGTCGACATTGACGCGCTTGCCGCCGGCGAGGAAGTCGGCGGGCTCGGGGCGCGGCACGTAATCGGCAAATTTTTTCAGGATCATGCGGTCGCCGGTGCGGTGATCGGCCTTGTTGTAGACGAACGGGCCGGAGCCGATGATCTCGGTGATGCGCTGGTCGCCGGGCGTCTTGGCAATGCGCTCGGGCATCATGAAGGCGACGGGGCTGACGGGATTGCCGAGCGCATCGATCACGAGGCCGGACGGCTCTTTCAGCGTCAGCACGAAGGTCTTGGCATCGCTTGGCTCGAGCGAGGCGGTTATGGCGAAGATGCGGCGGCCGAGCGCACTGCGCTGACTCCAGCGACGCAGCGATGCCACGCAATCAGCGGCTGTGACCGGCTGGCCGTCGTGCCACTTCAGGCCATCGCGCAGCGTGAAGCTGTAGGTCACCCCGTCCGGCGAAACTTTCCAGTCCTGCACCATCTGCGGCTTGATATCGCCCTTGGAATCCCTCGCGAACAGGGTGTCGAACACCATGTAGCCAAAGGTGCGCGAAATATAAGCCGTGGAAAAATGCGGATCGAGCGTGACGATTTCCGCTTCAAGCACCGCGACAAGGTTGCCAGCCGCATGAGCCGGCGTGAGCGCCGGACCCGCGACCAGCGAGAGCCAAAACAGCGCGGGAATGAAAGCCTTCAGTTTGGACATTGGCGCCTTTTTTTACGTTCGGGAGGAAGGTCGTTGGAGTTTAGAAAAATCAGATCGATGCACGGAAGAAACACACGTTTTTTCCAGCAATCTTCGTGCCGCGCTCGATGAATTCACTCATGTTGTGGCGACTGCCTGCCGTGCGTTTGCGGATGCGGCCTGAGCCATCGCCATGGCGTCCACCGGCCGACCTCCATCGTGGAGGTGGCACGCGGCGAGATGCGTTGCTGTCGTTGCCTTCAGCTCGGGCTCCTCATTGCGACAGCGGTCGAACACCATCGGGCAGCGCGTATGAAATCTGCAGCCCTTGGGCGGATTGGTCGGACTAGGCACGTCGCCTTTCAGGATGATGCGATCGCGGACGCGGCCGGGGTCCGGCACCGGCACGGCGGAGAGCAGCGCGATCGTGTAGGGATGTTTCGGATTGGCGAAAATCTCGCGGCGCGACGCCATCTCGACGATCTTGCCGAGATACATCACCGCGACGCGGTGGGTGATGTGCTCGACGATGGCGAGGTCATGGCTGATAAACAGCAGTGCGAGGCCAAGCTCCCTCTGCAGTTCCTGCAGCAGGTTGACGATCTGCGCTTTGACCGACACATCGAGCGCGGAGACCGCCTCGTCGCAGATGATCAGATCAGGCTCAGCGGCGAGCGCCCGGGCAATACCGATGCGCTGGCGCTGGCCGCCCGAGAACTCGTGGGGCCAGCGATTCACCGCATCGCGCGGCAGGCGCACCTTGTCCATCAGCAGCGCGATGCGCTCGTCAATGGCGACGCGGGCTTTCGCGAGACCGAAATTGATCATCGGCTCGGCGAGGACGTCGCGTACCTTCATGCGCGGGTTCAGCGACGAGAACGGGTCCTGAAAAACCACCTGAATGCTGCGGCGAAGCGGCCGCAACCTGGCGGTGGACATATCGTCGATGCGCTGGCCATTGAGCACGACCTGGCCGGAAGTGCCCGGAAGCAGCCGCAGAATCATCTTACCGACGGTCGATTTGCCGCAGCCGGATTCACCGACCAAAGCCAGCGTTTCGCCTTTCGCGATAGAGAATGAGACACCATCGACGGCATAGACCTGGCCCGTCACCTGGCCGAACAGTCCGCCAAAAATGGGGAAGTGTTTTTTGAGGTCGTTGACCTCGAGGATCGGCCTGGTCATGCGGCCACCGCCGTCTTGGCCGCATAGTGGCAGGCAACGATATGATTGGCGGCCTTGGCCTCGAGCGCCGGCGCCACCGCGCGGCAAAGGTCGGTCACGAGCGGACAGCGGCCGGCAAAGACGCAGCCCTGAATACGACTTTTGAGACTCGGGACCAGCCCGGGAATTTCGGTGAGGCGCGTCGCCTCGCCATCGAGCGAAGAGCCCAGCTTCGGCACCGCCCCGAGCAATCCTTGCGTGTAGGGATGGCGCGGATCGCGGAACAGGTCGGCAACCGCGGCCTCCTCGACCTTGCGACCAGCATACATCACCATCACCCGCTCGGCGACCTCGGCGACCACGCCAAGGTCGTGGGTGATAAGCACGATGGCGGCGCCCACGCGCTTCTTCAGGTCACGCATCAGATCGAGGATCTGCGCCTGAACGGTGACGTCGAGCGCGGTGGTCGGCTCGTCGGCTATCAAGAGCTTCGGATTGCAGGCGAGCGCGATAGCGATCATCACGCGCTGGCGCATGCCGCCGGACAGTTGATGCGGATATTCGCGCACGCGGCGCGCCGGCTCAGCGATCCCGACCAGCGTCAGCATCTCGACGGCACGCTGCTCCGCAGCTTTTTTATCGAGCCCTTCGTGAAGCCGGACCGTCTCGCCGATTTGCCGACCGATGGTCAGCACGGGATTGAGCGATGTCATCGGCTCCTGAAAGATCATGGAAATCTCGTTGCCGCGGATGGCCTGCATCTCCTTCTCGGAGAGCGCGAGCAGATCCCGGTTCTCAAATCTGACGGACCCGGCAACCCGGCCGGGTGGATCTGGGATGAGACGCAGAAGCGACATGGCGGTGACGGACTTGCCGCAACCGGATTCACCCACAACCGCCAGTGTCTCGCCCGCAGCAACCGAGAAGGAGACCCCATCGACCGCACGATTGATGCCGTCAGGCGTGCGGAAATGGGTCTGCAGGTTCTCGACCTCTAACAACGGGTGCACGCTCTTTTCCATGTTCATCATACGCTCTTGGCCATGCGGGGATCGAGCATGTCGCGCAGCCCATCACCCAGCAGATTGACTGCCAGCACCGTCAGCGAAAGGAAGGCTGCCGGGAACAGTACGATGTAAAACTTGACCTGCCAAAGCGCACGGCCTTCGGCCATGATATTGCCCCAGGAAGGAGTGCTCGGCGGAATGCCTGCGCCAATGAATGACAGGATCGCCTCGGTGATCATGGCGCTGGCGCAGATGTAACTCGCCTGCACGATCAACGGAGCCAGCGTATTCGGAAGAATATGCGTCAGGATTATTTTCGGCGTCCGCGTGCCGGCGGCGATCGCCGCATCGACATAGGGTTGTTCGCGTAGAGAGAGGACGACGCTGCGCACCAATCGCGCGACGCGCGGAATCTCAGCTATCGTGACGGCGATGATGACATTGCTCATCGATCCGCGCGTGAGCGCCATGAGCGCCACCGCAAGCAGGATTGGCGGAATCGACATGATGCCATCCATGATTCTCATGATCAGGGAATCGGCAATGCGCACAAAGCCGGAGACGAGGCCGACCACAAGGCCGGCCGCGCTGGCGAGCAGCGCGACTGAAAACCCGACGATCAGCGATACCCGCGCGCCATAGAGGACGCGGGAGTAGAGATCGCGGCCAAACATATCGGTACCGAACCAATAGAGCAGTGACGGTTCCCGATTGCGTCTGCCAGTGGCAATGGCCGTTGGATCGACGGTCCACAACATCGGTGCAAAGACCGCGATGAACACCATGATGAGCAGGATCGCCGCGCCGAAGGCGAGCGTTGGATAACGTCTGATGAGGCCGAAAAAGCCGCGACGCGATTTAACGGCGGGCAAAACGTCGGGCAGTGGTGCCGCGATAGCTGTCCCGGCAGGATTTACAAAATTTTGAGCGTTCAATAGCGGATCCTCGGATCGACGAGTGTGTAGGTTAGATCGACAGCGAGATTGACCAGCACAAAAACGAACGAGAAGAGCAGTACGACGCCCTGAATAACCGGGTAATCCCGCCTGAGGATCGCATCGACCGTGAGACGGCCGAGGCCGGGAATGGCGAACACGCTCTCAGTCACGACCGCCCCACCGATGAGAAGTGCGATGCCCAAGCCGATGACGGTGACGATGGGCACAGCGGCATTCTTCAACGCGTGAATGAACAGGATGCCAGGCAGGGCGAGCCCCTTCGCGCGCGCCGTACGAACGTAATCTTGTTGCAGGACCTCGAGCATGGTGGCGCGGGTCGTACGTGCGATCAAAGCGATATAGACGCAGCCCAGCGCGACTGCCGGCAAGACCAGGTTCGCGAACCAGGGGATGATGCCCTGTGAGATCGGCGTGTAACCTTGAACCGGCAACCAGTCGAGGCGAAGCGCGAAGACATACGCAAGGAGATACGCGGTCACGAAGACTGGTACAGAAAAGCCGAATACGCTGAACGCCATGATCGCGCGGTCGATCAAGGTTCCTGCCTTCCAGGCAGCGATAACTCCCATGGGCACGGCGATGAGGATCGCGAGGAACAGTGTGACGATCAGCAAGGAAAGGGTCGGCTCCAGTCGCTCGGAAATCATGGTTCGCACGGGCATGTTGGCGAAAAGCGACGTACCAAGGTCACCGTGAAGAATTTGAGAAGCCCACTCCACGAAACGCACGACAAACGCGCGGTCGAGACCCAGATTTTGCCGAATCTTTTCGATCTCCGCCGGCGTCGCCTGATCTCCGGCGATGGTCGCGGCAGGATCTCCCGGCGCGAGATAGAGGAGAGAGAAAACAAACAGCGCGACGACCGCCATGACAGGAATCGTCGAGAGAAGCCGCTTGAGAACGTACAGAAGCATGGCTCAATAATCCCTGCGATGGCTCTCGATCCGCAGACTGAGTGCGCGATCCTGAAATTCAGAACGATCGACAGCTATGCCTCTCCGATCGATTTCTTGTGCCGCCGTCATGACGGCCTCCGATAGACGTGTTGACTGGACGGCTTGAGGGGTTGATCGGATGTTGAGTTCACCGGCGGCTTCCGGGCCGCTTCGACCAATTGCACAGCAACTTGTGCGGTCGCGGCTGATAGCGTCCAGCCGAGGTGCCCGTGCCCCGTGTTGTAGTACACACCGGGCTTACGCCCCGCACGGACGACCGGCATCATGCTCGGCATCATCGGGCGCAGGCCAGCCCAAGGGACGACACGCGATGTATCGATCTCTGGAAAATTCAGCCGCACCCATTCCGTCAACGGCGCGATGCGGTCCGCACGGATGTCGCGATTAACTCCATTAAATTCGGCGGTTCCGGCAACGCGAAAGCGATCGACGCCAAGTCGGCTGGTGACAATCTTCGCTGCCTCGTCGAGCAGGCTGACATTCGGCGCTGATTGCTGACTCCTGGAAGAGTCGAGCTGCACGGTAATCGAATATCCCTTGACGGGGTAAATATTCAGACGATCACCCAGCATCGCTGCAAAATGCCGGCTTGCAACGCCAGCGCATACGACAATCGCGTCCACCTGTGTGGACAATGGATTGCTGGACGGCGCTCCGTCGATGTTGGCGGCTGCAGAAGTCCAGTCGACCCGGAATTCCTTGCCAGCAGTCACGATATTCTCGACATTGGCGTCAAAGACGAATGTTGCTCCACGTCGAATGCAAGCCTCGGTCAGACCGCGCGTGAACTTGTGAATGTCACCGGTGGCATCTGACGGAGTGAAGAACCCGCCATAATAACTGCCCTGAAGCGCGGGCTCGATCGCGCGAATTTCGTCCGGCGTCACGGCGCGGCGATCCAGCCCGCCCTCCTGCAGAAGTGCGTTGACGCGCATCCCTGCATCGAAGCTCGATTTGTCGTGATAGATGTGGAGAATTCCACGACGCTCAAGATCGAATGAGATGTTCTCGCGCTCAGCAATCGCGAACAGATGACGTCGTGCTTCGATCGCGAGCTGCGTGGTATTGATCGTGTTCTGCCGATAGTTGGTGATATTGCTGACGAACTCGGCCATCCACGAATATTTGTGCCAGCTTGGCGCCGGATTTACCAACAGAGGCGCGTCACGCCGGAACATCCAGCGCAACCCCTTGATGATTGTGGACGTGCTGTTCCAAACCTCGGCGTTGCTCGCGGACAATTGCCCGCCATTTGCGAACGACGTTTCCATCGCCGAATAGCGATGCCGGTCGAAGACGACGACCTGATGACCGCGCTCG
>Ga0208991_1000021_pt1 | contig 21766 bp, 24 predicted proteins | sample MedBloCAOM3_M2_FD_187855 | JGI IMG/M metagenome (GOLD analysis project Ga0208991, IMG submission 187855) | Forest soil microbial communities from El Dorado National Forest, California, USA - Mediterranean Blodgett CA OM3_M2 (SPAdes) (version 2) | ecosystem: Environmental > Terrestrial > Soil >...
CCGCCGCAACCGAAACGGAGCCCGTCCCCGCCACGCCGTTGGTCGCGGTGGACGTCGCGCTGTAATCCGACGAGTCGGTGGTCGGAAAGCCCGTGATCGTGCCGTTGGTCGGGGTGACGTCGCTTACATCAAAGCTCGTGGCCGCTTCGCTGAAGACGAAGTTCACAGTCGAGCTCGGCGTGCCGTTGCTCAGCGACGTTGCAACGATGGCGCCGGTGAGCGTACGGAGCGCCCTTTTTGCCGCTGACTTCTTCCGTTACATCTTACGGAGCGAGGCCACCCCGAACGCGAACGGGCGGGCTGATAAACTCTGCGCCGACACGCGTTTCGCTTGACCCGGTTGAGCCTAGCGACCGAAAGGTCCCGCAAACAGGAGGCTAGCGCGGCTCGATAAACCGGTAGCCGGAAGATGGTCAGATGACCGGGGATAAGTAAAACGCGGTCACTATTATGACCTGGCTTGCAAATCGCCCGGTCAATATGATCGTCGATTCTGATGGAGCGCATTGATGCCGACCCTTTCCAAGGCGCAATTGATCGAACCTGAATCTCCGTGGGGAGCCACGTTCGATCAGATGTATCTGGAACTGCGCCGCGGCCGGATCCCCATCTTGAAGGCCCTTGGATTTTACGCCGAACACGACCTCCCGCTCCCGGAGAATTCAGACGCGACCCCGACGAAAGACGAAGAACAGGAATTGCGTCAAATAGCCAGCGCGCTGACGGTCGCCGCTGCGGCCTCCGTCACGATGCCTGCCGGCGTATTGGTCGCCACCCTTCTGAAAGTCTCGAAAAAACCCAGCCTGTTCTTCACACGTGAGCTGCCGGCGCCTGTAGAATGGGCGATGGCGTGCGATTATCGGCGCGGCGACGAACCCCCGGGAACCCATTGGCGAGACGTATGGGGAGATCAGGTTGCGGCTTTTCCGGGAGAGGTCGAACAGCCGACCGAGGCGAATATTGCAAAGGCAGCACGCGCCGCTATCGCACCCATTCAAGAATCCCGGAAGCCCGGCCGCACTCATAATCGCGCTGATCAAATTCTTGCAGACCGATTGGGCCAGATGTTCCGCGGGAGCGGGCAACCGATTCGCCGTCGTAATGAGCCGGTCATGCGCGACGGCAAGTCAGTTTACGTTGAGGGAGGCGGCCCCTTCTACCGTTTTCTTGAGCTCGTTTTGAAACCGCTGCAGCGATATCTCCGGGAACAGGGACTCGCACCGGTAACGGTCGCCACCATAGTTAGGCTCGTGACCGACGATTTTCCGGCGGCTTAATAAGCCTGCAACGCACTACCCCATTAAAAGCCAAGGGAATAAAAGCTGAGGGAATTAGGTCGCCACTGCTAAACGACAGCTGAGTGACTCAAGCCTTTGATATCACTTCTATTTCGAATTTCACCCAATTGTTCCCACAGCCTGCTTCTCGCAGAATCAATTCAGCTCGGGCTTCCTCGATCACCTGCACATTCCGTGCAGGACTGGAGGCGTTCTACCATGAGCGAAGATAAGCCGTTCGAAGACAAGTCATATCCGCTGGATGTCCTGACGCGTCTTCTCGACACCCCGCAACTGCTGCCCCATGAGAACCCAAAGGAATTTCATCAGCTGTTTAATAGCTTTGAGGTTTACGGGAAGGCCCAGACGGCAAGGGACTACATGGCGGTGTATCAAGCCACGGTGTTGACCTGGGATATACTGCGCTACTACGAAATGAGGATCGCGGTTTTGAGCAGCCATCAACGGCCGGCACTGGAATCCCTGCTGCGCAAGACCAATGCGGCAGCGGCGATGAAGGGCGCCGAGCCGATGATGAGGGTGGAGGCAGATCAGAAAGCCACGAAATGGTTCGCGGACCCTGCCAGCAGGCCGGCGATGATGAAGACGTTTGAACTCGCCGGTTACCCGCCTAATGCCGTACAGGCAGAAGCCTTCATGAGGGCGTTGCCGTCCCTGGCTCAAATCGATCGCTTAATCGTGTCAGCGCAAAAACGGCTCGACGTGTTTTTGAAGGATCTCGAGAAAACCTCCAAAGGCAGCGCCGAGGCACTGCGCTTGGCTGCAGAGCGGGCGGTTGCTGCCAAGGCTTCCAACCAGACGCCGGACGCCAAAAAGTAGTGTCATGGCGTCACAACGGCAGATGGCCGCAAACAAGCGCAACGCCGCGAAAAGCCGCGGCCCGCAAACTCAAGAAGGCAAAGCGCGTTCGCGAATGAACGCGCTTCGCCATGGCTTGGCCGCGGTGACGATCAATACGACAGCCGGCACCGCCGACGACAACGCATCCGCCGACGACTCGTGCGTGGATGCGATGTATCAGCGTCTGCGCCAAATCGAAGTTGAACGTGTTAAGGCTCTCAACGATGTGCATAATCTGTCGATATCTCAGGACCTCGACATGCTGCACACCGCTATTCGACGGCTCACCGCACTTGAACGCTACTCGCAGCGTTCTCATTCGAAGCTGAAGAAGCATATTTTTTGAGAGAGCTGCCAGATAGGCTTCGCTACCAACGTGGAGCGGATTGGGATGCAATGGCCCAATCCGGAAGATTAGTAAATGTAGAAAATACGCTTTATAGTTGTAGTCCCGAAAATTGGCAGAACGAACCCAAATCGGATTTTCGTTGGAAAGCAATGGATTAAGGAACGATCTGCAAGAAAGCCGTTGGCGCGGCGCGTGGCATGCGCCGTCCCACCCAAACAGGCCGAACGAACCCGGTATTTTTGAGCCCGGCGTTTGCTCTGTCTCTAAAGCTGGATGATCCACGTCTCGATGATTTGGCCACCGGCACCGCTGCTCTTCAGCCCCGGTCATGCACCGGTGATGGCAGCGGGCGCTACGTGTCTGTGATCTCAGTGTCCGGATGCGAAACGATGGTCATGAACCAAACGGCGCTGAAAAACAGTGACCAGAATGTATCCCAGTAGATCCAGAACATCGCAGCTACTCCCGCAATGCCATTAAAAACGCGCTCGGGCCGATCTCGGTTACTCAAGCGGTCACCGGGGCCAGACACCGCGGTGCCGATCGCCCCGGACACGGCTCATGGTATTAGCATCCTGCGGGCCATTGTCCGGTCCGAGAGTGAAGGTGATCGCGCTAGCAGCCGGATTCAAGTCCGCTACTGCGAATTTGATCTCGCCTTCGATCGCCTGGAGCAGCATCGGACCGGCGCCGAGATCGGTCCAGTCGGCCGATGCCTCGCGTGGTTGAGGACGCTCGGCGCCAACGACTAATCGAAAGTCCCGGCTTTAATCCGCGATCCCCGACCGTTTCGATTTTTCAGCGCCACCGCCGGCGGAGATTCTTGCCGATCAGCCCTGCCCCGGCTTGCAACGTGTCTTGAGCGTGCGCATTGCAGCCGTATTGCTTTCACTGAATGGCCACATGAGAATCAGACGCCCACCAAATTTCGTAGATAGGAGTTTCTTGGTTTTTCAATTGGAAAGGAATGCCCATGCGCATCTTTACGGCATCCGTCATTATTGCAGCCGTCTCCCTCGGGACGCCGGCTTTCGCCCAGGCACCAGGAACACCCTCACAACCCGAGGCGCAGACACCGCCTGCTCAGTCCAGCACGGTCATACGGAGCATACAGGTCGTCGACCTCAAGGACCTGAAACCGGCGGTGCGCTCGAAGGTCGATGACGTCGTCGCGCACACAAGCGAGGAAGATATGCAGTCACTTCGGAAGTCTATTGACGCGACACCGGAGGCGACATCCGCGCTTAAGGCCAAGGGTTTGAGCTCGTCACAGGTCGTTGCTATCAACATCGCCGACGGTGTCTTGACGTTGTTCGCCAAGACAGCTTGAAAAATCGGGATTACCGATACTCAAGTGGCTGACCTTTCCGCCTCTTGAGTTTAGTTTCGTTCGCCAAGAAAAGCCCGCCGGCGTGAACCGGCGGGCTTTCCTTGACGATGCGGCTTGCGCCCAGAGGCTTGCTTCGTTGATCTCGGCCTTCTTGCACCGATCGACAAAGAGCGACCCCACCAATTGGGCGCAATGATGCCGCCGCGCTCAAAAACCGCACGGGGTTCCTGGCTCGCAAGACTTGCGTCAAAATTTTGTCCCAGAGTCGGCAACCGGACAGACCAAAACTCCTCACTACCCCTATCGTTTATCGTTGGGTGTTGAGTGATGATCATTTCGATTGCCGAGCGGCCGTCCTGCCCTACCTGCAAGCACAGGATGGGACTTGCTCGAATCTCTCCCGGCGAGCGGGGCTTTGAGGAGCGGACTTTCGAGTGCCGCACCTGCCATCGGATCGAGAAAGTTTCGTTTCCCGTGGATCCGATGAAGACCGACGCCGTGGGCTGGCTGGCCAGCGATCTAAGGCCACCGCGTTAGCGCCTAACGTCAGCGCGCCGGGGTCAAAGGAAAAGGCCTTGTCTCTCTCAGCCAAAGCTTGCCGCTTAGTGCATGTGAGCTAACCAATAGCGAGCGCCGGCAATACGATTGCGGCAGGAACGGCCCAGAGCAATAATAATAATAATAGCGGCATCTTTGACTTCTCTCATTTGCCCACGATAGCCAACGCACGTACCGGTTGTTTCCGAATGCAGAAGGAACGAATCCACGCGCGCAGGCTTGAATCTCGGTCCGGTGCGGAGTTGCGTCGTGTCCGACCAAAATTTGGTTCTTGATGCTGTCGAAGAAGCCCAGCGGGTTTTGGTTGAATATGCTCAGGCCGGTCCACGCCGGAGTCCCGATGAGACGATCAATATGCTTCTGTTTCTGCTTGACCGGGCTGACGTGGTGGCCGCCGTAGAGCGGCTACGCGCCGGGTTCGGGCTGCGGGTGGTAAAATGAAAGGCGCGGGCCAGTTACAGGAACAGGTCCAACGTTCTGTTTCACAAATAGCCGTCGGGTATTTGGTGAGTAGAATGAGCGGTCTCCACCAGTTGGCCAGCGCAATGTTGGTGATAATTTTCGCCGCAGTGATGTTGGTTGCTGGGCACTTGTATATCGAAAGCAGGGAAAACGGGTCGGCAAGGATTCCGACCGCCGTGCAAACTGCTTATTTTCCCCTGTGACGATCTCCTGAGCTTCCCATTTTGAGGGCAAAGAAAAAGCCCGCGCATATCGTGCTTGTCGGCGTCCGTACCGAAAAGCTTTTCATCACGAAGTCGCCCAAGACTACGAGTCAACCCGTTATCGAAACCCGCCTGCGAGCCCCACGATCTGGCCATCCTGGCCGGCAAAGCCATGATGCGCGTTGGCCTCGCATGGGTCGCCCTGGCTACGCCCGCCGTTGATCCAGGTGACCCGCGCGCGTCCGGCTGACCATTTGATGAACGGCTCGACGCCAGCCGGCAATGTCACCCTGCAGCCATCCTGGCTGTGATGGATGACGAGCGTGCGCGGCAACGATGCCGGTGAGCCGAGGATCGAGGTGACGCTGTAGCCGCTGCCCGACTCGGAGCTGAGAAATCCGGACGTCAACACCAACGCGTCCGGCCGCGCTCCACGCGCAATCCCCTCAGCGGCGCGGAGGGTGCCTTTACTGGTCCCGATGACCGTCACCGGCCTCTTGATCGCGGCCATATATTGAACCGCGCTATTGAGATCGGTGCCTGCACCGATGACGAGCACCGCTAGCCCGCGCGCGGCGTAGGCGTGGCGCGTGCGCACCAACTGATTGCCGGTGAGCCCGTGGATATCGCCCTGGTCGCCCGGACGGATGTTGCCGTCGCCGCCCGGCATCAAAATCACACTCGCACGCGGGGCTTTCGGCTTGATCAGCACCGCACGTGAACCGCCGATACTGACCGTCTCGTCAGCAATAGCAGGGGCACACGCAAGGCCGGCAAGCATTGCGGCGGCTCCGAAACAACCCATCCATCCGTATCTTGTCATTTCATATTTTCCATGTGTTGACGGCTCATCGGCCTTTTTCTTCAACTTTCGCCCAGAGATTGTTTGAGAGCGACGGCACCACGTTTTCAACTTTTCTTCTCGATTACCGCCTCGCGTGCGCTTATCGCATGCTTTGCGAACCGCAATACGGCCCGTGGGAAGTAGGAAAAATCGCCTATTACGTCGGCTTTAACGACCCGTCGCATTTCGGTCGCTGCTTTCGGAAAATCTATGGCAGCGCACCCCGCGATATCAGACGGACGGACCGGGGCCCCGACCTCATCGAGTGATCCTACAGCCAGGCGATGCCGGATTTCACCCTGGTCGCGGCCCTTCGAACGCATGTCATTGCAGAGTTCGCCGACGGCAAGCACACATTCAAGGGGGTGCGCCCGCGTCCTGTTGATAACCCGCTGCCCTCTGGGCGGGCGGCGTGACAGACGCCCGTGGCGTGTTATCGACGGGCGAGATACCTCGCTCACGACGGAACACCCTCCATGCGGATCACCCTCGTCGGCTCCCGCCATTTCGGCGTGACGACACTGAACATGCTGCGCCAACACGGCGTCGAAATCGTCCGGGTCGTCGTTGCCGACGCCGAAGACCGGCTTGCCGACGCGGCCCGTGCTGCCGGGATCAAGGTTGCCGTGCAGGCCGATCCTAAGCTCGTCGTCGCCTCGGAAATCGCTGAGGGTACCGACCTGATCGTGACGGCTCACAGCCATGCGCGCATCAGCCAGGAGGCCCTGGACGCGGCAAAGCTCGGAGGGATCGGCTATCACCCCTCGCTCTTACCGCGGCACCGTGGCATCGCGGCGGTCGAATGGACGATCCGGGAGGGCGATCCGATCGCCGGCGGCACCGTGTACCATCTTGCCGATCGCATGGACGCGGGCGCGATCGCCGCCCAGCAGTGGTGTTTCGTGAAAAAGGGCGAAACCGCCCGCGAATTGTGGGAGCGCGCGCTGGCGCCGCTCGGCCAGAAGCTTCTGGGGGAAGTCATCGACTACGCCAAGGCCAACAAAAGCCTGCCGGCGAAGCCACAGGACGAGCGATTTGCGACCCAGGCGCCGAGCCATCCGAAGTGAGGATGTGCCGGTTTTGCGCGGCATCCACCAAAATGCCGTTCCTGGTGCGGAACCCATTCTGACATCAAATGTTTGATTTCAGGGAACTTTCCGTGTTGCTGCGGCGCAGCAAACTTTGAACACAATGTCCTTGAATAACCGCGTCATCACACTCATCGGGGATCTGATTCATGCGCCACAATCGCATTCGCATTATGTTTGCTTCCGCTCTCACCGCCGCAGCTGCCCTCGCCGCCGCTCCCGCAGTCGCCCAGACCCCCTATGACGGACTCTGGAATGTCACGATTGTGACCAAGGCAGGTTCTTGCGAACCGTCGACGCGGTCAACACTTACCGTCACCGACGGAAAAGTTTCGGCCGCCGGCGCCGACATCTCCGGCAGCGTCGGCCGGGAGGGACTCGTCCGGGTATCGATCGGTGGTGCACATGCAAATGGCCAACTCAGCGGCAATGTCGGATCCGGGAAATGGAACGGGGCATCTGCGGGCGTACCGTGCAGCGGCCGATGGGAAGCTTCTCGGCAGTAAGGCACGTCGCGCTTCGGAAATCCCGGCGGTTATCCGACGGCTGATACTCGCTGTTGTCACGTTGTTCGCGGCATTTGTTTCCGGCTCCGCTAGCTACGCGCAATCGGGACCGTTCGCCGGCATGGCCGGCAACTGGTCCGGCGGAGGCACCGTCACGCTCGACGACGGCTCGACTGAGCGAATTCGCTGTCGCGCAACCTACGCCGTTGGCGCCGGCGGCAACGGCCTCAATCTGAGCCTTATCTGCGCCAGCGACAGCTACAAATTCGATCTCCGAGGCAATGTGGTCGCGGAGCGCGGAGCGCTTTCGGGGACGTGGAGCGAAAGCAGCCGGGGAATCAGCGGAAACCTGGAAGGACGCGGAAGCAGCGGCAATTTTCAGGTCGTCGCGAGCGCGGCCGGATTCACCGCGAACATTTCATTGACGACGCGCGGCAACAGGCAATCCGTCGCGATCAGAGCCGAGAACCAATTCAGGGGCGCCTCGATTTCGCTGTCGCGCTCGTAGCTCGATTCCTCGCGCTCGCTCCAGCTAACTTGCTTTTGGCCCGGTCAGCCGAGCCGCGGTTTCTTTTATCGTCTTCGCAATCAAAAGCGCCTGTTCCTTGCTGAGCGCAAAGTCCTGAACGCCTTTATGCGTCGTCAATGAAAGCACCATGATTTCCGGTTGGTTCTCGGGCCAGCCGGTGGCGAAGGCGGTCACAAAATCCGCAGATGTGGATCGCTTTGTCATCGGGAGACGTCCTCTATAGCCGGTACGAATGCGGTAACTTCGATCTCGACCTTCGCACGTTCATCGACCAGGCCTGAGACGTAGAGCAGCGTCGAGGGCGGGAAATTTCGCCCGAGCGTCTCGCGCCAGGCCGCACCGATACCGGCACCGGCAGCTCCGTATTCGCCGCGATTGATCAAATACCAGGTGAGACGAACGATGTGCTCGGGACCGGCCCCGGCCCCTGCAAGCAGCTTGACGATCCTTCGCAGAGCTATCCCGACCTGCCCGGCCATATCGGATTGATATTCGCCTTTCTCGTCGCCTCCGGTCTGGCCGGCAAGGACGATCCATCGGCCGGGACCATCGACCGCGACGCCGTGCGAAAAGCCGCGTGGCTTCGACCATTCGGCCGGTTGCAAGGTGAGCATCAGCAGATTCTCCAGGAAAAACGATCGTCGAATCCGGACGCGCCAGACCACCCGATCCTTAGCACCGATCGCACGGACGCTCCCACCCCGAAATTCAACACGGCGCATCACGGCATCGGCATATTTGCGCGTTGCAAATTCGGGCGAGGTCGCCGATACCGGCGGGCCTTCCCCAACCTCCTCCTCTGCGCTTTGCGCGGCATGCCTGGTAGTTTCCTTACCGATGGACCGAACACCTTCCAAACCAAGGGCCGCGCTGTGGATGGCGGGCTGGCTTGCCTTGATGCTGATCGTGGCGATCGCCGGCCGCGAGACGACCCGTGAGCTGAACGTGTTTCAGATCATGGAGGTACGCTCGATCCTCGGCTTCTTCATGATGTATCCCTTGATCCAGGTGAACGGGGGTTTTGCGGCGATGAAGACGTCGCGGCCGCTGCAGCATATCGGCCGTAACCTCATTCACTATGCAGCCCAGCTCGGCTGGTTCTTCGCGCTCACGCTCATTCCGTTAGCCCAGGTGGTGTCGATCGAGTTCACCATGCCGATCTGGACCGCCATCCTCGCCGCGAGCTTTCTCGGTGAGCGCATGACGGTCTGGAAAATTTCGGCGATCACGCTCGGGGTGGTCGGCGTCACCGTCATTGTCCGGCCTGTGGCCGGCGAGATCGATCCGGGCCAATTGATCGCGCTCGGCGCAGCCGTAGGGTTCGGCATTTCCATCGCCATGATGAAGTCTCTGACCCGCACCGAAACTACGCCGACGATTATTTTCTGGATGCTGGTGATCCAGGCCGCGGCCGGATTCTTCCCCTCGCTCTACGTCTGGACGTGGCCCTCCGCTTATGCGTGGGGCTGGCTCGTCGTGATCGCGTTCTGCGGCACCTTCTCCCACTATTGCATGGCGCGGGCGATGTTGTACGCCGATGCGACGGTGCTAGTGCCGATGGATTTCCTGCGGGTTCCGCTGACCGCCACCGCCGGCTGGCTGATTTATTCGGAACGGCTGGACATGTTCACGGTACTGGGTGCTGTGCTGATCCTCACCGGCAATCTTTTGAACCTGAAAGCAACCGATCCTGTTCCCGCGCGCGTTGGAACCTGATCGGTCTACCATGCCCGTGCCGGCATGCTCGATGTGCCGGGTTTATTTCTGTGCTGCCTTTCTCAGGGCGTCATTGATGCGATCCTGCCAGCCCGGCCCGCCCTCCTGGAAGTGTTCCAGCACGTCCTGGTCGATCCGTAGCGAAACAAGCTCCTTTACGCCTGGCAGCGTGGTCTTTTTCGGCGGTGCCTCCGGCACCTTGGTCGTGGTTTTCTTGAACGCAGCTTCAGCTTCGGTTCGGGCATCATTCAGGGTTCTCGGTCGTCTTGGTTGATCCGCCATGATTAGATTCCTTCGAACAGCGCCGTCGAGAGATAGCGCTCCGAGAACGACGGCACGATCGCAAGAATGGTCTTGCCCGCAGCTTCCGGTCGTTTGCCGATCGCAAGCGCGGCGGCAATCGCGGCGCCCGAGGAAATGCCGCCGGGAATACCTTCGTTGCGCGCCAGTGCGCGCGAGATTTCGATCGCGGTCGCGCTGTCGACCTTGACGATCTCGTCGATGACAGAACGGTCCAGGATGTCCGGAATGAACCCTGCGCCGATGCCCTGGATCTTGTGCGGCGAATGCTGACCGCCGGAGAGTACCGGACTTTCCTCGGGCTCCACGGCGACGATCCGCAGCGAAGGCCTGCGCGGTTTCAGCACTTGCCCCACCCCGGTGATGGTGCCGCCGGTGCCGACGCCTGCGACGAAGAAATCGATGTTGCCGCCGGTGTCGTTCCAGATTTCCTCCGCCGTGGTGCGCCGGTGAATTTCGGGATTGGCGAGGTTCTTGAATTGCTGCGGCATGACGGCGTTGGGTGTGGTGCGCACCAACTCTTCCGCTGTAGCGATCGAGCCCTTCATGCCCTGGGCTGCCGGCGTCAGAACGATTTCAGCGCCGAGAAATGTCAGCATCTTGCGCCGCTCGATCGACATCGATTCCGGCATCACCAGCTTCAGCCGGTAGCCGCGAGAGGCGGCGACGAAAGCCAGCGCGATGCCCGTATTTCCCGATGTCGGCTCGATCAGCACGGTATCGGCATGGATCACGCCCGCCTTCTCCATCGCGATGATCATCGAGGCCCCAATGCGGTCCTTCACGCTCGCTGCGGGACTGAAATATTCCAGCTTGGCCAGAATTGTCGCGTGCACCCCGTGCTGTTGCGGCAATTTGCCCAAGCGGACGATCGGCGTATCGCCGACCGCATCAACGATGCTGTCGAAAACCCGGCCCCGGCCGGGACGGTGCACTGCACTCGTAGCTAACGGCGCGTCCATGACAAACTCCTGTAGCAGCAATCTGCGCGAAATTAGAGGCTCTTCTCCCGCAAGGTGCAGTTAGGAGCAGCTTGTGCCGGTGCGCAAGTTCAGAATCCGGCCGACTCAAATTCGCTGCATTGCAGAATTAGAAAGCAGCTAAATAACGTAAAACCAACGCATTTGTGTTGCTAGACCGTCAAACAAATCAGTGTATCTTAAGGGCAGGATCAGATCGCAAGGAGGTCACGATGCCAGCAATTGCTGAAATCCTGTCGACCGTCGCGCCTAACTCGGACCCGCGCGGATGCGATCTGCCGACTTGCCCGGTTTGCGCGGATTCAATGGTGGCTGCGGAAGCTTCCGCTTTTGTTTCCGACAACGTCGTCAGCCATCTCTGGACCTGCGATACCTGCGGTTACGGTTTCGTGACCAAGCATTCGCTTCGCCGATTTTCCTGCAACTAGGCTTTGTCGGGGTTTTAGCGCGGCGCGATGTCGCCCTTCGTCCATTCGGCGCGTGTGCGTTCGCAAAAGCTTTCGAACGTGCCTTTCGAAATCGCGTCCCTGACGTCGTGCATCAGGCGCTGATAATACGCGATATTGATTTCCGACAGCAGCATCGCCCCCAACGTCTCGCCTGCCTTCACGAGGTGATGCAAATAGGCGCGCGCGTAAGTGCAGGTGGAGGGCCACGGGCTTTCCTCGTCGAGCGGCCGCGGATCGTCGGCGTGGCGGGCGTTGCGCAAATTGATCTGACCGAACCGCGTGAACGCCATCCCATGGCGTCCGTTGCGCGTCGGCATCACGCAATCGAACATATCGACGCCGCGCGCCACTGCCTCCAGAATATCCTCGGGCGTGCCGACGCCCATCAGATAGCGCGGGCGATCCTGCGGGAGGATTGGGGCGACCTCGTCGATCATCGCCAGCATCACCGATTGCGGCTCGCCGACCGCAAGGCCTCCGATCGCGTAGCCGTGAAAACCGATCTCGACCAGGCCCCGCGCGCTGGCCCGGCGGAGTTCAGGCACGTCGCCGCCCTGCGCGATGCCGAATAGCATGTATCCCGGGGCTGTGGTCTCGAAGGCGCGCTTGCTGCGCTCCGCCCACCGCAATGAGAGCTGCATCGCACGCTCGATATCACTGCGCTCCGCCGGCAGCCGCACGCACTCGTCCATTTGCATGGCGATATCGGAGCCGAGCAGCCGCTGCACCTCGATCGAGCGCTCAGGCGACAGCTCGACGCTGGCGCCGTCGATATGCGAGCGAAACGTCACCGCGCGCTCGCTAACTTTGCGCAATTGCGCCAGCGACATGACCTGAAAGCCGCCGGAGTCCGTCAACATCGGGTTCTGCCAGCCGGTAAAGCTCTGCAGACCGCCGAGCGCGGCAACACGCTCAGCGCCCGGCCGCAGCATCAGATGGTAGGTATTGCCGAGCACGATATCCGCGCCGGCATCGCGCACCTCGCGCCAATGCAGGCCCTTCATCGCGCCGGCGGTGCCGACCGGCATGAAAGCAGGCGTTCGCACCGGCCCATGCGGCGTCGTCAGCCGGCCGGTGCGTGCTTGACCGTCACGGCCGAGCAGTTCGAAATGATTGGCTGATGTCATCAGGTGGACTTATCACGAAACAGCAGACAGGCGTCCCCATAGGAATAGAACCGGTAACCGCTGGCGATGGCGTGGGCATAGGCCCGTTTCATGCTGTCGAGACCGCTGAAAGCCGATACCAGCATGAACAGCGTCGAACGCGGCAGGTGAAAATTGGTCAGGAGAATATCGACCGCGCGGAAACGATATCCCGGGGTAATGAAGATCGCGGTCTCCCCTGTGAACGGCTCGATCGTGCCGTCTTCCGCAACCGCGCTTTCCAGGAGCCGCAGCGAGGTGGTGCCAACGGCGACGATGCGGCCGCCTTTGGCCCTTGCCGCATTCAGCTCGCGCGCGGTCTCGGAGGAAATGCGGCCCCATTCGGAATGCATCCTATGCCCGGTCGTGTCTTCCACCTTGACCGGCAGGAAGGTCCCTGCCCCGACATGCAGCGTTACCAGGTGAATTCCAATACCGTGCTCGCGCAACGCCGTTTCCAGCGCGGATGTAAAATGCAATCCCGCCGTCGGGGCTGCGACCGCGCCCTCATTGGTCGCGAACATGGTCTGGTAGTCGGCGGCATCATGCTCATCGGGGGCGCGCTTGGAGGCGATGTAAGGCGGCAGCGGCGGCGCGCCGAGGTCGGCGATGGCCTGATCCAGCGTGGGTCCGTGAAATGCAAACGACAGCGTGATCTCGCCGTCGTCGCCCTTGTGCTCGACCTGCGCATCGAGATGGCCGAGAAGGCACACCTTGCCCTCATTGCCGAAGCGAACCACGTCGCCCTGCGACAGTTTTTTCGCAGGCTTGACCAGCGCCTGCCAGCGCGAGCCGTCGAGGCGCTTGATCAGCGTTGCCTCGATCTTCGGTTCGGTATCGCGGCCGATGCGGCGTCCCTTGAGTTGGGCCGATATCACCTTGGTGTCGTTCACCACCAATTGGTCGCCGGGCTCCAACCAGAGCGGCAAATCAGTCACGACGCGGTCGCGCAGCACGCTGTCGGGGTGCACCACCAGCATCCGTGCGGAATCGCGCGGGCTCGCCGGACGCAGCGCGATGCTGTCAGCGGGAAGTTCGAAGTCGAAGAGGTCGGTGCGCATGGCCAAGCTGTCATTGCCGGACTTGATCCGGCAATCCATTCTCTACGAAAGACTCTTCTGAAGATTGATGGATACACGGGTCAAGCCCGCGTATGACGATTTTGGGCTTCAGGCCGCGTCGGCGGCCATGCGCGCCTTGACGATCTTGTCCGGGTTCTGCACCGGCTCGCCGCGCTTGATCTTGTCGACGTTCTCCATGCCTGACGTCACCTTGCCCCAGACCGTGTACTGGTTGTTGAGGAACGATGCATCGTCGAAGCAGATAAAGAACTGGCTGTCGCCGGAATCAGGGTTCGCGGCGCGTGCCATCGAGGTGGTGCCGCGCACATGCGGCTCCTTGTTGAACTCGGCCTTGAGTTTCTTGCCGGAGCCGCCGGTGCCGGTGCCCTGCGGACAGCCGGTTTGCGCCATGAAGCCCTCGATCACACGGTGGAACACGATGCCGTCGTAAAATCCCTCGCGCACCAGTTCCTTGATACGTGCAACGTGGCCGGGTGCAAGATCGGGCCGCATTTCGATGGTGACCGGCCCCTGCGTGGTTTCGAGGATCAAAGTATTTTCGGTGTCAGCCATGCTCTCTTCTCTACGGGTTGGGGTGGAGGTTTCCGATTGTGAAATTGGACAGCGAACGGCCGGCCGGCAACGGCGCCGGCCATTCCTTCGGTAAATGGCATCGGCGTGCAGCGTTGCAACGCCTCCATCACGGCGATGCGGTACATCAGCCGGTCGTTGTCGGTAGCCTGTTCCGATTCATAGGTAATCTTCGGATGGCCAAGGATGTCTCCGTTGCGGTTAAAACTTACGATCACCGTGATGTCGATACCCGGCTTGGCGCGCGACGGCGGCGGCGGTTTCCAGCAGGTCCTCAACTTCGCAAACACGTCGCGGATGGTATTGATCTCCGCCGGCTCCGCCTGTCCGGCGGAAGCCCACAGACCGAACAGCAGTGCCGCGGCAAAACAGATGAGCGATTTGCGGCCCGGCGCCACCGCCGCTCACTTGATGTCGGATGCGACTTGCACCTTCACCATCTTGTCGGGATCGGTTACCTCGCCGCCACGCGATCCGGGCGGCGCTTTCTTGAGTTTATCGACCACGTCCATGCCCGATACCACCTCACCGATCACGGTGTACTGGCCGTTCAGGCTGGGCGCGTCGGCGAACATGAAGAAGAACTGAGAGTTCGCGGTATCGACGCTGTCGCCGCGCCGCGCCATGCCGACGATGCCGCGCGTGAACGGCACGCTGGAAAATTCCGCCTTGAGGTTGGGATATTTCGAACCGCCGGTGCCGTTGAAGTTCTGGCCGTCGCCGGTCTGCGCCATGAAGCCATCCATCACGCGGTGAAACGGCACGTTGTTGTAATAGCCTTCGCGCGCCAGTTGCTTGATCCGCTCGGCGTGCTTCGGCGCGAGGTCGGTTCGCAGTTTAAAGACGATGCGGCCCTTGGCGGTGTCGATGACGATCGCATTCGGCTTGTCGAGATTGGCAGGAAGCGGCTGGGCGATCGCCGGGGCCGCGCAAATCAGCGCGACGATAAAAGCGAGAATTCGGATCATGAAAACTCCGGATCAGGTGAAGGGTGGTGAGGGTGTTAGCTAGCCGGACTAGCCGGCGAATTTGGTCTTGAGGCTGGCCGCGACAAGTTGCGGCACGAACGCCGACACGTCGCCGCCCATGGCTGCGATTTGGCGCACCAGTGTGGCGGTGATCGGGCGGACAGCCGCCGAGGCCGGAACGAACACCGTATGCACGTCGGGCGCCATGGTTTCGTTCATGCCGGCGATCTGCATTTCGAAATCGAGGTCGGTGCCGTCGCGCAGGCCCCGGATCATGATCGTTGCGCCATTTTTTTGCGCTGCGGCGACGGTGAGATTGTCATAGGTGGTGGCGTCGAAGGCGCAGCCGGCCTTTGCCGCCACCGGCGCGAACACCGCCCGGACCATGTCCAGGCGCTCTTCGGTCGAAAACAGCGGCTTTTTGCTGGAGTTCACTCCGACGGCGACAATCAGCCGGTCACACAGGACGACGGCGTGCCGGACCACATCCAGGTGGCCATTGGTGACGGGGTCGAATGAGCCTGGATATAGCGCGATACGGGGCATAAACCCCCTCTAGCGCGCCCCGGGCGGCCCTGCAAGCCGGCCAGTTCCCGCCCTCGGGCAGGAGCCGCCTATTCTTTCAGGGTCCTGCTCTGAACCACTTCGCGGCCCGCGGCGTCCCAAGCAAGCCGACCATGTTTCTTCCCGCTGACGGCGACGAAACAAAACTCCGGCGGGAAGAAACCATTTTCCGCCTCTGCGAAGACATCCCGAAACGGGCGCTGGATATCAATCAACCTAACGAAACGACGGGCCGCAAAGGTCCATGACAGGGGACCGTCATGATCAAGGCACTTTCCGCAATCGCGATAGCTGCATTTGTCGCGGCCGCGCTTACCGTTCTTCCCGGCTTTGCCCCGCAGGTCGAAGCCAGCGTTCCGCAAGCCCTCGCCAAGGGCGATCGGCTGGATATCCACCCGGTCGGCCGTGACTGCTCGCGGCAGGCCTGGCCGAATTTCGAAGCTTCATGCCTGCGCGTTGCCGGGTCCAAGACCATGATCCGGCAAGCCCGGCTGGTCACCGCCGACCGCACGCCATAAGGCGCGCTGCTTCCGTAACCAAGTGAATCCCATAGTAATTTGCGGCGGGACGTCGCAGACTGGCACGTGATCGCGCGGCTGCCGGCTATCAAGCTGGTGGGGCGCGGTAGCCTGGGAGGCCGCGCCAGTGACCGCCACGCCAGTCGCAGCTTCAATCAATTCCGGCGCGCTTCCACTGACGGCAACGATCGGAGCCCTTGGCGTCGTCTATGGCGACATCGGCACCAGTCCTCTCTATGCGCTAAAGGAAGCTGCCAAGGCAGCCGCCCATGGCGGGCCGCTCACTCCTGAGGCGATCCTGGGGGTGGTGTCGCTGATCCTCTGGGCGCTGATCCTGATCATTTCGCTCAAATACGCGCTGCTGATCTTGCGCGCCGATAACCGCGGCGAAGGTGGCATTGTCGCGCTGCTGGCGCTGCTTTCGGCCCGCAATGCCCAGCCGGGAACGTGGCGCGCACAGCTTCTAATCGTCGGCCTCGTCGGCGCAGCATTGCTTTACGGGGACGGCGCCATCACGCCAGCGATCTCGGTGCTGAGCGCGATCGAAGGCCTGAAGGTCGATGCGCCGTCACTGGCGCCCGCCGTGGTGCCGCTGACCATCATCATCCTGATCGGGCTTTTCATCGTTCAGAAAAAGGGCGCCGGCTTCATCGGCGGGATCTTCGGGCCGGTAATGCTCGTCTGGTTCCTGGTGATCGCACTGCTTGGCGTCGATGGCATCGTACGAGCGCCGGGCGTGCTCGCCGCAATGAATCCGCTTTATGCCTTCAATTTCTTGATACACCAGAACTTCCACATCAGTTTCGCCATCCTCGGTGCCGCCTTTCTCGCGGTGACCGGCGGCGAAGCGATGTATGCCGACATGGGCCATTTCGGTCGGGTGCCGATCCGGCTCGCATGGTTCGCCGTGGCACTTCCTGCCCTCGTCCTCAACTACTTCGGACAGGCGGCGCTGCTTATTACTGATCCCAGTGCGCTCGAGAATCCGTTCTATCAACTCGCGCCAGACTGGCTGCACTATCCGCTCGTCGCGTTCGCGACCGTCGCCACCGTGATCGCTTCGCAGGCGATTATCTCAGGCGTGTTTTCATTGACGCAGCAGTCGATCCAGCTCGGCTTCCTGCCGCGCATGCAGATCTGGCACACGACCAGTCACGCGATTGGCCAGATCTATGTGCCAGTTGTGAACTGGCTGCTAGCGGTAGCGACGCTGGGAGCGGTGGTCAGCTTCGGTACATCCGATGCGCTCGCCGGCGCCTATGGGATCGCGGTGTCATTGCTGATGGCGATCACCACGCTGCTTGCGGCGCTGGTCGCGCTGCAATGGGGCTACCATCCGATCGTCGTCATCCCGGTCAACGGGTTCTTTTTTATCATCGACTGCATCTTCTTTGCCGCGAATTCGACCAAACTGCTTGAGGGCGGCTGGTTTCCGCTAGTGCTCGCGGGCGCGGTTGCATTCGTGATGCTGACCTGGCGGAGCGGTGCCAGGCTGGTCGAGGGGGCCCGCCGCAAGTTGCGTCAGCCGGAAGAAGACCTGATCGAGACCGCCACCAGCGGATGCCAGGCGCGACTACCCGGTACCGCTGTGTTTCTTGCATCCGCGGCCAATGGCGTGCCACTCGCGCTGACGCAATTCATCCGGCACAATCACGTGATGCACGAGCGTATTATACTCCTCACTGTCGTTATCGAGGAGACGCCGCGTATCACCGACGAGGGTCGGGTGGTTGTGACTGAAGTGATCAAGGGTATTACACGCGTCATTCTCCACTTCGGCTTTATGGAAAACACCACGATCGCAGCAGGATTGCAGGCCGCCTGCGATCAAGGAAAATTATGCGGCATCGATCCCGCAAATATCACTTACTATGTCGGCCGCGAGACGATCATCCCGAGTGACGAGATCGTGGGCATGGCAGTATGGCGCGAGACTCTCTTCGCATTTCTGCAGCACAACGCCAAAGGCTCCGCAACCTTCTTCGGCGTGCCCGCGAGACAAGTGGTGGAATTTGGCACCGAAATCGAGATTTAGAGCCGGATTGACTTAACCTTCGTCATTCCCCGATGTGCAATTGCACATCTGTGGACCCACGGGCCGTCGCGCGGGCGCGGAATGACTCAACCGCCGTTGCCATTTCCATTGCCGTTGCCGTTCTCGGCGTCCTCGCCAATGTGCTCGACGGACACCACATGCTCGTCTTCGGCGGTGTCGAATACGATGACGCCCTGGGTCGAGCGGCCGGCAATCCGGATGCCCTCGACTGGACAACGGATCAGCTGACCCTTGTCGGTCACCAGCATGATCTGGTCGCTGTCCTCGACCGGGAACGACGCCACCAGTTTGCCGTTGCGGCCGTTCACCGACATCGCGACGATGCCCTTGCCGCCGCGTCCCGTAGTCCGGTATTCGAACGACGACGAGCGCTTGCCGAAGCCGTTTTCGCTGATGGTCAGCACGAATTGCTCGCTGGCCGACATTTCGACATAGCGCTGCTCGCCAAGTTCGATGGCGCCGGAGGCGTCCTCGCTGTCGGTGCCCGCCTCCTCTTCGATGCCGCCACGCCGCACCGCATTGGCGCGACGCAGGTAGGCCGCGCGCTCCTCGGCGTCGGCATCCATGTGGCGCAGGATGGTGAGCGAGATCAGCTTGTCCCCTTTGGACAAGGCGATGCCGCGTACGCCCATCGAGGTGCGGCCCTGGAACACCCGCACGTCGGTAACGGGGAAGCGGATGCACTGGCCGCCGGCGGCGGTCAGCAGCACGTCATCATGCTCGGTGCAGATCTGCACGTCGACGATCGCCTCGGCATCATCGAGCTTCATGGCGATGATGCCGGAGCGCCTGACGTCGACGAAGTCCGACAGCTTGTTGCGGCGGACATTGCCGCCGGTGGTCGCGAACATCACGTCGAGATTGGCCCAGGTGGATTCATCCTCGGGCAGCGGCATGATGGTGGTGATGCGCTCGCCCTGCTCCAGCGGCAGGATGTTGATCAGGGCCTTGCCGCGTCCATTCGGCGCCGCCACTGGCAGACGCCAGACCTTCTCCTTGTACACTTGTCCGCGCGACGAGAAGAACAGCACCGGCGTATGAGTCGAGGCCACGAACAGACGGCTGACGAAATCCTCGTCGCGGGTCTGCATCCCCGAACGGCCCTTGCCGCCGCGCCGTTGCGCGCGATAGGTCGACAGCGGCACGCGCTTGACGTAGCCGGCATGCGAGACCGTGACTACCATGTCTTCGCGCTGGATCAGGTCCTCGTCTTCGACCTCACCTTCCTGCTCGATGATGACGGTCTTGCGCGGGGTTGCGAATTCCGACTTCACATCGGCAAGCTCGGTTTTGATGATGGCCTGGACGCGGGCGCGCGAACGCAAGATGTCGAGATAGTCGTTGATTTCCACCGCCAGCTTGTCGAGTTCCTCGGAAATCTCCTCGCGCCCGAGCGCGGTGAGCCGCTGCAGCCGCAGATCGAGGATGGCTCTGGCCTGCTCCATCGACAGTCGCGCGGTGCCGTCCTCGGCCAGCCGGTGGCGCGGATCGTCGATCAGCGTCATCATCGCCTCAACGTCCTTCGCCGGCCAGTCGCGCGACATCAGGGTTTCGCGCGCGGTGTTGGGATCGGGCGAGGTCCGGATCACCCGAATGATCTCGTCGATATTGGCGACCGCAGTCGCGAGACCGACCAGGATATGGGCGCGATCGCGGGCCTTGTTGAGCAGGAATTTGGTGCGGCGCGTCACCACCTGTTCGCGGAAGGCGATGAACAGCGTCAGCAGGTCCTTCAGGTTCATCACCTGCGGCCGGCCGGAATCCAGCGCCAGCACGTTGGCTGGAAAATTCGTCTGCAGCGGCGTGAAGCGATAGAGCTGATTCAGCACGACATCCGCCATGGCCTCGCGCTTCAGTTCGACGACGACGCGAAAACCGTCGCGGTCGGATTCGTCGCGCAGGTCGGAAATGCCCTCGATCTTCTTCTCGCGCACCAGTTCGCCGATGCGCTCGACCATGGTGGCCTTGTTCACCTGGTACGGAATTTCCGAGATGATGATCGCTTCGCGGTCCTTGCGGATGGTGTCGATCGACACCTTGCCGCGCATCACGATCGAGCCGCGCCCGAGATGATAGGCTGAGCGGATGCCCTGGCGTCCGAGGATGATGCCGCCGGTCGGAAAATCCGGCCCCGGAATAATATTGATGAGATCGTCGATGCCGAGTGCGGGATTTTCGATCAACGCCACGCAGGCGTCGATCACCTCGCCCAGATTGTGCGGCGGAATATTGGTGGCCATGCCGACGGCGATGCCGCCGGCGCCGTTGACCAGGAGGTTCGGGAATTTCGCCGGCAGAACCGACGGTTCTTTCTCGGAATTGTCGTAGTTCGACTGGAAATCGACCGTGTCCTTGTCGATGTCCCCGAGAACCGCCAGTGCCGATCGAGTGAGACGCGCTTCCGTATATCGATAAGCCGCCGGAGGATCGCCGTCGACCGAGCCGAAATTGCCCTGCCCGTCGACCAGCGGCACGCGCATGGAGAAATCCTGCGCCATCCGGACCATCGCGTCGTAAATCGACTGGTCGCCGTGCGGATGATATTTACCGATCACGTCACCGACGACGCGGGCGGACTTGACGTACTTCTTGTCGGGCGTGTGCCCTTGCTCGTACATCGAATAAAGGATTCGCCGATGGACCGGCTTGAGGCCGTCGCGCGCATCCGGCAACGCCCGCGCCACGATCACGCTCATGGCGTAATCGAGGTAGGAGCGTTTCATCTCGTCGAGGATGGATACCGGACGAATATCCGAGGGCGCCGGCGGCTCTCCCGGCTGTGTATCTTCGGGGTCAGACAATGGGGAAATCCGGTCAGTTCCTGATGGGAATCATATAGCGTATCGATGGCCTCCATACCACCCCCAACCGATCCGCGCGACCGGTTTTTCCCTTCGTTTTTCCAGATACTTACGCGGTCCGCGGCGCTGTTCGCCGCACCCTGGAAACCCGCCCCTGCAGCCTCTTCCGCGGGCCCCGCTTCCGGAGACGAAACCCGTCAGCGAGAAAGCGATCTCCGGGCGTGCTAACGCCCAAACACGACGGTGTGCATGATCCGTCCCGGGACGAGCGTGAACAGCCCGGCGATGACAAGCGCACCGGAGAAAATAAGGATCATGATGCGGCGATGATCAGCGACCCGGTGACGGTGCGCCATCCACACGCCGAGTGGAAGCGTCACCAGCGTGAAGATCGACAGCAAATGGATCGGGCTCCAAAGCAAAAGGGCGCTCAATACCAGCGGCGCTTCGAAGCTGTTCCAAAGACTTCTACACAAGTTGCGAGATTCTACTTCGACCCCACTACGGAGATCGAAGTGCGCGGCATGGGGCGAGTGCTGCGCCTCGCCCTCAGAACGGAATATCGTCGTCCATGTCGCTGTTGCGGGCGCCGGCCGCCGCTGCCACGCGG
>Ga0208991_1000023_pt1 | contig 21436 bp, 20 predicted proteins | sample MedBloCAOM3_M2_FD_187855 | JGI IMG/M metagenome (GOLD analysis project Ga0208991, IMG submission 187855) | Forest soil microbial communities from El Dorado National Forest, California, USA - Mediterranean Blodgett CA OM3_M2 (SPAdes) (version 2) | ecosystem: Environmental > Terrestrial > Soil >...
ATGCGGCTGCGTAGATCGGTCTCGGACATAACGAAGCGCCGAAGTTGTCGCAAGCTGCCTCGAACGTCAATCACGCGTTTTCACGCGGACGAGATAGAAAATCCCCAAGATCGACATGGAGGGACACGCGCCGTCGTGTCCGTAATATTTGGGCGCCGACAGCGCGGACGCCCTCCATTCACCTGTCGGCGGTTCAATATTTTCACAGCACGCCCGCCTCCTTGAAACTGAAATAGCCGGGGCTTTGGTCGCTCGGCGCGCCGATGATGATGTGATCGAGCAACTTGATTTGCAAAAGCTCGGCTGCTTCCGCCAATCGTCGCGTCAGGCTGTGATCGGTCTGGCTCGGAGATGAATCGCCGGACGGATGATTGTGCACAACAATGACAGCGTAGGCGGACGCGATCACGGCCGGTCGAAATACATCGCGCGGATGCGCGATACTTTCATTCACGCTGCCGACCGACACTTCCTCGACGCGAATCACGTGATAACGCGTATCGAGCAGGATCACGCGTAACGATTCCTTGTGCAGTCTCCGCATCTCCGGACCAATCAATTCGCTGACCAACTCCGGCGAATCGATTTTCTGTTTCGATAACGTTTCGCGCGCGAGACGCTGACCAAGACCAAAAGCGGCGACGAGTTGCACTGCCTTGGCGAAACCGACCCCGCGAATGTTGGCGAGCTCGTCGACGGAACAGCGGCTCAAACCGCCGAGCGAGCCGAATTCCTTCAAGAGATGTCGCGCAACCTCGAGAACATTTTTACCGGCAACGCCGGTGCGCAAGAGAATGGCGATCAGTTCCGGATCGGTCAGCGCCGCTGCGCCGTGGGCGGCCAACTTTTCGCGCGGCCGCTCGTCGGGCGGCATCTCGCGAATCTTCATCTGCGACATTGGGGGGATGCGCGTTGGATCGACAGGCGTTAACAAAAAGTTTTCGAAAAATTTAGACGCGCAATTGATCGAACATTTCGCGCAACGCGTCGCCCAGTGCGAAAAGCGCGTCCGTGTACGGATTCGGAGGAACTGCCTCGAGTGTTGCTTGCGCTTGCCGAATCAAATCGCTCCCGGCCGTAATCGATTCGTCGAGCGCGCCATTGGTTGCGCCATTCTTCAAAATCTCCGCCATCTCTTCACATTTTTCTTCGAGCACGAGACGGCAACAACGTTCCCGTTCAAACTCCGAGGCCGATTGCAGGAAGATCAGAACCGGCAGCGTGAACTTTCCTTTGCGCAAATCTGTCCCGAGGGTTTTGCCGGTCACGCTCTCGCTGCCCGCGAGGTCGAGGCAATCGTCGTAAATCTGATACGCCGTACCGACCTGCATCCCGAAAGTCTTGAATGTTTCGATTACGCCCGGCTCAGCCTCGCTAATCGTGGCCGCCAATTCGCCCGCTGCGGAAAAGAGCGAACCCGTTTTCATTTCCACGATGTGCAAATAATCCTCGACGCTCAGTTTCAAATCGAAGCGGCGCTGCGTCTGGATCATCTCGCCCGAGCAAACCGTCGTGGCCGTGCGCGCGATGGCGCGACCGATCGCCGAGTTTTCAAAATTCGTCGACAGATTCAGCGCGTGCGCAAAAAGGCAATCGCCCAGCAGCACGCTGAGCGAGTTTCCCCAGCGCGCGTTGACCGTCGGTTGCGAACGACGGCGCTCGGCTTCGTCCATGATGTCGTCGTGCACGAGCGTGGCCACGTGGACCAGCTCGACGATTACGGCAAGATCGACATGTCCGGAGTTGAGATTGCCGGTGGCACCGCCCGCCAGCAGCGCGAGCAAGGGCCGCAGACGTTTCCCGCGTCCACCCATCGCATATGCGACGTAACCTTCGATGGCGGGATCAAACTCGCTCGCCTGCTTTGCAATTCGCGCTTCGACTTCTTCGAGTTGCGGTTGCACCAGTTGCGCCACTCGCACTAGCGAAGCGAGCGTAGGAGCGGTGGCCGAGATCTCGGCCCGGCTCGGACCCGTGCGTGCGAAAACTTCCACGAAGCGAGAATAGAGGGGCGGCTCGCGAGTTGTCAAAGCAACACGTTCGAAGTTACAACAAAACTTAGTGGCTGTTGTAGCGGCGGTTGTGTCAACCGCCGAATCTAAAACATAGGCGCTCGCCGTCTATAATTCAACGCTGACGCAACCAGGTATCGGTGCCGTATTTTTGCGCGGCAATCTCATTAGCATTCTCGATTACGGCGCCGTTCAACTGCCGATAATGACGAGTCGACGCCAATTGCGCCGCGAATCGACCCGCAAAATCCTCGGCAAGATCGACATGTTGAATGCTGCCCTGCTGCAACAAACCAGCGCGCGTCTTGCGTTGGGCTGCGCCGGCAACCTTCTCGCCATTAACGAGAACGTCCGCGCGAACCGGATTCGCGAAACACTCGTCTTTGTTGTAGCGACGGTCTCCGACCGCCGAATTAATTTGCTTCCGGCGGTCAGAGACCGCCGCTACAGAGATCAGTTCTGCGCGCTGGCCATTTGTAACGAGTACATCGCACAGAGCACGATGAACTTTCTCGTAGATCGACATCGTCGAATGAGCGAACGCCGGATCGCCCGCCGGAATGACAATCGAGTAAGTGAGATCGTCGCCGTGAAGAACAATGCCGCCGCCCGTCCAGCGACGCACGAGTTCGCGTTCCTTCCCGTGCGCTACGACGTCCGTGAATTTGCCGAAATAACCGAACGAAAGAGCTGCGTGGTCCCATCGGTAGAAACGAAGTGAAGGAACTTTCGCGTTTTGCAAAAGCACTTCGTCGATGGCCATGTTCATCGCCGCGCAACGCGACGCATTGTCGTGATAAACTTCCAGCGCTCGGAATAATCGCGTAACACAGGCATCCTGCCGGTTAGCTTCGTTGGGCAGGCTGGAAGCTCGCGTTACGGTGGATGCTGGCAAGGTCGACATATACTGCGTCAGCCTTTGAGTTCGTCCAAAATTATGGCGACGGCTTGGTGCGGTTTCGGATGCGCCGTGATCGGCCGCCCAATCACGAGATAATCCGCGCCCGCCGCAAGCGCGTCGCGCGGCGTCATGAACCGCTTCTGATCTCCGGGCTCCGCCCAACCCGGCCGAACACCTGGCGTGACGATCTTGATCTTGTCGCCGAATCCGGCGCGCAACGTTTGCACTTCAAAAGGACTCGCCACGATGCCGTCGATCCTCGCCGATACTCCGAGCTGCGTTAGTCGCAGCACATGTTTGTTGATTCGTTCCGTGATCCCAATTTCCTGAATTGATTCGTCAGTCAGGCTGGTCAAGACCGTTACACCCAGGATCGACGTGCCCTCTTTGCGGGCCGCCATAGCGGCCCGAATCATCTCGGTGGCGCCGCTCAAATGAATAGTCAGCATTTGCACGCCAAGCTCCGCCGCAGATTCGACGGCGCGCGCCACCGTGTTTGGGATGTCGTGCAATTTCAGATCGAGAAAGACTTTCGCGCCCGTCGCTCGGATTTGACTGACAACTTCGGGTCCCGCGACCGTGTAGAGCTGCAGACCGACTTTAAAAAATGAAATGTCGCCACGGAGCTTATCGACCAGATCGAGAGCCTTCTTCTCTGTCGCCACATCGAGGGCGACAATGATTTTGTCAGCTGCCTTTGTCATTCCGAGCGAATATACCAGTCCGGTGCGGACCGAGGAATCTCTCATTGTTATCAGAAAATGATAAGAGATGTCTTCCCGCCGCGGCGGGACTCGACATGACAAATGATAGTTGCCAGACAAATTGCAAGCTATGCAAGTTTTCGCACCGGCGAAGATCAACCTTTCTCTGAAGATTCTGAGCCGTCGCCCTGATGGCTTTCACGACATCGAAACCTTTATCGCGCCGATCTCGCTATGCGACGAGCTCAAGATCGACAAGAACAAAGCAGCAGAAGGGGTCGAATTCCGCTGCGACGACCAGTCTGTTCCGACCGGCGACGAAAATCTTGTCGTACGCGCCGCCAAAGCGTTTCTCGCAGCGGCGAAATTAAAAGCGTCTGTCTCGATTGAGTTGAAAAAGCAAATTCCGCACGGCGCCGGCTTGGGCGGTGGCAGCAGCGACGCCGCGTCGACGTTGCTCGCACTGAACAAGCTGTTCGAAACGAACTTGCCGCGTGAAGCGTTGGCCAAGCTTGGTGAAACAATTGGATCCGATGTTCCGTTCTTCATTTTTGAATCGGCTGCGATGTGTCGCGGTCGCGGTGAATTGGTCGCGCCGGAGAAACTGAAGGAGAAGATGTCGATCTTGCTCTTGAAGCCGGAGTTTGGCGTGGCGACGGCCTGGGCCTACCAACGCTGGCAGGAGTCGCGAGAGATTCCCGGAATCAATTACGCGCTCCAGGAATTTAGCGGTCATCGTTTCGCCAACGATCTGGAGCGCCCGGTCTTCGAAAAGTTTGTCTTTCTCGCGCAAATGAAGACATGGCTGCGGAACCAACCGGAAGTTGGGGTTGCATTAATGTCGGGGTCGGGTTCGACCGTTTTCGCCGTGATGCGCTCGAATGTAGATATCGATCTTGTGGCGAAGCGCGCGAAAGATCTGCTCGATCCCAGGTTATGGACGTTCGCAGCGCATACCCTGGAGGGCGCCGCGCTGTCGGCGCCCTAATATTTGGGACACGACGGCGCGTGTCCCTCCAATCATTTAGAATTATTCGCCGGCGCGCGCTTGCCAATTGGCGCGCACATATTCGCGATTCAGCTTGGCGATGAAACTGGCGCTGATCTCGGCCGGGCAGACCGCTTCGCACTCATACGTGTTGGTGCAGTTACCGAAACCTTCCGCGTCCATCGCGCTTACCATCTTCAAGACGCGGCTGGTGCGTTCGGGATGACCCTGCGGAAGAAAAGCGAGATGCGAAACCTTGGCGGCGGTAAAAAGCATGGCGGATGCGTTCGGGCATGCGGCCGCGCATGCGCCGCAACCGATGCAGGCCGCCGCCTCCATGGCAATGTCGGCGTCATGTTTTGGAACCAGAATCGAGTTTGCTTCCGGCGCGGAACCAGCACGAGCAGAGACAAAACCGCCAGCCTGAACAATGCGATCGAGCGCGCCGCGGTCGACCACCAGATCTTTGACGATCGGGAACGATCGCACGCGGAACGGCTCGACAATGATGGTGGCGCCGTCGCGAAATTTCCGCATGTAAAGCTCGCAGGCGGCGCCGGGATGATCGGGGCCGTGCGCTTCACCGTTGATCGTAAGCGCGCAGGTGCCACAGATGCCTTCGCGGCAGTCGGAATCGAACGCGATCGGTTGATCACCGCGCAAGAGCAGGCGCTCGTTTACGATGTCGAGCATCTCGAGGAGCGAGGCGTTCGGCGAAATGTCGGTCGCTTCGTACTTGACGAGGCGACCTTTTGATTGGCGATCTTGCTGTCGCCAAATCTTTAGGCGGAAGTTCATTTATAGCTTCGCTGCGTTAAATGCACGGTTTCGAAATGAAGCGGCTCGCGGTGCAGCTTCGGTGCGGCGACCTGGCCGTTGCCTTGAAATTCCCAGGCGAAGACGGTGGCAAAGTTGTCGTCGTCGCGTAACGCCTCGCCATCGGGCGTCTGATGTTCCTCACGAAAATGTCCGCCGCACGATTCGTCGCGCTCGAGCGCATCAATGCACATGAGCTCGGCGAATTCGAGGAAATCGGCCACGCGACCGGCGCGTTCGAGCGACTGATTGAAATCGTGTCCTTTGCCGGGAACGCGCACCGTTCGCCAAAATTCGTCGCGCAGCTCCGGGATTTTCGAGAGCGCTTCGCGCAATCCCTGAGCGTTTCTGGCCATGCCACATTTGTTCCAGAGAAGCGTTCCGAGCTCACGATGGATGGAGTCGAGAGAACGATTGCCGTTCACGCGAAGGATGCTGTCGATCTTAGCGCGCACATCGGTCTCGGCTTTTTTGAATTCGGCGTGATCGGTGGAGGGCCGTTTGCCCATCTGACCGGCGAGATAATTGGGAAGCGTGTAGGGCAAGATGAAATAACCGTCGGCCAGACCTTGCATGAGCGCGCTCGCGCCGAGCCGGTTGGCGCCGTGATCGGAAAAGTTTGCTTCTCCGATGACGTGCAAGCCAGGGACGTTGCTCATCAAATTGTAATCAACCCAAAGCCCACCCATGGTGTAATGCACGGCCGGGTAAATCCGCATCGGCACTTTGTAAGCGTTTTCGCCGGTGATCTTGTGATAAATCTCAAACAGATTTCCGTAGCGTTCACGAATCGTGTCTTCACCGAGACGTTTGATCGCGTCGGCAAAATCGAGGTAAACGCCGCGTCCGCCCGGCCCGACCCCGCGGCCTTCATCGCAAACTTCCTTGGCCGCACGCGATGAAATGTCGCGCGGTGCCAGGTTGCCAAAGCTCGGATACTTACGTTCAAGATAATAATCGCGATCCTGTTCCGGAATTTGGTCGGGTGGTTTCCGGCAATCTTCCTTGCGCTTCGGGACCCAGACGCGCCCATCGTTGCGCAGCGATTCGGACATCAAGGTGAGCTTGGATTGATAATCGCCGCTTTGCGGAATGCACGTGGGATGGATTTGGGTGAAGCACGGGTTTGCGAACAATGCTCCCTTTTTGTAAGCACGATAAGTGGCGGTGACGTTGCAACCGCGCGCGTTGGTCGACAGATAAAAGGCGTTGCCGTATCCGCCGGTGGCGAGGACGACCGCGTCCGCGGCATACTTGTCGATCTTACCCGTGAGCAGATTGCGCGTGATGATTCCCTTGGCGTGACCGTCGACGACGACGATGTCGAGCATCTCGGTTTGCGGAAACATTTGCACAGTGCCAGCGGCGATCTGCCGGCAGAGCGCTTGATAACATCCGAGCAGCAACTGCTGACCGGTCTGGCCACGCGCATAAAATGTCCGCGAAACTTGGGCACCGCCGAAGGAACGATTGGCGAGCAGACCGCCGTACTCGCGCGCAAAGGGCACGCCTTGTTCGACGCACTGGTCGATGATCAGGTTGCTGACCTCAGCCAGGCGATAAACGTTCGCTTCGCGCGAACGGAAATCGCCGCCTTTAATCGTGTCGTAAAATAATCGGTAAACGCTGTCCCCATCGTTCTGATAATTCTTCGCCGCGTTGATTCCGCCTTGCGCGGCGATCGAGTGGGCGCGGCGCGGTGAATCCTGAAAACAGAAACATTTCACTCGATAACCGAGCTCACCGAGCGTAGCCGCGGCGGAACCGCCGGCCAGACCCGAGCCGACGACGATGATTTCGACCTTTCGGCGATTGTTCGGACTGACGAGTCGCGAATGATCGCGATGGCTCTGCCATTTCCGGTCGAGCGGACCGGATGGAATTTTTGCGTCGAGTGTTCCGATCATAGCTGCTGCGCCGGCTTAATGAACCCCAGCAAGATCGCCACGGGAATGGAGGTATAGCCGATAAAGAGCAGCCAGGCGAAAATGCGACCGCTGAGCGCGAGTCGCGGCTCGACTTTTTTGTTGTTCAACCCGAGCGATTGAAAAAAACTCGATGATCCATGGCTCAAGTGCAGAAAAAGCAGGAACAGCCCGAGCACATAAAACGCGGAGACGACATAATTTTGGAAACCGTAAACCATCATCGAGTAAACATCGTAACGGTTGAGCGGATCGAGTTTGAGCAACGCAAAACGGGGATCGGTTTTGCGGAAGGTGAAATGGGCGAGGTGGTAAGCGATGAACATCAACACGATCAATCCGCTTATGACCATGTGACGCGACGCGAAAGTCGCTTTGACGTTTTCCTTGTCGCGGTACGACTCGGGACGCGCGCGGCGATTAGCGATGGCAAGACGGATCGTCACGTAGATGTGGACGATGACGGTGACGAGCAGAAAGATGCGAATCGCCCAGAGCAACGGTCCAAGGGCGCGGAGATGCTCGGAATAAGCGTTGATCCAATCGGGGCCGAGAAAGATTTGGAGATTGCCGAGCAAATGTCCGACGACGAAAAGAATGAGGATGATGCCGGTAATGGCGACGATCATTTTCTTGCCGATCGACGAGTGATAAAAGACGGAGATGGCGTTCACAAATTGAGCGCGGCGCAATTTCGCTGCGAATTGAGAGTATAATCGCAGCTTCGACCGTCAAGATGTCGAATTGTAGGGTGTCTGTGTCAGACGCCAATTCTTAGATCGGCGTTTCACACAAACGCCCTACAAATTATTTGCTGCCCGGTTTGACGGCCGGAATTTTTGCGAGATCGGGGGGAAGCTTGTCCGCGGCAAAGGTTTCCACGTTCATCTTGACAAGACTAACAAAGGGACAACCGAAGTTCGGCTTCTCTTGGCCGCTGCGATCGACAATCACGCCGACCGCGGAAACGATCCCGCCGTGCGCGTGCACGATATCGATCGTTTGCTGGACGCGCCCGCCGCGTGTGACAACGTCTTCGGTGACGATGAATCTTTCGCCCTGGTTGATCGTAAACCCACGTCGCAGAGCGAGGCCGCCGGCTTCTTTCTCGACAAAGACGTGACGTTTGCCCAAGGCGCGACCGACTTCCTGCCCGACGATGATTCCGCCGAGGGCAGGGGAGATAACGGCGTCGCAATCGAACGCGCGCAATTTATCGGCCAGCTGCGCGCACACACGTCCGGCGATATCGGTGTGCTGTAGCAGAAGCGCGCATTGAAAATATTGGCGACTGTGCAAACCGGAACGCAGAACAAAATGACCGTCGAGCAGCGCACCGGTTTTGCGAAACAACGCCAATAAATCTTCGCTCATGAAATTGTAGGGCGTTTCTGTGAAACGCCGTTTACTGGTTCGGCGTCTGACACAGACGCCCTACAATCGCCAAGCTGCATAATCCTTTAGCCGGAGGTGTCGTAAGCGGTTTTGCCGCCACCCGCGCCTTCGTTCGCGACAGCAATGACTTCGATTTCAACCCGGGCGCCTTTGGGCAAACCGGCGACCTGAACAGTTGAGCGTGCCGGGGGCTCTCCTTTGAAATAGGAGCCGTAAATCTCGTTCACGGTTTGGAAATCACCGAGGTCCGTCAGAAAAATTGTAGTCTTAACGATGTCATCGAAAGTCAGGCCTTCGGCTTTCAAGACGGCGGTGACGTTGTCGAGGACGCGCCGTGTTTGTAGATCGACGCCGCCGGAAACGATCCGCCCGCTCTTGGGATCGAGCGGAATTTGTCCGGCACAGTAGATGGTCGATCCGGCGCGGACGGCCTGAGAGTATGGACCGACCGCGGCGGGTGCATCCGGCGTGGCAATGATCTTCTTCATGCGGCGAGATTAGATGCAAAAATTGACTCGCACAACGTCCACAACGGACACAGGGGAAGGAATTCTTAAGTCTTTGTGACCTTGGTCTCCTTTGTGCGAGGTCCGCTGGGGAATTGATAGTGACGGAATCTCGTCGATATTGGAAATGACATGGTTGGTTGGATTTTAAAGAAAATTCTGGGGTCGAGGAATACGCGTGAGCTCAAACGCCTTACGCCGACGGTCCGTCGCATCAATGAGTTTGATGAGCAGTTCAAATCGCTCTCCGATGACGAATTGCGGGCGAAGACGGCGGCGTGGAAGGAGGAGCTGGCCAAGATTCCCGATATCGAAGAGCAATGGAAACGGCTCGATGAAATCTTGCCGGAAGCGTTTGCGGTCGTAAAAGATGCGGCGCGGCGGCTCACCGAACGCAAGCAAAGTTTCACGGTGTGCGATCAGCCGATGACGTGGAACATGGTGCACTTCGATGTGCAGCTGATCGGCGGGATGGTGCTGCACCGCGGTCGCATCGCGGAAATGGCGACGGGCGAAGGCAAGACGCTGGTCGCAACATTGCCGCTTTATCTCAATGCGCTGACCGGACGCGGCGCGCATCTCGTGACGGTGAACGATTATCTGGCGCGTCGCGACGCGGAATGGATGGGGCAGCTTTACAATTTTCTCGGGCTCACAGTGGGCTGCATTCAGCACGATCAACCGCCGGATGAACGTCGCCAACAATATGCGATGGACATCACTTACGGAACGAACAGCGAGTTCGGCTTCGATTATTTGCGCGACAACGGCATGGCCACGACGCGTGAGCAGCAGGTCCAGCGCGGTTACAGTTACGCGATTGTCGATGAAGTCGATTCCATCTTGATCGACGAAGCGCGCACGCCGCTCATCATCAGCGGGCCGGCCACGATCTCGACGCACCAGTACGACAAATGGAAACCACTCGTCGAGCAATTGGTGCGCAAACAGAACATGCTTTGCAATCGCATCGCGAGCGAAGCGATGGAGAAGTTCGAGGCAGGTGAGTTCGAAGAAGGCGGACATCTCATGTTCAAAGTGAAACTCGGTCAGCCGCGGAACAAACAACTGTTGCGCATGATGGAGGACCCGGAGAAACGCCGCGCCATCGATAAAGCCGAGCTTTCGTTTTATGCGGACACGCGGAAGGAAGAATTGTTTGCGCTCAAGGAAGAACTCTTTTTCACAATCGACGAAAAATCGAACGAAGCTGATTTATCCGAGCAAGGGCGTTCATTTTTGAATCCAGACGATCCGAACTCGTTCGTGCTGCCGGATTTGATCAGCGAATTTACGGAGATCGATCTCGATCCGGCACTGACCGACGAAGAAAAGGACCGGGCCAAGACCGAGCGACAGGAGCATTGCGATGCGCAGGCGGAGCGGATGCACAACATCTCACAATTGTTGCGCGCCTACTGTTTGTTCGAGAAAGACGTTCAATACGTCATCGAAGAGAACAAGGTCGTCATCGTCGACGAATACACCGGCCGCAAAATGCCGGGACGCCGCTGGAGCGACGGATTGCACCAGGCGGTCGAAGCGAAGGAGGGCGTGCAGATCGATCGCGAGACGCAAACGCTGGCCACGATTACGATCCAAAATTATTTCCGGCTTTATCAAAAACTCGCCGGCATGACCGGCACGGCGGAAACGGAAGCGGCCGAGTTTCATGACATTTACAAACTCGACGTCAACGTTATTCCGACGAATCGGCCGGTCGCGCGTAAGGACGCGAACGATCGCATCTACAAAACGCGGCGCGAGAAATACAACGCGGTTATCAACGAGATTCGGGAGTGCCACGGCAGACAGCAACCGGTCCTGGTCGGCACGGTCAGCGTGGAAGCATCCGAGTTGCTCAGCCGCATGCTGAAGCGCGAGAAAATTCCGCACAACGTTCTGAACGCGAAGTATCACATGCAGGAAGCGGAGATTGTGGCGCGCGCCGGACAACCGGGAACCGTCACGATTTCGACGAACATGGCCGGCCGCGGCACCGACATTAAACTGGGCGAAGGAGTGGCGGACCGCGGCGGACTTTACGTTCTCGGAACCGAGCGCCACGAAGCGCGCCGCATCGATCGACAATTACGCGGTCGTTGTGCGCGCCAGGGCGATCCGGGTGCGTCGCGGTTCTACGTCAGCTTCGAAGACGATCTCATGCGCAACTTCGGCGCGGCCGATCGCATGACCAGAATCATGGAACGCTTCGGTTTGGAAGAGGGCCAGGAGCTCGAGCATCCGTGGTTGAACAAGTCGGTCGAGACCGCGCAGAAACGCGTCGAGCAGCGCAATTACATGATCCGCAAACGCACGCTCGATTTCGACGACGTCATGAACATGCAGCGCGAAGTTGTTTACACGTATCGCAACGAGACGATCGATGCGGAAGAACCGCGCCCGTTGATTTACGAAGTAATCGATGAAGCTGTGCCGGCAAAGGTAAAGGAGTATCTCGATCTTGACGAGGCGAACTACGCCGGCCTGATCCATTGGGTAAACACCACTTTCCCACTCGGCTTGACGAAAGAGAAAGCGGAGTTCGAGACACGCGATGTCGAGGGGAACGCGCAGTTCTTGATCGCGAAAATTAAGGACGCGTACGAGCGCAAATCGAGTCACGAAGAGCCGGCCGCGGTCAAAAGTCTCGAGCGTTACATCATTCTAAACGCGATCGACCGGCTCTGGCAGGAACATCTGTATGCCATGGACGCGTTGCGTGAAGGCGTTTATCTGCGCGGCTACGCCCAGAAAGATCCGCTCATCGAATACAAGACGGAAGCGTACGACATGTTTGTCGAGCTAATGGCGAACATTAAGAACGAAGTGCTGCACAATCTTTTCCGCAGCACTTCGAACCTGCAGGCGTTCGAGAATTTCCTGGCGACGTTGCCGCAGTTCTTGTTGCGTGAACACGCGCCGACTTCTCCGACCGCAAATGCGGGCGCGCGCGCGCGTCAGCCCCAGCCAGTTGGCGCGCTGGCATCAGTCGCCACGAACGGCGACGGCGAGAGCGAAGTATCGCTCGATTTACCGATTAGACGTTCATTGCCGAAAGTCGGCCGCAACGAACCATGCCCGTGCGGCAGCGGGAAAAAATACAAAAACTGTTGCGGCCGCGTCGCGTAATTATCGTCGTAAGATCGACAGTCGCATTCGCAGCTATAATTCCAGCGTTTGTTGCCGCGCAGGCGCGCGTCCTTCCAGCTCGTAAGTTGTAAGCTCGAGTTCGTGGCCATCGGGATCACGAAAATAGATCGAATGCGAGATTCCGTGGTCTTGAAACTGAAAGATAATGCCGCGCGCTTTCAGTTCTTCCTGGGCTCTGATGAAATTGACTCGACCGGTGCCCAGGGCCAGATGGAGCATTGTGATGGAAGCGCGGCGCGGCGCGGCGCGGGATTCGGTTTCACGCACTGGAAAGAATGCGAGCGCGGTTTTGCCTTTGCCGATAAACGTCGGGACGCCGTCCCACATTCCGTCGTAAAGTCTCTCGAAACCGAGAAGATCGACATACCATTTCACCGAACGCTCGACGTCGCGCACGGATAGCGCGACGTGATCGATTCCTTCGTGGTGGATCATTGCCCGGAAACTTGGCATGCGACTTTACCCTTGCAAAGCGCTCGTGTTCCGCTTGCGTATCTGCCCATGCGTTTTGCTGCGATTCTACTCACGGGATTATTCACGATTGTCGACCTTTCGTCGTCGCGCGGGGCCGATTTGCCCCGTTTTCGGCCAGCGCTTCCCGAAACCGGGTCAAATTCGCTGATTAATCAAATCGACCGCGATGGATTGTTCAAAAGAGGACAAAAGGATGGAGGGGTCATGTTCTGTTGTTGTATAACGAGCAGCGGCGGCATCCTTTGGTACAGGACGTATCGCGCGACACCGAACAGTGCCTCGCTGAAAGCGGAACTGGAAAGATGCCTCGAAAAATCTCATTTTTATCCCGCGATTTACGAGCATCAGCCGGTTCAGGCCATTTACTACGGCACGCTCTCCTTTGCGATTCTCGAACAAAAACCGCGTCTCCGGATTTTTGCGAATCAACAACTGGATGAGCTAAAAGCCGAAAACGACTTTATCGGACCACAACCGATCTATGGCGCCGGCTCGAGGTTCAGTGGGTACCATTACCCCGAAAACATACCGGTGGTGATGAGCGGCGTCGGTCTTCTCGCGCTCAAGATCGACGCTTCCGGGAACGTCCAGGGCATGCACGTCGAAAACGAAGATCCTCCTTTAACGGGTTTTGGCCAAAAGGCGCTGCAGGATTTTCAAGGCACGAAGTTTATTCCTGCCTTTCGCGACGGCGATCCGGTTGAATGTAATATCCTTCTTCCGGTATTTTACGAGCCGTAACGCCCGCAGTGGGCATCGCGATAGCCTGAGTAATTGTGGCACGGAATAAACGTCGGCTAATTCCCTGTTCTTTCTTTCTACGCGATCCGCTCACGTGCGCGCGGGAATTGGTTGGAGCGGAATTAATCTGGGGCCGCTGCTCCGGAATTGTCGTGGAAACGGAGGCCTACACCGCGCTCAACGATGAAGCAGCGCATACCTTTACGCGACCGAGCGCCCGCGCTTTCATCGAACGCAATCGGGCCGGCGCCGCTTATGTTTATTTTAATTACGGCGTGCACTGGATGCTGAACGTCTTGGTGAAAGGCGGCGCCCAGGACGGTTTCGTCTTGATTCGCGCCCTCGAGCCGTGCCGCGGCGTCGGATTAATGCAAAAACGGCGGGGAGTGGAGAATAAAAAACGATTGTGCTCTGGCCCGGGGAAACTCACCAAAGCGCTCGATATTACCGGCCGACATCACGAAATGGATTTGTGCAGCGACCCGCGGCATTGCTTCGCTGCTCGCCTAAATGACGATGTCGATCTTGTGGCCAGCAAACGCATCGGAATTACGCGCTCCGCTGATTTGCCCTGGCGTTTCACCATGGGAGGCAGCCTGTTCATCAGCCGGCGAGTGAAGCTGTAGCCGCGGCCCTCTGCGCAACATGGCGAAGCGGCTACGATTGACTCGCCCGCGGGTTCATCGAAATTGCTGCCTTCCATGAGCAAAAAGCGACGCGTCTTACTTGGAATGAGCGGTGGAGTCGATTCCAGCGTTGCCGGATACCTTTTGCGCGAGCGAGGCTGGCACGTCGTCGGCGTCACGATGAAAGTGTGGCCGCAGGACTGCATTTCGCGCGCGGAAGACAAATGCTGCGGGCCACAAGCCGTGGCCGATGCACGCGGCGTGGCGCATGCGCTCGGCTTCCCGTATTATGTGGTCGATGAAGCCGACCAGTTCGAGCAGACCGTCATTAATTATTTTGCGAGCGAATATCAGGCCGGACGCACGCCAAATCCGTGTGTGATGTGCAACGAGAAGCTCAAGTTTGGCAGTCTTTGGCAGAAAGCAGAAGCGCTCGGCTGCGATTACATCGCCACCGGTCACTACGCGATCATCGAACACCGAGACGACCGCGCGGTCTTGCGCAAAGGGGTCGATCCGCGCAAAGACCAATCCTATTTTCTGTTCAGTTTGCGGCAGGAGCAGTTGCAGCGCGCGTTAACTCCGCTCGGGACCATGTCCAAACCCGAAATACGCGAAATCGCGCGTTCGCTCGGTCTGAAAGTCGCGGACAAGATCGACAGTCAGGAAATATGTTTTGTTCCGGGCAACGATTACAAAACGTTTCTGCGTTCGCATTTGGGCGAGAGCGAATTTCATCGCGGTGAGATTTACGACGTCGCTGGAAATTTTCTCGGCGAACACGAAGGCATCGAACTGTTCACGATCGGTCAGCGCAAAGGATTGCCCGGCGGTTCCCCGCGCCCCCGCTACGTGGTTGATCTTGATGCGGAGACCAATCGCGTGATCGTCGGCGATGTAGAGGATTTGATTACGGAGGAATTCGAAGTCGATCGCGTGAATTGGATTGCTAATGTAGAGGCGGCTGTCCCCAGCCGCAGGGCAAAGAATCTTGCGCGTGAGGACACGCGCCCCTACACCTCCGAAATCGAAGCCGTAGTTAAGATTCGTTACCGCCATCCCGGAACGCCGGCGACACTGACGCTGTTCAACGGTGGACGTGCGCGCGTCCGATTGCACGAACCGCAGAAAGCGGTCACGCCTGGACAGGCCGCGGTCTTTTATCAGAACGACGTTGTGCTGGGCGGCGGATGGATCTGCCGAACCGAGCCGCTTTGGCGGAGTGAGGCGCTTGGGCAAAGCGAGCCGCCTGGGCAGAAGCCGGCGTTAACTCCCGCCTAGCGCATGCTCGAGAAAGTTCTGCTCGCGTTCAGCACTTTTCCCGATGCGGAAACGGCGCGCCGGATTTCCAAGCAGCTGGTCGAGGAAAAACTCGCGGCCTGCGCGAACATTTTTCCGGCGATCGAATCGATTTATCGCTGGAAAGGAAAAATTGAGATCGGCCAGGAGATGATCGCCTTTTTCAAAACGACCGAAGATCGACATATGGCTTTTCAGGAGAAATTGCGCGCTCTTCATCCCTACGAGCTGCCGGAAATAATTTTCGTCCCGATCGCGGCCGGATTGCCCGAATATCTTCGCTGGGTGGCCGAGAGCTGCCTTAGTTGACGGCGGCACGCTGGCGTTTCGTCCCGGCGGCAAAAAGGAGAGCGCCGATCACGTTTGCGATTACGGTCACGGCGATGATTTTTGCCGCGAAAGCAATCCGACTGCTGACGCCGATGATTGGAAAAATGGTAAAGCCGATTGCGAGGAGCGAAACGATCAACCCGAAAATTGCGGCGACGCGCAACCAGATGGGGGCGTCCCGGCTAAGGCTTTTCGCACCGACAAGAGGAATCGCAAACATCACCACATAAGCGAGTCCATAAAAGACACTGGCGGCGTTATCGACGAGTTGAAATGCTTCTTGCGCGTGGGTACCGATCAAACTGGCGAGGGAAAAGAGAATGGTAATCGCACCGACAAAGATAATTGAATTGACCGGTGTCTTGTAACGCGAATGCAAACGCGTAAACCACGCGGGCAAGAGGCGATCCCAACCCGCCACCATTGGCAACCGCGAACTTCCGGCGAGGTAAATACTCATCAACGCAATCGAGCGCATGGCCAGGAGCAGAATCGCGATTGAAACGATGGCCCCGACGATCGGGAACGAGCGAAAACCGACGCTGAGCGCCTGTGGCACCGGTCCGATAAGATCGACATGTTCGCCGCCCGTCAAAGCGAGGACCGAGCTTGTCCCAAGGATAAACATGAGCGCGATGATCGGCGCCGCGACAATGACGGAACGACCGATATTGCGCGCGGGCGCGCGTGTTTCGCCGGCGAGAATGGCGACGTATTCAAATCCGCTCAATGCACCCAACACCATTTTGGTAAAGATGTTCAGATTAAACGCCGACCATGCGGGCGCGACGATTTTGAGCGGGTGATATTCTTTCAGTTCGCCCCGAGCCAGACTGATGAAGGGCAGAACGACCAGGGCGGCGTAGGTAACGAGCATGATAATCCCGCCGGCGTTGTGCACCCATTTTCCTAACGACAGGCCGCGAATCGAAGCGGCGCCGAGAGTAACCGTGAGCACGCAGCCAACGAGGGCCACGACCCATTTGCTTTCCTGCATCCAGCCGGTGCGCTCGCCCATAGCGTAGGAAATATTCGTCGTCACAACCAAACCGAGCAATGCCATCACCGTAAAAGCGAGCAGCCACAGGTTCCAGGCCGTCATGAAACCGGCGAACTCGTTGAAGCCTAACTTCGCCCATTGATATAATCCTCCCTCGAGCGGCATGCGCCGATTGAGGTAAATCACAACCGCAGCCTGCGGAACGTAAAAGAGCAAAATGGCGAGCAGCCAAAAGACAAGATGCGATGGACCAAGCTTGGCGGCCGTGCCCACCCAACTGCCACCGACGACAAAAACGATCTGCGTCAGAACGAGATCGCGCAGGCCCAGTTCTTTTTTAAGCGCGACGCTTTGTCCTTTGATTTCGCGTTCTTCGCCGATCAGTTCAGTCCCCACAACTCAGTGCAACAAACGTTAACTATAGTCGATCTTAGCTTTTTTGGGCGGGAGATGGTTTTGGCGGCGGTGGTTCGTTTCGAAATTCGCGATGCCGGATTTTTCCGCCGGCATACGCGATGTATCCGCCCATTCCTAAGACCACGAAACCCATAAGCAGGGCGGCGACGGCCAGCGGCACGGAAGATTTCTTCCACTTGATCGGTGCCACGATCGCAACCGCGCTCAAAATCGCGAGCGCATAGAAATAGTTGATGAATTGCTCGGCGCGCGCTTTGTGCGCCGCAAGCCACGCCTGGCCGTCGTCATCCACCATGGTTAGGACTCGATCTTCCGCTTGTTCGCCAAACTCGTAGGTGGGCCATGCGGATACGGCGCTGATCAGAACAAGGACGAGCGTCGCGATCTTGGCCGATCGGCTGCGCAGCAGCAAAGCAACGATCAGTCCAATACAGCCCATGGCCAGCCCGAGAAGCGGAAGCTGATTGATCAGGACGTGAACGTATTCGGGTTGGCGCAAATCCCGTAGCAAGGTGTCGATCATAAATTTGGTTCCGGTAATTTCTTATGCGCGCCGAAATGCATGTCTTTATCCGGCACGTAATCCCGCCAATTTGGCACGATGAAATGCCACCATTCTCTTTTCAGTCCGTAGAATCCGGCCTTGCGCATACCGGCTTGTAAAAAAATCAGGTTCGCTCGGATACCTGGATCGGCGCCTTGATAACGCCACATCGCGGCGGGCGTGAAATCGTCGAAGTCTGTCGGCATGGGTCTCTCTCGCTTATGCGAGTCGACCAGGGTGGCGTCAACCGCAATGCCCCAACTGTGGAGCGAACCGTTGATAGTTTCGGGGTCGGCCACATAATCGTTGTTGCCGGCGGCCTGCCAAAGCTCGAGTTGCACCGACGGCGGACGATATGCATCCCAGATTTTTAGGCCGTGCTTCCATTTGCGTAGAAAAGCCTGCGCGACCGCGAGTCGTTGTGCCACCTCAGGTCGAACCATCGCGCGAGTTCCCCGCGGGTACAAAGGACGCCCGGTCACGTTGTTCGTCCCCGCGTAACGCAATTCAATCATGATCGTCGGATCGACCGACGTGATATCGACAAGCGGTATTTCTTCCTGCGCGACGGCGGCTGAAGAAAGCACGATTGCCAAAAACATTGCGACAACGCGTCCTAAGAATGTCTTCGTTGCGCGAGAAATCATTGTGCTGCCATGGTCCCGGCGCCGTCTGTTTTGGCGATGCGCTCGAGGACAAGTCGCGCCGCGTTCTCCGGCACGACAAAGTGGAGCTCGAGGTTTGGACCTTGGCGGCCGATATCGGGCGGCTGCGCATACAGCAACAGATCGGAATCCTGTAGCCGCAACCAGCGCTGTGGTTCATCGTGTAACTGGCGGGCGAACTCGACGGCGTCTGCCGGCGATTTCAATCTCAAGAACAAGCGCGCTTTTACCGGATTTTGCAAGGCGAGGGCGAGACCGAGCAATTGCGATTTATCGAGCAGTTCGCGTTGAAACAGCGGATGAAAAATTCGCGATAGATCGGGCGGATCGCGTGAGATCAAGCGCAGCGCGCTCTCGCGATCCAGGGCTTGAAAGCGATCGAAGAGCTGGCCGGAAATTTTTAGATCCGATTGAATGCCGAGCCGTACGCGCACTAATTCATCGACTTCGGAAGCGGCGCCCACTGCCAGGGTGGTAGGGCCGACGCGTGCCACGGCCAGATCAGGCCGCTGCCAGATGGCCAGACCGCCGATGACGCGTCTTTCAAATGCCGTGTCCTGAGCAATCGAATGAATGACGCGCGAAACATCGCCGCGCGCCTCCACCAGATTGAATTCGCGGATCGTTCCCGGATCGCTGGCTGTGATAGCGCGCGTGATCCGCGCAGTGTCACGCGATAGGTTCAGGACAGGCGTGTGCACGGCGCTGCCGATAAGGCCATTCCAAGTATGTTGCCAGGCGTCGGCTTGTTCCTTGCGCCAACGCTTTGACGAATCGCTGCGCTCAAATTGATCGGTGTTGATGGAGAGGATTGCTTCGGTTTCCTGCGGCAACCATTCGCGTTTTGGAGGCGATTGAAAAACGAGCGGCAAAATAATCGCGAGAAGGGCAAGAAGAGAAACGACGCTGAAATAAAACTTCCGCAGCTCCTGCTTGTCGATCTGGCTGGAAAGGAGACCGAGCTCGGCGGTGTGCTCAAGATGTCGATCCACGGCGGTGCGATGCCGCTGCACTTCCGTGAGCAGATACGGCGCGTTCGGCGGCGCAATTCCCTGGGTGGCGAGATGCCGCCCGATATTCAAGTAGGCGGGATTTTTTCGTTCCTCCACCGTTTGATGATGGGCGCGCGCCTCCTTCACGGCCTCTTGCTGTCCGCGGATATTTTCGGCAAAGGCTTTGTCGCGGCCTTCGAACTCGGCACGGGCGCGCTCAATTTGCTTTTCCACAACGGAAAGTTCCGCTTCGGCCGCGGCCAGTTTCTCTTTGGCAATGCGGCAAGCATCTGCGCTCCCCATGCGCGCGCGCACCAGCTCCGCGCGTTCTTCCGGCAGCCGCGCGCGCCGGCCGCCAATATTCGCAAATTGGGTTTCGAAATCGCTTGGCGGCGGCTCGGCCGCTTGCAATTCGGAAAGTTTTTTCAAAAGGTCCTTATCGGCAGCATCGTTTTCCTGGAGTCGCCGCTCCACCCCGCTTAATTCCCGGTCACAAACGTCGGCGTAACTTTTCGCTTCATTCCTCAGTTGCAGCAGTGGCTTCTTCTCGACTTCCAATTTTGCCAGCACCTTGCTTTGAGCGCGGATGTTTTCCTGCCGTTCGGCTTCAATCTTTTTGATGCCTTCTTCGATCTGCGCGATGCGCAGCGCGACCTCTTTTTGTTCCTGCTCGAGTTTCTTCAGCGCGACGATCTCGTTACGCAGCTCCGGGAAGTTCGCCGCTTGCGATGTCCCTTCGCGGCCGAGATTGATTTCGCTTCTTTGCAGCAATCGCTTCTCGTGCCGCAAAGCCATGCGCGTCTTCTGCCGCCGGATTTTCAATCCGATCTCGCGCAACCCTGTTCGAAAAAAGCTCACGACGAAACGCTATCTGAATTGTAGCGAGAAATCACTCTTCCGCGCTGGCCAGCTTGGCCAGGACGCTGAAATCCTCCAGCGTAGTCGTGTCGCCGGTGACGGTTTTGCCGCTGGCAATTTCCTTCAAAAGACGCCGCATGATCTTGCCACTGCGCGTCTTGGGCAAGGCTTCGGCAAAACGGACGTCGTCCGGTTTGGCGATCGCGCCGATGTGTATTCCGACGTGATCGCGCAATTCCACTTTCAGCGCCGCGCTTGCGGCAACGCCGCTCTTCAATGTGACGAAGGCAACGACGCCTTGTCCTTTTAATTCGTCGGGTCGTCCCACGACCGCCGCTTCGGCCACGCGTGCGTGACTGACGAGCGCGCTCTCGATTTCCGAAGTGCCGAGCCGATGACCCGCTACGTTCAAAACGTCGTCGATGCGCCCAACGATCCAAAAATATCCATCTTCATCGCGGCGTGCCCCGTCTCCGGTGAAATAGTTCCCTTTCACTTCGCTCCAATATTGTTTTTTGTAGCGCTCCTTGTCGCCGTAAATGGTCCGCAGCATCGACGGCCACGGTTTTCTCACAATTAATTTTCCGCCCACATTCGGTTTCACTTCGCGTCCTTTTTCGTCCACCACCGCAGGATCGACGCCGAAAAATGGAAGCGTCGCGCTCCCCGGTTTGGTCGGAATCGCCCCCGGCAGCGGTGTGATCATGATCGCACCCGTTTCCGTCTGCCACCAGGTGTCGACGATCGGACAACGACCCGCACCGATCGTTTTGTGATACCACATCCAGGCTTCCGGATTGATCGGCTCACCGACCGTGCCGAGCAGCCGCAATGAAGAGAGATCGCGTTTCTTCACCCATTGGTCGCCCCAGCGGATGAAAGCGCGAATCGCGGTCGGCGCGGTGTAGAGAATATTTACGCGATGTTCCTCGATGATTTTCCAAAAACGGTCCGGCTCCGGCCAATTCGGCGCGCCTTCATACATTAAAGTGGTCGCCCCGTTGGCGAGCGGACCATAAACAACATAACTGTGGCCCGTCACCCATCCGACGTCGGCCGTGCACCAAAAAATATCTTCGTCGCGAATATC
>Ga0208991_1000024_pt1 | contig 21158 bp, 16 predicted proteins | sample MedBloCAOM3_M2_FD_187855 | JGI IMG/M metagenome (GOLD analysis project Ga0208991, IMG submission 187855) | Forest soil microbial communities from El Dorado National Forest, California, USA - Mediterranean Blodgett CA OM3_M2 (SPAdes) (version 2) | ecosystem: Environmental > Terrestrial > Soil >...
CCCCGATATCGACCGCCATCACGCGCTCGAGCACGCGGCGCGCACCCTCGATCGCATTCACGCCGACCCACGGCGTGCTGCTGTGCGAGGCCTTGCCGCGCACGGTGACGATGACGTCGACACGACCCTTGTTGGCGAGCGCGACGCGGCTCGTGGTGCCGATCACGATCACTGCGAGACGTGGCGCGAAGCCGAGCGCGTCGCAGATGCTGATCGCGGCGTCGTGGCGGCCGGTCTCGCCCGCGGTGCTCACCGTGAACACGAGGCGGCCGCGCAAGGAAAGACGGTCGGCGGCGGTCTTCACCGCCGCGAGCGCCGCCGCGAGCGAGCCTTTCTGCTCGGACACGCCGCGGCCGCGCACATGCGCACCCGTGGCATCCTCGATCAGTTCGCCGGCATATGGGTTGGGCATGCGGTTCGCCGGATGGGTCATGGCATAGGCCATCAGCATCAGGCTCTTGTCGGCGCGTTCGGGTCCGAGCTCGACCAGGAGATTGCCCATCGGGTCGCGCCGCCAAGGCAGGCCGAGCGCTTGCACCAGCGGCGCCACCTGCTCGGCGATGAAGCTTTGCACCTGCGGCTCGTGCTCGAAGCGTTCGGTCTGCGGGCTGGGATGGCGGACGAAGGTACGCGTCCATTCGACGATGTCTTTGGTCGGAACGCTCAAATGTCCGTCGGCTTCGCTCACTATCATGGCTCCTGTTGCCGAAAGCGACCGTCATCCTCTCGAGGGGCGCAAGCGTGGCTCAAGACTTTATCGGAGGCACGGTTGACGGAAGACCCGGCTCGCCCAGGTCCCAGAACAATCCCGCCATGGCGCCAAGTCCTTCGCGCACGATCGGGCCGAGCATGTGCTCATCGGGTGCGTGTTGCGAGCATCCGGCATAGGAATGCGGGATCCAGATCGTCCGCAACCCCAGCACGTCGATGAAGCTGTCGTTCGGCAGCGATCCGCCGAGATTGGGCAGGATGGTCGGTGCTTTGCCGGTGGTGGCCTCGATCGATCGGGCGGTGAAACCGACCCATGGATCTTCGGGATCGAGCCGGCTGGCGCGAAAAAAATCATCGTCGCCACCGCGCACCTCCACCTGTGAAAACCCATGGCGGTCGAGGTGACGGCGCAGCGCCGGAACGATGTCGGCCACGTCCGTTCCCACCACGTAGCGCAGCTGGCAGTTCGCGCGCGCGCTGCCCGGGATGGCGTTGACAGGATGGTCAGGCGTACCGGTCGTGAATGCTAGCACCTCGAAGCTGTTCCAGCCGAACACCCGTTCGGCCGGCGTGAGCTCCGGTTCGCCCCAATCGCGGTCGACCGTTGGGCCGTTGCCGCCGCCGTCGACCTCCACGCCGGCTAGGAGCGTCCGCACCGATTGCGGCAACGGCGGCCGCCATTCCGGCACGCGGATCGTGCCGCGCGCATCGGTGATGCAGGCAAGCGCCTGCGCCAGGATGATGCCGGGATTGGCGAGCAGGCCGCCCCAGTTGCCGGAGTGATGGCCGCCCTCGCGCAGATCGACGACGAGGTCGATCCTGTAGCCGCCGCGCGCGCCAAGAAAGAGCGTCGGCCGATCGGGCGCGATGCGCGGGCCGTCCGAGGCAATCAGCAGGTCCGCGTGCAGCAAGCCCTGCTTGTGTTTCATGCACAGCTCGCGTAGTCCGGCCGAGCCGACCTCCTCGCCCATCTCGATCAGAATCTTGGTGTTAAACCCAAGGCCGGCGCCGGAGCGGCCGCGCTCGGCCAGCGCCGCTGTCAGCGCCGCAATGTTGATACTGTGCTGGCCCTTGTTGTCGGCCGTGCCGCGGCCATAAATGCGCGGGCCTTCGACGGTCAGCACCCATGGCGAAAGGCCCGATCGCCACAGGTCGTCGAGGCCGCGAACCGTGTCGCCGTGGCCGTAGATCAGAACCGTGAGAAAGTCCGCATCCTCGATCCGCTCCGCCACCAGGAACGCAGGGCCCGAGGGATTTTCGAGAATGCGCGACGTGAATCCCAACGGGGCGAGGCTCGGCACCATCTCGTCGTCGAGGTAGCTGCGCAGCGCGCCGGCGCGGTCGGGTTCCTGACTGGTGCTCGGGATGGCGACGCGCCTGCGCAGATCGACGACAAAGTCGCCGCTGTCGAAATAGCTGTGCGCGCGAGCGATGGCGGCGGCGCGGCTCATGATGTCACCTTCTCCGCGATATCAAGCTCGCCGCAGCTTGAGTCCATCCGGGTGGCCGATTACGGTCGAGGATATTGCATGCGGTACGCTGCCGCGGCAAGGACAGCGGTTCAGGGGAGACGTGCGTGCTCAAAATCCTGCACTTGGATGAGTGTCCGACCAATCCGATGGAGCCGGGGCGCGGCGAGCAGATCAAACTCGTCAATCCGGGCCTTGGCACCGAGAAAGTCGACGTCCATCTCAACCGGCTCGTGCCCGGCGGCCCGCGCGGCAAGCTGCATCACCACACCAAGGCCGATAACGTCTACATCGTGAAACGCGGCGAGGGCACGCTGACCGCGGACGGAAAGACCTACGTCATCCGCGAGAACGATGTCGTGTACATTCCCGCCGGCATGACCCACTCCCTCGCCAACCTGAGCGACGGCGTGTTCGAGATATTCGAAATCTATGCTCCGTCCGGCCAGCATTTCGACTTCGTGGTCGACGAATAGAAGATTCGACGTGTACGCATGAGCGAGAACAAAGGCGTCCTTTTTGTCCCCTACCAAGACACGCTCGGGTTGCTGAACGTCGAGGACGCGCTGCGCATCTGCGAGCAGGTCTACGCCATGCACGCCCGCGGCAGCGTGGTGCTGTCGAATCCGCCCAGCTTCAAGCTCGACGTGGCGGACGGCTTCAACAACCATTGGCATGTGAAGTCGGTCTTTCTCAAGGACATCCCGACCACAGGCGTCCGGATCTACAACTACTTCGACGACGGCGTGCGAAACACGGTCGGCGGCCTCGGCTGCACCCGCTACATCGTGTTGTCGGATCCGCATAAAGGCGAGCCCGTCGCCATCGTCGACGAGCACTGGAGCTATGCCATCCGTAGCACCGCCGCCGCAACCATCGCCTGCAAGTGGGTCGGGCCCAAAAACCCGAAGATCCTTGGGCTCGTCGGCATCGGCACGATGGGCATGAATGCACTGCGGTGTCTTTGCACCATGTACAAGTTCGACGAGATCCGCTGCACCTCGCGCCAGCCCCAGACGCGGGTGGCGTTCGCGCAGAAATGGTCGCAGACGCTCGGGATTCCGGTCATCCCGAAGGATTCGGTCGAGGAGGTGGTGCGCGGCGCCGACATCGCGGTCGGCGGCACCACGTCCGGCGACGTGGTGAGCCGGGAGCCCTGGCTCAAGCCGGGCTGCACCTTCATCTCGCTGGCGCGCCGCGAGCTCGATCCCGCCGGCTGGTCGAAGATGGACAAGGTCGTCATCGACAGCTGGGAATTCAACATGCTGCAGCGCGAGTTCAAGCGCATGGTCGAGGGCGGCCTGTTCTCGCGCGAACAGCTCCATGCCGAAATCCAGGAATTGGTCTCGGGCGAGAAGACGGGCCGGGAGCGCGACGATGAGCGCATCCTGATCCATACCACCGGGCTTGTGTCGCAGGACGTCGCACTGGCACACTTCTTGTATCGAAATGCGCTCCAACAGGGCCTCGGGATCTGGCTGCCCACGGCGCACTGAGCGGATCGTGGCGCGCCAAGGCTCTCGCAATGAAGGCTCTCGCAACCAACAGGAGCACGGGATGAGCAGCAATTCGCGGGTCGATCGGCGCGGCTTCCTGCACAACGCGGGCCGGACGGCACTCGGCGTGGCCGGGGCCGGCAGCCTTGGGCCATGGAACTCTCCGGCCCTGGCGCAGGAGAAATTCCCGGCCCGCGACATCAACTGGATCATCTATCAGGCGCCGGGTGGATCGATCGATACTACCGCGCGCATCATTCAGCCCTATCTCGAGCGGAACGGCGTCAAGACCAACCTCGAATATGTCCTGGGCGCGGGCGGACGCGTCGCGCGCAGCAAGCTCCACACCGCGCGGCCGGACGGCTACGTGATGATGACGGAGTCCGCGCCGGGCGGCGCCATCGACGAGGTGATCGGGCGCGCCGGCTACAAGGCCAGCGAGTTTATCGCCATCTACGGCTGGAGCGTGGTGAGCTGGCAGCTCTGCGTGAAGAAGGACTCCCCGATCCAGACCTTCCAGCAATTCGTCGACGAGTGCAAAAAGCGCCGCGTCGTCGTCGGCACCATCGGACGCTCGGGTTCGAGCCACATCCAGCTGGCCGCGCTGCAGAAGGAATTGAACCTGCCGTTCGGGATGGTGCATTTCGAGGGCTCGGGCAAAGCCTATCCCGCTGTCCTGGGCGGTCATGTCGACGCCGCGATCAGCGGACCCGGCTCGGGCTCGCGAATGCGCGAGAGCCTGCATTTTCTCGCCGTGACCGGCGAAGAGCGCGAGAAGGCGTTGCCGGATGTGCCGACCCTGACGGAATTGGGCTTCCGGGTCACGCCCATCGATCAGATCTGGTACGCGATGGCTACGCCGAAAGTGCCGGACGATCGCATCGCGCTGCTGTCGAGCGCATTCGCCAAGGCGTTCGAGGACAAGATGCTGTGGGAGCAGATGCAGAAGGCCGGCGAATATCTCAAGCTGCTCACGCGTCCGCAGGTGGAGGACATGGTCAGGAAACAGGCCGAGGTGATCGAAAGGTACAAGGACCTGTTGGGCTGAGCGTGTCCGCGGCAGCTTGCGTAGGGTGGGCAAAGGCGCGCAGAGCCGTCATTCCGGGCTCCCTCGCTGCCGCTCGCGCCCCGGAATGACAGCCGACCGATAGAAATGAGCGCTTAGAGTCACCACACTGGATTTCTCTGAGCACCGCCGTTGCATACCCTGTCACGCCTAATCCGCGCGTGCCCCCGGTTGCCGAGCTAGGATCTCAACCCAACGATGCCGAGCGACGCACGAGTCACGGCCTACCGGCTCGAAGAGTTCTCTCTCATCGCGCTGCTCCTCCTGTTTTTTATCGCCATCGTCGCATTCGCCTACACGCTTCCGTTCGACGCGCGGCTGTTCCCGCTCATCATCGGCGGCGCCGGCATCGTTCTCACGCTTGTGATTGCGCTCGAGCAAGTGCGCCGGCGCCGCGTCGGCGCGGCCGCGGTGGTCGACGAGGACGACCCCGTCACCAGGGCCGATTGGCCGCGCTATGCCACCGCGCTCCTCTCGGCGCCGGCGTTCGGCCTGTTATTCTGGTTGTTCGGCTTCATCGTGGCCTCGCTCGCCGCGATGCTGCTCATCCCGCTGTTGATGGGATATGCCAACCGCCGACAGCTTGTGCTGACGGCGGTGATCACGGTCGCCGCGCTCGCGGTCGTTGCCCCGTACCTGCTGAATGTCGAGCTTCCGCAGGGCGTAGTGGGAGACTGGCTGATCGACAAGCTCGCGCTGCGCGCGGGCTGAGCGGCCTCATGTTCGATCACCTCATCCTTGGCCTGACGGCCGCCCTGCAGGCCAAGCAGTTCCTGTTCATGATCGCGGGCACGGTGATCGGGCTTTGGGTCGGCGTCCTGCCGGGGCTCGGCGGCCCGGTCGCAATGGCGATCCTGATCCCGTTCACGTTCTCGATGGACCCGCTCTCCGCGCTGCTGATGCTGGCGTCCATTTCCGTCGGCGCCGCCTTCGGCGGATCGGTCACCTCCATTCTGCTCAACATTCCGGGCGAGGCATCGTCCGCCGCCACCGCCTACGACGGCTATCCCATGGCGCAGCAGGGGAAGGCCAAGGTCGCAATGGGATTGTCGGCCGGCGCGTCGCTCGCCGCGGCCATCGTCGGCGTTCTGATCCTGATGTTCGCGTCGGGACCGGTGGCGAAGGCGGCGCTGGCCTTCAGCCCGGCCGAATATTTCGCCCTCGCCATTCTCGGCCTCACCGTCGTCTCGGTGGCCGCGCTCGGCTCGACGATCAAGGGATTGGCGATGGGGGCGCTCGGCCTTGCCATCAGCCTGATCGGCATCGATTCGATCCTTGGAGCCGAGCGCTACACCTTCGGCTTCGTGTATCTGCTCGACGGCATCAGCTTCGTGCCCGTGATGGTCGGCCTGTTCGCGATCACCGAGCTGATCAGCATGATCCTGGAAGGCGGCACCATCGCCAAGGCGGGAAAGCTGGAAGGATCGCTGTGGGGTGGATTCCGGGACACGTTCCGTTATCCGTTCACGCTGATCCAGAGCACGGCGGTCGGCGCCTTCCTCGGCATGATCCCCGGCATCGGCGCGACGGCGGCGAACTTCCTCGCCTATAGCGTGGCGCAACGCTCCTCGAAACATCCCGAACAGTTCGGCAAGGGCGCGCCGGAAGGGATCATCGCGCCCGAGGCCTCGAACAATTCCTGTATCCCGACCAGCCTGATCCCGGCGTTGACGCTTGGCATCCCCGGCGGGGCGACCTCCGCCATCCTCTTGGTCGCGGTCACCCTGCAGGGCTTGCGTCCGGGACCGATGCTGTTCACGTCCAACCCGGAGCTGATCTGGGGCTTCTTCATGGGCTTGCTGATCGGCGCGGTCATGGCGACCATTCTCTACCTGATCATGATCCCGTGGTTCGCGTTGATCACGATCGTGCGCATCGAGCTGATGGCGCCGATGCTCCTGATCGTCACGCTGTTCGGCGCCTACGCCAATGAGCGCAACATGATGGACGTCTTCGTTGCAATCTTCTTCGGCCTGCTGGGCTATTTCCTGCGGCGCCACGGCTATCCGCTCATCAGCCTGGTCATCGGTCTCATTCTCGGCAAGCTCGCCGAAGGCTCGTTCCACCAGGCGCTGATGATCTCGGATCACGATTACTCCGTGTTCTTCCTGCGGCCCTTGTCAGCGAGCATCTTTGCGTTGTGCCTGGTGCTGGTGCTGTGGCCGGGCGTGAAGAAGCGGCTCGGCCACGGCGGGGCCGAGGTGACGTGATAAAATCACTTGGCGTTTGGTTATCGCAGTGGGGGCTATGCCTTGCCAAAGGGCGTGGAGGCTAGCGCTGTTTCCGCTGACATTGAGGCTAGCGCCGTCGGCGCAACTCGCCTGGAAAATGCTCTAATCTCGACAACACGAAACGGGGGAACGCCCATGAACGAAGCGGAAATCAAGAAACTGCTGGACGCCCGCATCTCGCGCGCTCGGGCCAAGGAGCTGCTGATCGAGCTGGTCAAGGTGCCGAGCCCGCAGACCGACCTCCTGGAAGACGAGCCGCTGCTCAAGGCCTTCATCAAGACCGCGATCGAGCCGCGCCTGCGCGCCATGGGCTTTGCCGATATCAGCTACGACGCGATAGGCAACCTGATCGCCGCCTACGGGGCGGGAACGAGCGGCAAGTCGCTGATGTTCATCGGCAATGCAATGAACCAGCCGGCCTCGACCATGCCGAATCCCTACAGCGGCGATGTGGTTGACGGCGCGAAGTTCGACCTGCCCGGCGAATGCGTGATGGGGAAGGGCGCGAGCGAGCAGAAGGCGAACCTCGCCGCCATGCTGCACGCGATGGAGACGGTGATCGCGAGCAAGGCCGCGCTCGCCGGCAAGCTCATCTTCACCTGCTGCCTGTCGGGCGAGACCGGAAAGCATGACGCCATCAGGAGCGTGGTCGAGGGAGCCGGCGTGCGCGCGGACATGGCGGTGCTGGGCGGCACCGGTCTCAAGGTCACGCTCGGCAACCGCGGCCGCATCGACGTGTTCGTCACCGTGAAGGGCGCGCCCTGCCACTCGTCGCGGCCGTGGGACGGGATCAACGCCATCACCGGCGCCACCGAGGCCATCCGGGCGCTGCTAACCAAAGTGAAGGTCGACAAGAGCCATCCGCAACTCGGCAAGCAGTCGCTCACGGTCAATCACATCCGCAGCTTCCCGGAGTCGACCCATACCGTACAGGACCGCTGCGAGTTCACGCTCGACCGCCGCCTGCTGCCGGGCGACGATCCGAACGCGGCTTTCGCCGAGATCGAACTGGTCGCCAAGGCGATCGAGCAGGTGAAGGACCCCGTCAGCGGCAAGGCCTACAGCGTGGACGTGCGGCTCGGGCCGTTCATGTATCCGTCGCTGGTGACGACGGAGTCGCCCATCGTGCGCGCGATCCTGCACGCCAGCGAAGTCATGCTGGGCAAGCCGGTCGAGACCTATTACTCTCCCTCATCATTCGACCAGGGTTATCTCAACCATGTCGGCATCGCGACCGCGAACTTCGGCGCCGGCGAGCATCAATACGCCCACACCGACTACGACATGGCCTCAGTCGAGCGCACCACCGACTCGGCGCGGGTGTATGCGTTCATGATGCTGGATTATCTGGCGTAGGCAGAGTCTGGCGAGAAATATTCCTTTTCATATAATCTGGTTTTGCCAGCAGGGCGTTTGTTGGCGGTCTTGCGGTCCGACCGCTTGCGCAGGAGACACGGTGTGCGCGCAAGACGATCATTGCCCGTGGCGCTACAGATCCAACTCTACTACGATGAAATCCTATGAAAAATGATATTTCCAAGCTTGAAGTATCGCGCCGCTGCGGCATTTGTACGGAGGCGTGACGATCGATTGAGCATTGTTGCGCTCTCGACATCGTCCTGTGCGAATTGGACGACGATGCCGATGCGGTGGCCCAGTGTCACCCCTCAGTCAGGCTGGATCTTGAACTTGCGCGGCATCGGTTCCGGCGACCCCGGACCGAACCAGGCGTCGAAGATCCCGGCGGCCTCGCCCGACGCCTCGATGTCGAGCAGCGCGCGGTTGACGGCGTCCTTGAAACGCGGCTCGCCTTGCTTCAAGGCGAATCCGACGCTGCGCGACTTGATGAAGTCGGGCAGGAAGAGATAATTGTCGGGCTTGCCGTCCTGTTGCACGATCGCGCGCAGCACGCTCTCGTCGGTCGGGAACGCATCGACGCTGCCGTCCTTGAGCGCGGCGAAGGCGACGGCATAGTCGCGCACATAGACGATGTCGACGCTCGGCACGACCTCTTTCAGATTGCCGCCGGCGGTCGACGTGCTGGCCGATGCCGCCTTGCGGCCGGCAAGCTGATGAACCGAGGTGATTCCGCTGGTTTTTCGCACGATCACCGCGTGCGGCGTGACGAAATAGATCAGGCTGAAGTCGATGTCACGAAGCCGTTCCGGCGTTCTTGTCATCGAGGTCGCGACGAAGTCGAGCTTGCCCTGCTGTAGCATCGGGATGCGCTCGGCGCTCGAGAGTGAAACCGTCTCCACGCCGACGCCCAACCGCTTGGCCACGGCCCGCACCAGATCGATATCGTAACCGACATGCTCGCTCTCGCCCGGCCGCTTGAACGTGAACGGTGGCGTGGTGTCGCTGACGCCGACGATGATCTTGCCGCGCGCTTTGACCTCATCCAGCCTGTCGGCGGTCGCCGGCAGGACCAGCGTCAGCAGCATGGCGGTCACCGCGGCCACGATCGTCACGATCGGGCATTGCATGGTAGTTCCTCCCCATTGCCTTGGCCGGCCATCTTACCCTGCTTGGCCCAAGCAGCTGGCAAATTCTCAGTTGGGAGGCCGTGTGTCGCCGGCACGTCGATGGAGCGAGGGCAGTGCCGACAGGCGCACGACGAAGAGAACGATTGAAGCAGGGCCGGACTATCGCGCACGGGAGTGCGCGCGCCGCTGGGCCTACGAGGAGGCCCCACAAGCACGAGATCGGCGCGCGCCGAAAGTTCGGGCACCTCAAACGCCGCCACGCATCTCACGCGCGGATTACGACGCGCTGCGGGCGAGACAGCGCGGCATGTGCACGATCTGCGGGAAGGCGTCCACCCGGGCGTTGCTACCGGGTTCGGCGTGCAGGCAGGCAGGTCGATTCAGCGTGCCGACATTTGGCCGACCAGGGAGGTCTTGAAAACGCTGTCGTAGAGCGCAAGCCCGACCGCCACTCTTCCCTGGGAGCATTCCCTGCGGGCGCGCATCACGGTCATGAATGCCTCGAACATGATCTCCCCAGGTACGCTCTGGGCCTCGCCGACCTGCTCGATCTGCGTCACCAGCTGCACGTCGCGCTGGGCGCATTCCACCGGATAGTCCTGCGCGGCTGCGGGCAGCACGGCGGACGCGAAAGCCAGCAAAGTAAACGCGGCAGCGACGGGCTTGATCGACTTCATGGTCTTTCTCCTTGCATGAGGCACGCGAAGATGCGCTGCGGGCGCACGCGGGCGGCGAGGGACGTCATGCTCGCCTCCCTATGGGTATCGCTTCGATCGACTTGCGCCCGGCGTGGTGCGCTCCAGCCATGGATTTCGGGGTGGGCCGGATGTTCTGGTTCATGCGGAACAGGTTGTCGGGGTCGTAACGACCTTTGATCTCAGCCAGGCGGCGATAGTTCCCGCCGTACGCCTTCTCGATTCGGTCATTTTCATCGTCGGGCATGAAGTTGACGTAGACACTGCCCGAGGCGAAGGGTGCGGTGGCCTCGAACAGTTGGCGGGCCCACGCGATGCAGGCCGGGTCCTGCGCCTTGTCTCGCCAGCGCGTATGGACATTCATGATGAAGTGAGCGTCGCGGTTCGGCCACGCGGTTGCGTCGGCGGCGACGCGTGCCATGGCTCCTCCGACATGCGCAATGAACACCTCGCATTCCGGCGACGGCAGCGTACGCACGGCATGGAGGATCACTTTGATCGCCGCGTCCGGGAGACCGGCGAAGTCATGGCTCTTCCAATAGTTGCGCGCACCGGGCGTCAACAGCGGATCGAATGCCGCCTGCCATGCGGTAAACGGGTGAGGGGAGATGACGTCGACGATCGGCTTGCCGAGGGCGCGCAGGGCTTTGAGAGCCCTTTCGCCCTCCTTCATGTCACCGCTGTAGCAAGCCGCGAAGATGAGAACCTCCTTGCCGTGCCATTCCGTGGGCAGGAAAGGAAGCGGCGGCGCCTTGCGCATCACGACCCAGGTTGTGAGCTCGTCGGGTGCCTCATTGGCGATGCGTCGGAACTCCGGCAGGAGCTCGGCCGCCTTGTCGAGCGGATGCACGACCAGTCCGGACAGCACCTCGGGGCCCAGCGGATGCAGCTTGAACTCGAAAGAGGTCACGACGCCGAAATTGCCGCCGCCGCCGCGCAATGCCCAGAACAGATCCCGGTTCTCCTTCTCGCTCGCGCGAACCAGCTTGCCGTCAGCCGTGACGACGTCCGCCGAGATCAGATTGTCGACGGTCAGCCCGAACTTGCGGGTGGTCCAGCCGAAACCGCCGCCGAGCGTGAGGCCGGCGACGCCGGTCGTCGAATTGATTCCGAGCGGCGTGGCGAGCCCGAACGCCTGCGCCTCCTGGTCGAAGTCCGCGAGCGTCGCGCCGGGTTCGACGCGAGCCGTTTCGGACGCAGGATCGACGTGTACCGATTTCATCAAGGACAGGTCGATGAGGAGACCGCCGTCGCACACCGCATGGCCGGCGATGTTGTGGCCGCCACCGCGCACGGCAACGAGGAGCTTTTCGTCGCGCGCGAGCTTGACGGCATGGATGACATCGGCGGCGCCCAGGCAACGCGCCACGAGGGCTGGCCGGCGGTCGACCATGGCGTTCCAGATCGTGCGGGCAGCGTCGTAGCCGTCCTCTCCGGGCAATGCGACAACGCCGCGCAGCTTGCCGCGCAGGGCTGCAACAGCGTCCTGCGGAATGCTTTTGATCGACGCCTCGAGCGTGCGGACGGTCAGATCTGTCATGTTCGTCTCCGTTAAGCGTTTGGTTTCGATCGAGTCGTGCGCACCGGGCCACATGGCATCGCGGCGACATGCGCCGGCGGTGCCGTGGTCCCTTGGCCGCTCGCGGCGCGTGTACGGCAATCGCCGGACGCCGGTGAGCGGGTCTCTGCAAGGTTTCGGTCGCGGCCTTGGGCGAGGGTCGAGCTATCGCCCGGTCGGGCTGCTGATAATGGTCGGCGTCAGCGCGCCGGTGTGATGAGAATAACCTTGCGCATAGGGGATTTCGTCAAAGCGGCAGGCCGGGGTGGCCGAACCATGGTGCGGACATCTACCGGCAGGAGAGATGATAAGCTTGAAGAGGACCTGGAATTTTCCTGCAGGATCTCTGGAGATTGGTGGAAAGGCGGCCTGATATTCTCCGACGGCGCCGGCCAGGCCGACGGCCGCCGCCGGACGAGGTTCGCAGAGCGGCACCGAGCCGCCGGCCCTCGCTTCGCGCTTCCGCGGTTGGCACAGATCTTGATACCTCTGTCCCGTCATCTGACCCGATCGGGCACATCGATTGCAAAACGTGGAGAAAAGTCATGATGCGACGGCGCGATGTCCTCATACAGGCTGCCGCGACATGCCTCGCTCCGGCTTTGGCCGGCGCTCAGGGCGCCTGGCCGCAAAGGCCTGTTTCGCTTGTTGTTCCGTTTGGCGCGGGCGGGTCGGCGGATCTGGTTGCGCGCATGTTTGCGCAACACTTCCAGGCGAAGTACGGCGTATCCGTCATCATTGAAAACAAGGGTGGTGCAGGAGGAAGTATCGGTTCGGCCTTCGTCGCGAAAGCTCCCCCGGACGGCCATACGCTGGTCCTCGGTACCGTGAGCACGCACGCGATCAACCCGGCGCTCTATGCAAAACTTCCGTTCAATGTCGAAACCGACTTCGAGCCGATTTCGCCGATCGTTCGGCTGCCTAACCTCCTCGTCATCAACAACAAGCTTCCCGTCCGGACCGTCGCCGAGCTTGTCGCATATCTGAAGGCCAATGACGGCAAGATAAACTACGGGTCGGCGGGCAATGGGACGTCAGGACATCTCTCGACCATCATGTTCATGAAGGCGATCGGTGTCACCATGATCCACATTCCATTTCGCGGCACCGCGGACGAAATGGCGGCGATGGTCGGCGGCCACATCGATCTGGCGATCGACAGCATGACCACAATCTGGCCGATCGCGAAGGCCGGCGACGTCCGTCCGCTGGCCGTGACGACGCCCCGGCGCGTGGCGACGGCTCCCGACCTGCCGACGATCGGTGAAACGGTCACGGGCTTTGAAGCCATCGGCTGGCAGGGCCTGTTCGCGCCGGCCGGGACGCCCCGGCCGATCGTCGAAGAGCTCGCAGCGGAAGTGAAGCGAATCTTTCTGCAGCCGGAGCTCGTGACGGCCCTGCAGAACGTCGGCGGCGAACCCTTGCCCATGTCGCCTGACGAATTTGCCCGCTTCGCGCGATCCGAGCGGGTCAAATGGGGCGCGGTGGTGAAGGAGGCCAATCTACGAATCGAATGACGCCGCGACGTCCATGTGTTTTGCTGGGGCTGGTTCAGTTCGCTTGCCTTGCCCCCGTTTGAGGAACGAAACACGTGGCCAAGAAAATACACCTGGCGTTCGACATCTCTTACACCCACCTGGACGGGCGCTGGCGGATGCCGGGGTCGTGGACCGGACGGACCTATCCCAACCTCGATGTCTACGAGGAAATCGCGCGCATTTCCGAACGCGGTTGCATCGACATGCTGTTCTTCGGGGATGGCACCGGTATCCCCGACACCTGGCAGGGGTCGCGCGACGAGGCGGTGCGCTGGGGAATCGGCTGGCCGCGTCACGACATGAGCCCGGTGATCACGGTGATGTCACGCGTAACCAGGCATGTCGGGTTCGGTCTGACCTATGCTTCGACCTTCATGCACCCGTTCTATGTCGCCCGGCTTTTCAATTCATTGGACCACGTCACCAACGGGCGCATCGCCTTCAACGTCATTGCCAGCAGCCGCGGTGCCGACGCGGCGAACTACGGCTTCGACGAGTTGATGGAACATGGCTTGCGATACGAGCGCATGGAGGAGTTTATCGACGTCTGCCGCGCGCTCTGGGATAGCGCGGCTCCCGACGCCTTCAGTTGGGATCGTGAGACCGGCATCGTCGCCGATCCGGCCAAGGTTCACGCCATCAATCATGTCGGAAAGTTCTTCAAGGTGCGCGGCCCGCTCAACTGCATGCCGTCGCCGCAGATCCATCCGGTGCTGATCCAGGCCGGCAGCTCGCCGCGCGGCATCAAGGCCTCAGCCTATATCTCCGATCATATCTTCGCGCGCTGGCCGCCGAAGGCGGAGAAGGCGAAGCACCGCGCGCTGCTCGACAAAGAGCTTGCGGCGATCGGGCGCGATCCCTCGAAGGTCGGCGTGCTCTGGGGCTGCGGGCTGATCGTGGCGGAAACCGAGCACGAGGCCAAGGCGCGGCGCGAACAACTCCTCACGATGATTCCGAAGGAGGCGATCGGGCCCTATCTCGCGCACAACTCAGGATACGATTTCTCCAAGCTGCCGGCGCGCTTCAAGCTGACGGAGCTCAACAAGCAGATTGCCGCCGCCAACGCCTCGCCGGTCGGCTTCGTCTACAAGCTCGCCAATGCGCTCGGCGGCGACCCGGAGATCTCGCGCGAGGAGTTCTTCGAATATGGCCTGCGCACCGCGACCAACTACGACCGCACGTTCGCCGATACCGCGGACAAGCTCGCGGACATGCTGGAAGAGGAGTTCGAGGCCGGCGGCAGCCGAGGCGGGTTCATGGTGGTCCATCCCCAGGCGGTGCCACGAGATTTGCTCAATGTGGTCGACCTTCTGGTCCCCGAGCTCCAGCGCCGCGGCCGCTTCCGCAAGGATTACGATGGCAAGACGTTGAGGGAAAACCTGCTGGCAGACTGATGTTCTCGCTTCACGTTGCAGCGGCCCCTCCGAGATCAACAACCGGTGGCACATCTTGCTTTTGGTTCGGCTCGTGCTCGCAATCCAAAGCCGCCAGGCAAAGTACAACTCGAGGAACCGATGACCAAGGCCAAGTTGCTGCTGTCCGTCATTCTCACCGTGCTGGCTCTGGCCGCCGATCGCGCCGAAGCGCAGTCCTATCCGTCCGGCCCGGTCAAAGTCATTTCCGACTCCGCTCCGGGCAGCGCTCCCGACGCGATCCTGCGCATCGTCGCGGAGCGGTTGAGCGAGGCGTGGGGTCAGCAGGTGGTAGTGGTGAATCAACCCGGAGCGGGCGGTTCGCTGGCCGCGCGAGCCGCTGCCGGCTCGACGCCCGACGGCACCACGCTGTTCATGGCGGTTTCTTCTGCGTTCGTGACGATGAAGGGCGCGGCCCCCAATATTCCCATCGAAGTGCCGGGCGATTTCGCGCCCATAAGTCTGATCGGCGAGCAACCGATGTTCATCACCATCGCGCCGCAGACGGGGATCAGGACGCTGCCGGCGTTGATCGAAGCGGCAAAGCAGAAGCCGGGCGAAATTTCCTACGCCGTCTCCGGACGCGGGCGTCAAAGCCATCTCACCGGCGAGATGCTGCAGAGACGGGCCGGCATCAAGCTGCTGATGGTCCCATATTCCGGCGGTCCGGCACAGGCACTGAGCGATCTGATGGGAGAGCGGGTCCAGATGCTGATCGAAGGCGGCACCGCACTGATCGGCGCCATGCAGTCCGGCAAGCTTCACGCGCTCGCGGTAGGATCGCAGACCCGGCTTGCCGAATTCCCCGATCTGCCGGCGGTCGCGGAGACCATTCCGAATTTCAGGTCCGCGGGCTGGCTGGCGATGGTGGCACCCCCGGGAACGCCGGAAAACATCGTTCGGAAGGTGAGCGACGATCTGAAAATCATCCTCGGCAATCCCGAGGTGCGCAGCAAGCTTGCGGCGGTCGGCAGCTACGCGCGTCCGATGTCGCCGCAGGACACAACCGATTTCATCCAGACCGAGCAGCGCACCTGGGGCCCGCTGCTGGAGGAGCTGTCTCGCGGTCAATAAGCGCAAATGCGCACGACGCACTCAGCGACTAGCGGCACGGCTCCGCGCAGGATGGGCCGGCGAGCCCGCGGATCGTCTTGGCCCAGCCGAACGGCTCGTCGGTGGCCCGTTGAGACTTGGCGCGTCTCCTTCTCCCCCAGGCGCCGCTCTGCATGCCTGAACTCTTTGGCCTGTGTGGGCCAATTCACATTCGGTGCTCGGAATTAGCGGTACGAGGTGGGTATGGCGATCCGGACGGAGGTGATCTGCCAACCGTCAAGCATTTGGTTGCAATCGCGATTGCGATCGCAATGGCGATCGTAGGCGCAAGCGCGTTCGGTATCAGCGCTGCTGATCACAGCGCTACACAGGTCCGCGCCAGCCGCATCACGCCTGCAAAAGCTGATTTCCGGCTCGATGATCATCAGCGGCTCAGAACGATGCTTCTGGGCATGGAACGCATTGAGCTGCCCCTGAGATAACAGCCAGACCCGCGACCGTGAGAGCTGCGGCCAAACGCGCCGCCTCCATCTGCTCGGGCATTCTCCAGAGGACCGATTACCGATTGCGAAGGCCAGCGGCGCTCCGCTTGTCTGACAGCGGCCGACCGCGACCTCGTGACCGGCGTATTTCCTTCTTGGCGGCGGCGCTTATCTAGGTGAAGATAGGAGCCTGATCGCGCATTTATCGGCGCTCGTCAGCCGGCGGTCCAATCAGAATCGGACATAATTCATCGCTAGCTCGACTCAGCGCCTGGCTTCCCCGGAGGGTTCCGTTGCGCCTGACCCGTCGCTCCATCCTTCGCACCGGCACGCTTGCCGCCGTCTCCCCCTTGTTTGGCCAAGCGCCATGGCCCGCAACGCCGACGCGCGCGCAAAACGCCGAGCCGCAGTGGCGGCATGGTCTGTCGCTGTTCGGCGACCTCGGATATCCGCCCGGCTTCAGGCATTTCGACTACGTCAATCCGCAGGCGCCGAAAGCTGGGGCGGTTCGCCTGGTGGCGCTCGGCACTTTCGACAACTTCAACCAGGTCATGGCCGGGCTCAAGGGCATGCTCGCTGCGGCTGCCGGCACGATTTGCGACACGTTGATGGTGCCATCGCTCGATGAAGCGTCGACCCATTACGGGCTGATCGCGGAAGCGGTCAGTCACCCCGCGAACTTTGCCTCCGCTTCCTATCGCTTGCGTGCCGCCGCCCGCCACCACGACGGCAAGCCGGTGACGGTGGAGGACGTGATCTATTCCTTCGAGGCCTACAAGAAATACAGTCCCTTCATCGGCGCCTTTTACCGGGACGTCGCGAAGGTTGAGCAGAGCGGCGAGCGCGAGGTCACGTTCACGCTTGATTCCCCCGGCAATCGGGAAATGCCGATGATGCTCGGGCAACTCAGAGTGCTGCCCAAGCACTGGTGGGAAGGAAGCGACGCGTCGGGCAAGAGGCGCGACATCGGCGCGACCACGCTCGAGCCGCCGCTCGGCAATGGCGCCTACCGCATCAAGGAATTCGTCCCCGGCCGCTCGGTGATTTACGGGCGGGTGAAGGACTATTGGGCCAAGGACCTGAACATCAATATCGGGCGCGACAACTTCGATGAGATTCGCTTCGAGTATTTTCGCGACCCGACGGTCGCACTGGAAGCCTTCAAGGCCGACCATGCGGACTGGCGCATCGAGAACAGTGCCAAGAACTGGGCCACGGCTTACGATTTTCCTGCGGTCAAGGAGAAGCGGGTCATCCTCGAGCAATTCCCCCAGCGCGACCGGGGGATCATGCGGGCCTTCGCCTTCAACACCCGGCGCGACAAGTTCAAGGATGCGCGGGTGCGACGCGCGTTCAATTTCGCCTTCGACTTCGAGGAGATGAACAAGCAGTTCTTCTTCGGTCAATACAAGCGGGTCAACAGCTACTTCGAGGGCACCGAGCTGGCCTGTTCCGGGCTGCCGCAGGGGGAGGAGCTCAGCATCCTGGAACCACTGCGCGACAAGGTGCCGCCCGAGGTCTTCACGACCCCGTATACCAATCCGGTCGCCGGCACATCCGAGAATGTGCGCGCCAATCTGCGCGAGGGGATGCGGCTCATGCGGGAGGCAGGCTACGAGCCGCGCGATCACAAGCAAGTCCACGTCCGGACCGGCGAGGCGCTGAGCGTAGAGATGCTCAACGTAACGAGCGATCCGATGGGAGCGGAACGCTTCAGCCTCTTCTACAAGTCTGCCCTTGCTCGTCTCGGTATCGACGCCACCGTGCGAAGTGTCGACGATGTCCAATATGAGAATCGATTACGTGACTTCGACTTCGATATCATCATCGCCTCGTGGCCGCAGTCCCTGTCGCCCGGCAACGAGCAACGCGACTTGTGGGGCTCTCAGGCGGCCGATGCGCACGGCTCGCGCAACTACGTCGGCATCAAGAATCCCGCGGTCGATGCCCTGATCGAGCGCGTGATTTTCGCCAAGAGCCGCGGCGAGCTTGTGGCAGCCACCAGGGCGCTCGACCGTGTCCTGCTGTGGAACCACTACGTCGTGCCGCAATTCACCGACGACAAGGTGTCCGCGGCACGCTGGGACCGCTTCGGCCGGCCTGGTTCGCTGCCCGAGTATGGCGGCGCGGCCTTTCCAACCGTCTGGTGGTGGGATGCCGAAAGGACCGCCAAATGAGGGACCTCGTCGCGGATCCATGATCATATGCGAAAAACCCTTGTTGGTAGGCGGTTGGGATCACGCGACCGACGTCGATGCCTTCGTGCCGTCAAGGGTGATTGATTGAGAACTGCGGGCAGTCCGGTCCCGGACATGCCCACCTGCCCCCGATCCGCGCCAAGCGGCACGCGGCCTAGTTCAGATTTTCCCGCAGCGTCGAGCCGGTATATTTCGTCTTGGACAGGCCGCGGCGTTGCAGCTCCGGAACGACGAGTTCGACGAACTCGCGGATGTTGTCCATGGCCGAATAGCCGCGCCCCAGGATGAAGCCGCCATTGGCGCCGGACGCAAAGTGTATCTCCTCGAGCTTGTCAACAATCGACTTCGGCGTACCGGTCGCGACCAGGATCCGATCGACCAGAAAGCGGCGGCCGAACTCCTCCACGGTCTGGGCGGGGTCCGTCGTCTTGAGAAGCTCTTCGAAGCTTCCGTAGTTTCCCTTCTGCGCGCGCACCTCGTCGGCAAAGTCGGCGAGGCGCATGCCGGGCCGGGCCTTTGAGAAATCGACGTTGTATTGGGCCGACATTTCCACCAATCCGGCTTCCGGTCGTATCGCGGCAAGATAGCGCTGCTCCTTCTCATTAGCATCAGCCTCCGATTCGGCGACCTGGATCCGGATCGACCACAGAATGCCGACATCGCGCGGCTTGCGGCCGACCGAAGCCAGTTTCGCATCGAGCGCCGCGCGATGCTGCTTCATGGTCGCAACCGTGCGGCGCGTGCTGAACTGCATGTCGGCATAGGTGGCGGCCAGGTCCATGCCGGGACCCGAAAGACCGGCCTGGATGATGACCGGCCGCTGTTGCGGCGACGGCAATGCCGGAAGCGGACCGCGGATGTTGAAATACCGGCCGCGGTAATCGATCCGGTGCACCTTGGCCGGATCCGCGAATATGCCCTTCTCGCGGTCGCCGATCAGCGCATCTTTTTCGACACTGTCCCAAAGTTTGCAGGCAACCTCGAGAAATTCCTGCGCGCGTTCGTAGCGCTCGTCGTGGTCCATCATGGTGTCGAAGCCGTAGTTCGCAGCCTCGTTCTTGTAGGCCGACGTTACGGCGTTCCAGGCGATCCGCCCGCGCGTCACGTGGTCGAGCGCATTGAAGAAACGCGCGATGTAGAACGGATGATGATATGTCGTCGACATGGTGAGCGCGAAGCCAACGCCGGATGCGGCCTTGGCCATCAGCGGAATCATCGGCGCCATGTCGTGGCGAGGCCATTTGGCGCCATACCGGACAGGGGCTTCGTGGTTGCCGCCGAAGTCCTCGGGAGTGCCGCCGGTGTCGCCGAAGAACAGCATATCCATCACGCCACGCTGCGCGATGCGCGCGATGTCCTCGTAGAATTCCGATGTGCTGTAGTAGTCGTATCCGATCCATGAGCCTGGCATCCGCCACAGATAATCCGTGTGCAGAAAGGATAGATCGGCCGCGAGGTGGATTGTCTGGGATTCGGACATGAATGGTTGCTTCGCAGGAGCGGGATGTTAATGGAACGACAGGCGTTGTGCCAGCGGAGCTACTTCGCACACGAGTTGCATAAATGCCGATGGTCGGAACGAAACGTGCGATGATATTGGTGCGAGACCACGATGTAGGACAGATGCCGGAGGCTTATCCAGGTGCCCAAGCTTCAGATCAGCTTCGCCAGTTGCCCGTACGATCGGCTCAACCCGATCATGAGCGGTCGTGTGCCGATCGAGGGATGTGACGTCAACTTCTTCCCGCTGCGGCCTGAAGAGCTCTTTCCGCGCGTCTATCACACGCAGGATTTCGACGTGTCCGAACTGTCCGCCAGTTCGCACATCCTGACCAGCTTGCGCGGCGATGCGAACTACCTGGGCATACCGGCGTTCGTGTCGCGGGTATTCCGGCACGGCGACATCTACATCCGCACCGACCGCGGGATTGGCACCCCGGAGGATCTGCGCGGCAAGATCGTCGGCGTTCCGGAATATCAGATGACCGCCGCGTTATGGATACGCGGCATTCTCTCCGACGAATATGGCGTCAAGACCTCGGACATCCGCTGGCGCAATGGCGGCCTCCAGCGTCCCGGCCGGGGAGAGCGAACGCCGATTTCGCTCCCCGCGAGCATCGAGCTCGAGACTATTCCGGCCGACACGACGTTGTCCGGGATGCTCGCCGATGGCGAGATCGATGCGCTGATCACGGCGGTGCGGCCGCTGTGCTTCACGCAGAAGGCGCCGAACGTCGGACGATTATTTCCCGACTTTCGCCCGGTCGAAGAGGCATACTATCGCAAGACCGGCATGTTCCCGATCATGCACATGATGGGAGTTCGGCGGTCGTTGGCCGCGGCGCATCCGTGGCTTCCCGGCAGCATCCTGAAGGCATGCCTGCAAGCGCGGAACATCGCGCTGGAAGAAATGAAATCGACGGGCATGTTTTACGCCATGCTGCCGTGGCTGTCGGACGATCTCTCCCGCGCCGAGGCCATCATGGGCCCGAACATGTGGCCCTATGGCGTAAACTCCAATCGCAAGGAACTCGAGGCGATGCTGCGCTGGTCCTTCGAGCAGGGATTAGCGCCCAGGCAGGGAACCGTCGAGGAGTTGTTCGCACCAGGTCTCACGGAAGCCAGGTGGGAAACCGGTCATTCCCTGTGAGGGGCCGCGCTGGTTCGGGTCGCCACAAGGCGTGCCTGGCGTCCTTAAGACATGGTAGGGCGCGGCGAACTCCTCCAGCCGGACACTGGTCTTTTGGCCAGTGTGGCCAAGCC
>Ga0208991_1000025_pt1 | contig 21115 bp, 23 predicted proteins | sample MedBloCAOM3_M2_FD_187855 | JGI IMG/M metagenome (GOLD analysis project Ga0208991, IMG submission 187855) | Forest soil microbial communities from El Dorado National Forest, California, USA - Mediterranean Blodgett CA OM3_M2 (SPAdes) (version 2) | ecosystem: Environmental > Terrestrial > Soil >...
GGGCTTGTCGCGGACGTTCCAAAACCTGCAAGTCTTCTTTCGCATGACGGCGCTCGAAAACGTCATGGTCGGCCGCCACCGGCATGAGCGCACCGGCATCTTCGCCGACCTGCTTCATCTGCCCGCGGTTGCCCGGCAGAATCGGGCGACCCGCGATGCGGCGATGGCTGCGCTCGAACGCGTCGGCCTTGCCGCGGCGGCGCAGCGCGCGGCAGGCAGCCTGTCGTTCGGCGGTCTCAAGCGTCTTGAAATGGCGCGCGCACTTGCGAGCGAGCCCAAGCTGCTTCTGCTCGACGAGCCGGCGGCGGGCTGCAATCCGGTGGAGACCGCCGAGATTGAAGCCATCATCCGCAGGCTGACCCGCGACCGCATCACCGTCGTGCTGGTCGAGCATGACATGCGGCTGGTGATGAACATCTCCGATCGCATCCACGTACTCGCCAACGGCCGCACGCTCGCGGAAGGCACGGCTGCCGAGGTACGCGCCAATCCGGCCGTGATCGAAGCCTATCTCGGGGTTCGCGGCGCGCGGGAGAGCAGCCGTGCTGTCGGTTGAGAACGTCACCAGCAGTTACGGCCGCATCCAGGCACTGCACGGCGTTTCGCTGGAGGTGGCGGCCGGCGAGATCGTCACCCTGGTCGGGGCCAATGGCGCCGGCAAGACCACCCTGATACGGGCTATTTCCGGCGTGCAACCGATCTCGGGTGGCCGGATCAGGTTCGAAAATCGGCCCATCGATCGCATCCCGGCGCATGCGCGCGTTGCGCTCGGAATCGCGCAGGTGCCCGAAGGCCGGCAATTGTTCGCCCCGCTGTCGGTCGAGGACAATCTCAGGCTCGGAGCATGGTGCCGGCGAGATGACGACATCGAGGCCGAGCTTGCGTCCGTCTACGCCTTGTTCCCCATGCTCGCGGCCCGCCGTGGCGCGACTGCCGGCATGTTGTCGGGTGGCCAGCAGCAGATGCTGGCGATCGGTCGCGCCCTGATGGCGAAGCCGCGGCTGCTGTTGCTCGACGAGCCCTCGATGGGACTTGCTCCGATGCTGGTCGAGCAGATCCTCGACGTGGTCGAGGGGCTCAAACGCGCGGGCTTGACGGTGCTTCTGGTCGAGCAGAATGCGCGCGCCGCGCTTGCCGTCGCCGATCGTGGCTATGTGGTCGAGACCGGCCGGATTGCGGCGAGCGGCAGCGCCGCGCAACTTCTCGCCGACGACCGCGTGCAGGCCGCGTATCTTGGCGTATGAGAGAAGACCAATGACAAGAGCATTTTCATGCATCAGGTTATTTTCGTGCATCACATACGGCCTGCTCGCTGCGATTGCGGTGGCGGGAGGAAGTGCCAGCGCGCCGGCCGATGATTACCCGACGCGGACCATTCGCGCCGTCGTTCCGTTCGCCCCAGCCGGCGTCATGGATCTCGTTGCCCGCATCGTGCTCGAAAGGGTCGGCCAGTCGCTTGGGCAGCAGATCGTGATCGATAATCGTCCGGGCGCCGGCGGGACCATTGCCATCGACCTGGTCGCGCATGCGCCCCCCGACGGCTACACCATCGTGATCGCCGATCCGGCGGGGTCCCTGGCCGCAAGCGTCAGCCTTTATCCGAAGCTGAACTTCGATCCGGTCAAGGATCTCAGCCCGATCGCGCTCCTGGGGACGTCTGGCGCGGTGCTGTCGGTGAGCAACGCGCTCCCCGCCAAGACGCTGCAGGAATTCGTCGCGATTGCGAAAAGCCGCCCGGGTGAGTTGCTGTTCGGGTCGGCCGGGAACGGCACGCCGGGACATCTCAACGGCGAACTGTTCAAGCGGCTCACCGGCATCGACGTGGTCCACGTTCCGTATCGGGTCGGCTCCCAGGCGGTCACCGATCTGATCGCGGGCAGAATCTCGTTTTGGATTTCTCCCATCGCCACCGTGCTGCCGCAGATTCAGGCGGGCCAACTGCGCGCCCTGGCCGTCTCCGGACGCATGCGCTCGCGCGAGCTGCCTGACGTACCGACGGTCAGGGAGAGCGGATTCGGGGACTATGACGTGTCGACGAGCTATGCGCTCTTTGCCCCGGCGGGGACGCCGCAGCCAATTCTCGGCAAGCTCCAGGCCGAGGTCAGACGCGCCCTCGAAAACGACGGCGTTCATCGGCGGCTGCGCATCGCGGGGGTCGAGCCGGGCGTCGGTCCGCCCGAAGAGGTCCAGCGCCTGCTGGCAGCGCGGATTGCGCAATGGTCGGATGTGATCAAGATATCCGGCATCAGAATCGACGAACGATGAGCTGAGCAGCAGCGTGGACCTTGGTGCAGCACCGAACATGATCCCGCGTTATCACCAGGCGCTCGACTTCGAAGCGCTATGGCGTGAATTCCCGCCGCCGCCGGACTATTTCGGCACCACGTATCGGCTGTCGCGCGATGAAATTCGCGGGATGCAGGAACAACGGTTCCTGCGCCAGATGGAACGCGCATGGCAGGTGCCGTTCTATCGTCGCCGCTGGTCGGCGCAGGGGATGGAGCCTGGCGACATCCGCGGCCTCGACGACTTGGCCCGCATCCCGCCGTTCTCCGTGTACGACATGCGCGAGAGCGCGGGCAACGATCCGCCATGGGCGGATTATATCGGCATCGATCCCGCCGAGCATGCGCCGCTGCCGCTGATCCTGCAGACCAGCGGTGGAACCACCGGTCTGCCGCGGCCGATGATCTTTACGCCGCGTGATCGCGAGGTGATGAACATCATCACCGGCCGGCGGCTCCATATGCAGGGTGTGCGTCCGTTCGATCTCGTCCAGGTCGCCCTGTCCATGGGGTTGACCAACGGCGGGGTGCTCGCGCGCGAGGGCATCTGGAAATACACCGGTGCGGTCCCGGTCATGACCGGCTCGGGCGCTCAGACCCCGACGCGGCGTCAGATCGAGCTCATCAAGGCGTGGAAGGCGAAATTCCTGATCGGATTTCCAGCCTATCTGCGCCACATGGGTCTGGTCGCGCGCGACGAGCTCAAGATCGATCCGCGCGGGCTGTCGGTGAAAGGACTGATCGTTCATCTCGGCACCGACGATCGCGCCGCGCTCGAAGCGCTGTGGGGCGCGGATGTCTACGATACCTATGGCTGCAATGAATGCGGGACGATGGCCGCCGAATGCAGCCACAAGAGCGGCATGCATGTATTCGAGGATGCGTTCATCCTCGAAGTCAACGATCCCGAGACCCTGGAGCCCAAGCGCGAAGGCGAGCGGGGCGTGGTCTTCATCACGACCCTGTTCAAATATGCAGCTCCGATGATCCGCTACAACATGAACGACGTCACGTCGCTTGCAAGCGGCGAATGTGCGTGCGGCTGCGTTCATCGCCGCATCACCAAGATCTTCGGCCGCAGCGACAACATGGTGAAGCTGCGCGGCGTCAACGTGTTCCCTGAAGCCATCGGCGCCATTGTCAGCGAGGACGCGCGCTCGAACGGTGAATACGTCTGCGTGTTGGGGGTAGCCGAAGGCGGGCGTGAGACCATGACCGTCATGATCGAGATCTGCGACGAGAGCGCGCCGTCGGGCGTCATCGAGCGTGAACTCGCCGACCGCCTGAAAGAGGCGCTGGGCGTGCGCCTCGAGGTCCAAGCGGTGGAGCGCGGCCGGCTCGATCACCTGACCGGGCTGTCGCAAACCTCCAAGATCAAGCGCCTGATCGACAGGCGTCATCCCGCATCGACCTGAGGCTGCATTCATGGACAAGGTGACGAAGCTGTTCGACTGCCATTCGCACTGGGGCACGAAACGCGGCTATCTCTTTCGTACCGAGGCGGAGCTCGCCCAGCAGGAAAAGATCTGGAAGACCAAAGCGACCTTCTGGTCCGAGGACGAGATGGCGGACTACTTTCGTCGCAATAATGTGCGCACCATCCTCGATCTCTCGTTCACCAAGTTTCTGCCAATCGAGGAAATCCGCGCGCACCACGATTACGCGTTTGAATTTCAGCGCAAGCACCCCGACGTGGTGTTCGGCCATTGGCTGCAATTCGATCCGCACCGCGCGCTCGAGGCGATCCGCGAATTCGACCGGGCGCTCGCGGCCGATGCCGGCTTCGTCGGCTTGTGCGTCAACGGCCAGGTGCTCGGCATTCCCCCGAGCGATCCGTGCTGGGATCCGCTCTATCAGCTCGCGATCGAGGCCGGCCGCCCGATCATGATCCTCACCGGTCTCACCGGGATCGGGCAGGGATTGCCGGGCGGCAAGGGCATCGTCCTCGACCACGGCCATCCCCGGCACATCGATGCGGTGGCGGCGCGCTTTCCACAGCTGCGCATTCTCGCGGCCCGGCCCGCCTATCCGTGGCAGGATGACATGCTGGCAGTGCTGGCGCACAAGCCCAATGTCCACTACGAGCTGCACGGCTGGGGGCCGCGCCAGTATTCGCCAGCTTTGAAGAAGGCGATCGCCGGCCGCTTGGCGGACCGCGTCATGTTCGGCTGTGATTTTCCGGTGCTCCGTTACGAGAAGGTGATGGCCGATTGGAACGCGGAGGAATATTCGCGCGAGGTGCTGGAGAAGGTGCTGTACCGCAACGCCGAGGCTTATTTCGCGGCAGACCAGGGTGAGAACAGATGATGCTACGCATATCCATTGCCGTCGCCGCCTTGCTCGCCGCCGGTTCGCCGATCGCGGCACAGGAACAGCAGTATCCCTCGCGTCAGGTCGAATTGGTGGTGCCGTTCCCGGCCGGTGGCGGCGCGGATGTCAGTGCCCGCATGGTGGCGCAGATCGCAGGCGAGAGCTTGGGGCAGCCGTTCGTCATCCAGAACAAAGGCGGGGCAACCGGCGCGATCGGCTCCGAATACGTCGCACGCGCGACGCCCGAAGGATACACCCTGTTGTTGGCGACCGGCTCGACCCATGCGGTGCTGCCGGCCTATCGCACCGATCTTCCCTACGACACGGTGACGAGCTTTGCCCCGGCCACGCTGGTGGCGATCATCCCGAACATGCTGGTGGTGAATCCCAAGAAGGTGCCGGTCGCGAGCGTTGCCGAACTGATCAACTATCTCAAGGACAACCCGGGCAAGCTCAATTTCGCAAGCTCGGGACCCGGCAGCTCCATTCATTTCGCCGGCGAGCTGTTCAAGCTGATGACGCGGACGCAGATGACGCACGTGTCCTATCGTGGCAGCGCGCCCGCGCTCAACGACCTGCTGGCGGGCAGCGTCGATCTGATCTTCGACAATATGCCGGTGGTCTGGCCGCAGGTGCAGCAGGGAAACCTCCGCGCGTTGGGAGTGGCGAGCCTCGAACGCACGACGCTGGCGCCGCAGGTCCCGGCGATTGCCGAGACCTTGCCGGGCTTCGAAGCAGTGTCCTGGGTCGGGATCGTGGCGCCGGCCGGTACGCCGTCCGCCATCGTGGACAAGATCTCCCAGGCCTTCGGAGCCGCCGTGCTGCGCCCGGAAATCGTCAGCCGGCTGCAGGAGCTCGGATACACACCGGCCCGCAATACGCCGACCGAGTTCGCGCAATTCATCCGCGACGACCGCGCGAAATGGCAGCGCGTCGCGCGCGATGCGAACCTGTCGGCGAAGTGACGAGCCGGCATTGCTGCTGGTCAACGGGGGATATCATGCCGGATGCCAACGATCGAAGAGCGCGCGGCCTTGCCGTCTACAAACAGATGGGCTGGGGCGAAAACACCGCCGTCAAAGAGCTGGACGAAGATTTGTGGCAGTTCACCACCGACGTGCTGTTCGGGGAAATATGGTCGCGACCCGGGCTGAGCTTGCGCGAACGTGAGCTGGTGACCTTGGCCACACTGATGGCGGCGAAGGCGGACGGGATCGCGCTCCACATGCGCCATGCGCACAATCTCGGCATCACCTTCGACGAGATGAAGGAAGTGATCCTGCAGGCGACGATTTATCTCGGAATGCCGAAAGCGCTGTTCGCCATGCGCAAGCTCAAGGCGGTGATGGCCGACGCGGGCGAGGGCGGGACTGGCGCGAAAGCGTAACAGCTCAGCGATTTTGTTGCGGCTGGCATCGTGCCTTGGCCAGAATTTCCGGTGCGCGTGCTTGCGCGTCGTCATGCAACCGGAATTTGCGAGCTTTATCGCAGCTGTGCGGCGTTTTGAAGGATCAATCCGATGGCTGCATGTCTCGGCGGATGTTAGCATCCGGGAGATGCCGGGCCAAAATCACTGATAAGGAGATGGGGTCCATGCCAGATGCGCTCAGATTGGCGACGCTCGCGGTCGCGGCGGTTGCTTTGTTCGGAACGGCCACAACCGGCCATGCTCAGGAGCCGATCCGCATCGGCGTCCTGCAGCCGATGACGGGGCCGGCGACCAAGAACGGCACCGAGAACTTCACCGCCATGCAGATCGCCCGCGACATGATCAACGAGCGTGGCGGCATCAGCGGGCGCAAGGTCGATTTCCTGCTCGCCGACATTCCCACCCCGACCGCCGCGATCAGCGAGACCGAACGCCTCACCACCAAGGACGGGGTCAAGATCACCCTCGGCTCGGGGGTGTCGCTGCTCGCGGTTCCGGTCAGCCAGGCCGCCGAGCGCCACGGCGTATTCCACTGGGAAACGGCGGGTGCGGCCGACATCATTACCAAGCGCGGCTTCAAGTACACCTTCCAGGTCGGGCCGGCGGCGTACCGTTATGGTCAGGCGGCGGTGGACCTCACGCTCGGAGAACTCGCCAAGCGGCTCGGCAAATCTCCCGCCGACCTGCGCATCGCGCTGTTGTGGGAAAACCGGGCGTTCGGCAAGTCCGTGGGCGATTCCATCCGCGCCGATGCCAAGGAAAAGAACATCACTCTCGTCTATGACGAGGGCTACGACCAGTTCCTCACCGACATGACGCCGATTGTCCAGCGGCTGAAGGACGTGAAGCCGGACGTGCTGCTGGCGATCTCGTTCCCCAACGATGCGATCCTGTTTCAGCGCAAGGCCAAGGAACTCGACTTCAACGTCGGCGCCCTGGTCGGGGTAAGCGCCGGCTATTCCAATCCTGATCTGCGCGACTCCATCGGCGACATGGTCAACGGCATCTTCGTTTCGGATTTCGCGGCACGGGTGAATCCCAAGGCGCTGACCCCGGAGACGCTCAAGATCGCGGACGAGTTCTTCAAGCGCTATGACGACAGGATGAAGCGTCCGCCGGCGGGGCATGCATCCTCGGCCTTCTCGGCGACCTGGGCGCTGTTCACTGAAGTCTTCCCCAAGGCCAAGACCTTCGAGCCGGCGGAACTGCGCGAGATCGCGCTCAAGCTCGACCTGCCCGAGGGCAGCCTGGCCAACGGAAGCGGCATCAAGTTCACCAACAACGACTGGCCCACCGATCCGAAGGATGCCGGCCAGAATCTCCGCGCCTCGATCGGCGTCTGGCAATGGCAGAAGACCGGCAACAACCAGATATTCCCGGCCAAGCTGGCGACCACCGAGCCTGTGATGGTGCCGCTGCCGAACTGGAGCCAGCGCTGACGTGATCGCCTGGTGCGAGGCCGCGCGGTCCCGCGCGGCCCTCCAACTTGCGCTGCCCGGGTCTCCAGCGGGACCATGACGACTGTCGGGCAGCTCGTCTTTTCCGGTATGCTCATCGGCGGCATTTATGCGCTGATGAGCATCGGACTGACGCTGATTTTCGGCGTGTTGCGCATCGTCAATTTCGCCCACGGCGAGTTCCTGATGATCGCGATGTACGGCGCCTGGGCGATGACGAGATATCTCGGCCTCAACCCGTACTATTCCATCGTCGCGATCGTGCCGGCCATGTTCCTGTTCGGGGTCGTGGTGCACCGCCTGATCGTCATGCCGGCGCTCGACAAGCCGCACCTGGTGGTCGTGTTCGCGACCATGGGATTGTCGATCCTGATGCAGAACGTCGCGCTAATGGTACTGTCGGCCGATCTGCAGGACGTGCCTCCGATTCTCGGAGGACGCTCGTTCACTTTCGGACCGTTCTACGCCAAGCCCGAATTGCTCATCGGCTTCGCCGTCGCGGTCGCTTGCACGCTGGGGCTGCGCTTCATGTTGCAGGCGACCTATCTCGGCAAGGCGATCCGCGCCACCGTCCAGGACGGGGAGGCGGCGCAGTTGATGGGCGTGCCCGTTCCGCGCATCTTCCTCATCACCTTCGCCGCCGGGTCCGCGCTGGTTGGTCTCTCCGCCTGCGTCATGATGCCTTTGTTCTCGGTCTTTCCGACAGTGGGCCTCAATTTCGTGCTGATCGCGTTCGTGATCGTCGTGCTGGGCGGCATGGGCAGCATCGAAGGGGCATTGCTCGGAGGCATCTGCATCGGCATCGTGCAATCGCTGAGCAGCTACTACATCGCGCCGGCGTTCGGGCAGATGTTCTTCTTCATGCTGTTCCTGCTGGTGATGATCTTTCGCCCCGCCGGCCTTCTCGGCCGCAAGGGCGAGGCTACCCTCGGCATCAACGACTGAACCGGCATGGATGCGGCGCCGCCAAGAGCCAAGCAACGAAGCGGCCGGTGGCGGCTGCTGCCGGAACGCGGCACGGTCTCGCTGTTCGAGCTGGTGCTGCTGGCCGTTTGCGTTGCGCTCGTCGCCGCTCCGTTGCCGCAATACCTCCAGGACGTCGTCATCCAGACCTTTCTGTGGGCGGGGCTTGCGCTCGCCTGGAATATCGCAGGCGGTTTTGCCGGGCTCATTTCATTCGGACATGCGGCCTTTTTCGGCATCGGCGCCTACACCTCAAGCATCCTGGCGGCGAACTACGGCCTGACACCCTGGATCGGGCTGTGGATAGGCGGCGTCCTGTCCACCGCGTTTGGCGCGGTGCTCACGCTGGTATGCGCACGGCTGCGCGGGCCGTTCTTCATCCTTTCCACGCTCGCGGCTGCCGAGGTGGTCAGGATCGCGGCGCTCAATTGGGCGACGCTGACGGGCGGAGCGGAAGGCTTCTCCATCCTGCCGATCGCGAGCATCGCCAACATGGTGTTCGAATCGAAGACCACCTATGCCGCGTTGATGCTGGGATACTTCCTTCTCATCTACGCCATCACCAAAACGGTCGAGGGCTCGCGTTACGGCTACTACCTGTTTGCGGCGCGGGACGACGAGGAGGCTGCCAGCGCGGCGGGCGTCAATCCGTTGCTGGCGCGCACCGGCGCCATGTCCCTGAGCGCCTTTCTTGCCGGCATCGGCGGCTCTCTGTTCGCGCAGTACTTCCTCTTTCTCGATCCCACGCACGTGATCTCGCCTGAACTGTCGTTCCAGTTCGCGCTCCTTCCCGCACTGGGCGGCCTCGGCACGGCGATCGGACCGGTGCTCGGTTCGTTCGTCATCACGCCGCTGTCCGAGATGCTGCGCTCCTATTTCGGCGGCGCGGCCGCGGGTCTGCATCTCGCGATCTACGGCGGTGTGCTCGTGGTCGTGATGCTCTATATCCCCAGCGGCATTGCCGGCGCGCTGCAGCGGTTGGCGGAACATCGCCGCAAGGGCACGCCATGACAACGCTGCTCGAGGTCCGCAATCTGATCCGCACGTTCGGCGCGCTTAACGCGGTTGCCGGCGTGAGCTTCTCGGTCCGGCAGGGAGAACTCGTCGGTTTGATCGGACCGAACGGTGCCGGCAAGAGCACCCTCTACAACCTGATCGCCGGCGCGATCGCCCCGACCTCAGGTGAGGTCGTGTTCAAGGATCGGCCGGTCGGTGGCTGGAAGCCGTACCAAGCCGCGCGCGCCGGCGTTGCGCGGACCTTTCAAATTCCCAAGCCGTATCGCCACCTCTCGGTGTTGGAGAACGTAGCGTTGAGCGCAATGCTGCACGATCGGTCGGTTGCGGCGGCGTGCGAAAGCGCCCAGGCGATACTGGCCGACGTCGGCCTGGCCGACTATGTGGACGCGCCGGTGGGCAACCTGACGGTCGGCCTGCTCAAGCGGCTCGAAGTGGCGCGCGCGCTGGCGCTGCGTCCAAGCCTCGTCCTGTTCGACGAGATCATGGCAGGCCTGACGCCGAGCGAGGTCAAGGGGATGACCAGCCTCGTCGCCGGCCTTCCCGCGCGCGGCATCACAGTGATCTGGGTCGAGCACGTGCTCTACGCGATCATGAAGACGGCGCCGCGCATTATGGTGCTCCACCGCGGCGAACTAATCGCCGACGGCGCTCCCGAGGTACTGGTCAAGGATCCTGCCGTCATCAAGGCTTATCTCGGAGAGGAGACCAGCGTTGCTTAGTGTCGAGAACCTCGACGCGTTCTACGGCCCGGTGCAGATTTTGCACGACATCAACCTCGCCGTCGACACCGGCCAGATCGTCGCGCTGGTCGGGGCCAATGCCGCCGGGAAGAGCACGCTGATGTTCTCTCTCGCCGGGCTGCGCACGGCATGCACCGGTCGAATCTCGATCGGTCAAGAGAGCATCGAGGCACTGCCGGCCTATGAGCGCGTCGTGCGCGGCCTCGTGCTGGTCCCGGAACGGCGGCGGTTGTTTCCGTTCATGACCGTGCTCGAAAATCTGGAGATGGGAGCCTATTGCTCGGTCGCGCGCCGCGCGCGCAAGGAGACGATCGAACAGGTCTATGCCCTGCTGCCGGTGCTGGCCGAGCGCCGCAGCCAGATTGCCAGGTCGCTCAGCGGCGGTGAGCAGCAGATGCTCGCGATCGGGCGCGCGCTGATGGCCAAGCCGCAGGTGCTGCTGCTCGACGAGCCGACCGAAGGCCTGGCTCCCATCTATGTCAAGTTGCTGTTCGACCTCCTTCGCACGCTGCGCGATCTCGGGCACACGATCCTGATCGTGGAGCAGAACGTGCACCACGTGCTGCGTGCCGCCGATCGCGCCTACGTGCTCGAGAACGGCAGGATCGTCATGCAAGGCGCCGGCGCTGAACTTCTCAATGATGACCGGTTGAAGGTCGCGTATTTAGGGCTGTGAGGATGGTCACGGATATCCACTGTCATTTCATTCCGGGCGAGCTGTTCAAGTTCGTCCAGGCGCGCAAGGAGTTCGACACCTGCGTGACGGCGATGGACGGCGATCGCATCGACATCACAGTGCGCGGCATGCACTTCGGCTTGAACCCGACCTTCTTCGAGCCCGCGCGTCAGGTCGCGCGCATGGACGTTCTGGGCATCGATCGCACCGTCATTTCGCTCGCGACCCCGCTGGTCAACTATTATCTCGAGCCGAAAATCGCGTGCGAGGCCGCGCGCCTCTGCAACGACGGCTTCGCCGCACTCGTCGACGCGGAACCGGAGCGCTTTTTGGCCTGGGCATTTCTGCCCATGCAGGCCCCGGTGGCGGCCGCGGCAGAACTTCGACGGTGCGTGCGCGATCATGGATTCGTCGGTGGGCACGTGGCGACCAACGTACGCGGAACTTACCTGCCGGATGAGGCCTTCCGCCCGATCTTCGACGCGGCAAAGGAACTCGATGTCCCACTTTTCCTGCATCCGGTCGATCCGCCCGGGCGGGATCGCACCGGAGACTACGAGCTGACGGTGGTCGCGGGCTATCTGTTCGATTCCACGATCAACATGTTCCGCATGATCTGCAGCAATTTCCTCGATCGGTACCAAGGCATGAAACTGGTCTGCGCCCATACCGGCGCGTTCAGCCTGATGCTGCGCAACCGGATGCAGCGCGAGGTCGATACCAACGCGGCGCTGTCGAATACGCTGCCGCGCAAAGTCGGGGACTACCTCCGCGACTTCTATTTCGACACGGTGTGTTTCGAGCCGGACTACCTGCGCTACGCCACCGGCATCGTTCCGGCGGAGCATCTGCTGCTCGGGAGCGACGCGCCGTTCCCACTCGGAGAGCCCGATCCCGTCAACTTCGTCCGGCGCGCGCTGCCGGCGGAACACGCGGAGCTGGCGCTGTCCGGCAACTTTCAGCGCCTGATCGGGAGATAGCAATGGACATTCGCCGTCTGCTGGTCGTCTGCGACACCATCATCAGCGAGGGCGGAATGCCGGCCATTCGCCCGGTCACCCGCGTCGCCGCCTGTGCGGTGATCAAAAATCCGCTGGCCGGCGTCGCGCGCGACGATCTCGGCGAGCTCGTGCCGCTCGGCGCGGAGCTGGGCGACCTCTTGGTTCGCAAGGTGCTGGCGGTGTTGCCGAACGCAGCGGCGAGCTACGGAAAGGCCGCCATCGTCGGGCTCGACGGCGACATCGAGCATGCCGCCGCCATCCTCCATCCGCGCATGGGAAAGCCGATGCGCGAGGCGATCGGCGGGGGCAAGGCGATCATTCCCTCAAACGTGAAGGTCGCGACGGCGGGGACCGCGATCGACGTGCCGCTGTCCGACCGTGACGACGTCTGGGTGTTCGACCACATCGACACCATCACCGTGGTCGTGCCGGACGCGCCGCGGCCGGGGGAGATCGTCGTAATCGTTGCTCTCAGCGATGGGGGCAGGCCGCGGCCGCGCATCGACAAGGACGGAGCGCGGCCACTCACGAAGTGACGTTCAGCTCTTGCGCGCCTGCCAGGCGAGATGGCCGAGGGCAGCCCCCTCGCAGATGAGTTCGATGCCGAGCAATACGCCGAGCACCCAGACCGCGCTGACCGGAATGCTGGCCCATAGATAGAACGCCAGCAGGATGCCTACGATGCCACTGCCCAGGACCCAGCCCCAGTTCGGAAACGGGCGTATCGTCAGTGCAAAGATCACCTTCGAAATGCCCTCGACCATGAAGAACACGATCAGGAGAAGCGTGAGCGTGAGCAGACCTTCGCCCGGATTGCGCAGGAAAAGTGACCCGACGAGAATGAACAGGACCACCGAAACGAGCTGAAGCCAGAAATGCGGCACGTGGCGCGCGCCGATCAGACTGATCGCCTGCAATATGCCGCTGAAGATCAGCAGCCATCCAAGGAAGACGACCACGGCGACTGACGAAATCGCGGGAAAGACCAGCGCCAGAATGCCGGCCAGAATCATCAGGCCACCCTGGATGAGATACCAGAGCGAATGCCGCTTGACCGTTTCGCGCATCGCCTCGCGCATCACCTGGGCGGCGGCTTCGAGTGACATGGACATGGGCGGTCTCCCTCAAATGATCGACTCAAATGCCTTAAGAGCTCGATCCTAGTCTCGGCGCGGCGCTACACCAAGCCGTATCCATCGTCGCCGCGAGCCGTCAGGGCGCGTAGCTTCTGTCTAAGGCCCTTGATTTCCTCAAACCGGGCGGTCACGTCTCGCATGACGGCGACCAGGCCGATGATCTCGCCTTGCTCCGAGTGGATCGGCGTAATCGTGAATTCAATCGAGAGCGGCAAGCCGTCCCGCCGCAACCCCGGGACGGAGAGCAATTCGCCGGCGTCATATCGGCTGTGGCCGGTCGCCATGACCTTTCGGTACCCTTCCCAATGAGGGGCCCGGAGGCGTTCCGGGATCATCAGATCCAGCGACCGACCAATCGCCTGGGCTGCGCCGTACCCGAATATTCGCTCGGCACCGGGATTCCAGAATTGAATGATGCCGTCGCGGTCGCTGGCGACGATCGCGTCCGCCGCTGCTGGCCAGAATCGCGCGCGATATCGATTGGTGCGTGAAAACGTGATGGTGGTCGGTCACCTTGCCCTCCATCGATCGCAGCGGTCCGTCGACAGGTCAGCAGCGCCGTCAGTCGCGTCTCCGGTGGAGACCGCGGATCGCTGCTCAGTCAATGCCGTTCTTGCCCCTGACCCGTGGCAGCAGCGAGGGTATGGCGGCGGACACCAATCCAAGCGCGGCTGTTATCGCCGTCATTTCGATCATGGGGATCGGCGTACCATCCGCGAGAAGCCCGTACATCTGGGCAAATCCCGCGCCCAGGAAATTCTGCACAAAGACGCCGATACCCGCCGCGGTTCCCGCCAGTGCGGGAACGGTAGCCATCGCGCCGGCCTGCGCATATGGCAGCGAAAGCCCTTGTGCCATCGTCATGAACGAGCCGGGCAGAAACAGCACCAGCGGCGTCACGTATCCCGACCACAACAAGCTTGATTGCACGAACACGGCGATGACCGCGAGCGATGCGCCTATCAGGATCATCCGCTCGACCGATGCGCGATTGCTTATGCGGCTGGAAATGACCGTGCCGATGATGAAGCCGAACGGTACCATGGCGAAGTACAATCCGAATTCAGTGGCGGGCCGGTGCAGCAGCTCCTTCATCAATGTGGACGATGCCGTCGCGACGATCAGGAACGTGCCGGTGGTGCAACCGGTGTGGATGACGAGAGCGCAGAACCGGGGTTGACGAAAAAGGCGGAGAAAGCCGGAGAACATGGTCGAACCAATCGCGGTCCGGTTCTGCGCCCCGGTTTCCGGAACGAGGAAATAGGCCCCCACCGCGATGGCGAGGCCCGTGATGCCCGCGAACGCGAAGACTGATCGCCAGCCGAACTGGTCGACCAGGACGCCGCCGACACCGGGCGCCAGCAGTCCGCCGATGGCGAAAAACATGGTGAGATAGGCGATCGCCTTGATCAGGCGTTCGGCGCCGTACACGTCGCGGGCGATGGCCCGGGCCAGGGTAATGCCGCACCCGGCTCCGATGGACTGCACCAACCGGCCAATCAACAAGATAATGAACGAACAGGCCAAAGCCGAGATCATGCTTCCCAGGAGAAAGAGAGAGAGGCCGATCAGCAATACCGGGCGGCGTCCGTAGCGGTCCGCGAACGCACCGTAGGCGAGTGTCGAGAATGCCATTCCAAATACGCCGATGCTGAACGCGAGCTGCGCCAGTGCGTCGGTAAGCTGGAAATCGACCTTGATGACCGGGATGACCGGGAAGAACAGGTGAATCGCGAAGGGGCCGAGCAGCGCCAGTGCTGCCAGGACCAGGTCCAGCGCGCGAGAGAGCATGTCGCGGCCCTAAGTGGAGGAACGACTGACAGACCAGTCGCACCGCGGCGGCGTCAGCGCTTGCAAGTCGGACGTCACCATGCGCCGTCTTGATTGCTCATTCGATCTTCATGGTCTGATCGGAGAAATCGACGGTGACGGTGATGCGGCCCTCGTTGACCCGCCATTTCTGCAACGTGAAGGTGCGCAGCCCGGCCTTGTGCAGCGGGTCTTCCTTGGCGATGGCCTCCGCTTCCTCGAACGAGCTTGCGCGCAGCACGAACATTCCGGCTTCGGGGGTTTCGGAGCCGCGGGGATAGAGCGGTCCGGCGGCGAACATGATGCCGTGCTTTTCCAGCTCGATCTGGTGCGCCAGGTGGTCACCGAGCCGTTTGGCGATTTCAGGCGACCGCACCGGCCGCGTGACGACCAGGTACATTTCCTTGCCGAGAAAGCTCTTGGTTGCGGGATCGACGTTGCTGGGAACATCGGCCATTGTGGTTTCCTTGTTCGTCCCTGGGGTGGGCGGTTGTATCGTCGGCGCGCGGGAAACAATCGGACCCGGATTGCCGGCTCTATCGTTTGGGAATTCCGGCCTTTTCCGCCAGTTCCTTCCACAGCGGAATCTCCTTTTTCACGCGCTCGGTCGCCTCTTCGGGTGTGCTGCTCTTCGGAAAGCCGCCGAGATTGCGCAATTGCTCCTGGACGCTCGGCAACGCGATGGCTGTGCGGATGTCCTGGTTCAGCCGCTCGATGATGGGTTTCGGTACGCCGTGAGTGGTGCCGACGCCGATCCACGCGATCATTTCGAAGTCCGGTGAAACGGTCTCCGCGACCGTCGGGACATCCTTCAGGGCGGGCCAGCGTTCGGATGAGGTAATCGCGAGCGCGCGGAAGTTGCCGCCTTGGATATTGCCGAACACGACCGTGCCGGGCGTCACGATGGCATCCACGGTTTTGCCGAGCAGTCCCGTCACCGCCGCCGAATCGCCGCGAAACGGCACGTGCAAGACCTTGATCCCGGTCGTGGAGGCGAACATCTCCATGCCCATGTGCTGTCCGGTCCCCACGCCCGCGGTGCCGATGGTCAACGTGCCAGGCTTTGCCTTCGCCGCGTCGACGAAATCCTTAATGGTTTTGTATGGCGAGTCCGCATGGGTCACGATGAAGAACGGAACATTGGTCACGGACGAGATGAATGCGAAGTCGTTGATCGAGTCATAACCGAGCGAGTTGTAGAGCGCGGGTGAAACGAGATGTGCGGTCGTCACCAGCAGGAGGGTGTAGCCGTCGGGTTCGGCGCGGGCGACCTGTTCAGCCGCGATATTGCCGCCCGCGCCGACGCGAGCGTCGAAAATGACCGGCTGACCGAGAGACTTCGACATCTCGGCACCGAGCACCCGCGTGATCACGTCGGCGTTGCCGCCGGCGGCAAATCCCTGCACGAAGCGGACCGGCCGCGTCGGATATTGCTGCGCGAGCGCGCTCACCGCGCTGAATGCGAGGCCAATAGCGAGCGCCATCAGGCTGAGCGAACGCAAAGTGTTGCACACCGTATCAGGGGGTGGACGAGCGTCGCGACAACCGACGGTGAGTGATTGTCGCGGCGCGGTGACGTCAGCGGTAAGTGCGCGGCCTTTCGGCCATGGCCCGGTCTCGGGTCACCCCGCTTGGGCGATCAAATTCTCGAATTTGTGTTCCTTGAGATATTGATCGAGGCCCCAGCGCTTCACCTGATCCATCGTTTCGTGGAATTCCTGTTCCGGGATCGGCTTGTATACGAAACGCTCGCCGCGTCCGAATTTGCTGAAATCCCAGGGGTGATTCTCGAATTCCGCCGGCACCGCCATTTTCCAAAGCGGCAGATATTTCTCGATGTCGGCATCCATCGCTTTTTCGGCGCGATCGAGCGCATTGAGATAGGCGCGCAGCGTTTCGGGCGCGGTGCGATCCGGGACCCACCAGAGCGTATGAAACCTGTCCTCGATGATCTTGCGCAGCCCGAGTTGTTCCGCCATCGCGATCTGCGGCGGCAACAGACTCGCGGCCTCGACCTCACCGTCGAGCAGCGCTTTGAGGCGTGCTCCGAAGCCCCCGGTATTGACCGTCTTGATGTTCTCCAGCGGCAGATAGCGTTCGAGCCGGTAAGGAACGTTGAAGTGGCTGCCGGCGCGCAAACCTACCGATACCGGAACATCCTTGAGGTCTTCAGGCTTTCGAATCTTCGAGTCGGGCCGCACGAAGATCGCCCAGGGTGAATCGCCGTAGGCGTCCGCGACGACCTTGCCCATCCCGGCGCTGGCATTGCAGATCGTGCCCCACACGCAGGCGCCCTGAATGACGTCGTCCTTCGACTCCGTGTACGGCTTGTCCTGCGGGCGTTGGAAATAGTCGAACTCCTTCCAACTGGATTGCGTCCCCCGGAACGTTTTCCAATCGAATTCGACGTCGAGTCCCTCGGCGGCGAAATAGCCTTCCTTCATCGCAACGAAGTCGTTGAGCCCCATGCCTTTGGGGGCAATCTTCACGCTCCTTGCAGTCGTCATGGCGAACCTCCCGGCGGTTCAGCTTGCGCCCGTGCCGTTGGGCATGCGGGGTCATTGGTGCGGACCTTGTTCCGCAATAAGAAACATGTATCATATTCCGATACAGGAAAGCGTCAACCATGCCCGGCTCGAAATCAGGAATCGAAGGCGCGGAGGCCGCGCCGGAAGAGGCCGCCGAGCGCAGCGGCGTTCAGTCGGTTGGAATTGCTGCGACAATTCTGAAGGCGCTGGCGGCGGCTGGCGGCGTGCTCGCGCTGAAACACCTGGCGGCAGCGACCGGAATGCCGCGCGCCAAAGTTCACCGCTACCTGTCCAGCCTGCGTAATGCCGGGCTGATCACCCAGGACCCGGAAACCGGCCACTACGCGATCGGGTCCGCGGCCGTGACGATCGGCCTTGTGGGGCTCGGCCGCCTGAGCCCTATTCGCCAGATCAACGACGCGCTGCCGCGCCTGCGGGACCGCGTGAACGAAACGGTGACGGCGGCGATCTGGGGAGACACCGGCCCGACCATCATCGCGATGGAGGAAAGCGGTCACGTCGTGACCATGAATGTGCGCATCGGCTCCGTCCTGCCGCTCACGACGACCGCCATCGGCCAGGTCTTCCTGGCCTACCTGCCGGATTCGCTGACGCGGCATCTCGTTGCCGCCGAGCAGGCGTCGGCGGCAACGTCGCCGCGGGTCGGTGACGATCTCGCTTTGCAGCTCGCGCACATTCGCGAACGGCGTCTTTCGCGGGCGCGCGGCGTGCTCATCCCCGGCGTCGATGCAGTCGCAGCACCGGTGTTCGACGTGCGCGGCAAGCTGGTGGCGGTCATGTGCGTCGTAGGCCGATCCAGCGGAATGCCGTGCGACTGGGGCGAACCCGTCGTGCAGGCGCTGGATCAGGCGGCGCGCAATCTCTCGCGCCAGCTCGGATTTCTGGAGACGGCGATCATAACGGAACCAGCGCGCGACCAGACCAAGAAACGAATTCAACCGCCCAATGCAACGTGAGACGCCGGGGTTCAGGCGCCTGCCGCAATCGGTATCGTCGTCGCGGTCTGCCAACGGTCCACGATGTGGAGGATTGCATGCAGTCCATGCGAAAGCTTCTGGATCTACTTGGCATCGATGTTCCGGTCATCCAGGCGCCGATGGCCGGTGCCTCGTCGGCCGAGCTCGTGGCGGCGGTCGCGAATGCAGGCGGACTCGGGTCGTATGGCTGCTCGCGCCTGTCGCCTGCGCAGGTCATCGAAGAGGCGGAGCGAATCCGTGCGCTGACCAATCGCAGCTTCAACCTCGGATTTTTCTGCCACGACGCGCCCGAGGTCACGCCGGAGCAGGAGCGGGCCTGGCAATCGCGGCTTGCACCGTACTACGGCGAGCTTGGCGTTGATCCCGCGAGCGCGTCGGCGCCGAACCGCGCCCCTTTCGATGAAGAGATATGTGATGCCGTCGTCGCCGCCGGGCCAAAGGTGGCGAGTTTCCATTTTGGTCTGCCGGAGCCCCGGCTGGTTGAACGATTGAAGAAGGCGGGTTGCGTCGTCATCAGCTCCGCAACCACCGTAGCGGAAGCGAGGCGGCTGGTTGATCTCGGCTGCGACGCCATCGTCGCCCAGGGCCTCGAAGCCGGCGGACATCGCGGAATGTTCCTCGACATGGATCTCAACACGCAGGTTGGAACGTTCGCGCTCGTGCCGCAAATCGTCGATGCAGTCGACGTGCCGGTGATCGCGGCGGGTGCCATCACCGACGCCCGTGGGGCAGCGGCAGCGTTCGCGCTCGGCGCCGACGCCGTGCAGGTTGGAACCGCTTATCTGTTTTGCCCGGAAGCGAAGGTCAATCCTGTCCATCGCGAAGCGCTGAAAGCGGCGCGCGACGACGGCACCGCGCTCACGAACGTGTTTACCGGCCGGGCCGCGCGCAGTCTGGTCAATCGTCTGGTGCGGGAGGTCGGCCCGATCAGCGACGTGGCGCCCCAATTCCCGGCGGCCGCGGGGGCGGTGCAGGCGCTGAGCAATGAAGGGTCTCGCCGCGGCTTGCCGGACTTCACCCCGTTGTGGGCGGGACAGGCCGCGTCCCTGGGACGCCCGACCAGCGCGTCGGAATTGACGCGCAACCTCTCGCAGGAGGCATTCGCATTGCTCCGCTCGCTGGCGGAACAGGCACCGAGCGTGCGGCCCGGGCCATAGGCGCTTTCGACATCCGAAGGCGCGGTCACATTGAAGGTTCACAACGAAAAGGAGGACACCATGGCCAAACAGCGGATCAGCTACGTCCCGCTCGAAAAGATGGATGCGGAGATGCGCAAGGAGATGGAACGATGCCAGCGTGAAGGCACGCCCCGACCGGAAAGCTCCGCCGTGCGCGCGCACGTGCCGGCGGCATTCTGGTTCTTCGCCAATTCATGGCACAATCTCTTCCGCAACGGCGTACTCGATCATGCCATCAAGGAGCTGTGCCGGCTCTACGTGTCGCGCTCGGTGCAATGCGAGTATTGCGGCAATCAGCGTTCGGTGAAGGCCACGACGAGCGGTGCGCTGATCGAGGACCACGTCATGGATCTGCTGAACTTCGAGAAGTCCACGACGTACAACGAGCGCCAGAAGGCCGCGCTTGCGTATGCCGAGGCGATCACCTGGCATCTCACCACCGACGATGCGTTCTGGGACCGCATGCACAAGCAGTTCAGCGAGCCGGAGCTGGTCGAGCTCGGCTGCATGATCGGCCTCACGCTCGGGCAGCAGAGCTGGCTGCGGCTCCTCAATATCGAGCATCACGAGGTCATGGCGGGAACGTCAGCGTCCATGGCGCCCGGATACGAGGATTCCCAAAAGCTCAAGCAGACCAAATCGGCCGCTGATTACTGGGCTCACTCGAAAACCGGCGAAGGCTCGGGCAAGGGCGTTGACGCATCCAGCACTGCCGGACGGTGATCGCGCCCAGATTGGCGCCGGGCCGGTCGTGTTGGCGCCGATCCCTGTTCTTCGTTCGCGCCGGCTGGTTTCAGCCGGCGCGCGACGCGAGGCCCCACTCCGCATAGGAGGGGCGCGCAGTCGCGAGCGGGGCAGGGCGATCATCGCTGCCAGGCGCGGCTGCGTCGGCGCGAAACTGCGCGAGCGCCTGATCGCTGGTGATAATCTTGGCACGGTGATACTGCCGCATGTAGTTCAAAGCATAGTCATGGGCGTCCCGGTGCGGTGAGGAGACCGCATCGGAGATCACCGAGATATCGTAGTTCAGGTAGAATGCGTCGATTACGGTGTGCTGGACGCAAGCTTCGGTCCAGGCGCCCGTGAAGAAAAGCCGCTTGACGTCGAGTTCGCGCAGCACGGCGTCGAGCCGCGTCGAATTGAACGCGCTGTAGTGCTTTTTCTGGATTTGAAAGTCGCCCGGCTTGGGATCGAGCTCGTCGACGATCTCGGCGTCGGGGGTGCCGATGATGCAGTGCGGGCCGAAGATCTTGAAGTGCTTGTCGATCGGCACTTCCTCCGGCAAAAAGTTGTCCTTGATGAAGACGACGGTGACGCCGAGCTCGCGGCCGGCGTCGATCACGCGCCGCACGGTGGCGAACAAGCGCTTGGCGTCGAGCGGATCCGGCAAGGTCGGGTTGCTCTTGAAGAAGCCTTTGAGCAGGTCGATGACGACGATCGCGCTCCGCGGGCTCATGGAAGGCCTCCGCAACGAATGATGCTGCGGGATCGTATCTCCCAGCCTCTCATGCAGCAACACTTCTGCGCCGGTTGCACGTACAACGGGTGCGGATCTCGCACTGCAGTCTGGATAACCGGCTCGCGCTCT
>Ga0208991_1000026_pt1 | contig 20770 bp, 22 predicted proteins | sample MedBloCAOM3_M2_FD_187855 | JGI IMG/M metagenome (GOLD analysis project Ga0208991, IMG submission 187855) | Forest soil microbial communities from El Dorado National Forest, California, USA - Mediterranean Blodgett CA OM3_M2 (SPAdes) (version 2) | ecosystem: Environmental > Terrestrial > Soil >...
CGATCTCGAGCTCGAGCTGCTGTTCACCAGCGGCAGCGGCGAGACGATGCAGGCGACGATCGCCGGCAGCGTCGATGTCGGAGTCGCCGCCGGCACGTTCGGCGTCATGGGCGCCTACGCCAAGGGTGCACCGATCCGCATCATCGGTGCGGAATCGACCGGAGAGGATTCGTATTGGTATGTGCGCGCGGAATCGCCGGTCAGATCGATGGCGGACATGAAGGGGCGGACCATGGCGTATTCGACCAACGGTTCGTCCACGCATGCGAACGCGTTGGCCTTCGTCGAGCTCTACAAAGTCGATGCCAGGCTTGTCGCAACCGGCGGTTTCCCGGCAACTTTCACCACGGTCATGTCGGGGCAGATCGATGCAGGCTGGTCCGCTCCACCCTACGCCATGGAGGCGCTACGCAAGGGCGAGATCCGCGTTATCGCGCGATCCGCCGAGCTTCCGTTGGTGAAGGGGCATACGGTTCGGGTGCTCATCGCCAACAAGGCGGATCTCGACAGCAGGCCCGACGTCTATCGTCGCTTTATGCGGGCCTACCGCGAGACCGTGGATTGGATGTATGCGAGCGACGAGGCGCCGAAAATCTACGCGGAATTTGCCAAGATCAGCATCGAGGATGCGCGGCGGGTGCGCGAGGAGTTCGACCCCAAGGAGATGCTGATCCCCGACCGGGTGCTGGGACTGAGCGATCTCGTGCCCGACGCGGTCAAATTCAAGTATCTCAGCCAGCCGCTGACGGCGAGCCAACTCGACGATCTCGTGCAGATTCCAAGATAGGCGCGATCGCGGCACGAGCGTCGTGCTCGACGGCCGCCGGCGTCATCGGCGAGTTGACGGGCAAATGCATTTCGGATCAAGTCGCGCGCCCCTTCACCAGGAGCTTACGATGCTTCGCCAGATGCTTTGGCGCGTGCTTGCGCTTGCGTTGTTCGCTGTTCCCGGCCTGTCCGCGCAAGCCGCCGAGGCCTATCAGGTGTCCACGATTTCCAGCCTGCTGGCCGGCGGCTATGACGGCACGATCGCCGTTGGCGAGCTCCTCAGCCATGGCGACTTCGGCTTGGGCACCTTCAACGGCGTGGACGGGGAGATGATGGTGCTCGATGGCCAGGTCTACCGCGCCACCGTCGACGGCCGCGCCCATCTGGTCGACCCCTCCGAGCTCACCCCGTTCGCAGTGGTGGCGCCGTTCCAGCCGCAATCCTCGATGGCCGTGGCCGCGGGACAATCGCTGGACCAACTCGAGGCGGCGCTCGACGCGCTCCCGTACAGCGCCTCCCGCATCTTTGCAGCGCGGGTGGACGGCCGGTTCCAGGCGATTCAGATCCGCAGCGAGCCCAAGCAAAATCCTCCCTACCGCTCCCTGGTCGAGGTCATCAAAACGCAGCAGGTCATCCACACGCTCAACGACGTGCAAGGTACCCTGATCGGCTTTCGGTTCCCGGCAGCGGCGAGCTCGGTCAATGTGGCCGGCTGGCATTTTCATTTTCTCAGCGCCGACAAGACGCGGGGAGGTCATGTCCTTGGCCTGACCACCGGCGATGGCGTGGCGCTGGTCGAGGAAATTTCCGACCTGCGCATCAGCTTCCCCGCCAGCGCCCCCGCATCCACCGCCAGCGCCGAATCGATCAAGGCGGTGGAACGTCCGGCGGTGAAGCCCGGCGAGTGAGTCGGTTGCGCGCTCGCGCTCGAGACGGGCAGGCAAACAGGCGACATGTGGCGCCGCCAAGGCTGCGCGGCGGCCGTCTGGGCCTGGTTCTTTTTGCACCGCACCGAAAACGGGGCTTGCCACAATTCCGTTATTGTCCCGCATCGCGCGGCCCGATATAAGCTCGCCGCGCGAGCAGGGGGTTCGCTTGGTTTTCGGACGGGGTTGCAATGTCTTCGCAGAAGAACGGCGTGGCACTACTCGACAAGAACAAAACCTACCGACCTTCCGACAAAGAGCCTTTCATGAATGAGCGCCAGCGGGACTATTTCCGCCACAAGCTGCTCACCTGGAAGGAAGAGATTCTGAAAGAGGCGAAGGAGACGCTGGCGCATCTTCAGGCCGAGAGCGAGAACCATCCCGATCTGGCCGACCGCGCGTCCTCCGAAACGGACCGCGCCATCGAGCTGCGGGCTCGCGACCGCCAGCGCAAGCTGATCGCCAAGATCGATGCCGCGATTGCCCGCCTTGACGACGGCACCTACGGCTATTGTGAGGAGACCGGCGAGCCGATCGCGCTCAAGCGGCTCGAAGCCCGCCCCATCGCGACGCTCTCGGTCGAGGCACAGGAGCGTCACGAGCGGCGCGAGCGCATCTATCGCGACGAGTGATGCGACGCGGGCGAGTAGCGAGTAGGGAATGGCGAATTAGTGAGTGATGGGTAGCAAAATGGCGTTTGGCGCGTTCTATTCGCTACTCCCCATTCGCTATTCGCTCGTTGCGGTTGCCCTGGTTGCCGCCACCGGTGTCGCGCTCGCGCAAACTTGGCCGCAGCGGCCGGTGAAGGTGCTGGTGCCGTTCGCAGCGGGCGGCAATATCGACGTGATGGGACGGCTTGCTGCTTCGCGCCTGAGCGAAGCCTTCGGGCAGCAATTCGTGGTCGAGAACCGGGTCGGCGGCAATGGCATTATTGCGACCGAGGCGGTCGCCCGCGCGCCGGCGGACGGCACCACACTACTGTGGGCGAGCACGTCAGTCATCGCCATCTTCCCCGCGATCTCCAAGGTCGGCTACGACCCGGTCAAGGACCTGGCGCCCATCAGCCTGTTCGGCGCGGCGCCGCAGGTGCTGATCGTGAACCCGAGATTGCCGGCGCAGACGGTTCCGGAATTCGTCGCCTATGTGAAGGCGCAAAAGGAAAAGCTCCCGTATGCCGGCGGCGGAGGGCCGGGCAGCGCCAGCAATCTCTTGATGTCGCTCTTCCTCAAGCGCGCCGGACTCGAAATGACCGGCGTGAGCTACCGCGGCACGGCGCCCGCACTCACCGATCTCATCGCCGGCCACATCCCGGCCATGTTCGTGCCGATTTCGGAGGCGCTGCCGCAGGCGCGCGCCGGCCTGATCCGCATGCTGGCGGTGTCGAGCGCGACGCGCTCGCCCGAAGCGCCTGAGGTGCCGAGCCTGGCTGAACAGGGTTTTCCCGGGTTCCACATGGTGTCCTGGACCGGGATGATGGCACCGGCCGGTACGCCCAAGGAGATCATCGATCGCATGGCGGCGGAGTTCGCGCGCGCGCTCAAGGACCCGCAATTCGTCGAGCTCATGCAGAAGGCCGGCGTCGAGCCTGCCGAGGATGCGAGCCCGGCAGCGTTCGCGGCCTTCATCGCAAAGGAGATCGCGCTCTGGGGCGAGGCGGTCAAGATCGCCGGCGTCACGCTGCAGTAGTTATTCCGGTTCACCGCCGTCCGCGATGTCTCTCAAGGTTTCGAGGGCGGGCGATTCAATAAGCTCGCCATCTCCTGCTCGAGACTGTCGTAGAGCGATTTCTGCGGCGCCGGCTTGCCGTCGGTGACATCCGCGGATTCCGGGGTGTGCGCAGGCGGCGCAGACTCCTGCATTTCATTCGCGGCCGGTGCGGGCGGCGTGGGGCGGGTGTCGTCGGTCTGGAACGGGCGTCGGGGGATCGCGTCGAACCGAGGCGCGGATGGAGCGGGCGCAAATTCGTCCATGTCGGCCGCGGCGGCCTCGCCGGCTGTTTTCGGTGCGAACGGGCTAGCGCGGACATCGTCGGTCCTGAACGGGCGGCGCAGCGCGGCTCCCAGCCGAGGGGCGGGAGACGGCGCGAAGTCCTCCAGGGCCGGCCCAGCCGGCTCCGGTCGGGGTGCACCCTGGGCGGAATCGCCAGGCTTCTCGCCGGACTTCTCAGCCGACTTGGGAGGACGCCGCAGCGCAGCCTCCAGCCGTTGCGCCATCTCGGAAAGATTTTGGTCGCCGGGCGGAGTAAGTGGGGCGTCGGCAGTGGGAGCTGCCGGCGAGGCCGGCAGCGAAGGCCGCGGTGCGCGGCGTGGCGCCGGGCGCGGTTCGAACCCACCCGGCGGCGTGGGAGCCGGCGGGATGCGTGAGAGTTCTTCCGCCAAGCCCGCAAGCGGATCGACAGCGTGTGGTTTGCGGTCCCGCGGCGCAGCTGCAGGCGAAGGAGTGGGCAAAGGCGCCGCCGGCGTCTCAGCTCCTCCCGGCCACTGGATTGGTTCTTCGACACTAGTCGGCGGACGCTGCGACCGCGACGCGGGTTCCGCGCGCAACGTGGGTTCCACGCGCGGCGTCCCCTCGGGTTTCGGCGCGGGTTCCGGCTGCAGCGGCCACGTGGTGTCCTCGCCGAGCGGGACTGCGCGCGGCAGCGTATCGCTCGCCGCTGCCGGCCGCCCGGGAGCCAATGGCGCTCCGGCCGCGCGCACGATGTTCTGTTCGATCACAACGTCGGTCGGCCCGCCGATGATGAGGAGATGCTCCACATTGTCGCGGCGGATGAGCACGAGGCGGCGGCGGTTGTCGATCGCCGCCTGGTCGATCATCGCAAGCCGCGGCTGGCGGCCGCGCGTCGCCGCACCGCCAAGCCGCCCGCCGCCGAACCGGCGCAACAGCCAGAATGCCAGCGCGAGCAGGCCCAGCACCACCACCAGGAACAGCAGGATTTTAGGACCGGTCAGTCCTTCGCCGAACAAGGTATCCAAGATCACTCCTCCCTGCGCTCCAGGGGTGTGGCGTGTCGATCGGGGTCGCCCGAATGGTTAACGCCGCTGGCAATATCCGTCGCCGTGAATACTAACAAAGAATTAAGATAGATGGGCCCCAAGACTCCGCCATCCATATGCCAAAGCTACGTCTTGGTAAACGGCGGTTCAATGGCGGATTTGCCTGCAACGGCCTGCAACGACCATCAATCCATAGAATCGGTCAAATCGGCCGCCGGTATTGGAGCGCCGGCGCTCAATTGCAGCGCCGCGGTGCCCACGAAGCGGCCGGTGGCACGTGCGCAGGTTGTGGGGGGCGTCGGTGTGGCCCGATGGGCGAAGGCGTGTGGAACTCGCCGGTCGACCGGCGCACCGCGCGTGAACCCCTTGCGTGGACTCAGCGGCTAGGGCACTGAGGACGAGGCCAATTGAGCCGATTCCAATCATGCCGCAGCAGCAATCGCCCGACGACAATGCCCGCGCGCCGATTGATCGGACGCGGGCGAGCCGCGGGGGAGGCAGCATCGGTCTGGTGCTGCTCATCGCGCTTGTGCTGATCGGCGCCGCAGGCGGGCTGCTCTTCATCGGCCGCGCCAAGGCCGAGCCCTATATTCTCGCGCTGCTCGCGGTGCTGGCGATGGTCGGCGTGTTCCTGGCGTTCGCACTCGCGGCCGGCATTCTGCGCACCTCGGGGCGGGAGGCTGCGAGCCCTCTACTCAAGAGCGTGGTCGATGGCGCCAACGAGGGCATCCTGGTCACGGACGCGAGCGGACGCGTGCTCTACGCCAATAGCGCCTATCTCCGCCTGGTCGAGGCGCCCGGTCCGCAAGACGTGCGTCCGGTCGAGCGCGTCTTCGTCGGCGACCCCGGCGTTTCGGAAGCGGTGTATCGCCTGCTGAAGGCCGCGCGCGAAGGCCGCCGCGGTCAGGAAGAGGTCCGCGTCGGCGCGCACGCCGGCGAGGCGGCACGTTGGCTGCGCATCCGCGTGCGCCCGCTCGGCGAAGGCAAGCGCGAATCCCGCATGACCGTCTGGGCATTGGCCGACGTGACGCGCGAGCTCGAGCGCCACGAGAATGTGTTTCAGGAGCTGCAGCACGCGATCGATTATCTCGACCACGCGCCGGCGGGCTTCTTTTCGGCCGAGGCCAACGGCAGCATCGTCTATCTCAACGCCACGCTCGCCAATTGGCTCGACCATGATCTCGCGCAGGTCGGCTCCGGCGGTCTCAAGCTCGACGACGTGCTCGCGGGCGAGGGCGCGGCGCTCCTGACCACGCTCGCGGCCGTGCCGGGCGACGTGAAGACCGAGATCCTCGATATCGACCTCAAGACCCGGACCGGTCGCACCGTGCCGGCCCGGCTGTTTCACAAGATCGCGTTCGGCGCCGACGGCGCGCCCGGCCCCTCGCGCACACTCGTTCTCAACCGCTCCCGCGACGGCGGCATCGACCCGCAGCGCGCCGCCGAAGTCCGCTTCATGCGGTTCTTCCAGAATACCCCAATGGCGATCGCGACCGTCGACAAGCAGGGCCGGATCGCGGATTCCAACGCGCGCTTCGCGCGCCTGTTCAACCCCGCATTCAAGGGTGAAAGTTCCGGCGACCGGTCGATTCTCGCGGTCGTCGCCGAACGCGACCGCGACACGCTCGAAGCCGCGATCCGGCAGGCGGGGGAAGGGCAGGGCGAGATCGCCCCGGTCGATGCCGCGCTCGCCGGCGCGGGCGAGCGCTTTGCGAGCTTCTTCGTCACCGCGATCGAGGACGAGCAGGAGCGCGACCAGGAGGCGGCGATCGTCTACGCGCTCGAGACCACGCAGCAGCGCACGCTCGAGAATCAGCTCGCTCAACAGCAAAAGATGGAAACGATCGGCCGGCTGGCCGGCAACATCGCTCACGACTTCAACAATCTGCTCGGCGCCATCATGATGGCGACCGACTTCCTGTTGAACGCGCACAGGCCGACCGATCCGTCGTTCCAGGACATCATGCAGATCAAGCAGAACGCCAACCGTGCGGCGAGCCTGGTGCGGCAGCTGCTCGCGTTTTCGCGCAAGCAGACCATGCGCCCGGTGGTGCTCGATCTCGGCGAGGCACTGTCGGATCTCACGGTGCTGCTCAAGCGGCTCATCGGCGAAAACATCACGCTCAACGTGCCGCAGGTGCGCGACCTCTGGCCGGTCAAGGCCGATGTCCACCAGTTCGAGCAGGTGGTGATCAATCTGGCGATCAACGCACGCGACGCCATGCCGCTCGGGGGCACGCTCACGTTGCGCACGGGCAATGTCGGCGCGGAGGAGAGCGCGTCGCACCAGCACCGGGGAATGCCGCTTGGGGAATACGTGCGGGTCGAGGTCGAGGATACCGGCAGCGGCATCGCGCCCGAGATCATCGACAAGATTTTCGACCCCTTCTACACCACCAAGGATATCGGCAAGGGCACGGGGCTGGGGCTCTCGACCGTCTATGGGATCGTCAAGCAGACCGGGGGCTTCATCTTCGTGGAGACCGAGCTCGGTAAGGGCACGATCTTCCGCATTTTCCTGCCGCGCTACATTCCCGTGGCCGACGACCTGCAGGTGCCGCAACTGCCCGAGACGACGGCGCCAGCGCTCGCCGGCGCCATCTCCGCGGCCGACGCCATGCGCACCATCGCGACCGATCTCACCGGCCACGGAACCATCCTGCTGGTGGAGGACGAGGAAGAACTGCGTGCGCTCAACGCCCGCGGGCTCAAGTCGCGCGGCTACACCGTGATCGAGGCCGGCAACGGGGTCGAAGCGCTCGAGGAGCTCGAAAAGCAGGGCCGGCAAGTCGATGTCGTGGTGTCGGACGTGGTCATGCCGGAAATGGATGGGCCGACGCTGATGAAGGAGCTCAAGCAGCGTAAACCCGACATCAAGATCATCTTCGTGTCGGGCTATGCCGAGGACGCCTTCGACAAGACCCTGCCGGATCACAAGCAGTTCAACTTCCTGGCCAAGCCGTTCACGCTCAAGCAGCTCGTCACCGTGGTGAAGGAGACGATGGCGGGGTGAGCGGCGGCGCTGGCGCACCGTCTCGCAGGGACGGGTCGGGCTCCAACTCAATCGCCCCCTAGCTCTTTTCGAGGTGCGCGTTCCCGCGGTATGATCGCGCGCATGAGCGAGCAACCCGGACCGGACAAATACGTCGAGACCGCACGCGACCGTTGGATCGCCAATGCGGTGCTGTTGTTTTTCCTGGTCCTCATCGTCGGCGGCGGGATCTGGCTTGCCAACGCCATGTTCGACCAGCGCGCGCTCGACGACTGCATGGCGCAGGGCCGCAGCAATTGTGCTCCGCCGATCGACGCGCCGGCCCGATAGCAATCGCCGTGACCGCGCCGGTTTGAAACGTCAGCGCACCGTGCGCCATCCCCATAACACCGCCAGCGCGCCGATGACGGCGACGAGGAGCGCGCCGTAGCCGGCGATGCCGATGAGCAGCGCGAGCTGATAGCCCACGAACGATCCCGCGATGCCGACGAGCGCGCTCGTCACCAGCATGCGATTGGGGCCGGCGATCTGGCGCGAGAGCCAGCCGGCGCCGGCGACGCGATCGAACAGCAGCCCGGCGGCGATGCCGATGATGAGCAGAAGCAGGAAAACGACTCCCGGGCTGAGCATGGTCGTGATCTCCTCGAATAACGGCGGCGCAACACCGCGGCCGGGATGTTAGTCGCCGCCGGGAGCCGCTGCCAGGAACCTTCCGCGCCCTCCACACATTTTCCTAGGCACTTGTGTTTCCTGCGCTAGCGCACCGCGGCTTTGCGCAAGCTCACGCCATGGAGGAGCGGATGCCGGCCAGATCGAAGAAACAGCAGATGGCCGCTGGCGCGGCGCTCGCGGCCAAGCGCGGGAAGCGCTCCAAGGCGAGCCTCAAGGGCGCGTCGCGCGAGATGGTGGACTCGATGAGCGAACGGCAATTGCGCGAGTTCGCGAGCACCAAGCGCAGGGGACTTCCGCGCAAGAAGAGCGGCTGAGGGCGCCGCCCCGCGGCACCGAAAGCGTCCCGTGGGCCTGCGCTACCAGAGTCCGGGAATGAGCCGGCAACGCACGCGCATGGCGTAGTCGCGATAGCCCGGCAGTTCGTCCGCCAGCATCCGTTCCTCCATCACGGCGCGCGCCGCCAGTACGGCGATCAATGCCGGCGCGGCGGCGAGGCCATACCAGGAGCCGAGCAGCAGGGGCGTACCGATGAAGAACAGCAGGGCGCCCGTATACATCGGGTGGCGCACGTACGCGTAGGGACCGCTGCTGACGACGCGATGACCGCGCTCGCTCGCAATTTTCACCACTGGCGCCGCATAGCTGTTTTCGCGAAACGTGAGGCAGGCGACATACATGCAGAGCGCAATCAGGATTGCGCCGATCGCCTGCGCCCATACCGGCATCTGCGACCAGCCGAAGCGAACCGCGTCGAGCGCCATCAGCACGAGCCAGCTCGTCCAGAGCACGAACACCGTGGCCATGAAAACCTTGTCCCAGGTCTTTTGCGCGGCCTGGAAGCCGGTGGAGAGGCGCTCGGCGAGCAGCGCCGGATCGCGCCGCGCGAGCCACAAACCGATCGCCAGCCCGAAGCCACCCATTTCCGCGAGGAATACCCAGGCGGCCGGCCAGCGCACGGTGCCGGCCGAAACGAACAGGACCGCCGCCATCGCGACGATCCATACCACGGTCCGGGTGATCAGTTTCGCAACCATGTGCGCCTTCGCGAAGGGATGCGGGGTGGCTTCACCGCTTGGCCTTGCGCTTCGACCGCAGCCGTCGCGCCTGCCGCTGCTTGCGCCGCTTCTCCCTGCATTTGTCGCATTTGCATCCGGCGGGCTTGAGAAAGATCTCGAAATATTCCGGCCCATAGTCGTAGGTGATCTCGTCGCCCTCCTTGATGTTCTTGATCGCGCGCAGGATCACATTGCGCTTGACGACGTCGGATTCCGCGTTGGGGCGACAGGAGTGGTTGGCGTAGCGGGCAATGTTGCGTCGGCTCGATCCGTCGATCGTCCATCGGCTGTTGATCTCGTACAGGTAGCGGCTGCCGCGTGCCTCCAGCTTTGCCGCTTGCGCATTGGGGATGAGGCGGCCCCGGTACGCGATGATGAACGCGCCTTTCTTGAACGGCGCGGTGGCGAACAGCCCGAGCCCGGTCCGCGAGCGACCGACGCGGTAAGGCTTGCGCGCGGCGCTGCGCGACGTCTTGCGCTTCATCACGGCTGCCGCTTTACGCCGCCTTCTCGGCCGGCGTGCGCGTCACCGTCATCCGGGTCTCCACCGGCACCGGCTCGCGCAGGGTGTTGATTCCCGGGCAGCCTTCGAAGGACAGGCGTTCGACCTCCTTGAGCTTGTCCTCGGGCGCATCGCTGACCACGCTGATGCTGATCGTCACCTTCTGGAAGGCCGACGTCGGCGCATCCGCCATCATGTGACCGCGCACATCGAAGTCCGTGCGCGCCACCGCCTCGAAGCTGTCGTAACTCACCCCGAGCTTGGCGGCGTAGAAGGCGAACACCGCCGCGTAGCAGCCGACCGCACCGGAAAGCAGGAACTCGAGCGGCGTCGGCGCGCAATTCTGCCCGCCCACATGCACCGGTTCGCTGATGATGAATTTGTAGCCGCTCTTCTTGCAGTCGACGAGCTCATTGAGCTGGCCGATCGAGGTCACTTTCACTTCCACGAAGCTCCGCGGTCCCTCGGGCGCCGGCTTGTCGGGATGCGTCCGGTACCGGCGTTCGCGCGCGTCGGTGATATCCTTCAACTCGGGGAAGCAATCGCAGACCTTGACCATTCGATTTCTCCTGCGCGCGCTCGCGCCTCGTCGTTCGCATATCCTTGCGCATGAACTTGGCGAGTGAATACCTGCGCCGTCAAGCCGGTTGGCGAAGTGTCGTGTCCCGGACGAGCGACGGCGCAGCCGGCGCGAAGATCCGGGACCCAGGAGCCCACAGCAAGCTTCATCACAATGTTGCGCTTCGCGATTCTTCCGCTGGATCCACGCAAGTCGGGTTTACCCGACTTGCGTGCTTTAGTCGCCGATCTCGGGTAAACCCGAGATCGGTGTCTCGTTCCGCTTCGCTGCACTCGCCCGGGATACGAGAGTGTGCGACCACTCGCTCATCACAGGCCCTAGAGGCGGCATGCCGCTTCACCATAGCTCGCGCGACGCCAGCTGTGCGCCTTCGGCGAGCGCGGCGAGTTTCATCCACACGATCTTGGAATCGACTTGCAGGCGACCGGCGAAGGTGCCGAAGCCGCAATCGACGCCGGCGATGACATTCTCGGTTCCGACCACACGCGCATATTGCACGATCCGGTCCGCCACCAGCTCCGGGTGCTCCACGAAGTTCGAGGTGGAATCGATCACGCCTGGGATGATGATTTTGCCCTCGGGCAGTTTGACGTCCTTCCAGACTTTCCACTCGTGCCCGTGCCGCGGGTTCGCGCCCGGAAACGACACCGCCTGGGGCCGGCCCTTGAGCACGATGTCGACGATGTCTTTCAGCGGTACGTCCTTGTGGTGGGGCCCCTGCGTCGAGGCCCAGCAGATGTGCATGCGCATGCGCTCGGGTGCGATGTCCCTGACCGCATGGTTGAGCGCCTCGACGTGGGTGGTGATCACCTTGCGGAAATCTTCAAGGCTCAAATGCGCGAACACCATGTGGCGGCTCAAGGCCAGGTCGGGGCAATCGAGCTGCAGGATGAAGCCGGCGTCCACGATGGCGCGGTATTCGCGCGCCATGACGTCGGCGAGCGCATAGAGATAGGCTTCTTCGCTCGGATAGTACTGGTTCTTGAGGTAGCGCGCGATCTGCCCCGGCGACGGCGATGTCATGAACACGTCCTGCGCCGGCGCAGCGGCCGTCGCCGCCTTGGCCTGGGCGATATCGTTTTCCAGCGCGCCGAAATCCTTCCACCCGACCGGGCCGGAGCAGGCGGGCCGATGCTGGAACGGCGAGGCGAAGTAGGCCAGCATCGCCGAGAGCTCGGGAAAGTCGGGCTCGCCGGTGCCGAGCGGCGGCGAACTCGGGCCGTCGAAGCCGGTGAGGCGATCCTTGACGTGGGTGGTGTAATCGGTGCGGCCCTGCTCGCCGTCGTTGATGATGTCGAGCCCGCAGCCGACCTGCTTCGTGACGACCTCGCTGACGGCGCGGCGCACCGCGTCCTTGAGCTTGGCGGCCTCGGTGCCCGGATGCTCCTGCTCATGAAGCAGGAGCTCCACCACATCGGCCGGCCGCGGCAGGCTCCCGGTGTGGGTGGTGAGAACTCTTTGCGTGCTGCGCTTCATCCGTGATCCCCCGGCAATTCCAAGCGCGTGTACTTCAATGTGCCGCCCTAGGCCGCCTTGGCCTGCGTGCGCGCGAGAAAGCCGGTGAAGATGCGCGCCATCTCGCCCTCCTTGGTGGCCCAGTCCTCGGTTGGGACGAGATCGACATCGAGGTCGCCGGGAAAGAGATCATGCAGCTCGCTGCCTGGAATCATGCGGTGGGCGGCCTGGCCGACCGCATGATTATGAGTCTTGTCGTTGCCGGGAATGATGCAGGTCGGGACCTTGATCGAATTCAGATCCTGCTCGCTGGCGCCGATGATCGGCAGCTCGGCGCCCTTGGCGAACTGCTCGCGCCAGCGTTCCATTGCGGCGATGAACGCCTTCGGATCCATGGCCATGAGCGTCGCACGGTTGCCCGGTCGCGCCGCGATGCGCTCCTGGAAGTGATCGAGCGCGCACACCGCGGCCATGCCGCCGTCCTGCGCCGCGCGGATATATTTGCCGTAATAGTTCTCGGTGAGGCGCGCGGCGGCGAACGCGCCGCCGGTGACGCGCCAGAGCAGCAGCGCGCGAACCGCGTGCGGGTATTTCAGCGCGAACAGCACCGATAGCCGGCATCCCGAGGAGCCGCCGCCGACGACCGCGGGCGCGGCCTTGAGCTGCGAGAGCAGCTCGGAGAGATCGTCGGCCCAGATCTCGTATTCCGACTGGTCGCCGCCGATGACGATGTCGGAGACGCCGCAATTGCGCCGGTCGTGGATGAGGACGCGGTAGCCGGCGTCGGCCACGTGCCGCGCCAGGGATTTCACGTGGTCGAGTGCGCGCCGTCCGCCGGGCGAAAGCGCAATCCACGGGCCACTCGTGCCCAGGACTTCGTAATTGATGTTGGCGCCGCGCACGTTGGCGATGGGCATCGGTTTCCTCCGTTCTTGCCGGTGCGGCAGTCTATACCGGCAAAGTCGAGGCCGTCTCGATCCGTGTCCTTTGTCGGCAGGCGTGCTCGCTTGACCGCGTCCCTCAAATCGCGCGACCCTTGCATACCGCCGTCGGCGACGAGCCTGAGATCGTTCCCCCATGCGCTACGAGCTCTACTACTGGCCAACGATCCAGGGGCGCGGCGAGTTCGTGCGCCTCGCGCTGGAAGAGACGGGCGCCGATTATGTCGACGTGGCGCGCCGGCGCGGCAAGCGCGGCGTGCCCGCGATGATGAAGTTCATCGACGGCACGCGCATCGAGCGCCCGCCGTTCGCGCCGCCGTTCCTTCGGGCCGGCAAGCTCGTCATCGGCCAGACCGCGAATATCCTGCTCTATCTCGGCGGACGCCTCGGGCTTGCGCCGCGCGACGAGGCGGGCCGGCTGTGGGTGCATCAATTGCAGCTCACCATTACCGATCTGGTGGTGCTGATCCACGACACCCATCATCCCATCACCGGCTATCTCTATTACGAGCAGCAGCGCGCGGCCGCCAAGCTCGCGAGCAAGTATTTCTGGCGCTATCGCCTGCCCAAGTTCCTGCGCTATTTCGAGCGCGTGCTCGACAAGAGCGGCGGTCCCTATGTGCTCGGCCGCAAGCTCTGCTACGTGGACCTCTCGCTGTTCCAGATCGTCGAAGGCCTGCGCTACGCCTTCCCCAAGCGGATGAAGCGGTTCGAGCGCAAGGTGCCGCGCATCGTGGCGCTGCACGACCGCGTCGCCAAGCGCCCGCGCATCGCCGCGTACCTCGCCTCGGATCGCCGCATCGCGTTCAGCCAGTGGGGTATCTACCGCTACTTCAAGGACCTCGACTCCTAGCGCTCTTGTACCGGTCTTGCGCGGCCGGCGATGAGCGGCCCAAGATGTCGGGGTGCGGGGATGCTGCTCATGGCCGTTAATTCCGATGACATGCAACGGGCACGGGCCGAGGCTCGCGCCGATCTCATCCGGCGCCTGTTCGCCGTGGCGATCAGCGTAGGATTTGCCGCCACCCTGGCGCGAATGACCTGGGTGCAAAACGGTACGCTGCCGAACGCGGCCGAACTCAATCAGACGCTCATCCTCGCGACCGCGCTGCTGGCAGCCGTTCTGGGCTGGGACGGTCATCTGCTGGCGATGACGGACAAGCCGCTGTTCGGGTTCTGGCGGTTTCTCATCAACCTCGCGCTGGTTTTCATCTATATGTTTCTGCTGATGGCATCGGCCCATCCCGAATGCCTGCTGTGGACGCTCGCGGTCATTTTCGTCCTCTATGTGGTTTGGGATGTCCTGGCGATGCGGGAACGGATATCGAGCTACGATCCCTCGCTTGCCGGAGTGCCGCGCGCCACGGCGGCGCAAATCTGGAACGTCTATGCCGGCGGGTTCGCGGGCGGAGCGCAAATCCCGCCCGGCCCTGCAATCACGCTCGCCTGGACCGGCTATTTCGTCCTGCTCGCGATCATCGCAAACGGCCGCGCGTACGCGCACCTCCGCATAACATGCGTGTTCGCGCTGATCGGGCTCGTGAGCTTCTGGATCGACGCCGCCCCTCGGCAGGAAAATAGAGCCGGCGGCCGCCCCATGCGCCGGAGGATGCTCGTGATCCTGGGCGTGTTGGTTGCGGCAACGATCTATTTCCGGCTTCGGCCCGGCGCGTGAGGCGTGACCACCCCGGCCGGCGCGCCGGTGGGGTGCTCACCCCACCGCGTTGAGCACCTTGCCGCCGGCGGTGACGGGCTTGGCGGCGACCAGCACGAAGGCGATGACGCACGGCGCCGCGCCTTTGTTCACCCAGTTGTGGATGGTGCCGCGCTGCACCAGCACGTCGCCGGCCTTGAGATGCACGGACTCGCCGTCGAGCTCCATGTCGATCTCGCCCGAGATCACCACCGCGTAGTCGATCGAGTCGGTACGATGGTTGCGCGGCGTGACGCCGGGGCCGAAGCTCACGACCCGGAACACGGTGCCGTTGTCGAGCGTGGTGCCGACCTTGCGGTCGGAGGTATCGGCGTCGCCGCCGTTGTCGACCGGGAAGCCTTCGCTCGTCCAGATCACGGCGGCGTGCGCGCCCGGCCGGCCCTGGGTGACGTTCTTGGCGGTCTCGTCGATCGCCACGATCGCGCGGCCGTTCTTGTCGTGACCGGTGACGACGCGGCGGACGGTGAGGCTCATCGGATCTCTCTCCTTGAATGCTGTTTGGGGGAGGATCATTCGCCGAACCCGCCACGGATTGCAATGCGTGGGCGATCGAGCGTAACGACATGGGGGCAAGCTCCCCCCGGCGGATTGACGGGTCCCGGATTGCGCAGCGCTCCATCCGGGCTACATTTGCTGCAACATCGCGATAGGACAGCCATGAACGCCCCTGCCGCCATCACCCCGCCCTACAAGCACACGCCGCTGTTCCCGCTCGGCCAGGACAGCACGCGCTACCGCAAGCTCACCGCCGACGGCGTTCGCGTCGAAAACATTGGAGGCCGCGAGCTCATCGTGGTCGAGCGCGAGGCGCTGCGGGCGCTGGCGGAAGCGGCGTTCGGCGACATCAACCACCTTTTGCGGCCGGGTCACCTCAAGCAGCTGCGCAAAATCCTCGACGACCCGCAGGCGAGCGACAACGACAGGTTCGTGGCCTACGATTTTCTCAAGAACGCCAACATCGCGGCGGGCGGCGTGCTGCCCATGTGCCAGGACACCGGCACCGCCATCATCATGGGCAAGAAGGGCCGGCTTGTCTTCACCGACGGCGACGACGAGGCGGCGCTCGCCGAGGGCGCGCGCGACGCCTACCTCAAGCGCAATCTGCGCTATTCCCAGCTCGCGCCCATTTCCATGTTCGAGGAGAAGAACACCCGGTCGAACATGCCGGCCCAGATCGAGATCTACGCCGAGGGCCAAGGAGAGAACGACGGCGCCTACAAGCTCCTGTTCATCGCCAAGGGCGGTGGCTCCGCCAACAAGTCGTTCCTGTTCCAGGCGACGCCGTCGATCCTCACCCATGACCGCCTGATCGCCTTCCTCAAGGAGAAGGTGCTCACGCTGGGCACCGCCGCGTGCCCGCCGTATCATCTCTCGATCGTCATCGGCGGCACCTCGGCCGAACTCACGATGAAGACGGTGAAGCTCGCCTCCTGCCGCTATCTCGACGATCTGCCGACGCAGGGCTCCGAGGACGGCCACGCGTTCCGCGACCTCGCGATGGAGCAGGAGGTACACCAGCTCACCCAGTCGCTGGGCGTGGGCGCTCAGTTCGGCGGCAAATATTTCTGCCACGACGTGCGCGTGATCCGGCTCCCGCGCCACGGCGCTTCGCTGCCGATCGGGCTCGGCGTCTCGTGCTCGGCCGACCGCCAGGCGCTCGGCAAGATCACCCGCGACGGCGTCTATCTCGAGGAGCTCGAGCGCAATCCGGCGCAGTACCTGCCCGACGTCGATCCCGCGACGCTCGGCGGCGAGGTCGTCCACATCGACCTGCGCCGGCCGATGAAGGAGATCCTCGCGCAGCTCTCGAAGCATCCCATCAAGACCCGGCTGTCGCTGACCGGCCCCATGATCGTGGCGCGCGATCTCGCGCACTCGAAACTGCGCGAACGCCTGGAGCAAGGGCAGGGGCTCCCGGACTATTTCAAGAACCATCCGGTCTATTACGCCGGTCCTGCCAAGACGCCCGCGGGCTACGCCTCGGGCGCGTTCGGCCCGACCACCGCGGGACGGATGGATTCCTTCGTCGGCGACTTCCAGGCTGCCGGCGGCTCCATGGTGATGCTGGCCAAGGGCAACCGCTCGTCGGCCGTGCGCGAAGCCTGCCACAAGCACGGCGGCTTCTATCTCGCCTCGATCGGCGGGGCCGCGGCGAACCTCGCCGAGCACTGCATCAAGAAGGTCGAGACCGTGGAATATCCCGAACTCGGCATGGAGGCGATCTGGAAGATCGAGGTGGAGAATTTCCCGGCCTTCATCGTGATCGACGACAAGGGCAACGATTTTTTCAAGGAATTGAATTTGGGCTGAGCATGCGCCAGACTCGTCCGACACCGATCCAACACGGGTAACGATCATGGCCCATATCAAAGTCTCAGACATCGCCTATGGCCGCCTGCGGGCGCCCGATCTCGACGTGATGGAGGAGTTTCTCACGCGCTTCGGCATGATACGCGCCGATCGCACCGCCACCGCGCTATACATGCGCGGCACCGATCCCGCCCACCACCTCCACGTGACCGAGAAGGGCGAGCCGAAATTCGTGGGCCTTGCCTATTACGCGGCGAGCGAGGACGACCTCGCGCGGCTCGCCAAGGCACCCGGCGCGTCCGCGGTCGAGACGATCGAAGAGCCCGGTGGCGGCAAGCGCGTGCGGCTGACCGAGCCGAACGGTTATCAGATCGAGGTCGTCCACGGCATTGCCGCGCTGCCTGCGATCGAAACCAGGCGGCAGAAGCTCAACACCGGCGAGGCGCCGCTGTCGCGCGCGGGCGAGCTGATGCGGTTGCCCAAAGGCCCGTCGCATGTGAAGCGGATCGGGCACGGGGTGCTGATGACGCCGAAGTTTCACGAGACGGTGAGCTGGTTCCGCGAGATGCTGGGCTTTGTCTGCTCGGACGACGTCTATGCCGGCGAAAAGAACAATCTGATCGGTTCGTTCAATCGCTGCGACCGCGGCGATGCCTATGTCGACCACCACGTGTTCTTCTGTCTCAATCACGCCAAGACCGGGCTGAACCACCTGTCGTTCGAAGTGCCCGACATCGATGACGTCGCCATGGGCCACGACTATCTGGCGCAGTTCGGCAAGTACGAGCACATGTGGGGCATCGGCCGGCACGTGCTCGGCAGCCAGGTGTACGATTACTGGGCCGATCCCTGGGGCCGCGTGCATGAGCACTGGGCCGACAGCGACCGCCTGAACCTCGCCAACGGTTCCAACCTGGTGGCGGCGGAAGAAGCGCTGACCTCGCAATGGGGCGAAGCGCCGCCGGCGAAATTCATCGATCACGCCAGCCCGTAGGATCGTGCGGCGGCCGCTGGCATCGCGCGATGGCGATGCCATACGGAGCCTGGAGTCCTAAAATTTACGCGCGGGTTACGCCGGCATGCCTGCGGCGTGACACTCACGCGCGCGCTCTGTAGTCTGGCCTTCGACCGGGCTGAGGAGACACCATGATCACCAGTAATCCCATGCGGGCGTTGGCCTTGACTGCGGCGGTGTTCGGCTGCGCCGTTGCCGCGGCGCAGGCCGACGAGTGCGAGACCATGACCAAGACCGTCCAGGTGATGATCGACAAGGTGGACCCCACCGCTAAGGCCGGCAACAATCCGGCCGGCCTGTGTGCGGCTTATGGCGAGGGCCTCGGACTGATCAAATCCTTTCGCATCGTCGCCGACGAATGTCTCGATGAGGGCGATCCGCGCACGCAGACGCTTGCCAACCTCGACCGCTCGATCCGGCAATTGCAGAGCCAGGTCGACAAGAATTGCGAATGAGTCCCCAGTTCGCGTCGGCGATCGGGCGAGCGACGAACGAACGCGCGGACAGCACGAGCGAAAGGGTACAGCCATGAAGGCGTCGACGATGGCGGCCGCTGCAACCGTGCTGCTCGGCATCTTGGCAGCGGGCACCCCGGTGCGCGCCGATGAGGACTGCGACAACGTGGTCAAGGCGCTCGAGGATGCCCAGTTGGTCGCGACCAAGACCGTCGACCAGACCATGGACGACATCAAGAAGTCGACCACGCAGCCCGCCGACGACAAGAAGAAGGCCTCGGTCAAGAACACCTTCTGCAGCGTGAGCGGGGAATATCTCGGAACGACGAGGGCGTTTCGCGCGGTCGCGGCCGAATGCCTCGAGGGCGACAAGAAGAGCACGACCCTCGCGTCGCTCGACAAGTCGATCAAGGAAATGGAAACGGCGATCGAAGGCACCTGCAAGTGATGCCGCTCCCGCCCTCGGTCTCGCGTCATGTACTTGTCTGCGCGCCTTCGCGTGGCGACTGCCGTCGAAACCGAACAATAAGATTGTCAGGCACCCGAGATTTGGTGCCGCTCCTTAGCCGGTCTTCACCAGCAGCGCCAGACCGCTCACGATCAGCGCCCCGCTGACCATGCGCCGGAATGCGAGCTCGCTCAGCCCGGTGTGAACGCGATTGCCGATGAAGATGCCGACCAGCATCATCGGCAGCGCGATGGCCGTGGTGATGAACACCTCGCGCGTGTATTCCCCGACCGCCCAGTAGCCTGCTCCGCGCAGCACCACGAGCGCCAGGAGGATCGCGTTCATGGTGGCGCGGAATTGTTCCTTGGCCCTGCGCAGGGCATCGAAATACATCGCGAAGAATACGCTCGCCATGGTGCCGAACGTGGTGCCGACGATGCCGCCGAACAGGCCGACGATCGGCGCCGCGACCTTTGCCGATACGTTCCAGTTCGCCCGCGGCTGCCAGCTCCTCCACAGCGAATAGAGACCGTAGAGCAGCACCAGCACGCCGAGTCCCTTGGCCAGGGCCGCGGAATCCAGCGTTTTGAACAGGTAAAGCCCGACCAGAATGCCGATCACGCAGGTGGGCACGAGCTTCGCAATATCACCCCAGCCGACATGCTGGCGATCGCGGCCGAACAGCGTGACGCTGGCGACCAGCCCGATCAGCGTCCACGCCGGGATCAGCACCTTGAGGGGGATCACGAGGCCGAGGAGCGGCATAGCTGCGGCGGCGCCGAAGCCGGTCGAGCCGCGCAATGCGTAGGAGACCACCATCACGATGCAGCAATAGGCGATCTCGAGCGGCGACAGGAATTGGATGACGGGGGACTCCGGCGGCGAGGACAACCGACCGCGGCGAGGGTCGGGCCTGCCAGCATAGCTCGCATGCGTCGGCGAAGCGACGTGGCAGAGGATTGGCTGAATCGGCTTGCGGCCGCGCTGCGGCGGCGCGATAACTCGTTCAGGAGGTGCGGCGATGATCACCACCCTCGTGCAGTTCCAGCTCCCGACGGCCATCACGCTCGAAGAGGCCACGCACCGTTTCGAAGCGAGCGCGCCGAAATACCAAAACCTCGCCGGGCTGATCCGCAAATACTACATCCGCTCCGAGGACGGGCGCATCGCTGGGGGCATCTACCTCTGGGAGTCCCGGCGCGCGGCGGAGCGCGTCTACAATGGCGAGTGGCGCGAGCGCGTGGAGCAACTCTACGGCGCGAGCCCCACGATCACCTGGTTCGACAGTCCGGTCATTGTCGACAATCTCACCGGCGGCACCATCACGAAGGCAGCATAGCGATGCAACACGATGACAATACCACGCGGCGTACGGTCTTGGCGGTGGCGGCAGGCGGCGCGGCCGTGGCCGCGAGCGGTGCCGCGCGGGCGCAGCCGGGCGCAAAGGGGCCGCTGGTCTGGCTCGACATGGACCAGCAGGCGCTCGATGACGCTTATGACCAGGTGGTTTATGCGCCCAATCGCGAGCAGGTCGCCAAACGCCGAATCGCCAACAGCGACAAGGCGCGTGCGGTCATCGGTGCGCCCGAGCGCCTCGCCTACGGGCCGAGCGAGATCGAGAAGCTCGATATCTATCGCACCAAGCAGGCGAATGCGCCGGTGAACATCTTCGTCCACGGCGGGGCGTGGCGCGCCAACCGCGCCGCCGACTATGCGTGCCTCGCCGAACCGTTCGTGAAGGCGGGCGCGCATTACGTCATTCTCGACTTCACCAATGTCGACGATGCCGGCGGCAGCCTGTTCCCCATGATCGAGCAGGTGCGGCGCGCCGTCGGCTGGGTCTACAACAATGCCGCCAGCTTCGGCGGCGATCCGAACCGGCTCTATCTGAGCTCGCATTCCTCCGGCTCGCACATCGGCGGCTGCGTGGTGACCCACGACTGG
>Ga0208991_1000028_pt1 | contig 20555 bp, 18 predicted proteins | sample MedBloCAOM3_M2_FD_187855 | JGI IMG/M metagenome (GOLD analysis project Ga0208991, IMG submission 187855) | Forest soil microbial communities from El Dorado National Forest, California, USA - Mediterranean Blodgett CA OM3_M2 (SPAdes) (version 2) | ecosystem: Environmental > Terrestrial > Soil >...
CCCTCTCGGCCAGGACGCTGTCACTTTTCGACCGCTCGACAAGCGCGCAAAAGCTCCGTTCCGACAGGCGCGCGCCGAGATTGTCCGCCACCCGGTGAGCGACTTCGCGAGCACCTCGGCGGACCAGCACATCGGTGACCGCCTCCGCGATCCGGGCTCGTCCTGCAATGGCGAGCAGATGCGCCTCGCTTTGGGTTCGGGCGATGGTGACGAGATCGGTCTCGGCAAGTTGCCGGGACTGTCCGAGCACTGGTCCCGCCACGGCGATATCATCGTCGTGCGCGAGACGCCGCACCACTTCGGCCGGCACCCTGCCCAGCGGCGCCAACCGGTGCGCCAGTTCGGTGCGAGCCTTCACCTCCGCCCCGGCGATCAACCGGATGAACACCAGATCGAAAAGACCGAGATGGTCGTCGTTGAATTGGCTCACGCCGTCGAGGAAAAACGTAGTGATGCGCCTGAGCGTCTTCGCCCGTCGGTCGGACGAGCCGCGCAGGATCACCTCTTCCAGTTCCGGAATGAGCGAGGCTTGCGCTGACATTCTCAATGTCCCCAACAGGCGGCATGGAAAATTGCAATGGCGGCGCGCCAATGCAGCGACAAGCTAGAGAAGGAATCTGAAGGAAGGGTTAGTTAATCGAGAGTTACGAGGCGGCCAAGGCCCCTTGCGCCGAAACGGCAAATCGCTATATTTCGGGTGTCCAGCTTTTGGATATCTCATAACGGCCGGATGCGATCCGGTCGGCTTTTGAGAGTGGGTTCCCCCGGGACCCGCTCTTTTTTGTTACCGAATTCAGGCCCATGTGCCTGGTCGAACCGGGGTGACATTTGAACTGGACGTGCAACCGAACGGGCGAATGACGCAAGCGATCGACACTCTTCGGGCGAATTCCGATCCACGCCTCATCGTGGAACAGGGAGTCGCGGCCCGCGTGGCTGCGATCGTTGAGCCTGTCCTGATCGACAGCGGTTATCAACTGGTCCGGGTGAAGGTTTCAGGGCTCGATGGCTGTACCGTTCAGATCATGGCCGAACGGCCGGACGGCACGATGAAGGTGGAGGATTGCGAGACGGTCTCGCGTGCGCTCTCGCCGGTGCTCGACGTGGCGGACCCGATCGACCGCGCCTATCGGCTTGAAGTCTCGTCGCCCGGCTTGGACCGCCCGCTGGTGCGGCGTTCGGATTTCGAGCGCTTTGCCGGCCACGAGCTCAAGGTGGAGATGGCGGTCGCGATCAATGGCCGCAAGCGGTTCCGTGGACTGCTGCTGGGCGTGGAAGGCGAGACAGCGCGCATTCGCCGTAGCGATGCCGCCCCGGGTGAAGACAACGAGGTTGTGCTGCCGATCGAGGACATGTCCGAGGCCAAACTCGTCCTTACCGACGCGCTGATTGCCGAATCGCTCAGACGCGGCAAGGCGGCGGAACGTGAGGCACGCCAACAGATGGACGATAGCGCGCCAATGACGCAGGACGAAGAGCAACGCGAGACGAAGCGTTCTCTGTCTCCGCTCAACGGTCATCCGTCGTCGCGTCGCAAAGGCAAGAACGGGGCGGACGCCGCCCGCAACGAAGGAGAATGATCGATGGCCGTCAGCGCCAATCGGCTCGAGCTGTTGCAAATCGCGGACGCGGTCGCGCGCGAGAAGGCGATCGACCGCGGCATCGTGATCGCCGCCATGGAGGATGCCATCCAGAAGGCGGCACGATCGCGCTACGGCAGCGAGACGGAAGTCCGCGCGGAGATCAATCCGAAAACCGGCGAGATGCGACTGTCGCGCCTGCTGCTGGTGGCGGATCAGGTCGAAAACGATGCAACGCAGATTGCGCTGGAAGATGCGAAAAAGCGCAACCCCGCCGCCCAGGTCGGCGACTACATCGCCGAAGCCTTGCCGCCGCTTGAATACGGTCGCATCGCCGCCCAGTCGGCGAAGCAGGTAATCGTACAGAAGGTGCGCGAGGCCGAGCGTGACCGCCAGTATCAGGAATACAAGGACCGCATCGGCGACATCGTCAATGGCATCGTCAAACGGGTCGAATACGGCAACGTGGTCGTCGACCTCGGCCGCGGCGAGGCGATCGTGCGCCGCGATGAAATGTTGCCGCGCGAAACCTTTCGTAACGGCGACCGCATCCGCGCCTTCATCTACGACGTCCGCCGTGAGCCGCGCGGGCCGCAGATCTTTCTTTCGCGTACCCATCCGCAATTCATGGCCAAGCTGTTCGCGCAGGAAGTGCCAGAGATCTATGACGGCATCGTCGAGGTCAAGGCGGTGGCGCGGGATCCAGGTTCGCGCGCGAAAATCGCGGTGATTTCGCGCGATTCCTCGGTCGACCCGGTTGGTGCCTGCGTCGGCATGCGCGGTTCTCGCGTCCAAGCCGTCGTGAACGAGTTGCAAGGCGAGAAGATCGACATCATCCCGTGGACGGCCGATCCCGCCAACTTCGTGGTCAACGCGCTCGCGCCCGCCGAGGTCGCCAAAGTCGTGCTCGATGAGGATCGCCAGCGCATGGAAGTGGTCGTGCCCGACCAGCAGCTCTCGCTCGCCATCGGACGGCGGGGGCAGAACGTGCGGCTCGCTTCCCAGCTCACGGGTTGGGACATCGACATCGTCACCGAGCAGGAGGAATCCGAGCACCGGCAGGCCGAATTCGAGAAGCGTACCAAGCTGTTCATCGAGGCGCTCAACGTCGACGAAATGGTGGGCCAGCTGCTCGCTTCGGAAGGATTCAATTCAGTGGAGGAACTTGCGGTGGTCGATGAAAAAGAGGTGGCCGGGATCGAGGGGTTCGACGAGGACACCGCCCACGAATTGCAGACCCGCGCGCGCGATTATCTGGGCCAGCAGGAAGCCGAACTCGACGCCAAGCGCACGGAGCTCGGCGTCGATGACGCGCTCAAGGAGATTCCTGGCGTCACCACCGCCATGCTGGTGACGTTGGGCGAGAACGGCATCAAGACCATCGAAGATCTCGCCGGCTGTGCGACCGACGATCTGGTCGGCTGGAGTGAACGCAAGGATGGCGAAACCACGCGCTACCCCGGCTTTCTCGACGGTTTCGAGCTGTCGCGCGACGACGCCGAAGCGCTGATCATGCAGGCACGCGTCAAGGCCGGCTGGATCAAGGAGGAAGATTTGGCGACGCCGCCGGCTGAAGAGCCCGCCGAGACGGTCGAGGCGACCGCCGCACCAGCTTGAGGACCTTGAACGACGAATGCTTGGGACAGCACCCGATGATCCACTCGACGCCGGACCGCGCAAGGGCGCGTCCGCGACGGCACGGTTTTGCGTCGCCACCGGCGAGGTGAAGCCGGTGGATCAGATGATCCGTTTTGTCCTCGGCCCGGATGGTACGGCTGTGCCCGACCTGCGGCGTCGGCTGCCCGGGCGCGGCATCTGGATCACGGCGACGCGGCAAGCGCTTGGTGTCGCCGTTGCGCGTAAGGCGTTCGCGCGCGGCTTCAAGCGCGACGTACGCCTCGCTGCCGATTTCCTCGACATGACCGAGCGTCTGATCGAGCAGGCAGCGCTCGATGCTCTCGCGATCGTCCATAAAGCCGGAACGGCCGCGATCGGGTTTGGCAATGTGGACGCAGCGCTTACCCGCGCCCGCGTCGTGGCCCTCCTCAACGCGGCCGAGGCCGCCCCCCACGGCAGGAGAAAGCTCCTGTCCGCGCTGCACCAGCGCGAGGATTCCGCGGAAATTGCCGTCATTGACGCCTTTGCCTCGGCGCAATTGGATTTGGCATTCGGGCGGTCAAATGTGATACATGCAGCCCTGCTTGCCGGCCCCGAGAGCGAGACGTTTCTGGCGCGCGCCGCGCGCCTCGACTGTTTCCGGGCCGGCCTGACGCCGGATGTTCCCGGCAGCGGCGACCATCAAATCCGCAGATCGGCGCGCGCCGACTTGCGACACGAGGGCAAGACGTAACACGGCGAAACGCCCGAGAATTGGGATTGGAATGGCTGAAACGACGGAAAAGACTGGCGAAAAGAAGCTGAGCGTTGCCCCGAGCAAGACGTTGAGCCTAAAGGGGCGCGGCGTCGAGCAGGGCGTGGTGCGCCAGAGTTTCAGCCATGGCCGCACCAAGGCCGTCGTCGTGGAAAAGGTGAAAAGCCGCGGCCCGATGCGGGGGAAAGCCGAGATGGCCGCCTCTGCCGCGCCCGTCAAGCGCCCTGCGCCCGGCAAGGCTGCCAGCGCGGCACCGGTCGCATCGCCAGCCCCGAGCCCATCCGGCCCGCCGCTGAAACCTTCAGGGGTCGTGCTGCGAACCCTCACCGAAGAAGAGCGCACGGCCCGTGCGCGCGCACTGGGCGATGCCCGGCTGCGCGAGGCCGAAGAGCGCAAGATTGCCGAGGAAGAGGCGCTGATCCGGAAGTCGCGCGAGAGCGTGGAACGGAGCGAGCGCGACGCCGCCGAAGCCCGTAAGGCCGATGAGGAGAAGCGTCGCAAACACGAGCTCGAAACCAAACTCAAGGCCGAGCAGGAGGCGAAGAAGCGTTTCGGTGAGGACACTACGGCAGCCGCGAGGCCCGCCACCGCCGCTCGGCCTGCACTCGAGCCCGACGAGGAAGAGGCTCCGCGCGTTCGCCGCGGTCCGGGTGGAGCGGCGCGACCGGCACCGGCGCCGAAACCGACGCGTAGCGGTCCGCAGAAAAGTCGCGGGCGGCTCACATTGGTGACTGCGCTCAGTGCCGACGAAGAGCGTGAGCGATCGGTCGCGGCATTCCGCCGCCGCGTACAGCGGTTGAAGGGGCACGCCGCCGACGAGCCGAAGGAAAAGCTCGTGCGCGAGGTCACCATTCCCGAAACCATCACCATCCAGGAGCTCGCCAACCGCATGGCCGAGCGCGGGGTGGATGTGATCAAGCTGCTGATGAAACAAGGCCATATGGCGCAGATCAACGACGTGATCGACGCCGATACCGCCCAGCTGCTGGCCGAGGAATTGGGCCACACCGTCAAACGCGTGGCGGAATCGGACGTGGAAGAGGGACTCTTCGACGTCGCCGATGATCCGAACTCGCTGATGCCGCGTCCGGCGGTCGTGACCGTCATGGGTCACGTCGATCACGGCAAGACGTCGCTGCTCGACACCATTCGCTCCACCGAGGTGGCCGCGGGCGAAGCTGGCGGCATCACCCAGCATATCGGCGCCTACCAGGTGACCGCGCCCTCCGGCAACAAGATCACCTTCATCGACACGCCGGGCCACGCCGCCTTTACCGCGATGCGCGCACGCGGCGCCAAGGTGACGGACATCGTCGTGCTCGTGGTCGCCGCCGACGACGGCGTCATGCCGCAGACGGTGGAAGCGATCCACCACGCCAAGGCCGCGAAAGTACCGATGATCGTGGCAATCAACAAAATCGACCGGCCCGACGCAAAGCCGGAACGCGTGCGCACTGAATTGCTGCAGCATGAAATCCAGGTCGAGACGCTCGGCGGCGAGGTTCTCGACGTCGAGGTGTCCGCGACCAAAAAGCTCAATGTCGAGCGGCTGCTCGAAACGATCGGCTTGCAGTCGGAAATTCTCGACCTGAAGGCCAATCCGAACCGTCCGGCGGAAGGCACCGTCATCGAAGCGAAACTCGACCGCGGCCGCGGCCCTGTCGCCACCGTGCTGGTGCAGCGTGGCACGCTGAAGGTCGGCGACCTTATCGTAGCCGGTGCCGATTGGGGTCGCGTGCGTGCGCTGGTTTCGGATACCGGCGCGCCGGTCGAAAGCGCGGGCCCGTCGACGCCGGTCGAAGTTCTCGGGTTCAACGGCACGCCGGACGCGGGTGACCGGTTGGCGGTGGTGCAGTCCGAGGGTCGCGCGCGCGAGATCGCCGACTATCGTGCCCGGCAACGGCGCGACAAGATGGCCGCCCGCGCGACCGGCATGCGTGGCTCGCTCGAGCAGATGATGAGCCAACTCAAAGCGTCCGGACGGAAGGATTTGGCGCTGATCATCAAGGCCGACGTGCAAGGCTCGCTTGAAGCGATCATCGGCACGATCGAGAAGCTTGCCACCGACGAAGTGGGCGCGCGCGTGATCCACTCCGGGGTAGGCGGCATCACGGAATCCGACGTCACGCTGGCGGAAGCATCCGGCGTACCGATCATCGGCTTCAACGTGCGTGCCCACAAGGAGGCGCGCGAGGCGGCCGAGCGGGCTGGCATCGAAATCCGCTACTACAACATCATCTATGATCTCGTCGACGACGTGAAGAAGGCGATGTCCGGCCTGCTTGCGCCGAGCGTCCGCGAGACCATGCTCGGCAATGCGACGATCATGGAGATTTTCAAGGTGTCCAAGGTTGGCAGCGTGGCAGGCTGCCGCGTCACCGACGGTGTGGTCGAGCGCGGCGCCAATGTGCGCCTCATCCGCGACAGCGTCGTCGTGCACGAGGGCAAGCTCTCCCAGCTCAAGCGCTTCAAGGACGACGCGCGTGAAGTGGTCGCCGGCCAGGAATGCGGCATGGCCTTCGAGAACTATCAGGACATGAAGGTCGGCGACGTCATCGAATGCTATCGAGTGGAGACGGTGCAACGCTCGCTGTGAGTTCAAGTCTCAAGCGCGCAACCGCATGTCGCCCATCAATCCGGGTTGATCTCTTTCGCCGAAGCGATGGACGCGCGGTCTGATCCGCGCATGCGAAAAACTCAGGACGATCATGGTCCGTCGACGTCATCAGCACGACATCGGCACGAGCCGCGGCGCCTCCCAGCGCCAACTGCGCGTCGGCGAACTCGTGCGCCATGCGCTCGCGGACATGCTCATGCGCGGGGAAGTGCATGATCCCGTTATCGAAAAGCACCTGATCACGGTGCCCGAGGTTCAGATGACGGCCGACCTGCGGCTCGCCACGATCTACCTGATGCCGCTCGGCGGACGCGACACGGATGCGGTCCTCGCTGCGTTCGAACGCAATAAGCGCTACCTGCGCGGCGAGATCGCGCGCCACGTTAACTTGAAATTTGCGCCTGAAATCCGCTTCCGCATCGACGCGCGATTCGACGAAGCGGAACGAATCGAGAAGCTTTTGCGAACGCCGCAGGTCCAGCGCGATCTGAGCAACAAGACGGAAGATGAAAGTTGACCCAGATCATCGCCGAGAAACCACAGGATCAGCCGAAGCGCAAAAAGCGCGACGTGAACGGTTGGCTCGTGCTCGACAAGCCGGTGGGCATGACCTCGACCCTTGCCGTGAGCGTGGTTAAGCGTCTGTTGCAGGCCAAGCGCGCCGGACACGCCGGCACGCTCGACCCGCTGGCATCCGGCCTGTTGCCCATTGCGCTCGGAGAAGCAACCAAAACCGTCCCGTTCGTCATGGAGGGGCGCAAGATCTACCGCTTCACCGTGCGCTGGGGCGAGGAACGGGACACCGACGACGCCGAAGGCCGCGCCACCGAGACCAGCGCGGAGCGCCCGACCGCCGAGGCCATCCGCGCGCTCATCCCCCGCTTCAGCGGCCTCATCGAGCAGGTGCCGCCGCGTTTCTCCGCCGTGAAGATCGACGGCGAGCGCGCCTACGATCTGGCGCGCGACGGCGAGGTGGTGGAACTCGCGCCGCGCCCGATCGAGATCCATCACCTCGAATTAGTCGAGACGCCCGATCCAGATCACAGCGTGCTCGCCGCCAAGTGCGGCAAGGGGACTTATGTGCGTGCGCTCGCCCGCGACATGGGCCGCGCGCTCGGTTGCTTTGGACATGTCGTGGCGCTGCGCCGCACCGCGGTCGGCCCGTTCACCGAGCAAATCTCCACCAATCTGGAAGCATTGCAGCGCATGACGCAATCTGGCGCTGGGGACGATATTGTGACGGCCCCTGCCCTTCTGCCGGTCGAAGCCGGACTGGCGGCCTTGCCGGCGCTGCGGGTGAGTACCGCCGATGCCGGCCGGCTTGCCCGCGGACAGGCGGTGCTGCTGCGCGGGCGCGATGCGCCGGTCATGGAGGGGTGGGTGTCGGTCTCCGCCCATGGCGGGCTCGTCGCACTGGCGCAGGTCGAAAAGGGCGAATTGCGCCCGCGGCGGATTTTCAATCTGCCGCGGATCTAGTGCGGTGGATTTGAAGGCCGAAAGCTCGTTTCGGAACTTCAAATCCAAAGACCGCACTAGAATCAGAGAGTTGCTCGTGTCCCCTTTGATTCCGAAGTTCACATCAGAGGGCGCCGCGAGGGGTGTGCGAACTTCGGAATCGGGACACTAGCACTAAATCGCCATAAGCCTTTGCCTGGTCGGATGATCTTGTCCGGATCGTGTGCAGGTTTTCGGTATCCCACTGGAGGAGCTAAAGTTTCTGCTGGCGTCCACGGCTGTTTTGCGATATTGCGCCGGTGCGCGGGCCATAGGGTTTCCTATGGCATCGGAACCCGCTTTGATTTGTTGACGCGTGTTCCGCGGCGAACCGATTCCCACCCCGGATCAGTTCCAGGACAGGCATTCGCCGGAAGAAGCCGTAAAGCCCGCGTATACGACTTGTGGTGACCGCGCTGGACGACATCCCGGCACGGCCGCAGATCGAAACCCCGACAGGAAAGGGACATCCCGATGTCGATCACGACGGGCCGTAAGGCCGAAGTCATCAAGACCTATGCGACCAAAGCCGGCGACACCGGTTCGCCGGAAGTGCAGGTGGCGATCCTCTCGGAACGCATCACTAGCCTTACCGAGCATTTCAAGACCCACGTCAAGGATAATCACTCGCGGCGGGGATTGCTCAAGCTCGTATCCCAGCGTCGGCAGCTCCTCGACTACCTCGCCCGCATCGACGCGGCGCGTTACAAGTCGTTGATCGAACGGCTGGGTATTCGTCGCTGAGGATTTGCGCGGCGTGTTCGCGCGTTTGATGCGGACACCGGATAAGTCCGCTGTTCCTCCGGCAGCGCCGGGCGCTGCCGATTTGAGACGGGTCGAATGATCGCCCGTCCGTTCAATGGAAGGCTCGAAGGCCATGGCAGGATCGCTGGATGCTGTTTCGGTTTGTGGCACGGCCGCAGACGGCAGCCTCTCGCCGTCTTGCTCATGGCTTTTGTCCTTTCGCAAAAACCATGAAAGACAATCGCAATGTTCGATATCCATCGTGTTGAGCTCGACTGGGGAGGGCGCAAGCTCGTCCTAGAGACCGGCAAGATCGCGCGCCAAGCCGACGGCGCAGTCGTCGCCACTTATGGCGAGTCAAAGGTGCTGGCGACCGTGGTCGCCGCCAAGGAGCCGCGGGAAGGCGTCGACTTTCTGCCGCTCACAGTCGATTACCAAGAGAAGTTCTACGCCGCGGGTCGCATTCCCGGCGGTTATTTCAAGCGCGAGGGCCGTCCGACCGAGAAAGAGACGCTGGTCTCACGGCTGATCGATCGCCCGGTACGGCCGCTGTTCGCCCCGGGTTGGCGCAATGAAACCCAGGTGATCGTGACGACGCTATCGCATGATCTCGAGAACGATCCCGACGTTCTGGCAATGATTGCGTCCTCGGCTGCGCTGACGCTGTCGGGCGCGCCGTTCATGGGTCCGATCGGCGCCGCGCGCGTCGGCTTCGTCAACAATGAATACGTGCTCAATCCGCTGCTCGATGAGATGGCGGAGAGCCAGCTCGATCTCGTCGTCGCCGGCACCCAGGACGCGGTGCTGATGGTCGAATCGGAAGCGAAAGAGCTGAGCGAGGACGTAATGCTCGGTGCCGTGATGTTCGGCCACCGGCACTTCCAACCCGTGATCGATGCCATCATCAAGCTGGCTGAAAAGGCGGCGAAGGAGCCGCGCGAGTTGCAGGTGGCGGATAACGCAGCGCTCGAAAAAGAAATGCTCGCGCTGATCGAGCCGGATTTGCGCGCTGCCTATGCGGTCCCGGACAAGATGGAGCGCCACCGCGGCACCGATGCCGCGAAAGCCAAGGTGCTGGCGCATTTCTGCCCGGAGGGGGTGGAGAACCCGCCTTATCTCAAGCAGCAGGTCGCGGGCGCCTTCAAGAAGATCGAGGCCAAGATCGTACGCTGGAACATCCTCGATACCGGTCGACGCATTGATGGCCGCGACGTCAAGACCGTGCGTCCCATCGTCTCGGAAGTCGGCGTTCTGCCGCGGGCGCACGGCTCGGCCTTGTTCACGCGCGGCGAGACCCAGGCCCTGGTGGTGGCGACGCTCGGCACCGGCGAGGATGAGCAATGGATCGACGCCCTGCAAGGAACGTACAAGGAGACGTTTCTCCTGCACTACAATTTCCCGCCGTTCTCGGTCGGCGAGACCGGACGAATGGGCGGACCGCGCCGGCGCGAGATCGGCCATGGCAAGCTCGCTTGGCGCGCCATCCATCCGATCCTGCCCGCACACCACGAATTCCCTTACACCCTGCGCGTCGTCTCGGAGATTACCGAGTCGAACGGCTCCTCCTCGATGGCGACGGTGTGCGGCACCTCGCTGGCGCTGATGGACGCGGGCGTCCCGCTCAAGCGCCCGACCGCGGGCATCGCCATGGGGCTAATCCTCGAGGGCGAACGCCATGCCGTCCTGTCCGATATCCTCGGCGACGAAGACCATCTCGGTGATATGGACTTCAAGGTCGCCGGCACCGAGCGCGGCGTGACCTCGTTGCAGATGGACATCAAGATTGCCGGCATCACCGAGGAGATCATGCGGGTCGCGCTCGGTCAGGCCAAGGATGGCCGCATGCACATCCTGAGCGAAATGTCCAAAGCCCTCACCCAGCATCGCGACCAGCTCGGCGAGCACGCGCCGCGCATCGAGGTGTTCAATATCCCGGTCGACAAGATCCGCGAGGTCATCGGCTCCGGCGGCAAGGTCATCCGCGAGATCGTGGAGAAGACTGGCGCCAAGATCGACATCTCCGACGACGGCACCGTGAAGGTCGCGTCCGCCAACGGTGACGCCATGAAGGCGGCTATCAACTGGATCAAGTCGATCGCCTCCGAGCCCGAGATCGGTCACATCTATGAAGGGACCGTCGTCAAGGTAATGGACTTCGGCGCCTTCGTGAACTTCTTCGGCTCCAAGGATGGCCTCGTGCATATCAGCCAGCTGGCGGCGCGCCGGGTACAGAAGGTCAACGACGTGGTGAAGGAAGGCGATAAGGTGAAGGTGAAGCTTCTTGGCTTCGACGAGCGCGGCAAGGTGCGTCTGTCCATGAAAGTGGTCGATCAGGACACCGGGGAAGACCTCGAGGCCAAGCAGAAGGCCGAGGCCGACCAGCAGCAGCGCGAGGCGGTGGCCGGCGGCGAGTAGTTTCGGCGCGCTTTCTAGACGTGTTGGAGGGGCGGCCGACGGGCCGCCCCTCTTCATTCGGCATGGCTGCCGACGCGACGATCGCGCTTGGACAAAAGATGTACTGACGCCAACCCCAAGGGCAGCTTTGCTCAGCCTGGCGTGCCCACCAAGAAGAACGTCGTCGTCACACCAAGGCCCTTGATCTCGGTCGTGCCACGCTCTTCGAACACGAACGCGTCCTTGGTGAGATCGCGGAATGCCGCGCTAACCTGGATACGTCCGGGCTCGCCGTAGGACTCCATGCGCGACGCTGTGTTCACGGCATCGCCCCACACATCGTATGAGAAGCGGGTGTCGCCGATCACCCCCGCCGTCGCCGGCCCGCAATGGATGCCGACACGCAGCTTGAGCTTGCGGCAGCCGAGCGGCGGCTGGCAGTCGATCACTTCCATCATGGCCAGCGCGAGCCGGCCGACTGCAACCGCGCCAGCAGCGGCCCGGCCGTCGAAGCCGCCCGCTGCCATGTAGCTGTCGCCGATCGTCTTGATCTTGTCGACCTCATATCGTTCACAGAGTTCATCGAGTGCGCGCACGAGCCGATCAAGAAAGTCGACGACCTCCTCGGGCGAAAGATCGTGCGCCGCCGCGGTGAAACCGGTGAGGTCCGCGAACATGACACTGAGCATGTCGATCTTGTCGGCGATGCGCGGTTCGCGGCCCGACTTCAAGCGTGCTGCGATTGCCTGCGGCATGAGCGTTCCAAGCAAGGCCTCGGAGCGTGCGTGCTCGTCCTGCAGCTCCATCCTGGCGCGATCCCGGTCCCAGAGGGCGTAGAAAATCAGCGCCGCGATGATCGCCGCGGTGTTGATCATGGCCTGGCTCGACAGTATGTCGCGAAACGCCTGGTCCTCGGGCACGGCCAGCCCGGCAATCGGCGCGAGATTGAGCGCGAGCACGAGCGCGAGGACATATAGGCCGAACAGGACGAGGAATAGACGCCAGTTCTCGAGTCCGAAGAAGAACAACATGGCGCCGCCAAGCGTGTAATAGATGTGAAGTGCGCTGGCGAGGCCGAGCGACCACACGATGAACATCTGTCCGAACAAGACCGCGAGAACCAGCGCGATGCCGCCGACGTGATCGCCGAGGCGATGCAGGCGCGGGACCAGCAACGAAACTGCCAGCATCAATATGTTATCGGCATTGACGAGGATCAGCCCATGAAAATCATGGAAGCCGTTGATGATCAGGTGCGATAGCGCAGTCGCCGCCACAGCAAATGCCGCAACATTGACGCAACGCTGGCGCTCGATCACCAACTCGTCGGTCGAAACGATCCCGGTGGATATCAGGCGATCGAGCCACGCCGGGAGTTGGACGGCGGGCGTCCGCTGGCCTCGGACGAGGTCGCGCAGCCGCGTCATGGCGCCGCCAGCGGTAGTGCCTGCGAGCGCAGCATGGTTTTTCGGCCGCAGCCCTGCTTTCCATGTTTGCGCCTAGCGGCGTGCTCCATGATCATCTCATCGTGAGCTTTGCTGCAACCAGCCGAACTGTGACGGTGATCACGGCGGCGGAGGTCAACTCTCCCCATCTCTGACCGGGAGCGCGCCGGGAAACACGGCCCGCCACCGAAGGGGAACGTCTTGGGCATCCGTGCGAGCCTGCCGACATGGAACCGCGTCGCCGCTCTGTTGGTCGCCGCCGCCATCTTGCTCGCAGCACCCTACGGCGTCGCCGTGGCGGTGCGCTCTGGCATAGCTTCTATCATTCTCTGGAACGCGGAACTCGGTATTTCAGGGACCGCGGTTGGCGCATCCGCGCCCCCACCTGCCATCGGGCGGGCAGGGCCGCCAGACGCAACGGGACCGAGCGCGGCCGCATGAGCGAACCTCGTTCCGGGCGCCCCGTTCTTGGCGCTTTGCATGACCGATCGGACGGCGCGTCACGCCTTAAGCGCCGTTCAGCGGACGCCGGGCGCCGTCGGGTTCCTTCGCATCCATGCCGAGCGTCTCGGTAACGGCCTGCCCGAGCGCAACGAAATCGACCTTGCGTAGGGAGGTGCGCCGCCATGCGAGCCCGATCGTGCGGCCCGGCTGCGGCGGCGCGAACCGCAAGAGCTTCACCCGCTCGTCCCGAACCTCGACGTCGATGGCGACCTCGGGCACGAGGGTCACGCCGTAACCGTTGGCCACCATCTGCATCACGGTGGTCAGGCTGGTCGCGCCCAGACCCATGGTTCCGTTGCTGGCCCCGTCGCGCCTGCTGTCGGCGCAATAGGCTAGCGCCTGGTCGCGTAGGCAATGGCCTTCTTCCAGGAGGATTAACTGCTGCGGATCGCCTACTGCGCCGCGTCCTTGGCGATCGCCTGCTCGTTCGCCGCGGTTTCGTCCTTAAGGGACGTTGGATGCGGCATGGCGATGACGTTGTAGCCGGAATCGACGAAGTGGACATCACCGGTGACGCCGGTTGAAAGGTCGGAGACGAGATAGAGCGCGGCGCCTCCGATCTCGTCGAGCGTTACACCGCGGCGCAGCGGCGAATGACGCTGCTGGAAGGCAAACATCTGTCGCGCATCGCTGATGCCGGCGCCCGCGAGCGTGCGGATCGGCCCGGCCGAGATGGCGTTGACGCGGATGGCGGCTGGCCCGAAATCGACCGCGAGATAGCGCACCGACGCTTCGAGCGCCGCCTTTGCAACCCCCATCACATTGTAGTTCGGCATAGCGCGCTGGCCGCCGTTGTAGGTCAGCGTCACCATCGCTCCGCCGGCCGGCATCAACGTCGCCGCACGCTTCGCCACCTCGGTGAAGGAGAAGCATGAGATGATCATGGTGCGCACGAAGTTCTCGCGCGTGGTGTCGGCGTAGCGGCCCTTGAGCTGGTTCTTGTCGGAAAAGGCGATGGCATGGACGATAAAGTCGAGCGAACCCCACTTCTCCGCGATCGCTGCGAACACCGTATCGACCGACGCGGCCTGCTCGACGTCGCACGGCAGCAGGAGCGAAGCGCCCACCGACTCCGCCAGCGGCCGCACGCGGCGGCCGAGGGCCTCGCCTTGATAGGTGAAGGCAAGCGTCGCGCCCTGAGCGGCGAGCGTGCGGGCAATACCCCAAGCGATCGAGTGATCGTTGGCGACCCCCATGATCAACCCGCGCTTGCCCTGCATCAACTGCGTCATGGCGCCCCGATTCACCGCACTATCGCTCCTTCTCGCGAAGGATCGAATGAACTTTCAAGCCTCAAACATCGAGCCGCTTGAACACCACGCAGGCGTTGGTGCCGCCGAAGCCGAACGAGTTCGACAGCACGCAGCCAAGCTTGACGTCGTCACGCCGCTCCCGAACAATCGGCATGTCGGCGAAGGCCGGATCGAGCGTGTCGATATTGGCGCTTTCGCAGATGAAGCCGTTGTTCATCATCAGCAGAGAGTAGATCGCCTCGTGCACCCCCGTTGCACCCTGGGAGTGCCCGGTAAGAGACTTGGTCGCGGAGATCGGCGGGCATTTGTCGCCGGCCCCGAATACGTCGCGGACGGCCTCGATCTCCCTGAGATCTCCGACCGGGGTCGAGGTCGCGTGCGGATTGATATAGTCGACCGGCGGCTTGACGTTGGCGAGCGCCATCCGCATGCAGCGCGCAGCGCCCTCCCCCGAGGGCGCCACCATGTCGTTGCCGTCGGACGAAGCACCATAGCCCGCCACCTCAGCATAGATGCGCGCGCCACGCGCCTTGGCATGTTCCAACTCCTCCAGCACCAACACGCCGGCGCCGCCACTAATGACGAAGCCGTCGCGGTCGACGTCGTAAGCGCGCGAGGCTTTCTCGGGCGTGGCATTGAACTTCGATGACATCGCCCCCATGGCGTCGAACAGCACCGACAGGGTCCAGTCGAGCTCCTCACAACCACCGGCAAACATCACGTCCTGTTTGCCCCACTGGATCAATTCATAGGCGTTGCCGATGCAATGGTTGGAGGTCGCGCAGGCCGACGAGATTGAGTAGCTCGCGCCCTTGATCTTGAACCAGGTGGCGAGCGTGGCCGACGGCGACGACGCCATCGCCTTCGGGACAGCAAAGGGTCCGACGCGCTTGGGGCCCTTGCTGCGGGCAATATCGGCTGCCTCGACAATAGTCCGGGTCGACGGCCCGCCGGAGCCCATGATGATGCCGGTCATTGGATCGGAGATTTCGCCGTCCTCGAGTCCGGCGTCGCGAATGGCCTGTTCCATGGCGACATGGTTCCAGGCCGCGCCGCCGCCGAGGAACCGCATGGCGCGGCGATCGATCGCCTCTTCCGCATTGAGGGTGGGCGCGCCGTGCACCTGGCAGCGAAAGCCGAGCTCGGCATATTTGTCGGCGCGCGAAATGCCGGGCTTGGTCTCGCGCAAGCTCGCCAGAACCTCCTGGGTGTTGTTGCCGATCGATGAGACGATGCCCATCCCGGTGACGACGACCCGCCTCATGACTGCCTCGTCCGCATCTTGAATTCGCGCAGGAGCGCGGCTGGCGCGGTCAACCTCCGCTCGGCTGCAACACTTCGTCGCGGAACAGGCCGACCTTGAGGTCCATCGCCCGATAGATGATGGAGCCATCCGCCGACAGCCAGCCATCGGCGATGCCTAGCACCAGCTTGCTGCGCATGACGCGCTTGACGTCAATGCCGTAGACGACGTTTTTGACGGTCGGAAGGACCTGCCCGGAGAATTTCAGCTCACCAAGTCCCAGCGCGCGGCCTTTGCCCGGCGCGCCGACCCAGCCCAGGAAGAAGCCGAGCAGCTGCCAGAGCGCATCGAGCCCGAGACAGCCCGGCATGACCGGATCGCCCTTGAAGTGGCAGGGAAAGAACCAGAGGTCCGGCTTGAGCTCCAAGACTGCGCGAACCAAGCCCTTGCCATATTCGCCGCCGGCTTCCGCGATCTCCGAGATGCGGTCGAACATCAACATGGGGGGCAGTGGCAGTTGGGCATTGCCCGCACCGAACAATTCCCCCCGCGCGCACGCCAATAGATCATCGTATCCGAAGCTTGTAGGCCGCTTCTCCATCTGCATCCTGTCCCTGGCCGTCTGATCAAGTTCCCCAAGCCCGGCAGTCCTAACATAGGCGCTGCGGGGGGCAAAGCCAGCAGCCGCCTACTGAATGCGGCCAGATTAGAATTGCCCCAGTGTTGTTGCGAGGGAGTTGCATCTTCGCCGCCATATGTTACAAACGCAACAATCGTTGCAGAGTTAGAGTGGCAGAAGGTTTAGGTGTGCCCATGACCCTATCGCGCACCATCGTTTTCACCAACGCGGCCGAAAGCGCCGAGCAGCTTGCTCGTGCCGCAACGCGTTCCGCGCTCACCGGCTGCCCTTGGCATGACGTGAAGTCCATGCTCCGTGACGTGGGTTTGCGTCCGACCCGCCAGCGCATGGCGCTCGGTTGGATCCTGTTCGGCAAAGGCGATCGGCACATCACCGCCGAGATGCTGTACGAGGAAGCGACCAAGGCGAAGGTGCCGGTGTCGCTCGCCACGGTCTACAACACGCTGCATCAGTTCACTGACGTGGGGCTGTTGCGTCAGGTCGCCGTCGACGGGTCGAAGACGTATTTCGACACCAACGTCTCCCAGCATCACCACTTCTTCGTCGAGGGCGAAAACGATCTCCTCGACATCCCCAACGCCGACGTCGTGGTCGGCAAGACGCCGATACCCCCCGAGGGCTACGAGGTCGCGCGTATCGACGTGGTGGTTCGGCTGCGCCGCAAGGGACGCTAAGCGGCTCTTCAACTCCGACGGTTCAGCAGAACTCGGCCGTCAGGTCGAGCACGTGCCTGCGCGTCAATCCGTTCAGTTTCAGGAGCGAGACGGTATGCATTGGCTTGCCGTGCGTGCGCGCCGGCGCGGCGGCAAACTATTCCACCTTTTCGTTAGGATAGACGCCCCACAGCTGTTCCTGCACGACCCAGCCGTCAAAGCCGGGTCCAACGAGGCGGCACCAGTTTCCGGTGCAGCGCTTCACCGTCGCCAGCACCCCGGCCTGTAATCGCGCGATGACCGCCGCATTGCTGTCGCTCGAGTCGTAAAGCGGCACGAGTTGATTCTTGTCCTTGGGTGTCGCCACCGCCGTGCGTCGTCCGGACAGCAGCGAGTGGTAGACCCAACCCTCCGATCCTTCCCAATCGCGAATGCGCCGCCAGTTGTCCGACTCTGCGGTGATCTCTACCGGCAAGCCGGAGCGGGTATAGACGAAGGTCACCTCGTGGTCGCGCGTCGGCCCGCCGCGCACATTGACCCGATCGGGCTTGAGGCTGACGAAGCGCGGCACGGGCAAGCCGCTCTTGGGCCCGGCGCTCATTTCCCCGGCGGCACGAGCCGGCGCGACGCAGGTCAGCGCCGCCACCACGACCAGGGCTCCCACCCGCAACCGCCGGGCGATCTGCAGATTGTGTTTCGAACTCATCTGTCCCGACGCCGAACGACGTGATGGCGGTGTTTGAGCCGCGAAAGCGACCCCGTGATGCTTGCGGCGCAGGCGCTTGTCTTCAAACCTCCATCTGTTACAGAGGGATCTCTGTTACAGAGGGATTTGTGACCCGCCCGCGTCGAAAAGGGACGCCAGTGTCGGGCACGGTGGTTAAGGAGACCTGAACGGAGGAGCGCAATCCCTTCGCGGGTCGCGCTGACGAGGTCGAACCATGGCGAACCGCAAGAAGCCCCTGGTCGTCGTCACACGCAAGCTTCCAGACAGAGTCGAGACCCGCATGCGCGAACTCTTCGACGCGCGGCTCAATCTCGACGATAAGCCCATGACCCAGGCGGAACTGGCCGAAACGGTGAAGAGCGCCGACGTGCTGGTGCCCACCGTCACCGACCGCATCGACGCCTCGGTGTTGAGCAAGGCCGGCGACAAGCTCAAGCTGATTGCCAACTACGGCAACGGCGTCGACCATATCGATGTCTCGACCGCGCTCAGTCGCGGCATCACCGTGACCAACACGCCCGGCGTCCTCACCGAGGATACCGCGGACATGACCATGGCTCTGATCCTCAGCGTGCCGCGCCGTCTTGCCGAGGGCGCCGCCGTGCTGAGCGAGGACAAACCGTGGAGCGGCTGGTCGCCAACCTGGATGCTCGGCCACCGTATCTGGGGCAAGCGCCTCGGCATCATCGGCATGGGGCGGATCGGCCAAGCGGTGGCCCGTCGCGCCCGCGCCTTCGGCCTGCAGATCCACTACCACAACCGTCGCCGCGTGCCGGCGAAGGTCGAGGAGGAGCTCACTGCCACCTATTGGGAGAGCCTCGATCAGATGCTCGCCCGCATGGACATCATATCGGTCAACTGCCCGCACACGCCCGCGACCTTTCATTTGCTCTCGGCGCGAAGGCTCAAGCTCATCCGCCCCGAGGCCTTCATCGTCAACACCGCGCGGGGCGAGGTGATCGACGAGAATGCGTTGGTGCGCCTGATTTCATCGGGCGACATCGCGGGCGCGGGCCTCGACGTGTTCGAGCACGAGCCTGCCGTCAACCCGAAGTTGGTCAAGCTCGCGCGCACGGGCAAGGTGGTGCTGCTGCCGCATATGGGCTCGGCCACGCTTGAGGGCCGCATCGACATGGGCGAGAAGGTCATCATCAACATCAAGACCTTCCTGGACGGGCACCGACCTCCGGATCGAGTCCTGCCCTCGATGCTCTAGGGGCATCACCAGGTTTCGGCCGGCCTCAACCGCGCCGGGTGCACGCGCTCGATCGTGGCTGCGGTTTGCCACAATCTGTTGTATCGTTATGCCCCAACCAATCTGAGGGAGAGCCGCCGATGCGTGCTTTACTCGTGGCCGGCATGGTCGTCGTTGCCTCGATCACGCCTGCTCTTGCCGCGGTGCTTGCGCCGAACGAAATCCAGACAACTTTTTTCACCGGTCAGCCCTTCACCTCGTCGACGCCGTCGAATGTCAAATTCAAGATGGTATTCACCGCCGACGGCAAGATGACGCGCGAGCCGGTTGCGAAGACCGGGGGCATGAAGGGCGAAGGCACCTGGAAGCTCACCAAGGATGGCTTCTGCACGACCTGGAAGGGCTCCACGGCCAACTGCTTCCGCATCCAGACTGCCGGCGACAACAAGTGGTCGGTGGTAAAGGGAACGACCGCGGTCGCGACCTGGACGAAGTAAGACCGCATCCCGCGCGAACGCACCACGTAGCACCGCCGCGCAGGCGTCAGGCGTGCGGCGACAGATCATGGATCATCGGATGCTCGCCTGACAGCGGATTGGCCGGGTCCCAGCCGTACCGCAGCGTCTCGAAGCGCATGGAGCGGGCGTCGAACATGACGAGCCGACCGACCAGACCGTCGCCAAACCCGACGATCTCGCGGATCACCTCCAGCGCCATGAGCGAGCCGAGCACGCCCGTGAGCGCGCCAAGGATGCCGGCCTCGGCGCAGGCGGGAACGCTGCCCGGCGGCGGGGGCTCCGGAAACAGGCAGCGGTAGGTCGGGTTGGGCGCTCCGTCGGCTCTGCGTTCGTAGGGTCGCAGCGTGGTGAGCGTACCGTCGAACATCCCGACGGCAGCCGTCACGAGCGGCTTTTTCGCAAGGAAGCAGGCGTCCGACACGAGATAGCGGGTGGCGAAATTGTCGGCGCCGTCGGCGACGATGTCATACGCGCCGATAAGATCGAGCGCGTTCGCTGCCACCAGCCGCGACTCGTGCATCTCGACCGCCACATGCGGGTTGAGGCGGCGGATCGCGGCGGCCGCGCTCTCGACTTTGGGGTCTCCGACCTCGGGGGTCCCGTGGATCACCTGGCGCTGCAGGTTGGACAGCGCGACCGCGTCATCGTCGATAACGCCAAGCACGCCCACACCGGCCGCAGCCAGATAGAGCAGCACCGGCGCGCCCAGCCCGCCGGCGCCGATCACCAGCACGCGGGCGCGCTTGAGCGCGGCCTGTCCGGGGCCGCCGACCTCACGCAACACGATGTGGCGGGCGTAACGTTCAAGCTCCTCGGGGCTGAGCATGCGGTCCGATCCTGACGGAAGTCATATGGTCATCATTCGCGAAAGTGCGAAGGCTTTGCAATGTCGGGCTGACTCCGGCCTCGGCTCCCGCTGCATGAACCACATGCGCATTGGCGAAAATCCGGCCTTCAGCTAGATTTGCGTCGGAGAAGCTTTGCCGTGCAGGAGCTCCGATGCGGGCCGTAGGTGCCGTTCTCGTTCTTCTCCTCGCCGCCCTGCCAGCCGGCGCCCAGAACGATAACGCCATTTCGCCCGCAGGCGTACGGGCGAAACCGGCGGCACACATCAGCAAGTCCGGCAATCCGGCCATTCGTCCCAGCTCCTTGCGCAGCCGTGCCGCCAATCTGCGCG
>Ga0208991_1000030_pt1 | contig 20228 bp, 15 predicted proteins | sample MedBloCAOM3_M2_FD_187855 | JGI IMG/M metagenome (GOLD analysis project Ga0208991, IMG submission 187855) | Forest soil microbial communities from El Dorado National Forest, California, USA - Mediterranean Blodgett CA OM3_M2 (SPAdes) (version 2) | ecosystem: Environmental > Terrestrial > Soil >...
CCCCGCCATGCCGTGCCGACCCGCACCAGTCCGTCGACGCGATAATAGGACGGCATGATCGTCGCGGGATTGAGGCGGGAGGCGTCGACGAGCCGAAGTCGAAGCTGGCCTTCGGACCAACGACTGCCGGCGCCAGCGAGACTGGGCGCGAGATCACCCTGAAATTTCTGTTCCGGAAATGGTCCGCTGTGGCAAAGGATGCAAGTGCTGGTACGATCAACTACAAGCGCGCGGCCTCGTAGCGCATCACCTGGCATGCCTGTCAGCGATTCCGGAATGGTATCGCCGCCGACGACAAATGCCAACAATCCTTGCTCGCCGGCCACGCAGGGCAGGGCGAACGTCGCCGCGGCGAGCCAAGCGCCTGCAATCTGAACAACTAACCTAGCCAAAAGCTTCCACCGTGATGGTCTTGTACCAGGACTGCGCGCCTTCCGCTTCACGCATGCGAACCTCGCGCGGTGCATCGACGGCGCTTGTATCGCCGCCTTCGACCTCGGCGAACATGCCGTCCTTCGGTTGATAGATGCCAGACAGCGAGAACGCGTAGCCGGGTGCGACCGTATTGTAGCAAGCGCCTACCAGCCTCGGTATTGCCGGGGGTACGCCCGAGATCAAGCTCCCCACCGCCGCGGCGCATGCCTTTCCTTGCGCATTCGCAGCGGACGCGGATTTGGGGATGCCGCCACCAATGCAGGCGTCGCCGATGACGTGGATGTCAGGCACGAGCTTCGATACAAACGTAACTGGATCGATCGGGCACCAGCCGGTATTGTCAGCCGCGCCCGCGATGTCAGCGATGCGGCCGGCCTTTTGCGGTGGGATGACGTTTGCGACCTGCGCATTGTAGTTGCCGAAGTCAGTGACGATCGTGTTGGTCGCAGGATCGACCGATACCACCCGCCCACCCTGGGACAGCGACACCCGCTCGATCATGCCGGGGTACAATTCCGTCCACGCATTCTCGAACAGACGCTGTTGCGGAATGGCGTCCTTGGCGTCGAGAATAATAATTTTGGAGCGCGGCTTTCGGGTTTTCAGATAATGCGCGATCAGGCTGGCGCGTTCATAAGGCCCTGGCGGGCATCGTAAGGGACTGGCAGGTACCGCGAGCGCAACAAGACCGCCGTCGTCCATGGCTTCGAGTTGCTTGCGCAACAACACGGTCTGCTCACCCGCCTTCCAGGCATGGGGCATTTTTGCAGCGGCTGCCTCGTCGTAGCCGGGCAGCGCGTCGAATCGCAGATCGATGCCGGGCGCCAGCACCAGACGGTCATAGGGGAGCGACTGGCCGTCGGCGAGACCGACAATGCGCGTTTGCGGATCGATCCTCACTGCCGCCTGAGCAATAACGGTCAAGCCTTCGGCGACAATCCTGTCGTAGGTGAACTGCTGTGCTTCGATTTCCCGCAAGCCGGCTATCACCTCATTGCTGAACGGACAGGCGGTGAAGGTCCGGTGCGGTTCGATCAGCGTGACCAGAAGTTTTGGATCGATCTGTCGGAGTGCGCGGGCACAGCTTGCACCGCCGAAGCCGCCGCCGATCACGACGATGCGTGCGACGGATTGTGCGTTGGAACGACATGGGAACGCAAAAGAAGCTGCTGACGCCGCGATGCCACGAACGACGTTTCTTCGCGTCATCATGCGCAGCGCGTCCATGAGCACTATCCAGTATTGAGCGGCGGCCATTAAGGCCGCCGCCTAAAATGTCAAGCGAACGAGATGTCTTGATCCCTCAGCGGCACCGAACGGATTCGTTTCCCGGTCGCCGCGAAGTAGGCGTTGAGCACGGCGGGTGCCGCTATGCAGATCGTCGGCTCGCCGACGCCACCCCAGAAGCCGCCGCTCGGCATGATGATCGACTCCACCTTCGGCATCTCGCTGATGCGCATCGAATTGTAGGTATCGAAGTTGGTTTGCTCGATGCGGCCGTCCTTAACGGTGCACCCGCCATAGAACAGCGCCGACAGGCCGTAGACAAACGAGCCGGAAACCTGGCGTTCGATCTGCGCCGGATTGACGACATAGCCCGGGTCGGTGGCGGCAACGATGCGATGCACCTTGATCTTGTTGCCATCGATGACCGAGATTTCCGCCGCACCGGCAACGTAACTGGCATAGCCCATGTGCTGCGCGATGCCGCGATAGACCCCTTGCGGCGCTGGTTTGTCCCAGCCGATTTTTTCGGCGACGGCATTGAGTACGGCAAGGTGCTTCGGATGCTTCGTCATCAGCTTGCGCCGGAACTCGACCGGATCCTGGCCCACCGAATGCGCCAGTTCATCCATGAAACATTCGAGGTAGATCGCGTTGTGATTGATGTTCACGCCGCGCCAGTAACCCGGCGGGACGTGGGGATTGCGCATCGAATGCTCGACCAGAAGATTGGGAACCGAATATCCGATCGCGGCGTCGCCGGACGCACTGAGGCCCTGGAATGCGGCCGGATCCATGCCGTTGACCAGTGCCTCGGGGCGCAGGCTGAACTGGATGGACTGTCCCGACAATCGTACCTGCAATGCGGTCAAATTGTTGTCCGCGTCGAAGGCGCCGGTCAATTTACATTGCGTGATGGGATGATACTTGCCGTGCTGCATGTCTTCTTCGCGCGACCACAACAGTTTGATCGGGGTGCCCGGCATTTGCTTGGCGATAGCAACCGCCTGCCGGACATAGTCGGTCTGGCCGCGACGGCCAAAGCCGCCGCCGAGTATCTGCTTGTGGACGTCGCATTTATTGGCTGGCAGACCGGATGCTTCCAGCACCGCGGCGAAAGCGGCCTCGCCGTTTTGCGTTCCGCACCAGACCTCGCATTTGTCCGCGGTATAGAGCGCCGTGGCGTTCAGCGGCTCCATCGCGGCGTGATTCTGGTACGGGTAATTGTACACCGCCTCGAACTTCTTGGCGGCGCTCGCGACGGCAGCCTTGGCGTCGCCATTCTGGTTGCCGATGAAGGCTGGCTGCGTGGGATCAAGACCCTCCTCGAGCCATTTCGCGATCGACGCGCTCGAGACCTTGGCGTTGTCGCCTTCGTCCCAAACGATCGGCAAGGCTTCAAGCGCGGTCTTGGCGTGCCACCAGGTGTCGGCGACGACGGCGACGGCGCTGTCGCCGACCCTCACCACCTTCTTGACGCCCTTCAGGTCCATGACTTTGGCTTCGTCGAAGCTTTTCAACTTGCCGCCGAATACCGGGCAATCCTTGATCGCGGCATTGAGCATGCCCGGCAGCTTGACGTCGATGCCGTACGTCATCTTGCCGGTGACCTTGTCAGCGGTGTCGAGGCGCTTGACGCCTTTGCCGACGAGCTTCCAGTCCTTCGGATCTTTTAGTTTCACGTCGGTTGGCGGCTCGAGCCTGGCGGCGGCCTCGACCACCTTGCCATAGGTCGTCGTGCGCCCCGACGGCGTGTGGGTGATGACGCTGTTGGCGGCGGTGCATTCCGAAGCCGGTACCTTCCATTCATTCGCCGCGGCCTGGATCAGCATCATGCGCGCGGTGGCGCCGCCCTTGCGCACATACTCTTGCGAGGTTCTGATGCCGCGGCTGCCGCCAGTCGAAAAGTCGCCCCACGCGCGCTTGCGCGCCACGTTCTGACCCGGCGTCGGATATTCGGTGGTGACGTTCATCCAGTTGCATTCGAGTTCTTCAGCGACCAGCTGGGCGAGGCCGGTGAGCGTACCTTGACCCATTTCCGATCGTGCAATGCGAATGACGACGGTGTCGTCGGGCCGGATCACGACCCAGGCGTTGACTTCCGGAGAACCGTCGGCAGCGCGCACCACGGTGGGCCCGCCGAAGGGAATATCGAGCCCGATCGCCAGGCCGGTGCCGAGCGCGGCGCTGCCGATAACAAAGGCGCGGCGGTTGAGTGTGGGCATATGGTTCATGGCTGCCTCCTCAAACGTTCGCCGCGGCGTGGATCGCCTCGCGCACCTGCTGGAAAGTGCCGCAGCGGCAGATATTGGTGATGGCTTCGTCGATGTCCTTGTCGGTCGGCTTCGGTTTTTCCTTGAGAAGCGCAGCCACCGCCATGATCATTCCGGTCTGGCAATATCCGCATTGCGGGACGTCGTTGTCGATCCAGGCTTTCTGTACCTTGTGCAGTGCGCCATCGGCGGCCAGTCCTTCGATGGTGGTGATCTGCTTGCCACTGGCGTCGCTGACCAGTACGCCGCAAGAGCGCATCGCAACGCCATCGACATGGACGGTACAGGCCCCGCATTGTGCAATGCCGCAACCGTATTTGGTGCCGGTAAGGCCGATATTTTCCCGGATTGCCCATAGCAGTGGGGTGTCGGGTTCGACGGCGACGTCGAAAGTTTTGCCATTGACAGTGAGGTTTGCCATCGCGTTTCCCTGGTTAGTTCGATCCATCGATTGAACTTCGATGGATGGACTGGAATCTGGAACACTTCAAATCAAGATTCCGCGCTTGGCACAAGGTGCTCACGGATCCGCCTGATATTGCCGGGCGTGACGTCGCAAATCCGATATCGCGGATTCTGTCGGCGGCATTGCCGTCGGCAACCCGGCGCGAAATCGTTCTGCGCGATGGAGCAGAACAGGATCAGCGATGTGGGAATAGGGGCAGCCGCAACTGTTCGAGCTATTCGGCGCTGCTTACCAGCTTGATACGTGGCGCTGCGGCCTCCGTCAGGCTGCGATAGGCCGCGAGATAGTCGAGCGCCATGCGGCGCGCGGTGAAGCGCGCCTCGAACTGTTTGCGGATCGCATGTCTGCTCAACCTGGAGAGGCGATCGACCGCGGCGACGGCGCCGGTCTCGTCTTCCACGATGAACCCGGTCAGAGCATCGTCGATGATCTCCGCGACCGAGCCGCGGTTGTAGGCGATAACAGGAGTGCCGCATGCCATCGCTTCGATCATGACGAGGCCGAACGGCTCCGGCCAGTCGATCGGAACGAGCAACCCGATCGCGCCGCTCAGAAAGTCCGATTTCTCGGCGTCGCCGATCTCGCCGATGTATTCGACAAGAGGGTGGCACTCGATCAGCGGGCGAATAATTTCATCGTAATATTCCTGGTCGGCCCGATCGACCTTGGCGGCGATCTTGAGCGGAATGCCGCATCGGGTCGCGATCTTGATCGCCCGATCCACTCCCTTCTCCGGCGCGATTCGGCCGAGCACCGCGAGATATTCAGGCCGGGACGGTTGCGGCATCAGCAGTTTCTCTGGCAGACCGTGATGGATGGTGCCCACCCAGTTGGCCTGCGGCACCGGGCGCCGCTGAGCGTTCGAGATCGAAATCACCGGAACCGAAGAGAAGGTATTGAACACCGGCTGGTGCTCGGGCAGGTCCAGCCTGCCATGCAGGGTGGTCAGAAATGGGGTCGGCTGCCGGGAGAACAGCGAAAACGGATAATAGTCGAGATGGAAGTGCAGGAAGTCGAATTCCTCATCGTCGCACTTCTGCCGGACGCCTTCCAGCATCACCATGTGCAGCGCGTTGGGGTCGAGAACGGATCCGTCGAGGCGAAGCGCCTTCGGCCAGGTCGCGTCAAGCTTTCCCGAGGTCTGGGAATCCCCACTGGCGAATAGGGTGACGTCGTTTCCCAGCGCCACCAGTTCTTCGGTCAGCCAGTATACCACCCGTTCGGTGCCGCCATAAAGTCGGGGGGGAACAGCCTCCGTCAGCGGAGCAACCTGCGCGATGCGCATCTATCCGTCTCCTGTCGTCATGGATGAACAAAAGCCCCCGCTTCAGCCCTGCTTCGCAGACGGCACCGGCATGCCGAAGTGGGAACGTTTCCGCATTTGCGAAGTTCCAAAGAACGCGCACTTCTTCCACACCATGGTCTTGCTGATGCCATCACGTCCCATCAGATTTTCACTGTGGGTAATGCTGCAGGATTGTTGCGCAGTGATGGCAATGCGAGGGGAACTGCAAAAAAGAAGCATCCATCATTCGGTCACACGGAACGTATCCGGTTGAAATTTTCCTTCTCCTCCAACGAGTTTACAGGCCACATGGACAATCTTTCAGGATACGCCAACCGTCCGCTTCCGTTCGTGTTGCGCTACCTTCGCCAGCGTCTTGCAGCGCATGCCGTCATCTTGACCGCCGTTATAGCAGCAGTTGCTTGTTCGGTAGGCACGCAATATGGCGTGAAATATCTGGTCGATGGTTTGTCGGCCGGACCGGCCCGCGCGGGCAGCGTATGGCTGGCATTCGTTTTTCTCATGTCACTGATCGCAGCGGATAATTTTCTGTGGCGGATCGCCAGCTGGACGGCCAGCTTCACATTTGTGGGGGTGACCGGGGATTTGCGTCGGGACATTTTTCGCCATTTGACCGGCCATGCGCCGAGCTATTTTTCCGACCGGTTGCCGGGAATGCTGACCAGTCGTATTACCGCGACGTCGAATGCCGTTTTCACCGTCGAAAATATGTTCGTCTGGAACGTGCTGCCGCCCTGCATCGCGACGATCGCGGCGATCGCACTGATCGGAACCGTAAGCTTGCCGATGTCGGCCGGTCTGATCGTCATCGCAGGCGGAATGGTGATTGCGATGTTTCACCTGGCGGCTGCCGGCAAGCCCCTGCATGACGATTTCGCGGACAAGGCCGCAGCCGTCGACGGCGAAATGGTCGATGTCATCAACAACATGCCGCTGGTGCGGGCGTTTTGCGGCTTAAGCTTCGAGCACGACCGGTTTGACGCGACTGTCAACCGAGAACTGACGGCGCGAGGACGCAGCCTCCGCTATCTCGAAAAGCTGCGGCTCATTCACGCCGCCGTTACCGTCGCGCTGACGATCACGTTATTGGCCTGGGCTATCGTGCTTTGGCAGCGCGGCGGCGCCAGCACCGGTGACGTCGTGCTGGTCTGTACGCTAGGGCTTTCCATTTTGAATGCCACTCGCGATCTCGCAGTGGCGCTGGTCGATGTAACCCAGCATGTCGCCCGGTTGACCGAAGCGATTGCCACCCTGCTGCTTCCGCATGAACTGCGCGACCACCCGGAAGCGGAGCCCCTGGTAAAGAGCGGCGCCGCCATCGCCTTCAACAACATTTCGTTTCGTTATCCCGGTGGACTTCAGGTATTCGACAAATTCAGCCTTCGTATCCAGCCGGGGCAAAGGGTCGGGCTGGTCGGTCAGTCCGGGGGCGGAAAATCCAGTCTGTTCGTCCTGCTGCAACGGTTCTATGACGTCCAACATGGCAGCATCACGGTCGATGGTCAGGACATCTCAAGGGTCACGCAGCAAAGCCTGCGGCAGGCGATCTCGGTGGTTCCGCAGGACATCTCCCTTTTCCATCGATCGATCATGGAAAATATCCGATATGGCCGGCCGAGCGCCACCGATGCCGAGGTGCTGCGTGCGGCGATTGCCGCGCGCTGCGATTTCGTCGAAACCTTGCCGGAAGGTCTTGCGACCATGGTCGGCGACCGCGGCGTCAAGCTGTCGGGCGGCCAACGGCAGCGCATTGCCATTGCTCGCGCCTTCGTGAAGGACGCGCCGATCCTTTTGCTGGATGAGGCGACCGCCGCGCTTGACAGCGAATCCGAGGAAGCGATACGCGAAGCGCTTGGCCGCCTGATGCGCGGGCGCACCGTCATTACGATCGCCCATCGTCTTGCGACGCTGCGCAATTTCGACCGGGTGGTGATGTTGAAGGCCGGCAAGATCATCGAAGACGGTCCGCCGGACCGCCTGATGCAAGGCCAGGGCCCGTACCGCGAGCTGGTGACCCAGGAGATGAGCCGCCTTGCGAAACACGCGGCCTGATGTACGGCGGTGCTGTTGCGTCATAGTGCGTTTATCGCAAGGCGAGAAAAACCGCTCGAGGTCGAATGTCAGCCGAAGCCGTAACCCAAATTATGACGACCCGTGCTGTCGAACACGTCTCGGAATCGCCGTTCTACATCCCGATGACCGGGCCCGCGGCGAGGCCGCGGCGCTCACTCAAGCACGACGACACCTTCATAGTGCTCGATAGCCATGGAGACATCGGCGCTTCCGCCGGTGGCCCGGACGGCCTGTTCAACGCTGATACCCGTTATCTCGCCCGCCTCGAACTTGTGCTGGATGAAGTTCAGCCGCTGCTGCTCGGCTCTAACCTGCGCGATGACAATTCAGCATTGGCGGTCGATCTCACCAATCCCGATATCTATCGCGGTGGCCGGATCGTGCTGCAGAAGGATATGCTGCACATTGTGCGCACTATCTTTCTATGGCGCGGAACGGCTTATCAGCGGATCGGCTTACAGAACCATGGAGATCGGGCGGCCAGCTTCGATCTGACATTGCTGTTCGACAACGACTTCGCCGATCTGTTTGAAGTGCGCGGCGAAAGGCGTCCGCGCCGCGGCATTGGCGCCAGCAAACTGCTTGGTCCCGCCGACGTTGCGCTCGAATATAACGGGCTCGATGGCAAATTGCGCGTCACGGCACTGCATTTCGATCCGCGGCCGACGCGGCTTGCGGTAAATGCCGCGACTTATCATCTCGATCTGGCGCCGCGGCAGGTTAGCTCGCTGTTCGTTGCCGCATCCTGCAACAAGCCGGCCGCGCTCAAGCCGGCCCGGTTCTTTCGCGGATTGCTGGCGCATCGCCGCGAGATGCGCCGGTCGACTGCGGGCGCCACCAGCATCGAAACGTCAAACAATATCTTCAACGAGGTGCTGTGCCGGTCGATGGCCGATCTCAACATACTGATGACGGACACGCCGCAGGGACGGTATCCTTATGCGGGCATTCCCTGGTACTCGACTACATTCGGCCGCGACGGACTTATTACCGCGCTGCAAATGCTGTGGATCGACCCGCGGGTCGCACGCGGCGTGCTGAAGCGGCTCGCGTTCTATCAGGCCAAGACGGTCGATCCGCTCGCCGACGCCGAGCCTGGAAAAATCCTGCACGAAATGCGCGGCGGCGAAATGGCGGCGCTGCGGGAGGTGCCGTTTGCGAAATATTACGGCAGCGTCGATGCGACGCCGCTGTTCGTGCTGCTGGCCGGTCTCTACGTCGAGCGCACCGGCGACGAAGAGACGCTGGCCGAGTTGTGGCCTTCGATCGAAGCGGCGCTCCGCTGGATCGACGGCGCCGGCGATCCTGACCGGGATGGATTTGTCGAATACCAGCGCGCATCGGAACAGGGTCTGGCCAATCAGGGCTGGAAGGATTCTTACGACGCGATCTTTCACGCCGACGGACGCTTGGCCGAGGGTTACATCGCACTGGCCGAAGTGCAGGGTTATGTATTTGCCGGCAAACAACTGGCGGCGCGTTGCGCGTCGCGCCTCGGGAAGAGCGACAGGGCGCGCAAGCTTATGGCCGAAGCGCAACGGCTCGCCGAGCGTTTTGAAGAAGCGTTCTGGTGTGACGAACTTGGCACCTATGCGCTCGCGCTCGACGGCGCCAAACAGCCGTGCACAGTGCGCACCTCGAACGCCGGGCAGTTGTTGTTCAGCGGCATGGTGCGCGAAGACCGCGCCCGCATGGTCGCCGCCGATCTGATGCAGCCGCATTTTTTTACAGGCTGGGGCATCCGCACCGTGGCCTGCGGCGAGGCGCGCTACAATCCGATGTCCTATCACAATGGGTCGATCTGGCCGCACGACAACGCCCTGATCGCGCTCGGGTTTGCGCGCTATGGCTTCAAACATTCGGTCGCGCATTTGTTCAAGGGTCTGTTCGACGCCGCCACCTACATGGATTTGCGGCGGCTTCCCGAGCTGTTCTGTGGCTTTCGGCGTGAAAAACGACGTGGACCGACACTCTATCCCGTCGCCTGTGCGCCGCAGGCATGGGCGAGTGCGACGCCGTTTACGCTGCTGGAGGCAGCGCTCGGGCTCGAATTCGATGCACAGCGCGGCGAAATTCGGCTGCGCAACCCGCGCCTGCCGGCCTTCCTCAACGAAGTGGTCCTGCGTGATCTGCAGCTTGGCGCTTCAAGCGTCGATCTTCGGGTCCGCCGCCACGGCGATGAGGTGTCGCTGGAAGTCTTGCGAACGCGTGGTCATATCCAGGTGTCCATCGTGCTGGCGCATTGATTTGGCACCTGGTCTGGCGGCGGCATGGAACTTTGGCCCGGGTCGCTTTCGAACTTTGATCGCAGATACCCGTTTGTATCGCGCGGGGCTGTCGGGTTCCGCTGAAGCCGACCGGTCCGCGCCGTTTTGCAAGCATCCGCACGTTAATTTATGCCCCTTCGGCTCGAGCAATTCAGGAGGCCGTATGCGCGCAACAAGCCTGTTCATCTTCATTGCAGTCGCTTTTGCGACGTCGGCGGCTGCCACATCCTGGGCGCAAAACGACAAAGCTTCGCCGCAGGCGGATCCCCACTCATCGCAGCTGTCCCAACAGCAAAATACGGCTCCCCCGACAGCACCAAATCCCCCGGCAACACCGAAAGAGCCGGCGCCACCGCCCTCGGTCACCATCATCGGCGCAAGGGATGCACATGGCGTGCTCGGCCGCGACGTTCGCAGCGCGGCGGACGAGGACATGGGGCGCATCGTCGACGTGATCGTCGATCGCACCGGAATGGTACGCGCGGCTGTCATCGATTTCGGCGGTTTTCTCGGGGTCGGCAGCCGAAAAATCGTGGTCGATTGGAACGCGCTGCATTTCGGACGCGTCGCCACCAAGAGTGACAGCATCACTCTCGAATTGACCAAAGATCAGGTGATGGCGGCGCCTGAATACAAGGAGGGTGCACCGATCGTGGTGCTCGGCGCCTCCGGCAGCTTGCTGCCACTGCAGTTTGGTCCCTAGATAAGTCGGAGAAATATGCTGTTCGCACGTTCATCCCATTCGATTGACCGGATTGATGGTGATCGCCGTGGACGGTCGATCGGCCGTGATAAAATTCCGTCGCTGGCATCAGAGCCGGCGACGCGCAAGGCGACGGCAACTCCCTCGCGCCAGAGCTTGCGCGGCCTCGACTGGTTCATTTTTTTTCTTGCGGATGTGCAGACCGGGTTCGGTCCATTCATTGCGGTTTATCTGACGACGCAGAAGTGGACCCAAGTCGAGATCGGTCTTGTGCTGTCGATCGGCGGCCTGATCGGCCTGATAGGGCAGATACCCGGCGGGGCCATCGTCGATGCCGCTCGCTCCGAGCGGCTCGTGGCCGGCCTTGCGGTTGCGACCATCGGCATAAGCGCGCTCGGGTATGCAGCGTGGCCGATCTTTCCGGTAGTCGTAATAGCCGCGACGCTGCACGCCGCCGCGAGTTGCGTGCTCGGTCCGGCAATTGCCGCGATCAGCCTCGGTCTGGTCGGGCCGCTTGCGATCGGTGAGCGGCTCGGGCGCAATGCCCGCTTCGCGTCGCTTGGTAACGGAACAGCCGCGGCGGTGATGGGTACGTGCGGCTATCTGGTGTCGAGCCGTTCGGTGTTTCTCGTCTCCTTTATCCTGGCAATTCCGACCTTGCTTGCGCTCGCGCGCATCCGCGAGCGCGAAATCGATGCGGCCCAGGCGCACGGTGCAGTGGTACGCGAGGTGCCCGATGCCCGCGCAACGAGCGTTCTCAATCTCATGCGCCAGCGTCCATTACTGATCTTCGCCTTTAGCGTGCTGCTGCTGCAGCTCGCCAACGCGGCGATGCTTCCGTTAATGGCGGGTGTCGTGACGACCCGATCGAGCCAGTGGGCGCCGGTATTGATCGCCGCATGCATCATCGTGCCACAAGCTATCGTCGCGCTGATGTCTCCGTCGGTCGGGCGCAAGGCGCAGCAATGGGGGCGACGGCCGCTACTACTTCTGGGTTTTGCCGCGCTGGCCATTCGCGGCGTGCTATTCGCGACCGTGCGAGATCCGTATTTGCTGGTCGCGGTACAGGTGTTCGATGGCATCACCGCGGCCGTCTTCAGCGTGCTGATACCGCTGATTGTCGCCGACGTCGCCTTCGGAAGCGGTCACTTCAATCTTGCGCAGGGTATTGTCGGCACAGCGACCGGTATCGGTGCATCGCTCAGCACCGTGCTCGCCGGTTACGTCAGCGACAAGTTCGGCAGCAGTGTCGCTTTCGGCGGGCTTGCGGGCATTGCGGCAGTGGGCCTCGCCGTGACCTGGTTTGTGATGCCGGAAACACGGCGGAGCGCGCGCTAATCAGGCAAGAATTGTTCTGGAAGCCGGTCCGGTTTGAGCGGAAACACACCGGCCCACTTGTCCGGCATCCGAAAATTATACAAAAATGGGACAAGATCTTTAACGGTGATTCTCAGGTGTTCATACCCATCTCCGGCCTTGCCGGAGCCTGCGATTCCAGACAATCTGACGGACAGTCATCAACGATCCGGAATACCGGACGGAAGGCATCTCGGGGGAACACCAAATGAAGGCGATATCGCGCTCGCGGGCGTTTGCGCAAATTTTTCTGGTTGCGACATTTGGCATCGCATTATTTGCAGGCCCCGCCAGCGCCCAAAAGCAGGGCGGCAGCATCACCGTCGGCCTTGAGCTCGATATTCCCGGTTTCGATCCGCTGAAGGTCGGCGTTTTCGATACGTCCGCGGAAACCGCGGCCGCGGCGATCTTCGATACGCTCACCTATCTCGACGACAAGGGTGAGGCGCAGCCCAAGCTCGCGCTTTCCTGGACCCACTCGGACGATTTCAAGACCTGGACTTTCAAGCTGCGCCCCGGCGTCAAATTTCACGACGGCACGCCTTTCAATGCCGAAGCGGTGAAGGCCAACTTCGACCGGCAGAAGGATCCGGCCAACAAATGTCGCTGTGCTTTCTACATCGCCTACATCCACGACGTGCAGGCGCCCGACGAACTGACCGTCGTCTACAATCTGAACGATCCGTCGGTGAACCTGCCGGCGGTCATCACTCCCCAGAATTCCAACAACGTCATCCAATCGCCGACGGCATGGAAAATCAAGGGCGACGAATACAACCGCAATCCGGTCGGTACCGGACCGTACATCCTGAAGTCATGGACCGCGGGTGATCGCATGGTTCTCGAAAGAAATCCGGATTACTGGAACAAGGGCCATCCTTATCTCGACCGGATCGTTCTGAAGCCGCTGCCGGATGCGCAGTCGCGATTCGCCAGCCTGCAATCCGGCGAGGCGGACATTGTCTGGGACGACGAATACGACGCGGACAATATTCTGAAGGCCCAAAAAGATCCGAAGATGACCGTCCACACCTATGTGGGCTCCGGAGCTCAGGTCTACGCCTTCAACACCAAGGTTGCGCCGTTCGACGATTTGCGCGTGCGCCAGGCATTGGTGATGGCAGTCGATCGCAAGAAGATGTCACAGGCGATTACCAACGGCTTGGCCCGGCCGGCCAGCAACCCTTACGGCGATGGCTCATGGGTCAAATGCAAGGACGATGGCGCGCTGCCCAACGATGTTGAAAAGGCCAAAGCGCTGATCAAGGATTACGGCAAGCCGATCGATTTCAAGATGCTTCTGACCGCGACGCCTCGCGGGCGCAACATCGGTCAGGTCTTGCAGCAGTTCTGGAAGCAGGTCGGCGCCAATATGGAGATGGACCAGGTCGATCAGGCCACGATCGTGCCGCGCGCTTTCATGCGTCAGTTTCAACTGACGCCGTGGCGGATCGTCGATCTCGCCGATCCCGACCCGCAAATGTACGCAAATTTCCACACCGGCAGCCCGGTCGCGCTTGCCAATTATTCCAACCCCGAACTCGACAGGCTGCTTGAACACGCACGGGTTACGGCTGATCCGGAAAAGCGGATCGAGGATTATTGCGCGGTCAGCCGGCTCGTCAATCAGGAGGCGATCTGGTTCTGGACTTTCCAGAACACTTACTACGCGATTTCAAGCGCCAGACTGAAGGGCCTGCCGAAAATGTATGGCGGCGTGATCGACGTATCCAACGTCTGGATGGAATAGCGTCGCATGCCGGGATTTGTCGCTCGAAGGCTCCTGTATCTGGTGCCGGTTTTGATTGCCGTTTCGCTGCTGACATTCCTGATCGCATCGCTGCTGCCCGGCGATCTCGCTTATGTGATTTTGGGCGACCAGGCGACGCCGGAGAAAGTAGCGGCACTGCGCCATGACATGGGGCTTGATGAGCCGATTTGGTGGCGCTACCTCAGCTGGCTAGGTCATGTGCTGCAAGGCGATTTTGGAAGATCGTTCCGCACCGGACAAACCGTGCTGCAGGCGGTGGCCGAACGGCTACCCGTATCGCTCGAACTGATGGTGCTGGCCGAGCTTGGCGCATTGGCGATCGGCATTCCATTGGCGATTGCCTGCGCCGTGCGCAGCGGCAGCGCCTTCGACCGCTTCATGACCGGTAGCGCCTTCGGCATGCTTTCTGTCCCGGCATTCCTCTCGGCAATTCTGTTGATTTATCTTTTCGCGGTAGAGCTTCGCTGGCTGCCCGCCACCGGTTACGTGCCGTTCGAAGAGGATCCGATCGGGAATTTGCGCAGCTTCCTGCTGCCGGCACTGACGTTGGCCCTGGGCGAGTGGCCGGTACTGATGCGCGTGCTTCGTTCCGATATGATCGCGACTTTGCAGGAAGATTACATTGCGATGGCGCGGGCCAAGGGACTGAAGCCGTCGCGTATCCTGCTGGTGCATGCATTGAAGCCTTCGTCGCTGACCCTTGTTACCGTAACCGGCATCAATATCGGCCGTCTGATCGGGGGCACGGTCATTGTCGAATCGATTTTTGCGTTGCCGGGAATCGGCCGGCTGCTGCTGGGCGCCGTCTTTACCCGCGACCTCATTATCCTGCAGGGTGTGGTACTGTTCGTTGCCTGTGGCTACGTGCTGATGAACTTCATTGTGGACATGCTCTACGCCGTCCTCGATCCCAGGATCCGTCATGGCCACGCTTGAACTCAGCATCGACGAGGATATCGCCGTCAGTCCGGTTCCGCGGCCGCGCCGGTTAGGGCCGCTGTTTTGGGCGGCGATCGCCTGGATGATTTTCGTTTTTGCCGCGGCCGCACTTGCCGGCCTGTTGCCCTTCAGTCCGACCGACATGGATATGCTGGAACGCCGGGCGCCGCCGTCGGCTCTGCACTGGCTTGGTAACGACGGCCTCGGTCGCGACGAATTGGCCCGGCTTATCTATGGCGCGCGGATCTCGCTCACGGTGGGCCTTTGTGCGCCGATCATCGGGATCACGATCGGCGGCGCCCTTGGAATGCTCGCGGGCTATTTTCGCGGCCGCTTTGAAACGCTGGTCGTCGGCAGCATGGACGTGCTGCTCGCCTTTCCGCCGTTGATATTGGCGCTCGCTGTCACCGCCTATCTCGGACAATCTCTTCTGAATCTCACTTGCATTCTCGGCGTGCTCGGTATTCCCGCCTTCATGCGCGTCGCCCGGGCAGCGACCCTCACTTTGGCGCGACGCGAATTCGTGATTGCAGCCCAAGCGCTGGGCGCGACGCACGCCCGCATCCTGCTGCGCGAGCTATTGCCCAACGTCTTTCTGCCGCTGCTCGCGTTCTTCCTGCTTGGCGTTGCCGTCACAATCGTCGTCGAGGGAGCTCTATCTTTCCTGGGCCTGGGGGTGCCGCCTCCGATATCGAGTTGGGGCAGCATGATCGGTGAGGGCCGCGAGAGCCTGGAGATAGCGCCGAGGCTCGCCTTCCTTCCCGCAATCACGATGTTCCTGACCGTGCTTTCCTTCAATCTGGTCGGCGACACGCTTAGGGCCCTTACTGATCCGCGTCAGGGCGCGCTGTGACCGAGCCTGAATTGCTTTCTGTCGAGGATGTGTCGGTCGATCTGCCGACCCCGCGCGGCAATCTTCGCGCGGTGGATCATGTCGATCTGAAGATCGGCGCCGGCCGAACGCTCGGTATTGTCGGCGAATCCGGCTGCGGCAAGACCATGCTGTCGCGTGCAATACTGCAACTGTTGCCAAAGAAAGCCAAACTTTCCGGCCGCGTGATGTTCGACGGGCAAGATCTTGTGCGACTTGCACCTGAACGTTTGCGCAAACTTCGCGGGCGATCGCTGGCGGTCGTATTCCAGGACCCCATGACCTCGCTCAATCCCGTGTTGACCATCGGCACCCAGCTTATCGAAACGCTGCAGGAGCATCTTGAACTCGACGGCAATGCTGCAAAAAGGCGCAGCGCGGAGTTGCTTGCCGCGGTCGGCATTCCCGCGCCGGAGCAGAGATTGATGCAATACCCGCATCAACTCTCGGGAGGCATGCGGCAGCGGGTTGCTATCGCGATTGCGCTGTCGTGCGAACCGAAACTGCTTATCGCCGATGAGCCGACCACCGCGCTTGATGTGACTATTCAAGCCCAAATTCTCGATTTGCTGGCGCGTGAACAGCGTCGCCGGCATATGGCGATGATCCTTATCACGCACGACCTCGGCGTGGTCGCGGGCCGAACCGACGAAGTCGCGGTAATGTACGCCGGTCGCGTCGTGGAACGCGCACCGACGCCGGCGCTGTTCAAGAAGATGCGCATGCCTTACACCGAGGCGCTGCTCGCGGCTATACCGAAGATCGATGCCGCTCCGCACACGCCCTTGCCGGCGATTTCGGGACGCCCGCCGGATCCCACCCGACCAATTCAGGGTTGCTCGTTTTCGCCGCGCTGCCGTTATGCGGCCGGCCAGTGTTATCGAGAGAAACCCTTGCTCGCTGCCGCGGAATCGTCGGACCACCAGTACGCCTGCTTTCACCCCATCCAGATCACAGCCGGCGTCGACGCATGATGCAGGACGCTCAACCATCCGGTCCGCGCGATCCCCTCCTCAAGGTGGAAAACCTGGTCGTTGAGTATGCGATTGGCGGCAAGACGATACACGCGGTGTCCGACGTAAGTCTGCAAGTTGCGCGCGGCGAAACCCTCGGTCTGGTCGGCGAGTCCGGCTGCGGCAAGTCCACGCTGGGCCGCGCGGTGCTTCAGTTGCGTCAAGCGGTCTCCGGCCGGGTTCTGTTCGACAACCAGGACCTCACGGCGATGCAAGGCGATGCCTTGCGGCGGATGCGCCAGCGCGTGCAACTGATCTTCCAGGATCCGATTGCTTCGCTAAATCCGAGGCGGCGTATCGGCGATATCATCGCGGAGCCGCTGGTGATATCAGGCGTCAAGGATCCCAAAAAACGCCAGCAGCTCGTCTGCGACGTGCTCAGCGCTGTCGGACTCGACCCATCTCTGGTGATCGGACGCCTGCCGCACGAGTTTTCCGGCGGCCAATGCCAGCGCATCTGCATTGCGCGTGCGCTTGTCCTTAATCCGGAGTTTATCATCTGCGACGAGCCGGTTTCGGCGCTCGACGTTTCCATTCGCGCTCAAATCCTGAATCTGCTGGAAGAGATGAAGGCGCGCTATGGACTGACGCTGCTCTTCATCGCCCACGATCTCGCTGTCGTGAAAGCGGTGAGCGACCGGGTGGCCGTGATGTATCTCGGCAGGCTGTGCGAAGTCGGTCCGTCCGAGCAACTGTTCGCCAGGCCCGCGCACCCTTATACCGCGCTACTCATCGAGGCGATCCCGGTGCCGGATCCGGACGTACGGCCCGCCGAAACCGTGCCGGTCGGGGAACCGGCGTCGCCGATTTCGCCGCCCTCGGGCTGCCGTTTCCGTACCCGATGCCCCAGAGCGGACCAGCGATGTATCGAGGAAGTTCCGGAGCTTCGCCCGGTCGCGCCAGACCAGTTCGCCGCTTGCCATCATCCATTGATCGCAGCAGGCTAAACATCTACCAACTGCATGGGAATGCGTGGCAACGTCGGCCAAAACCAAAAACCATCGGCGGGAGAGAAGCGATGAAGAGTTTCCAGGTCATGGATTTCAATGCCCCTTTGAAAGAGGTGGATCAGCCGACGCCGCAACCGTCGGGAACGCAGGTGCTGATCAAGGTGAAGGCGGCCGGTGTCTGCCACAGCGATTTGCACATCTGGGAAGGCGGCTATGATCTCGGCCACGGACGAAAACCACTCTCGCTGAAAGATCGCGGCGTGTCGCTGCCGCGAACGATGGGGCACGAGACCGTCGGCGAAGTGCTGGCGTTCGGGCCCGATGCCAAGGGCGATACGGGTGGTCTCAAAGTCGGCGACGTCGCGCTGGTCTATCCCTGGCTGGGCTGCGGCAAATGCGAGACCTGCCTCGCCGGCGAAGAGAATATGTGCCTGAAACCCAATTCGCTGGGCGTTTACTGCGACGGCGGTTATGCCGACCACATGACCGTGCCGCATCCGCGCTATCTCCTGAACTTGATGGGTCTCGATCCCTTGACGGCGGCGCCCTATGCATGCTCCGGCGTCACCACCTACAGCGCCCTGAAGAAGGTCGAGGCCAGTTTCAATACGCCGATCGTTATTTTCGGCGCGGGCGGTCTCGGCCTGATGGCGCTGTCGCTCTTGAAGGCGATGGGCGGCAATGGCGCCATCGTCGTCGATATCGATGCGCGCAAGCGTGAAGCTGCGGAGAAAGCCGGCGCGCTCGCGACGGTCGACGGCGCGGCGCCCGATGCGCTGGAGCAACTCGCCCGCAAGGCCGGTGCACCGATCCGCGCGGTGATCGATCTGGTCGGCAATGCCAAGACGACACAACTCGGCTTCGACTGCCTGACCAAGGGCGGCAAGCTGGTGATCGTCGGCCTGTTCGGCGGCGGCGCGCCGTGGGCACTGCCGCTGATTCCAATCAAGGCCATCACGATCCAGGGCAGCTATGTCGGCAATCTCAGGGAAACGCAGGAACTGCTCGATCTGGTGCGAGCCAAGAAAATCGAGCCCATTCCGGTGACGCCAATGCCGCTGGCACAGGCCAATGAGGCGCTGGTCGATTTGCAGAAGGGCAGACTGGTTGGACGCGCGGTGCTCACGCCGTAAGTTCAATTTTGGTGCCAAGTACATAAATACTCAAGGAAATTCCATGTCAGCTAACGACGCGCTCCACATTGCCGTGCTTTCCGGCGACGGCATCGGCCCTGAAGTGATGGTTCCGGCGCTTGAGGTTTTACGTAAAATCGAATCGACGTCGGATCTGAAGTTTCGCTTCAGCGACGCGCCGGCCGGCGCGAACAATTATCTCGCGACCGGCAAGTCGATGCCAGAGAGCACGGTGCGCCTGTGCGATGAGGCGGATGCGATTTTGCTCGGCGCCTGCGGGTTGCCGTCGGTGCGCTATCCCGACAACACTGAAATCATGCCGCAGGTGGAACTGCGTTTTCACTTTGACCTCTATGCCGGCGTGCGCCCGGCGCGGCTTATTCCCGGCGTGCCGAGCCCGATCGTCGGCGCGGATCAGCGCGGCATCGACCTCATCGTGATCCGGGAATCCACCGAAGGCCTGTTTGCGTCGATGGGGAAGGGCGTCGTCACCGATACCGAGGCGCGGGAGACGCTGGTGATCACGCGAAAGACTTCGGAGAGGCTGTTCGAGTTTTCCTTCCGTCTCGCGGAACGCCGCAAGGCGCGCGGGCGGCCGGGCGCGCTGACCTGCGTCGACAAGGCGAATGTGTTCAAGGCGTTTGCGTTCTTCCGCGAGATGTTCGACGAGGCAGCGGCGCGGCATCCCGACGTCAAAGCCGACCGGCTCTATGTCGACGCCTGCTCCGCGCTCCTGGTGAAGCGTCCCTGGGATTTCGACGTGATGGTGATGGAGAACATGTTCGGTGACATTCTGTCCGACATGACGGCCGGCCTGATCGGCGGCATGGGCATGGCGCCATCGGCCGACATTGGCGACCGCCACGCGGTGTTCCAGCCGTGCCACGGCACCGCGCCTGACATCATGGGGCAGGGCAAGGCCAATCCGACCGGAATGATTCTCTCGACCGCGATGATGCTGGACTGGCTGGCCGACAAGCACGGTCTCGAGGCCGCGGCCGAAGCCGGCGAGCGCATCGAGCGCGCCGTCGACAAGGTCTACGCGGACGGCATCAAGCCGATGGAATTCGGCGGCAGTAACGGCACCGCCGATATCGCCAGGGCCGTGCTGGAGGCGTTGTAGGTGAGGTCGGCGCCGAACTGGCAGTGATGAGACGCTCCAAAAAGAAACCGTCATACCTCGCCCGGGTCTCGCCTTCGGTGAGCCCGATGACAGGCCTCCAGCGGGCTATTCAGTACGCCGCGGCTTTTCGATTCCATCACTGGCGCCTCGGAATATTGGATCGTCCGCTTTCGCGGACGATGACGGTTTGCGAGTGTGGCACTCACTGAGTTGCTGCAGATTCAATTTTCAAAACAGCCCAGACATGACTTCGCATTCCCGCGGCGCGATGCGCCCGAGTTGTGCATGAGCCTTTCGCCCAACAGAGGGCGTGGGGAATGCCGGG
>Ga0208991_1000031_pt1 | contig 20220 bp, 19 predicted proteins | sample MedBloCAOM3_M2_FD_187855 | JGI IMG/M metagenome (GOLD analysis project Ga0208991, IMG submission 187855) | Forest soil microbial communities from El Dorado National Forest, California, USA - Mediterranean Blodgett CA OM3_M2 (SPAdes) (version 2) | ecosystem: Environmental > Terrestrial > Soil >...
TCACTTGCATTTCAATATCTTAGATAGAAAATTGGCGGAAGGGGTGGGATTCGAACCCACGGTACCCTTGCAGGCACGCCGGTTTTCAAGACCGGTGCCTTAAACCACTCGGCCACCCTTCCAGCTTTAGAATTCGGGGACTTAGCAAAGCCACGAGTAGGGGGGAAGAGGCGATTGCTACCCGATTGCCACCGCTAGCAGGCAACTTTGCTCTCCGGCCTGCGCGAGCGGCCGTGAAGACAGTTTCCAGGCTGGGCGGCGCGATAGTCTATTTGCGGGAAAAGGTGACCATAAGCTGACAAGGTGATTGTCGGGGGAACCGTCAGCCCGGCTAAGGTTTGCCTCTACAACGTAACCCGCCAACGCCGCGCTCGGAGAGTTTTTGCTCGCGCAGGCCAGGAAAGACGGGGCCGCAAAGCATCGCTGGTTCAAGTTCACGGCTCCGCATATCATCTGCGCAACTACGGAGTTGCCGCGGTGATTTTGAAACTTACGACCAACGACAAAGCTAGCATCTGGGTAAATCTTTCGCGCATCCTGCAGATGACCCAGATTGACGCTCAGGACGGTTATCCCAACACTCAAATTGTGATGGACAACGGTGCCGTGATCTGCGTCTTCGAAACTCCGGACGATATCGCGCAATGGACCAAAATCCGCTAACCCGCCTTCAGCATCGGTGCACTTGGTCAAGCTGACCAAGACCCGCGACATCGCGGCTTAGTTTGTGCATCCGGACGATGACAGATGAAAACGGCGTAGCCGCTCTGGAGATGAAGCGGGGCGAAAGTGTCGATTTGACCGGGCCTTGGCAACGCCATGGCGCCGACTGGGACGCAGCCGTAATCCGGTCGAGTGACTCTCGCTCCTCAAGCCCACAGTTGACGAAGTCCCCGTTGCTTCCGCGCGGCGGCCAGGTATTTCTTGCAAGACTGGTGATAAAACAAGTTGATGATGATGTCCCACATGGTCGAACCCCGTTGTTTGATCCGGGCATGTTAATACCAGGCGACTGTTTCAGGGCTTCTTCGCGCGCAAGGAAAATGGCTTCGTCGGCACCACTGAATTGTTTCGTCGGCATAGAAGAGTGAAACCCCTTCACAGGACCGCGAGCGGCAATCCAGTCTACCCGGCGCGAGCGTCAGCTAAGTCCTTCGCCGCGGCGCATACCGGCCGCCAGCGCCAGCGTCGCGATCGGGAAGATCGCACGGCCGCGCGCGGTCTCCAGCACCACGTTGACCCGGGCCGGAGTCAGAATTGCTGTTTCTCGATGCGCAACGCGAGGAGGGACCACTCGTGCCGCGATATTCAGCTGAATCCCAGCCGGTAGCGTGGCCAAGGGCGCGTTGGACGAGACCGACGGTGCGTGCAGCCAAATTAGCGGCGTCCCGGAGCAACGCGCCATAGAGCCCACTTAGGTGGGTGGGCCGCAAGTTTTTCAGCGCGCCGAGGGTGGGGCGGACATCAATGGTGTTTCTCGACAGCACCGAAGCTAAAATCGAACGTCGTTGTAATCGATTGATGGAAAAGATCGCCGGTTAACCTGGCTCGCCTTATCCCCACGCCGAGCGCTTTGAAGGCCAATAAACCACTCCTTAAGGCGGTGAGTTCAGAATATTCGCGACCTTCTGGTGGTCACTGTGTGCGTATCGGAGAAGCCGTCGCCGATCTCAATCTGGGGGCGGCTTTTTCGTGTGGTGGGTCCGCTATGAATTATCAAGCGTTCACGAACGACAGCCTCACCATGATCTACGAAGGCATCCGTGGCGCACTCGACGTGCACGACACGGTCCAGTAAACCGAGCACGCATTTGCGATATTCACCCTGCTTATGTTCGCGGCGTTTGAAGCGGGCGGACCATTCGGGCGCGGGCGTCGTGGTTCGACTCGATTAGCCGGACATCAAGTGCCGGTGGATTGCCACAGCTGCGCTGGGTTTGTCGTGCGCACCGAGGCGCTCTGAGCCTCGAGATCCGGGCCCTGAGAACCGTTGGGTTGCCGCCGCGCCAGATCAGCCGAACGCGAGCGCGAGCAAACTCGAGCATAGCAGCACAAGGCTGGCCGCAGTTAGCGCGAGGAATCCGTCGGACACTAAGTCATGATTACGCATGATACACCTGCCGCTCTCGATGCTCGTCCGAATTCATTAAAGATTTCGAAATCGGCTTTTTTTTTAAAGAAGTGCTGGGTGCCTCCGCGGAGGTCAGGCCCTCGAGCGAAAGCCCTCAAATGCATGGGCAAGGAAAATGCCAGCGCTAATCAGGCCCAAAAGCGCTGTTACTGTCTCAATCATCGCAATGTCCTTTACGCCCCGGCCGGGAGAAAACGACATACTACCGCGCGCAGTCAAAAGGATTCCTCGCCCAGATCGAAAATCGGGCCTGACTGATGCTTTGGTACAACAGATTTATCAGGAAGCGAGCTGCGAGCGAACGCGCCGGCTTGCAAGCGACGCCTCAATTCCGTCAACTCCCTAGATCGGCGGACCCGCGCCAGGGCAACCATTGATTCACCACCCCACGGCTCACCCCATTTCCGCCGTGTTCGGGTTGCGATATCTTCATATCTTGATGCGCAGGTGGGCTGCAGGGGGCGTATCACGGCCGGTCGCTCAAAGTAGGCGCGCGGCCGGTGGAATGGTAATTGGGGCAGATGGGGATTCGGCGGTCAGATTCGGTTATCCTGATGGCGCGCAGCGCTGCTGCTGTGGCGGCATGCCTCGTCCTCGCCAACTGCGCCTCATCGGACAAGTTCGCCAGCCGGGTCGATCCCAAGTACGGCGTTTCCTCCAGCCCGCGAGTTGTTGCTTTCGGCGAACCGGTGCCGAAGGGCGGTGGCACCTATCGCGTCGGCAAGCCCTATACCGTCGCGGGCCGGGTCTACGTGCCGGAAGAAGATACCCGCTATCGCGAGGAGGGTTTGGCCTCCTGGTATGGCAATGATTTCCACGGCCGGCTGACCGCCAATGGCGAAGTGTTCGACATGGCTTCGCTGACCGCCGCCCATCCGACACTGCCGATGCCGTGTTATGCGCGGGTGACTAACCTCAGCAACGGTAAATCGCTGATCGTCCGCATCAATGACCGGGGGCCATATCACGGTAACCGGCTCATCGATGTCTCGAACAAATCTGCCGAACTGCTTGAATTCAAAGGCAATGGTGTCGCGAGGGTGCGGGTCGAATATGTTGCCCGGGCACCGCTCGAAGGTTCCGACGACCGTCAGCTCATAGCGACCCTGCGCACCGGCATGCCGGCGCCATCGCCGTCCATGGTCCGGGTTGCTTCGGCCCCTTCGTTCGTTCCGGAAATTTCCTCAACGGCCCATCCAATCCGGGGCGAGGTTCCGATGCCTGAGGGGAGGCCCTATAGCCTCGGCAATACGTCGGCAGATATGGCGTCGATCAACGCGACGTCGGAGATGTCCGCTTCGGGGCGCATGCGTTCGGGCGGCCGTGTTCGAGAAAATCCGCGCGCAGTATCGTACGAAAATGATGATCGTTATGTGCCCGGCGTCAGGCCTGTCACCGCTTATGCGCCGGTCGATCCGCGCGGACCGAGTGAATTGCTGGCCGGACGCGGGCTCTATTGAGCCGCGGCTATCGCGACGGCTAATCCGTGTTCTCTTTCAGAAAAGCAATCAAGGCAGCATTGACCTCATCTGCGCGCTCCTGCTGAATCCAGTGGCCGGCGCCATCGATGATGAGCTTCTGTCTTAAGCCGGGCAGAACCCGCTCCATATCAGCGACGCGTTTGGCGCCGATCAGGCCGGTGATGACGGAATCGCTCGATCCGGCAATGAATAGTGATGGCTGACGGATTTGCGCGCCTTGCCACGGCGCGGTCAGTTCCCAGTTGCGGTCGATGTTACGGTACCAGTTGAGCCCGCCACGGAAACCGGACTTCTGGTAGGCCTCGCTGAAATAAGTCAGGTCGGCTTCGCTGAGCCATTCTGGCAAAGGCCTGATGGCGCTGATATCGCCGAGAAATCCCTTGCCGTCTTCGATGAACAGCGAGGCGGACGGATCGGAAAATCCGCGCCCGAGCAGGGTTCGCATCGTCACGTCAACATCGCGCTCGAATTCGCGTTCGGCTACGCCCGGGGTCTGAAAATATTGCCAATAAAAATTGGTGATCCCGCTTTCCCGCAAGATATCGAGCGGCCGCCCGCGACCGCGGGAAGGCGGGGGAACGCTCATGCCCGCAACGGCGGAGAACACATCGGGTCGGAACAGCGCGGCGTGCCAGGCGACCGGCGCGCCCCAGTCATGGCCGACAATGGCGGCCTGCTTTTCTCCGAGCGCCGCAACCAGCGCCACCATGTCCCCGACGTGGTCGAAAATGCTGTACGCATCAATCTCGGCGGGTGCGCTGGTTCGGCCGAAACCCCGCATATCCGGTGCTACGACATGGAAACCCGCAGCCGCAAGCGCCTGGATTTGATGCCTCCACGAATAGGATAATTCCGGCCAGCCATGGCAAAGCAGCACCAGCGGACCTTCGCCCTGTTCGAGCAGAAAGATCTCGATTCCGTTGGCGGAAATAGAGCGTGAGGATGGCATCGCTTTTCCGCCTTGTTTCGGAGGCTATGTTGAGTATCTGCAAGGCGACACTAGCGCATGATCCGCCAAACTGTGAGCGGCTTGGCGCAAAGATCATGCGCTGTTTCAATAGATTAGAGCGCGATCGGACGCAAAACCGGATTCCACTTTTGCTGATCGCCTGTAGGGTCGTTGACCGGCGCCGCAATCGGATCGGCTTCGCGGCGATCCGTAAAACCCGTGTTGTTTGCGGTACTTCCAACTGTTAGAACGCCGTGGCTCAGGGCATCGCCGATGGCAGTCGAAATACCACCGTCCCGCAAATCCAGGCCCGCGATCGGACGCTCGTGGCGCGGCCTGATTGCGGCCGTCGTTGTCATGGCTGTCGGGTGGGGCGGCGTAGTGTTGGCCGCCAACAACAGTGTGCAGGGCGCCAAGAAAGACGAGGGCGGATTCGACGGCGATGCGCCGACCGCGATCCTGATCGAAGCCTCAAGCGGCAGCGTGTTGTTCGAGAAGAATGCGGATGAGTTGAGAGCGCCGTCCAGCATGATGAAGCTGATGACCGCCGAAGTCGTCTTCAATGCCATCAAGCAGGGCGAGGTCAAACTTACCGATGAATATCGGGTCAGCGAAAACGCGTGGCGCAAAGGCGGCGCCCCCGCGGGCGGCTCGACCATGTTTGCGGCCATTCACAGCAAGATTTCCGTGGACGATCTCCTGCACGGCGCCATCATTCAGAGCGGCAACGATGCCTGCATGGTCCTGGCGGAAGGAATTGCAGGCAATGAGCGCATCTTTGCGGATATGATGACCAAGCGCGCACGCGAACTCGGCATGACGCAATCGACCTTCGCCAATTCCAACGGGCTGCCAGATCCCGGTAACAAGATGACCGTGCGCGAACTCGCCAAACTCGCGCGCTACGTCATCCAGACCTATCCCGATTTCTACAAATTATTTGGCGAGCGTGAATTCACCTGGAACAAGATTCGGCAGCAGAACCGCAATCCGCTGCTGACCTCGCTCGAGGGCGCCGACGGGCTGAAGACCGGATATACCAAGGAGGGCGGCTACGGCATGGTCGGCTCGGCGGTGCAAAATGGCATGCGGCTTATCGTTGTCGTCAACGGTCTCGACGACCCTGACGATCGCGCCTCCGAAGCCAAGAAAATGCTTGAATGGGGATATCGCAATTTCGAAGCGCGGATACTGTTCGCCGCGCAGCAACCGGTCGGCTACGCCAAGGTGTTTGGCGGAGAGAGCCGCTCGGTTAAGCTTGCGAGCCGCGAACCGATCAAGGTGATGGTACAGAAAAACGGCACGGATAAACTGATCGCGCGCGTGGTTTACAATGGGCCGGTACGCGCGCCGGTCGAGTCCGGTCAACAGGTCGGCGTCATCAGGGTTTGGCGAGGCCACAACATCGCGATGGAGGCTCCGGTTTATGCGGCGGAATCCGTCGGCCAGGGATCGACGATGCGGCGGGCGATCGATGGTGCGAGCGAACTCGTCATCGGAATGTTTCGCGCTGGCGCCGAGAAACTCTGACGATGGCCGAGGCAGTGGTCAAAAGAACTCCCGGGCGCGGACGATTCATCACCTTTGAGGGTGGCGAGGGCTCCGGCAAATCCACGCACATCAAAATGCTCGCCGAACGTCTGAACGCCGTAAAGTTGCGCGCCATCGTCACGCGGGAGCCCGGAGGGTCGCCGGGAGCCGAAATCATCAGGCATCTCGTGCTGTCTGGAATGGGCAAGCTATTAGGCCCCGACGCGGAGACGCTGTTGTTTGCAGCGGCGCGCGATGACCATGTGCGCACCGTCATCAAGCCTGCCTTGAATCAGGGAATATGGGTGCTGTGCGACCGGTTTTCGGATTCGACGCGTGCGTATCAGGGCAGGCTAGGGAAGGTCGCTCCCGCGGTTCTGAATGCGATGGAGCGGGTAACCATTGGCGATCTCAAGCCGGATTTGACGATCATTCTCGATGTCCCGGTAGAGGTCGGCATGCAGCGCGCGGCGAAGCGCCGTGGCACCGGCGCGCCCGACAGGTTCGAAGCGGAAAACGTCAAGTTTCACCAGGAATTGCGCGACGCGTACCGGCAGATCGCCGCGGCTGAACCGCAGCGATGCGTCTTGATTGACGCAAATGCCGACGCCAGCACGGTTGCGGCGAACATATGGTTTGCCTTGCGCGATCGTTTCTTCACAGCCGGCGTCGGTAACGTGGCCACTTCAGCATGAGCGCCCGTCAGGTCGAACCGCAAATTGCAGCCGTTCATCCACGCGAAACCACCGCGTTGTTCGGCCATCGCGAAGCCGAGACGGCGTTGCTGAATGCCTTCCGCAGCGGGCGCATTCCGCATGCCTGGCTGATCGGAGGTGCGCAGGGCATCGGCAAGGCGACGCTGGCCTATCGAATGGCCCGGTTCGTGCTGGCACATCGCAATCCCCTCGCATCCGATGTGCAACGCGCCGAGACGCTCGGGGTTGATCCGTCCGATCCGGTCGCGCGCCATGTCGCGGCGGGCGCCCATGGCGGCCTGCTCACGCTTCAACGTACGCTTAACGACAAGGGCGTGATGCGAACCGTGATCACGGTTGACGAGACCCGGGAGACGATCTCGTTTTTCGGCTCGACAGCGGCCGTGGAGGGCTGGCGGGTCTGCATCGTCGATACCGTCGATGAACTCAATCCCAACGCCGCCAACGCGCTGCTTAAAATTCTCGAGGAGCCGCCGCAGCAATCGCTGTTCCTTCTTGTCAGCCATGCGCCCTCGCGGGTGCTGCCGACCATTCTGTCGCGCTGCCGAAAGTTGCTGTTGCGGCCGCTCGCCACCTCCGACGTTATTGGCGCCGCCGCCCAGGCCGCAAACATCGCGATCGACGATCCCGCGCTGGGGGAGGCGGCAGGAGCAGCGGAGGGGAGTGTCGCGCGGGCTCTAACTCTACTTGGTGGCGACGCCCTCAAACTTCACCAGCGCACAGCGGCGCTGCTGGCCACCCTGCCGCGGGTCGATCCGCGCGAACTTCACGCCCTCGGCGACGCGCTCGGCGGCAGCGACCGGGTGGCACTCTCTGCGTTTATCGACAGCGTCGATCGCTGGGTGAGCGAACGCTTGCGTGCCGACGACGCCAATGCCAACGCGAACCTGCCCCGCCTTGCACGGCTGGCGGAGGTGTGGGAAAAGATCATTCGCGCCGCGCGTGACACCGCAGAATACAATCTTGAACGAAAACCGCTGGTTTTCTCCGTTTTCGGGCTCCTCGCGGAAGCGATGCGGTAACGCTCCGCCGATTATCAATCCCAACAATCCAGTTTGAGCCATAAAGGAATTCGTGGTGGCAACGCCTAAGAAAAAGACTTCTGGGAAGAAGGCGAAGAAGGTTCGCAAGTCGCCGCGCGCCCGAACCACCAAGGCAGCAGCGTCGAAAAAGCGCGCCAAGAAAAGTAAGCGTGTTGTCGGAAAAGCGAAGAAAACCGCAAAGAAGCCGGCTACGAAAAAGGCTGGCAAGAAATCAGTCAAGAAGGCCGCAAAGAAAACGAAATCGAAGAAGCGAGTCTCGGCCCCTAAGCAAACGAGCGCACCGAAAACATCGGGGAAACCGAAAACCAACGCCGCGACCAGCAAGGCCGCTCCCGCCGCAAAGCCCGCGCCAGCCTCGCCTCGCGGAAACGCCTTCTACATCACGACCGCTATCGCGTATCCGAACGGCGTGCCGCATATCGGTCATGCCTATGAGGCGATCGCGACCGATGCGCTGGCGCGCTTTCAGCGGCTCGACGGCAAGGATGTTTTCTTTCTCACCGGGACCGACGAGCACGGCCTGAAGATGGTCCAGACCGCCGATCTTGAGAAGCTGCCGACATTGGAAGTCGCTACACGCAACGCCCTTAGGTTCAAGGAGATGGATGAGCGTCTGAACGTCTCGTTCGACCGCTTTATTCGTACCACGGAGGAACAACATCATCGCTCCAGCCAGGCGATCTGGCAACGGATGGCCGACAATGGCGACATTTATCTGGACAGCTACGCCGGCTGGTATTCCGTGCGCGACGAAGCCTATTACGCCGAAGACGAAACCGTCATGGGTGACGACAACGTTCGGCGTGGACCGCAGGGCACGCCGGTCGAGTGGGTCGAGGAGAAGAGTTATTTCTTCAAATTGTCGGCTTATCAGGACAAGCTTCTCGCACTCTATGCCAGTCAGCCGGATTTCGTCGGCCCCGACTCGCGCAAGAACGAAGTTATCAGCTTCGTCAAAAGCGGATTGCGAGATCTGTCGATTTCGCGAACCACGTTCGATTGGGGCGTCAAGGTTCCCGGCGATACCGAGCACGTCATGTATGTCTGGGTCGACGCACTGACCAACTACATCACCGGCGTTGGATTTCCCGACGAGAACGACCCAAACTGGCGCTACTGGCCCGCCGACGTTCATATCATCGGCAAGGACATTATCCGCTTTCACGCGGTGTACTGGCCGGCGTTCCTGATGTCAGCGGGCATTCCGCTGCAAAAGCGCGTCTATGCCCACGGCTTTCTGTTCAGCCGCGGCGAAAAAATGTCGAAGTCGGTCGGCAACGTCGTCGATCCGTTCAATCTCGCCGATCAATACGGCGTCGATCAGGTTCGCTACTTCTTCCTGCGCGAGGTGCCGTTCGGGCAGGACGGCAACTATAATCACGAAGCCATTGTCGCACGCATCAATGCCGATCTCGCCAATGATCTCGGCAATCTGGCGCAACGCTCGTTGTCGATGATAGCAAAGCAGCATGAGGGCGTGCTGCCCGAGCCAGGCGCCTTCACCGATAACGACAAGGCGATCCTCGCGCAGGCTGACGGCATGATCGGATTGGCGCGGACCGCGATGGGGACCCAGCAAATCCATCAGGCGCTCAATGCGGTCTGGGCCGTCGTAGCGGAAGCCAACCGCTATTTCGCGGGCGAGGCGCCGTGGGCGCTGGCGAAAACCGATCCGCAGCGCCAACGCACCGTGTTGTACGTGACCGCCGAAGTGATCAGACAGATCGCCATTCTGGCGCAACCCGTGATGCCGGAATCCTCGGCGAAGTTGCTGGATAGTCTCGGCATCCCCCAGGACGCGCGCGACTTCGCTGCGCTGGGCGGCGCAGCGCGCATCAAGCCGGGCACGGAGTTGCCCCCACCAGCGCCGGTGTTTCCGCGTTACATTGAGCCATCTGCGGCTTGAACGGTCAGCCCATGCTTGTCGACAGCCACTGCCATCTCGATTTTCCCGATTTCGCCGATGATCTCGACGCCATCGTCGCGAGGGCTACGGCGGCAGGCATTGGGCGGCTCGTCACCATCTCGACGCGGGTGAGGCGTCTCGGCGCCTTGCTGGCAATCGCGGAGCGATTTCCGAACGTCTATTGCTCGGTCGGCACCCATCCGCATCATGCCGATGAAGAAGACGGAATTTCCCCGGACGAACTGATCGAATTGACGCAGCATCCAAGGGTCGTGGCGCTTGGCGAGGCGGGGCTGGATTATTTCTACCAGCACGGCTCACCCCAAGCCCAGGAACGCGGCTTTCGTGCGCACATCGCCGCTGCGCGAGCGACCGGCCTGCCGCTGGTCATTCATACCCGCGACGCCGACAACGATTGCGGCCGCATCCTCGAAGATGAAATGGCAAAAGGATCGTTTCGCGCCGTGCTGCATTGCTATACGGGCGGCCGCGAGCTGGCGATGAAAGCGATCTCTTTGGGTCTTTCCATTTCGTTCACAGGAATTCTGACCTTCAAGAAATCGCAAATCTTGCGCGATCTCGCGGCCGAGCTTCCGGCCGATCGCATTATGATCGAGACCGACGCGCCCTATCTGGCGCCGGGCAAATTTCGCGGCAAGCGCAACGAGCCGTCCTATGTGGTCGAAATTGCCAAGGTACTGGCGGAGACCCGCGGGGTCTCTTTCGAAGAGATTTCGCGTCAAACCACCGAGAATTTCTTCCGTCTGTTCAGCAAGGTGCCACCAGCAAAAGAGATGGCATGACGCTGACCCTGACAATTCTCGGCTGCGGATCCTCGGCCGGCGTTCCGCGTCCCGCGCTCGGTTGGGGGGCATGCGATCCCAACAATCCGAAAAACCGCCGCCGCCGTTGCTCGTTGCTCGCCGAGCGGACATCGGACCACGGTGTCACGCGAATCGTGATCGATACCTCGCCCGATCTGCGCGAGCAGTTGATTGACGCTGACGTCGATCACATCGACGCGGTGTTTCTGACCCATGAGCATGCCGATCAGACCCATGGCATCGACGATCTCCGCTCGGTTGTGATGCATCAGCGCAGGCGCATTCCGGTCTATCTTAGCCAGTCGACCGGGAAAGATGTCCTGTTGCGGTTTTCATACTGCTTCGTGTCGCCGCCGGGCAGCGGCTATCCGCCGATCCTGGACCATCACGGAATCGAGGCCGGCGAAAGCCGCACCATCGAAGGGAAGGGCGGTCCGCTTTCGCTCTCTCCGTTTCTTCTCCAGCACGGCAACATACCGGCGCTCGGTTATCGCATCGCGGATGCCGCCTATACGCCTGATGTGAGCGATATCCCGCGCGCAAGCTGGCCTTTCCTGGAAAATCTCGATCTCTGGATTATTGACGGGCTGCGCTACGCCGCACATCCCAGCCACTTCAGCATCAACGACGCGCTGTCATGGATCGACCGGTTCAAGCCGCGACGCGCCGTCATCACCAACATGCATTCCGATCTGGATTACGAGGTGCTGCGTCTCAGCCTGCCGCCGAACATCATCCCGGCTTATGACGGGATGCGGCTGACGCTGGAGCGAGTCGGTTGATGCGTCCCGCGGGATTGGGCGCCCATAAATCCAAATGCATATCAACGATGATGCCCGGCACACCAAGCGATCCTAAACCTAGGTATGCGCCTCCCAACCAAATGTAAGGTTCGGATCAACCTCCGTTCAATGGTCCGGTCCGAGGGCGAGCCCCACGTCCTTCGAAGCAGTGTCGACGAAGGTGTCGTGTTGGGCGCTGTCGAAATATCTGCGTTCTCAAACCTGCTTGCTAACGATCGCCGTCTCGTCGACCACAATCCGGGAATTGATATGTCAAAGCCACGCCTACAATTGATCCATTGCTCGAACGATATCCCACCGCGAGCAAAGCACCGGCAGCACGGCCGCAGCTTCCGACCTGTGGTTATTCATGGGGGCGCGCGAGCGAGATCCGCGCCGAGAGAGAGCTCATTGGAAACCGTGCTTAAACTGATCAATCTGGGTTTTTTAGTTCACCAACTAAATTATCTTGCCTTCTTGCAGGCGAGCCTGGCAGCTCTTGAGTCCCACAATTGGACTGATCCTGAGAAGACCAGCTAGATGGACATGGTGCATCCGAAAAGTTCGTTTTTTTGACTTCGCGCCGGCCCAGGTCCTCACGCGGAAATCGCCTTGGCCGAATTAACCTGATTGCGCAGCATGAATTTTTGAATCTTTCCGGTCGAAGTTTTCGGAATAGGTCCGAACACCACGGCCTTCGGCGTTTTGAAACCTGACATCTGGCTGCGGCAAAACGCAATGATCTCGGCTTCGGTCGTGCGTGCGTTGTCCTTCAATTCGATGAATGCGCAGGGCACCTCGCCCCACTTTGAATCGGGCTTTGCGACCACGGCTGCGAACAGCACCGCCGGGTGCTTGTAAAGCACATCCTCCACCTCCACCGACGAGATGTTTTCGCCGCCGGAAATGATGATGTCCTTGGAACGATCCTTGATGATGATGTAGCCATGTTCATCGAGCACACCGAGATCGCCGGTGTGAAACCAGCCGCCGGCAAAGGCTTCCCTGGTGGCCTTCTCATTCTTCAGATAGCCCTTCATCACGATATTGCCGCGGAACATCACCTCGCCGACGGTCTCGCCGTCGCGCGGCACTTCGCGCATGGTTTCGGGATCGATCACCGTGACGTCTTCCTGCAGAGGGTAGGGCACACCCTGCCGGCGCTTGAGTTGCGCGCGCTGGTCGGCGGGCAAGTCGTCCCAACCCGGCTGCTCGGCACACACGGACGCCGGGCCATAGACTTCGGTCAGGCCATAGACATGCGTCAGTTTGATCCCGATGCTTTCGGCGCCTTCAAGAACTGCAACCGGGGGCGCCGCGCCGGCAATCAATCCGACGACAGGCCGGGCGGCTGATTTCTTCGGTGCATCGGGCGCGTTGATCAGGGTGTTGTAGACGATCGGCGCCCCGCACATATGCGTCACGCCATGCTTGGCGACCAACTCGAAGATCATGGTGGGATCGACCTTGCGCAGGCAAACGTTAGTGCCCGCCGCCGCCGCAATAGTCCAGGGGAAGCACCAGCCGTTGCAGTGAAACATCGGCAGGGTCCAGAGATAGACTGGATGCTGGCCGAGATTGCCCGCCAGGATGTTGCTGACGGCGTTGAGGTAGGCGCCGCGGTGGTGGGTCACCACGCCCTTGGGATTGCCTGTGGTGCCCGAGGTATAGCTGAGCGCAATGGCATCCCATTCGTCTTCCGGCAGCCGTGCGGCGAAGCCGGGATCGCCTTGTGACAGCGCGTCTTCGTATTCGATCTCGCCGATCCGTTTTCCTCCAGAGAAAGCCGGATCGTCGACATCAATCACGAACGGCCTCTCGCCCGTCATCAGTTTAAGCGCCTCCGATATCACCCCGGCAAATTCCGGGTCGACCAGGATGACCTTGGCGCCGCCATGATCGAGCTGGAAGGCGATGGAGGAGGCATCGAGCCGGATGTTGAGCGCGTTGAGCACGGCGCCTGCCATGGGGACCGCAAAATGCACCTCGTTCATCGCCGGGACGTTCGGCAGCATTGCCGCGACCGTATCGCCATTGCCGATATTGCGGCCTGCGAGGTAGCACGCGAAGCGCCGGCAGCGCGCATAGGTCTCCGACCAGGTGAAGACGCACCCCTCGTAAACGGCACTGATATGGCTGGGATAGACCGCAGCGGTGCGCGCAAGGAAGCTCAACGGCGTCAGCGCCACGTAGTTGGCGGGCGTCTTGTCTAAACCGATACCGTATTGGCTTTGCTTCCCACTCATCGGCCACCTCCCATTTCACGCCGCTTACAGGAACCCGATGGACATCCACGGGAATATCGCCACGACGATCAACCCGACCAGCAGCGCCAGCAGATAGCCCCAGATCGGCCTGATCCCCTCGGCAGGATCGACGCGCCCGATGGCGCAGGCCGCATGATAGCCTACTCCGAACAGCGGGGCGAACAGTCCGATGCCCATGGCGAGGATGATGATCACCGCATAATGGGCAGCAACACGCCCGGAGACCGCCGGTAAACAGCGCGGAGATCGAAACGCCTGTCATCGAACCGATGGCAATCAGGACAAGGCTTGGTGGAACGGTTTCGGTCTGTGCGCCGGTGGCCGCGAGCAGGGGCGACGAGATCGCCGGGGCTGGTGCCACGCGCATTCATTTCCGGAAACAGCACCGGCGCAACGGCGGCCATGTCGGCGGCCTTTAAACCTGATACGCCCGACACCAGATGCAGCGCGCCGACCAGCACGTCCGACAAATACGATGATCAAATGGATATTGCCGAGCGGCCGGCAGCCACGGCTACGCCCACCGGGTTGATTCAGGAGCCAGTCGAACCAGGCAGCGCTCATTCGATTTGGAATGATATTTGTCTAACCGTTTGATCTAATTATCAATACAAATGTTCCATAATATACCTTATGCGAATCCGATGTGTAGACGCCAGAGCGAGAACGGAATGTTCTGCCAGCTCCTGTTCAACGGTCACAACCTCCGCCCGGTAGACATCTCCCTGCCCGCTGTTTTTGGAACGATGGCTTATAAATGGCCGCTACGCTCACGCGCGGGCTTGCTGTCCGGTACGGGAAACCGGATCGTGGTCCCGATCGTGAGCCAGTTGGCGTTTTCGCCGGTGATGTTGCGGCCGTAGATGACATCGACCGAGAAAATCTCGTTGGGCCGGTAACGCACGCCGGTTTGAAACCGCGGCCAGACCACGCTTTGGATATCGGACGCGCCGGCCTGACCGAATGCCTCGATCGTCCATTGCAGGACATCGGTGAATTTCCAGTCGAAACCGAGGCCATAGGTCAGATAATGCCGATCGACCGTGCGGTCCCAAAGCCAGCCGCCGTTAATATTGATCCGCATGGTTTCAGAAAGCCGGAACGTTGCCGGCACAACCGCGAACGCGGTGAGGTTTTCCCCGGTCAGCGCGTCGAACTGGCCGCCCGCATAAAATGAAAAGCCAAATTTTCCGATGCCAGTCGGAACGAGGTTGGTCTTGGCCTTGGGCGCGATAGTCGTGCTCCAGTCGCCCTCGCTGCGCGACCGATTGGTCAGCAGGCTCAATTCCACCGGCTTGAACGGATCCACCACGCAGGAGGGATTGGCCACAGCCGAAAAGTCGGTATTGGTCGCGCTCGAAATCCAGCTTTCGACCTTGCACGATCCGACTTCGGAGATATCGGCAGCATCCACCGCATAGGCGCCATTGGCCGCCCTCGCCTCGCCGGCCGCCAGCAACGCTGAAATGGCCGTTGTCGCCACGAATGCTGTGCGAATTGCCCTCAGCCCCATGCAGAAAGGCTAGCAGAGTCGACACCTCGACATACCAAAAAACATTGGCCAGCCGGGCCTTTCAACGCCTCAATCAAGCGAAGCGACCGTGAGGCGGTCGCTTCGCCAAAATCGCAGGGGCGCTAAGCGGCACTCCGCTGGGTATGTTTGCCTTCGCTGACTTCTTCGATGATCTTTGCGCTGAACGCATCCAGGTCGCCGGGATTGCGAGACGTAATGACACCGTTGTCGACGACGACCTCGGAATCTTCCCATTTCGCGCCGGCGTTCATGACATCGGTTTTGATCGACTTATAGGACGTCATCTTGCGGTCCTTGGCGATGCCCGTCTCGATCAGGAGCCAAGGCGCGTGACAGACGGCGGCGACAATCTTCTTTTGGTTGAAGATGTCTTTAATGAAGGCGAGCGCCTTCGCTTCCACCCGCAGGAGATCCGGATTGATCTGACCACCCGGCAGGACAATCGCGTCGTACTCGTCGGCTGAAACCTGGCTTAATGTCTTGTCGACCTTGACCGGCCGACCCCAATCCTTTTTGTCCCATCCTTTAATCTCCCCCTGCTCAAGCGAGACAATGTGGACGGTTGCGCCGGCGGCCTTCAGCTTGTCACGGGGAACTTCGAGTTCCGACTGCTCAAAACCGTGCGTTGCAAGGATGGCTATCTTTTTCTTATCGAGTTTCATGGGTCACTCTCCGAAAGCGGGCGCCCCAGTCGGGCAATGGCGCAATTGGGCGATCGTTCCTCTATTAATATGCGATATTGCATATGCGATTCCGCTCGAATCCCGATCAAATCCGGATTATCTGACCTCGCCGGGAAACCTCGACATACCCTGAATATTCCGCCTATCCTTAAGCCCATGACCGACCACCACCACCACGATCACGACCATTCGGAATTGTCCGAGACCGAACTGCGCGTACGCGCGCTCGAGACCATCCTGACCGAAAAAGGCTATGTCGATCCGGCTGCGCTCGATCTCCTGATCGAAACCTACGAGACCAAGGTCGGACCGCGGAATGGCGCGCGCGTGGTGGCGCGGGCATGGGCCGATCCCGCCTATCGCGCCCGCCTTCTCAAGGATGCCACGCCCGCGATCGGCGAACTCGGCTATGCCGGACGTCAGGGTGAGCACATCGTGGCCGTCGAGAACACCCCTACGCTCCACAACATGGTCGTGTGTACGTTGTGCTCTTGCTATCCGTGGCCCGTGCTCGGGCTGCCGCCGGTCTGGTACAAATCCGCGCCCTATCGCTCCAAGGCGGTGAAGGATCCCCGCGGCGTGCTCAGGGATTTCGGTTTTGAGCTGCCTGAGGGCACCAATATTCGCGTCTGGGATTCGACCGCGGAAATTCGCTATCTCGTGCTGCCGATGCGCCCCTCGGGCACCGACGGCTGGAGCGAGGAACGCCTTGCGGACCTCGTCACCCGCGACAGCATGATCGGCACGGGATTGCCGAAGCAGCCGCATGAGGTCGCCTGATGGATGGCGCGCACGATATGGGCGGCGTGAAGTGGTCAGGTCCGGTGCAACCAGAACCGAACGAGCCTGTGTTTCACGCCGAATGGGAGCGGCGCGCGTTCGCGATCACGCTGGCAATGGGGATGCCCGGCGGCTGGAACATCGACATGTCGCGCTTTGCCCGCGAGGATCGTCCGCCCGAGGACTATCTCGGCAAGAGCTATTACCAGATCTGGCTCGCGGGCCTTGAGCGGTTGATGCTGGAGCGTGACCTGATCGCGCCCGACGAGATCGAAGCCGGACGGCCGCTGCATCCGCTAAAGCCGGTTGCGAAAACCCTCACGCCCGAGGGCGTCGCCAGCATGCTGCATCGGGGCGGACCGACCGAGCGCGACGCCACGCGCGCTGCGCTCTTCGCTGCCGGCGACCGCGTGCGCGCGAAGATGATCCATCCGCCGACGCATACGCGGCTGCCGCATTACGTGCGCGGTCATGTCGGCATCGTCGAACGCGTGCTGGGCTATCATGTCTTTCCCGACAGCAATGCCACTGGGGCTGGCGAAAATCCGCAGTGGCTCTACACTGTGACGTTCGATGGCGGCGAGCTGTGGGGCGAGGTATCCGATCCGAACCTGAAGGTTTCAGTCGATGCCTGGGAACCCTATCTGGAGCCGGCCTGATGCCACCAGATCCGCAAGCCGCTGCTGACGCGACCGGCGCCGTGCCGGGCATTCCGCGCGATGCCGACGGGCCGGTGTTTCGCGAACCGTGGGAAGCGCAGGCGTTTGCCATGGCGCTCGCCCTGCATGCGCGCGGCCTGTTCACGTGGAACGAATGGGCTGAAACGCTTGCCGATGAAATCGGGCGCGCGCAGGCGGCGGGCGATGCCGATACCGGCGAAACCTATTACCGGCACTGGCTCGCGACGCTGGAGAAGCTGATCGCTGCGAAGGGCGTCGCGACGTCCGAGACCCTCAACCGCTATCGCGACGCCTGGGACCACGCCGCCGACCGCACGCCGCACGGTTCGCCCATCGAATTGAAGCCGGGGGATTTTGGGTAAGCACCGCCGTCATACGACGCAATCATCGCAATGTGGAGCGCTTAAGCCGACCGCCCCACATATTCCCGCCAGCCCTTGGCGCGTAACGCGCAGGCCGGGCATTCGCCGCAACCATAACCCCATTCATGCCGCGCGCCGCGTTCGCCGAGATAGCAGGTGTGCGAGTGTTCGCGGATCAGGTCAACCAGCCCTGCCCCGCCGAGTTCATCTGCTAGCTTCCATGTACTGGCTTTATCGAGCCACATCAGCGGCGTGTGCAATTCGAACTGCTTGTTCATACCGAGATTGAGCGCGACCTGCAGCGCCCTGATGGTCTCATTGCGGCAATCCGGATAGCCGGAATAATCGGTCTCGCACATCCCGCCGACGATGTGCGTGATGCCGCGCCGGTAGGCCAGCGCAGCCGCAAAGGTCAAAAACACCAGATTGCGGCCGGGCACGAAGGTGTTGGGCAGTCCGTCTTCGCCCATCGCGATCGCGACATCGCGCGTCAACGCGGTGTCGGAGATCGTGGCCAATGTCGGAATGTCCAGGGTGTGGCTGTCACCGAGTTTGGTCGCCCAGTCCGCCCGCAGCGATTTCATGCCCTCCAGCAGACGGTCGCGGCAATCAAGCTCGATGGCATGACGCTGCCCGTAATTGAAACCGAGCATCTCGACGTGCGCAAAACGCTGCAGAGCCCATGCGAGACAGGTGGCGGAATCCTGTCCGCCGGAGAAAAGGACCAGCGCGGTCTTAGTATGCAGTTGATCGCTCATGGGCGTGCCCTTAGCACGCATCAATTCACCGGCCAATCGGTGGAAATAGCAGCCTGTTCCGCTCGTTTCGCTGGGATGGGCGCGCAACTTGCGGCATACAAGCCTGACCTTCTTCAGGCCAGGTGCACGATGACCCCTTCCCGCGATATTTCACGCTTGCTCGAAATCATGGCGATGCTGCGCACGCCCGGCAGCGGTTGCCCGTGGGATCTCGAACAAAATTTCGCGACCATTGCCCCCTACACCATCGAGGAAGCCCATGAAGTCGCTGACGCCATCGCGCGCGGCGATCTCGATGACCTCCGTGACGAGCTCGGCGATCTCCTGCTGCAGGTGGTGTTTCATGCCCGCATGGCGGAAGAACAGAATGCGTTCTCGTTCGGCGACGTGGTCGAGGCGATCACGCGCAAGATGATCCGCAGGCATCCGCATGTCTTCGCCGACAGGGATGGGCAATTGACGCCGTCGGACGTCAAGGGCGCGTGGGATCGCATCAAAGCCGAGGAAAAAGCCGAGCGCGCTGCGCGGCGGCCGCCGCAAGAGACGGCACACAAATCGCTGCTGTCAGGCGTCAAAGCTGGACAACCGGCGCTGGCGCGAGCAATGGAATTGCAGCGCAAGGCTTCAAGCGTCGGCTTCGACTGGAACGATCCACGCGCGGTGCTGCACAAGATTCGCGAGGAGGCCGACGAGATCGAAACCGCCCTCGATCGCGGTGACGCCGATCAACTCGCTGAGGAAACCGGCGATCTCCTGTTCGCGCTGGTCAATCTGGCGCGGCATGTGGGCGCCGATCCAGAACAGGCACTACGCGGCACCAACGCCAAATTTGAGCGCCGCTTTGGCTACATCGAACGCGCATTGGCGGCCCAGGGGCGTTCACTCGAGAACGCTTCGCTCAACGAGATGGACGCGTTGTGGAATGAGGCGAAGGGCAAGGAATGAGGCTTCGGTCGCCCCGTCCTCCCCGCGTTCGCGGCGACGACGATCACACCGTGTGCGGCACGGCATCGAAGCGGTTGACTACGATGTCGCGCTTGGTTTCATCGACGCGTACGGTCATGTCAAACCGCCCATCGTGAAATTCCTTGTTGAGAATTTCCGAATTGCGATGCAGCCAACTGATGCCGGCGCCGTCCGCGGCGTCGATCGACAGATCCAGCGTCATCCGCGTTGCGGCCAGCCGCTCTTCGATCGCAGTCAATAGCGCGCCGATCCCCTCCCCGGTCTCGGCGGAAACCAGGAAACACGGGCGCTCCGGCGGGCGGCGGGCGGCGATATTCTTCAGGTTTTCCCGCTCGTCCGGATCGAAGCGATCGACCTTGTTCCAGACTTCGAGAATGCGCTGCCCCGCATCCGGATCGATGCCAAGCTGGCGCAGCACGGTATCGACGTCGCGCTGCTGCGCATCGGCGTCTTCATGCGAGATGTCGCGGACGTGGAGAATGACGTCGGCTTCCAGCACTTCCTCCAGCGTCGCGCGAAACGCCGCCACCAGTTGCGTCGGCAGGTTGGAGATGAAGCCTACGGTGTCGGACAGCATCGCCTTGCCGCCATGCGGCAGACTAAGGGCGCGTAAGGTCGGATCGAGCGTTGCGAACAGCATGTCGGCGGCCTGCACGTCAGCGCGGGTCAGGCGGTTGAACAGCGTCGATTTTCCCGCATTGGTGTAGCCGACCAGCGCCACCACGCGATACGGCACCCGCTGCCGGCCGGCGCGATGCAGCCGCCGCGTCGCCTGAACCTTCTTGATTTCGTTCTCGAGGCGGGTAATGCGCTCGCCGATCAGCCGGC